>Ga0080064_1002972_pt1 | contig 26410 bp, 25 predicted proteins | sample Subgrocontami54m_FD_69260 | JGI IMG/M metagenome (GOLD analysis project Ga0080064, IMG submission 69260) | Subsurface groundwater microbial communities from S. Glens Falls, New York, USA - GMW46 contaminated, 5.4 m (SPADES assembly) (version 2) ...
TAATGCGCGCGCGACGCTGATCGCGCGCGGACTACTCGAGATGGCGCGCCTCGGGCTCGCCAAGGGCGCCAGGCTCGAAACGTTCATGGGACTGTGCGGAATCGGCGATCTGACACTCACCTGCAACAACGTGCAGTCGCGCAATATGTCGCTCGGCGTCGCGCTCGGCGAAGGACGCTCGCTCAGCGAGGTCCTGGGCGAACGCAAGGAAGTCACCGAGGGCGCCTATTCGGCCGAGGCAGTCGCGGCGCTGGCCAGGCGCCTCGGGGTCGAAATGCCGATCGTGGAAGCCGTCGATCAGGTACTCAACCACGGTGCAGACCTCGACGCGACCATTGCCGGTCTGCTGGCGCATCCCGTGCGCCGTGAGGGCGTCGCGTAATTACAAAGTAACTCCTTCCCCCTCGATGGGGGAAGGCTGGGATGGGGGTGGAAATGTTGTGAGTCATGGCAGGTTTCACCCCCTCCCTGGCCCTCCCCCGTCAAGGGGGAGGGAATCAGTTTTTCTGACGCGGTAAGATTACCCCTTGGCGCGGGTGAGAGCCTTGCGCCATTCTTCCATCAGCCGCGCGGCTTCACCGCGTTCCATCGCCGGTTCGAACACCCGTTCGGTCTGCCACTGCGCTGAAATTTCGGCGGCGTTTTTCCAGTAGCTAACGCCGAGGCCGGCCAGATACGCCGCACCCAGCGCGGTGGTCTCGAATACTTTGGGACGAACCACGCGCACGCCGAGCAGGTCAGCCTGGAATTGCATCAGGAAATTGTTCTGCGTCGCGCCGCCGTCGACTCGCAGCTCGGCAAGCCTGATGGCCGCATCATCCTCCATCGCGTGCAGCACGTCCGCCGTCTGATAAGCGATGCTTTCGAGCGCGGCGCGTGCGATGTGAGCGGCGCCTGCACCGCGCGTCAGTCCCACGATCGTGCCGCGCGCATACGGGTCCCAGTGCGGGCTGCCGAGACCGGCGAACGCCGGCACGAAATACACGCCGCCGTTGTCGCGCGCACCCGCGGCGAGCGCCTCGACATCGGACGACGAGCGGATGATGCCGAGGCTGTCGCGCAGCCATTGCACGACGGCGCCGGCGATGAACACGCTGCCTTCGAGCGCGTATTCGTCCCGGCCATCGATGCGCCAGGCGGTGGTGGTCAACAACCGGTTGCGCGAACGCACCGGCCTGCCGCCGGTATGCATCAGCATGAAGCAGCCGGTGCCATAGGTGTTTTTCACCATGCCGGGAACGATGCAGCGTTGCCCGAACAGCGCCGCCTGCTGATCGCCGCCGATGCCTGCGATCGGTATGCACACGGAGAACAACCCGCGCACCGTCTCGGCGACAACGCCGCTCGATGGCACCACTTCAGGAAGCACCGCGCGCGGAATCGCGAGCAGTTCGAGCAGTTCGTCGTCCCAATCGCCGCGGTGGATGTCGAACAGCAGCGTGCGCGAGGCGTTGCTGGCATCCGTGACGTGCGCAGCCCCGCCCGTAAGCTTCCAGATCAGCCAGCTCTCGATCGTGCCGAACGCGAGCTGTCCCGCTTCGGCCTGCCGGCGCGCACCGGCAACGTTATCGAGTATCCAGCGCAATTTGGTGCCGGAAAAATAGGCATCGAGCACCAGCCCGGTCTTGTCGCTGAACAGCTGCTCGTGTCCCTCGGCTTTGAGTGCATCGCACAACGCTGCAGTGCGGCGGTCCTGCCACACGATGGCGTTGTGCACCGGCTTGCCGGTGCGGCGGTCCCACACCACGGTGGTTTCCCGCTGGTTGGTGATGCCGATCGCGGCGATGTCGCGCGCATGGATCCCGGCGCGCGCGATGGCTGCGCCGGCAACACCGATCTGCGTTTCCCAGATTTCATCCGCATCGTGCTCGACCCATCCCGGTTGCGGGAAGATCTGGCGGAACTCCTTTTGCGCGGCTGCCCGGATCGCGCCGGCGTGATCGAACACGATCGCGCGCGAACTGGTCGTGCCCTGGTCGAGTGCAAGAATGAACGCCATGGCACTAGGCATCCAGCGGCATGGCGGGATGGTCAGTAATCAGACCGGTGAGGCCGAGACCGGCTGAGCGCTGATGCTCTGCGCGCGTCACCGCCCCGTAAACGTAATTGCCCCAACCGCTGGCCGTGACCGTACGCAGCACGGTTTCATCGACGACGTTGTAATCCCAGACGATGGCCCTGATCCGTGGCCACGCGGCGCAGCCCGCGATAATCGCCCCGACGTCGAGTGGCCGGTGCGCGAGCAACAAACCGCAGTCGACAGGAAGCTGCCGGGCCATCGCGACCACCACATCATGCCGGAACGAGGTAACGAACAACCGGCGCTGGCCGACATGACGCTCGAGCACAACAAGCGTCGCCGGCAATGCCTCAGGAATCTTGATCTCGACATTCCACAGCATCCCCGGAAAAGCGTCCAGCACTTCCGCCAGTGTCGGCACCGCATGCCCGACGTCGTGTTCGATCTCGCGGTGAGTGAGCTCGGCGACCGCACGCCGGCGCGGGGTCACGCGGTCATGCATGATCACCAGCTCGCCATCAGCGCTCAGGCGCACGTCGGTTTCGATGCCGTCGACGCCGAGCGCCAGCGCCGCGGCAAATGCCGCCATCGTGTTTTCGGGAACACTGGCGTGATAGCCGCGATGCGCGAGCAGCAACATGGATGGGTTCAGGCCCCGGAATCGGTCAGGTGGCACTGCGAGAATAATATACGAACTCCTCTGCCGAAAGATCAGGACAGGAGCGCAAAGCCATTCCGGGATTGACCGCGACACATCATTCGCTTACATTCGGCCCGTTACAATGACCAAAAAGCGGTGAGGCCGTGTCCGACGAACTGCCAAAACTGTTTTCTGACGAGGAATTCAACGAGCAGCGGCTGGTGCGCGAGCGGCGCGAGTTGGCCGACCGCCGCGTCCAGGACCGGCGGGCCCAGCCCATGCCGCCGCCCGAAAACACTGACGGCCTTCCCCAGTCGACCATCGAGCAGAGGTTCCCGCATATCGTAAAGAAACTCACCGCGCTGTGGCTGACCGAAGCGTGCGCTGAATACCTCTCGGGCCTGACGGTTGCCGACCGGCCCGGCCGCCAGGGTTTTCCGCTGGATGTGATGGAAGACCTGATGATGCTCTACGAAATCAACGATATGCTGATCAATCAGCCTGGCGGCGGGCGGCCGTGATGAACGCGAGGCCGAGCACGGCGATGACGGTGAGCCAGCCGAACGTGAGGGTGTAGCTGCCAGTTAACCGGTACAACGTCGCGAATGCGGCCGGCCCGAAAAGGATGCCCGCGTAGCTCCACAACGACGCGCCGGCCGTCACGATGCCGGCCATCCCGGGCGGGCTGTTCCTCGCGACTTCGGCGAGGTAAATGCCGTTCCAGCCGACAGCGGTGGCACCGAACGCGATGAACAACAGCGCAAACGCGAGCGCGGGCCACTGCGGCGATATCAGCCCGCTCAGCGCGCAGCACGCGATCATGACCACGTTGAGCGCAAACAGCATGCGGAAGCCGTCGCCGATCCTGTCGGTAAGCCAGCCCCAGGTGATGCGGCCGGCGATGCCGGATATCTGCGTCAGCGACAGCAAAACTCCGGCCGCCACCAGCGTATAGCCCGCCTCCTCGACCATCATCGTCACCAGAAAAGTACCCAGGCAGAGCTGCACGAACGTATAGCAGAACGACGCGAACGACAACCAGCGCAACGGCGGCAGGCGCCACACCACCAGCAATCCGGCGAAAGGCAGCGAGTGCGCGGTCGCCGGATCGCGATCGCCGTCCCAGTGCGCACGCACCCGCTGCAGCGCGAGCAAGATCGTCATCTTGATTACGATCATCAGCGCCAGCGCCCACTGCCAGCCAAACGCGAGCGTGATTCCGGGCGCGGTGAGCGCGATCACCAGCCACCCGAGCGGCACACCGGTCTGCTTGATCGAGAAGATCAGGTTGCGGTTATGCGGAGGGCTGAAGCGATAAAGCAGATGGGCCGCTGCCGGGTTCATCACGCTGGTGCCGGCGCCAACCATTATCGACGCAATCACGATCGCGGTCAGGCTGGAGGTCATCGTCAGCAGCATCGCGGCGATGCACAGCGCGAGGCCGATCTGCGTCATGCGGCAGGCTCCAAGACGCGCGATCAGGCCGCTGAGCAGGAGCGTGGTCAGCATGGCCGTGCCGTAGGTAATGCTGACCTGATAGCCGACCAGCCACGCCGGCACGCCAAGATCGCGCGCCAGGCTGGGCGCGATCACCGCGAATATCCCGCTGCTCATGGACACGCCGGCGAGGGCCGCCGTGGTGGCGGCGACCACTGCCATCACGGACTTAACGGATACGCGGCGCACTATGCCGCAATAATACACCTCACGAGCCACGCTTCACGCCCGTCTATCCATCTCATTGACATGCCACAGCACGGCTCATAGTATTCGACCACGTATTCCGCTGGAAGAAGACAAGGACCCCCCATGAAAAAGCGCCTGATCGTCGCCATCACCGGCGCGACCGGTTCGATCTACGGCATGCGCATCCTGCAGCAGCTGCGCGCCACCGGCGGCTGGGAATCGCACCTGATCGTGTCCGACGCGGGCGTGCTCAACGCGTGGCAGGAATACGGGCTCGCGCGCAAGGACCTCAACAAACTCGCCGATGTGGTGCACAATCCGCGCGATGTCGGCGCCGCGATTGCGAGCGGCTCGTTCATCACGCAGGGCATGGTGATCGCGCCGTGCTCGATGAAAACGCTGTCGGGCGTCGCGCATGCGTATTCCGACAACCTGATTACGCGCGCCGCCGACGTGATCCTAAAGGAGCGCCGCCGGCTGGTGCTGCTCACGCGCGAAGCCCCGCTCAATCTCGCGCACCTGCGCAACATGGTTGCCGTCACCGAAATGGGCGGTGTGATTTTCCCGCCGATGCCGGCGTTCTACAGCAAAGCCAAAACCATCGACGCCATCGTCAACCATACCGTCGGGCGCGTGCTGGATCTCTTCGACGTTCACCACGACGCGATCGCGCGCTGGGAGGGAATGCGCACACCCCGTGCGAAGGGTGCCGGCAAACCACGAACATGAAGCGCCTCCCGCGGCCGCGCGCCGGTTTGCACCTGCATTTCGAAAACCTGCGCCGGCGCATTCCGATCTACCACATCACGCCCGAAGATTATGCGCGGGCCGCCAGGCGCCATCCGCGGCTCGCCGCGCGCCTCGAGGTTACTTTCGGCTGGGACGGCGACAACCTCGACGCAATCCTGCCAACCGCACACATCGTGGTCGGCGTGCCGGAAAAGCGCGCACGCCTGCGGGTTCGCGCCCCGCAGCTCAAATGGATTCACAGCACGCTCGCCGGACTCGACCGCATGCTGCCGCTCGACTGGCTGCCGCGCGGTATCGCGCTCACCAACAACCGCGGCGTGCATGGCCACAAGGCTGAACAGTACATGCGTATGGCCTACACCCTGCTGCACACGCGCCTGCCGGAGATGCTGCGGAACCAGCGCGCCCACGTCTGGGCTCCGGTGTTCTCCCCCACCATCGCGGGCCGCTGCGCGCTCATCATCGGTCTGGGCGATCTCGGCGCAGCGGCGGCACGCGCTGCCAAGCAGCTCGGACTCAGGGTCATCGGCGTGCGCCGCACGGCAAAAGCCTGTCGCCATGCCGACCGGGTGCATACGTTCCGCGCGCTGGACCGGCTGCTGCCGCAGGCGGATTTTGTGGTGCTCGCCGTGCCGCTCACTCCCGAGACCCGCAATCTGCTTTCACGCGAGCGTCTCGATCTGCTCAAGCCGGACTGCGGGGTGATCAACATCGCGCGGGCTCCGGTCATGGATTACGCTGCGCTTGCGGACAAATTGCGCTCGGGGGAACTCGCCGGAGCGATGGTCGATGTCGCCGACCCCGAGCCCCTGCCGCCGGTGTCAGCGCTGTGGGACGTTCCCAACCTGATCATCACTCCGCACATCTCGTGCGACGACTTCGGCAACTACGCGCAGCTCACGCTCGATCTCGTATTTGAAAATCTCGCTCGCCTGCTGCAGAACAAACCGCTCAAAAACCGCGTCAGCAGAACGCGCGGCTATTGAGCACACCGCTGCGCAGCCGGCGCGGCCATGATATCTTGCCGATTCTCATTCCCCGCGCATGAATCGCAAAACCCTCGCTGAACTATTGCGCCGCGCCGCGCCAGCCGGAATGCCCGCTTCGCAATGCCGCCGCGCCGTGCTGCGCATCGCCACTGCGCTTGCTGCGTCCGCAGTGCTCGCGCCCCTGGCGCCACGTAAAACGTGGGCGCAGCCGCGTTTCAGCGCTTATCCCTTCACGCTTGGCGTGGCCTCTGGATCGCCGCGCGCGGACGGCGCAGTGTTGTGGACCCGGCTTGCACCCGAGCCGCTCGCGGACGGCGGCATGCCGCAGGCGAATGTCGAGCTCGCGTGGGAACTCGCCATCGACGAAGGGTTTCGCAATATCGTGCGCACCGGTACTGCCACTGCAACCCCGGACTTCGGACACAGCGTGCACGTCGAATTGACGGACCTCGAGCCCGCGCGCTGGTACTGGTACCGTTTCATCGCAGGCGATGCAGTGAGCCCCGTAGGCCGCACCCGCACGGCCCCTGCCCCGGATGCGGTGCTCGAGCGCCTGCGCTTCGCATTCGCGTCGTGCCAGCAGTACGAGCAGGGATACTATGCCGCGCACCGCCATCTGGCGGCCGAAGACCTCGATCTCGTCGTATTCCTCGGCGATTACATCTACGAGGCGTCGTGGGGCCGCAACCACGTGCGCAAACACGCGACCGCCGAGCCCTACACGCTTGCCGACTACCGCACCCGCCACGCGCAGTACAAGAGCGATCCGGACCTGCAGCGCAGTCACGCGGCCGCGCCGTGGATCGTGACGTGGGACGACCACGAAGTCGACAACGATTATGCCGACGACCGGTCCGAAGATCTCGATCCGGATTTTCTGGCACGCCGCGCCGCTGCGTATCAGGCGTACTACGAGCACATGCCGCTGGCGCGGCGCGCGCTTCCCCGCGGCCCGCACGCGCAGATTTACGACCGCTTTACATTCGGAGACCTCGTGCAGTTCCACGTGCTCGACGACCGCCAATATCGCGCGCATCAGGCCTGTGCAAGGCCGGGCCGCGGCGGATCGAACGTCGTCGCCGACTGCGCCGAGCGGCTCGCATCCGGGCGCACGATGCTCGGCGCCGCGCAGGAAGCATGGCTCGCGGACGGCCTCGCACGCACACGCGCGCGCTGGAACGTGATTGCCCAGCAAACGCTGCTGGCCCGGCAAGCGCGCACCTCGGCTTACGGCCAGAGCTTCTGGACCGATGGCTGGGATGGTTATCCGGCCGCCCGCGCGCGGCTGCTCAACGACATCGCGCGACTCAAGCCGTCAAACCCGCTCGTGATCGGCGGTGACGTGCACTGCAATTGGGTCGCCGACCTTAAACCCGATTTCGACGACGCGAAATCGCCGGTTGTCGCGACCGAGTTCTGCGGCACGTCGATCACTTCGCAGGGTCCTTCGCCGAAACAGGTGCTGGCCTGGCTCACGGAAAATCCGCACCTGCGCTACGGCAACGGCCAGCAGCGCGGCTACGTGAAAATGGAGATCGAGCGCGATACGTGCACCGCGACGCTGCGCGCGCTGGAGAGCGAAAAGCGCGCGGACAGTGGAATTTACACGCTCGCGACCTTCACGGTCGAGAACGGCCGCCCCGGCGCGCAACGCGCTTAAAACGCCCTCAGGCGCCGCGGCTCGCGCCGATGATTTCCGCGCGCAGCTCCTCGTAGCTTGTCGTCACCGGGAATTGCGGGAACTCGGCAACCACGTTCGCGGGTGGGCGAAACAGGATCCCCGCATGCGCCGCGGCGAGCATGGTGGTGTCGTTGTAGGAGTCTCCCGCGGCAATGGTATGGAAGTTCAGCTCCCTGAACGCCTGCACCGATGCGCGTTTATGGTCGCGCAGCCTCAGCCGGTAGTCGCGCACGCGGCCGGCTTCGTCCACGACCAGTTCATGGCAAAACAGCGTCGGCAAACCCAGCTGGCGCATGAGGGGCATCGCAAACTGGTAATACGTGTCGGACAGGATCACCACCTGGCAATAGCCGCGCAGCCAATCGAGAAATTCGCGCGCGCCGTCAAGCGGCCGCATTGCGTCGATTACCGCCTGGATGTCGGGCAGCCCCAGGCCCTTGCGATCGAGTATTTCGATGCGCCCGCGCATCAGCTTGTCATAGTCGGGCTCGTCGCGGGTGGTCTTCGCCAGCTCCGGTATGCCGGTGCGTTCGGAAAATTCGATCCAGATCTCCGGGATCAGCACGCCTTCAAGGTCAAGACAAACGATCTGCAACATATTCTCCAGTAGGTTTCATGACATCACCAATCACCAATCACCAATCACTAATCACCGATTTCTAATACCAGCCGATGTCCTGGCCGCGCGGGTCGCTTTCCGCCTGGGCCGCGCCGCCGGTTCTGGACTTGAATACCAACTGCATATTGCCCCATTTGCGGCCCGTAATCTGCAATACATGGCGTCTCGCCTCGAGCGCGCCGCGCCATTCGGCCGAAAAACCGTCAGGTTCTATTTCGACGCGGTCGGGCGAGTACTGATGGTGATAGCGGGGTGCTGCGGCCATGCGCCGCAAATCGACTTCGCGCTGGTTCACGTAATCGAGTATGCACAGCAGCACCTGGCTGATGATGCGCGAGCCTCCCGGGGTGCCAAGCACGAGCACGCCTCTTGCGTCTTCGACGAATGTCGGGGTCATGCTCGACAGCGGCCGCTTGCGCGGCTCGATGCGGTTGGCCTCCCCGCTGCGCAGGCGGTAGGCATTCGGAATTTCCGGCCGCAACGAAAAATCATCCATTTCGTTGTTCAGCAGGACCCCGGTGTCACCGGCGACCACGCCCGCGCCGAACAGGAAATTGATGCTCAGGGTCGCGCCCACGCGGTTGCCGTCCGCGTCAATGATGGAATAATGCGTGGTGTTGCCGCTTTCGCCCGCCACGGCGGCGGCGAGCCGCTCGCTCGGCGTCGCGGCGGCTGGATCGATGGCTGCCGCGCGGGTGCGCGCGTACGACTTGCTGATCAGTTTCGCCGCCGGTACCGCGACGAAGTCGCTGTCGCCGAGAAACAGCGCGCGGTCCTGGAACGCACGCCGCAGCGCTTCGATCACGAGATGCGCCCCCGCCGGATCCCGCGCATCGACGGCCGGGAACTGCTCGAGGATGTTCAATGCCTGTGCGAGCGTCACGCCGCCACCCGAGGGCAGCGTGGCGGTGACGATCGTTGCACCGCGAAAACTGATTCTGACCGGCGCGCGCTCGACCACCCGGTAATCTTCAAGATCGGCCAGGCTCCACGCACCGCCCGCCGCGCTTACCGCCGCGACCAGCGCTTGCGCCACACGTCCCCGGTAAAACCCGTCGCGTCCCTGGCGCGCGATCGATTCAAGGGTAAGCGCGAGCTGAGGTTGGCGCAGCAGATAGCCCGGCTGCGGCGCCTGGTTGTCGGCGAGGAAAGTGCGCGCGGTATTGACGCCGCCGAGCAGAAAGCGCTCGCGCAGCTTGGCGATACGCGCATAGCGGGGATCAACCGGAAAGCCGTGGCGTGCCAGTGCAATCGCCGGCGCGAGCGTGCGCGCGAGCGGCAGCCGCCCGTAATTTTGGGCGAGTTGCGCGATTCCGGCAGGCACACCTGGAATTCCCGCCGCGCTGCCGCCCCGCAGCGTCGCCCCCGCAACCGGCTTGCCGCTGCCATCCAGATACATGGCAAGCGTAACAGCGGCCGGCGCGGTTTCGCGGGCATCGAGCATCACCTGATGGTTGTCGCTGGCGCGGTGCAGCAGCCAGAAACCGCCGCCGCCAAGACCTGACGAATACGGCTCGACCACCGCGAGCGCCGCCGCAACCGCAATCGCGGCGTCAAACGCATTGCCGCCGTGGCGCAGCATCTCGTAGCCGGCAGCCGTGGCAAGCGGGTGGGCCGAAGCGATCGCAGCGCCGGCCGGCGCAGCCACCGCACGCGCGGCGCCGGCAAGCGCAATGCACAACACCAGCAGCACCGCCTCGACCCGGGCGAGGCCGCGTGTGCGGCCGGAGAACCCTCTGGCAATGTGGCGCATCGGCGTTCTATTGCAGCAAATGCCGCGCAAAGAAACGCTCCGCGCGAACGCGGGCATCGCTCATCGCGGCACGATTGGCCTCGATCGCCTGTTTGCGGCGGCCGGGATCGTCGAACGAGTGCTGCGCGCCAGCATATACCACGACCTCGAGTTCGGCGCCACGCGCCAGTGTCTGTTGCGCGAGGCGCTGGCACACCACCGGCGAGACTTCCTGGTCCTCGGAGGCGAGCAGCATCAGCAGCGGCGCATAGGGGCGGTAATCCTGCTTCTCCTGGACGCGGCACCCGGGATACAGCGCGAGCGCGGCGCGGAATCCCGTTTGGGGAGTCGGTTGCGCGATGCCGGGCGCAGTGTCGGCAAGCGTCGCGAGCAGCGTCATCGCGCCGTTCGACCAGCCTTGCACCCCGATGCGATCGGCAATCACGTCAGGGCGTCCGCGCAGGTATTCGAGCGCGCCGTAGGCATCCAGCGGACGCACGGTTTGCTCGCTGACCTCCGCCGGCCGGTCTCGGTAGGAATGAATTGGAAAACCCTGCGCGTAACCGCGCGGACCGAAACTGTCGACGTGCACTGCAAGATAGCCGTGCTTGACCCAGAACTCGCCCCACGACTTGTGACGCTGGGTCAGCGTAGCGGCCGTGTAGACGCCTTTGGCAGCGACCGAGTACGGCCCGGCGCGCCCGTGCAGCATCACCACCGCGGGAAACGGCCCGGCCCCTTCGGGTTTGAACAAATAGCCCACGAGTTGCGTGTTGCCGTCTTTGCTCAAGAAGTTGACCGTATCGGGCAACTGCGCGGCCGCGGCGTGGAGCGTAAAAATCAGCCCCAGCACGCACAAACAGCGGTGAACGGTGACTATTTTGAACAACATATGTCCATGACAATTTATCAACGCCAACCGGCGCGCGATTCGCCGTGATTGTAAACCATGCCCTCCAGCGGCCCGCGGCAAATGCCGCACGCCATCGGGTAGAATCAGCCGTTGTGGGCACGCATCCGCGTGGCTCACTGCAACAGGAGGCTCTGCATGAAGATCACCCACATCGGCGTCATGAGTCCCGGGGACATGGGACAGGCAGTTGCGCAGCAACTCAAGCAGCACGGATTCCACGTCTGCACCGCGCTCGACCGGCGCAGTGTCCGCAGCAAAACGCTGGCACGCGAAGCGGGCCTTACCGACGTCGGCACGCTCGGCCGGCTGACCGAGCAATGCGAAGTGATACTTTCGATCATGAATCCCGCCGCGGCGCTGGAGTTTTCCGGCGAGGTGGCGCAGGCGCTGCGCGCCAATCAGCGCCACCCGCTGTTCGTCGACTGCAACGCGATTGCGCCGGTCACCATGCAGGCGGTCAACGCGAACATCGTCGCCGCCGGCGGCCGCTGTGCCGACGGCGGCATCATCGGCCCGCCCCCGCGGGGCACCGCCAGGATGAGCCTCTACGTATCCGGGCCCGAGGCGCGCGAACTCGAGCCGCTGTCCACGCCCCAGATGCGGGTGCAGGTGCTGAGTGAGCGCATCGGCGACGCGAGCGCAATCAAGATATGCTACGGCGCGATGAACAAGGGCGTGATCGCGCTGGCGCTCGAGGTGCTGGTCGCGGCGCGCCGGCTCGGCGTCGATGCCGCGTTCGAGACCCAGCTGCTGGAAACGCAACGCGACGTCTACGATCGGGTCATTCGCGGTCTGCCGGTGATGCCGCCCAAAGCGTATCGCTGGGTGCCGGAAATGCTGGAAATCGCCCGCACGTTCGAATCGGTGGGAATGACGCCGCGCGTATTCGAGGGCGCCGCCGACATCTACGAATTCGTCGCCGCCACGGCGCTCGGCAGAGAAACGCCGGAAAGCCGTGACAAATCGCGCGGCGGCAAGGACGTGGTGAGAATGCTGGCGGACGCGCCGGTGAAATGACGCGCTAAGCGACGCGGTAGATCGCGCGGCGGTCCCGCTCAAACGTGATGATGTCAGTCGCGCCATCGTGCACGCTGCGGCCGAGCGCAATCTGGCCCGAGCCTTCGAGCAGCAGCTCACCGCGCAGCACCTGCACTTCCTTGTCGCCATCGAGCGCAACGAACGTGCCGTTGATGCTCTGATCGAACAGGTAAAAGTGCGTGCGCAGCAGGCGGATCCTGAGATGCTGGCGCGACGCGAACTTCTCCGCCACGACCAGATCGCACTCGCTGCCACGCCCGATCGTGAGGGTACGGTTGGAGTGGTCGAGGCGCACCGTCTGCTTGCCGAACGTCACCTTCAGGCTTCCCTCGTCGCCCGGAATCAGCCTCTGCGTGCCGAGGCTGACATTGGTAATCTCCGCAGTATCCTTCTGCCAGACGACCTGCGAAATGGTTGATTCCTCTTCGCTGCCCTTGAGGACCACCCGGAATACGGGGCGCACGCAGGTGCGCAGTTCCGGCGCCAGAACACGTTCGATCGCGTCGGTCGTCAATATCTGCTCCGGCGCGGCGACGGCCGTCAGGTAAGCCGCGGCATTCACGGTGTAACCGAAGATGTCGTTGCCCTCGACCAGTACCGGGCCGTAATGCAGCCCGGAGTGGATCTTGATGTGGCGGTTGCCGGGCCGCTTGGCCTCAATCTGCACCTGGATTTCGCTCGCCGCGAGCACGGCGTCATCGGGGCGCGCGAACGCGCACATGATTTCGTCCCCGATGGTCTTGACGATGCGCCCCTTGAAATGCACGATCACGCTGCTCATCAGGGCGAGACAGGAATTGACGATACCACGCGCGGGAACATCGCCAAGGGTCTTGTATAGATAGCTGCTGTCGCTGATGTCCGCGAACAGCACTGCCATATGTTCCGTTTCGCGCGCCATGCAATCCCCCCTCTCAGCAGACAGTATATCTTACCCCGCCGCCGGCTTGTTCGTGCGCCAGCGGAAACGGGGCAGCGTCCGGTCTTATCCCAGGACCTGGTGCAGCCGGTGCGCGGCGGCGAGCGTCTGTGCGTCGTTGCCGAAGGCGCCAACCACCTGCAATCCGACCGGCAGGCCGTTGGCGGCAGCGGCAACCGGAATATTTACGCATGGCACGCGCAACAGCGTCCAGATGCGGCTGAACAACGGATCGCCGGTCAACTCGAGTCCCTCGGGCGCTGCGCCCGGCGCGCTCGGGGCGAGCAGCACGTCACAATCGGTGAAAACCTCGGTCAGACTGCGGCGGCAGTTGCGCGCCAATGTCTGCGCCGCGTCATAGCGTTCGGGGGCGATCCGCAATCCGGCTTCGAGTATCCCGCGCAGCCGCTCGCTCAGCTGCGGCCCGTGCGTAAGCCGCTCGTGCGCCAGCGACTGCGCCTGCTCCACCAACTGGATGTCGCTTTGCGCCTGCACCAGATTGGCGTAGGTAGGCGGAAGCTTGATTTCCCTCACCGGGATGCCAGCTGCCGCGAGTTTTTCTGCCGCGCGCCCGAATGCCGCGACCGTTTCGGGCTGCGCCTGCTTCCATTCGTAGGTGCGGCAAATGCCGACCCGCAGCGATCCCTCCAACGGCCGCCCGGCCAGCAAATCGGCACGGCCGCTGACCGCGGCCGCCAGCAACGCGGCATCGGGGACCGTGCGTGCAATGGTACCGACCGTATCGAGCGTGTCGGACAAGGCTTTGACACCCACGCGGCTGATCAAGCCGAAGCTCGGTTTGTAGCCGACCACGCCGCAGAACGCCGCCGGCCGGATCACCGAACCCGCGGTCTGGCTGCCGAACGCTAGCGGGACCATGTAGTCGGCGACCGCAGCGGCCGAACCGGAAGACGACCCACCCGGCGTGTGCCCGGGATGGTGCGGATTGCGCGTTTTGCCCGGATACATCCCGGCAAATTCGGTCGTGACGGTCTTGCCGAGGATGATTCCGCCTGCCGCACGCGTCAGCGCCACGCACGCCGCATCCCACGCCGGGCGGTGGCCCGCATACACCGGCGTCCCGTATGCGGTCGGCATGTCGACCGTGTCGATCAGGTCCTTGACTCCTACCGGCAGCCCGTGCAGCAAGCCACGCGGCGGGCCGGCGTCGGCGGCACGCGCCTGCTCGAGCGCAGCGTCGCGATCGAGGTATTCCCAGGCGCGTACTGCGTCCTCGCGCGCGGCGATGCGTTCGAGGCAATCGCGCACCAGCGCTTCGGAGGTAAGCTTCCCCGCGGCGATCTGGCGTGCCGCCTCGACTGCGGAGAGCGTGTTCAACGAGCCCATCGAAAGACCCCGGTCACGTATCGGATAGCGGCAAATTTGCGCCGATTGCGTGAGGCGGTCAAGGGTAACGTAATTCCCGTCTACTTTCTTCGTGGTTTCAGGTTCTCATTTCTTGCCGGGGTCGCTCGGAGGCCAATCCACTCTTCAGGATTTCCCGATCAGGTCGACCTTTTCCTGCATGCGCGCGTCGAACCGCACGAGGTTGATGATGATGCGCTCGTGCAGGCCTTCGCCGATGCGCTCTTTCTCATCTTCGGCGTGCACGCGGAAACTCAGCGTGCGTTTTTCGACCCTGATCAGTTCCGCGTGCGCACGCACGCGCATGCCGACCGGCGTTGCCGCGACATGCGTGATATCGAGATGGATCCCTACGGTCTGGTGCCCCGGCGGCAACAACCCCTCGACGGCCTGCAGCGCAGCCGCCTCCATCAGATTCACCATTACTGGTGTCGCAAGCACATGCACGCGGCCGCTGCCGATGTGCGGAGCGGTATGCTGCGCGCCCACCACGATTTCAATCGAGCCCTGCAGTCCGGGTTTGATTCCTGAGAGATCCATTAAAAGTGGTAATTCGTGATTGGTGATTGGTGACTCGTTCATGCGCCGCGCGGCGCCAGCACACGCGCCAGCCATGACGACACGATCGCCGCAACCGTGTCTTCGCGGCCGACGTAGAAATGGTCGCAATCGGACACGATCTCGACTTCGCAGGGACCGGTGACGCGGCTCTGGAATTCTTCAGCGGGATAGCGGTCGCGCGCTTCCTGGTCGCCGCGGATGCACAGGACCGGACACGTGATCCGGGGCGCCAGCGCGATCGTGTCCGGAACTTCGGTGAGCCGGTCGAGAAAACTCTCCGCGGTGATCACGTACCACCAGCCGGGAATCAGCAGCAGCTCGCGGCCACGGCCGGCCTTGACGAGCGCGCGCGCCTGGGCGGATATTTCTTCAAACCGGTTGCCGGCAAGCAGCCCGCTCGCGCTGCCCTCCCTGAGTGAAGTCGTGCCGCCGCGCCCGGCCGAGAGCAGCACGAGCGCCGGCGTCTGCGGGTGATCGGCCACGTGGCGCACGCCGAGCATGCCGCCGTTGCTGTGTCCGATCACGACCGGGTGCGGATACCCGCGCGCAGCCAGCCACTGCGCCGCGATGCGATTGTCGGCGATCCCTTCGCGCGTAAGCTGGAACGCGGCCCCTTCCGCGGCGCGGCTGTTGCGCACGCTCAGGATATCGTGCCCGCGGCGGTTGAACGCGAGGCAGGCATAGCCAAGACGCGTCAGAACCGGCGGCAGGAAGCGCGGCGCTCCGACATAAAAATTCATGGTATTGCCGTGGAATAACAGCACGGCGCCCGCAGTCGCCCCGCCGTCAGGCTCGTGGAAAGCGCCGTCGAGCGGTGTCGTATCGGTCGGAATGGTGATCAGTTCAGTACGCATAGGAAGGATAAATATTCCCTCGCCCCGCTTGCGGGGAAAGGGCCAGGGTGAGGGGAAAGGTTGTTCATGTTAATCGACAACCGGTCAAAACAAAACCGGTGCGGTAACGCGGATCGGCCAGATTCCAACCTCGCGCATCACCACTTCAGGCCGGCGCATCCGCGCCACGATTTCATCGCTCTGACCGGCCGCACCCGCGCCGCCTATCCCCGCACCAAGGCGGCGTGCATGCGCGATAACGGTTCTGCCGAACTCCAGACGCTGCGCTTCGAATGCCTGCAGCGCACCCGGCAGATCGTCCCCATATTGCGCCAATGCGTCGACCAGCGCGACCGCATCACCCGCGGCCTTGGTCACGCCGATGCCGCAGTGCGGCCGCGCCACGAACGCCGCATCCCCCAGAATCGCCACCCGATCGAAAACGAGGCGCGGCGACTCCAGATCGTAGATCGGCTGAAAGAACGGCTCGGCGGTCGCACGCACGACCTCTGCGAATTGCGGCGCGAGAAGTTGCCCGGCAGCCTTGCGCATTTCCGCTATGACGTCAGCGCGGATCCGGCCGGGCGGAATGTTCATGTCGTGCAGGCAGCCCGTTGCGTCAGTGAGCATCGCGGGCAGCTCGCTCGTTACATCCGCGGGCCGGTACCAGACGAAGTTGTAGCGGCGCTCGCCTGGCGCAGTGGTATTGCGCGGGCCGGCAACCAGATAACCGAGCATCTGCTCGCCGGGCGGCAGGCAGAACCCCATGCGCCCGAACAGGCTGCGTTGCGCGTAATCGCTCAAAACGCCTTCGTCGATCAAGCCACGCCATGCCACGTAACCGGCATAAACAGGCTTCGCCTCCGGCAGATACTGCGCGCGCACGGTGGAGCGTATGCCGTCCGCGCCAATCAGCAGGTCGCCCGTGGCGCGCGTGCCGTCGGTAAAACACGCAGTGACGCCAGCGTCGTCCTGCTCGACGCGCTCGAGCGACTTGTCAAAATGGTAGCGCCCGGCGGCGAAAGCGTCCCTGAGCAGCCGGTACATCCGGCCCCACGCCGTCAATATCTGCCGCAGCGGATACTCGGTGCCGATCACGTTGCCCGCGCGATCGAGCGTCAAGCGCGACGTCGCCTCGACGCCTATCGTCTGATCGATGGTGATGCCCGAGCGCTCCATCGCGCGAAACAGCTCATCGTGGGTGACGATGCCGGCGCCGCGCCCGGCCAGCGCCGCGCCGACGCGCTCGTAGACCCCGACTTCCCAGCCCGCGCGCAGCAGCAGATTGGCGGCGAATAACCCGCCGAATGAGCCGCCGACGATCAGTGCCCGGCGGCGAATGGCGCTTCCTGCCCGAGGCTGCACGGTGCGCGCCGGGTGCGCGGCCTCAGGCCGCCGCGTTTTCGCTGGCCGGATAATTGAGCTCGATCACCACGCCGCTGGGATCGTCGAGAAACACCTGGTGCAAACCCAGGTCGGGGACGGCACGCTCCCGGTAAGCAACATTTTTTTTCCTGAGCCGATCCAGCATGCCGCCCAAACCCGTCGCAGCAAATGCGATGTGATCGAAAGTCCCGGTGCCGCCGGTCAACGTGGAGCTATCGCGGTCGCCGAGGTAATCCTTGAGACCCTGGGGATCGTGCGGATCGATGCCGACGATGTGCACGATGGCGTTGGCGTAGGAATCGTGGCTGCCGCAATAAAGCCACAACCCGGGGAACTTGAATGGCGGGCGCGGGCCCACGGTAAATCCCATGACGTCCGTATAAAACCTGCGCGTCGCTTCGAGATCCAGAGTCCGGACCGAATAGTGGCTGAGCTTGTCGATGGACACTTGGAACCTCGTCTCCGGGTTACTTGAGCGCGATCGGATTGATCGGCGAGCCGACTGCACCGGTGATCGCCAGCGTCGGCGCGCAAAACAGGAATTCGTAAACCTTGTCCTGCGCGCAGTCGGCGGCGAGGTCCTTCAGGTAAAAAATTTCGCCCATCGTGATCCCGATCATCGGAATCACGATCCAGTGCCACGGCTGGAAAGCCTCCGTGCTTTCGTTCGGACGCACTTCACAGCCCCAGGTATCGCAGCAGATCGCCGCGATCTGTTTGCGGTGGATCCATTCTGCGGTTTCGAACCGCAGCCCGGGCGCATCCCCCGCCGCGTACGTGCCCCAGTCGCCACGTGCCAGGCAGTGTTCCATCTGACCCGTGCGCACGATCACGAAATCTCCTGGCCGCACCTCCACGCCCTGCGCTTTTGCACAGCCGTCGAGATCATCGTTGCTGATGCCGTAGCCCTCCTCGAGATAGTCGCCGCCTTTCCAGCGCGGAATGTCGAGCAGCACGCCGCGCCCGACCATGCGGGCGCGCGTCTTGTGGATGCCATTCTTTTTGGCGCCGGTGGAATCGACGAGCCGCGCGTCGTAGCCGTTCCACATTTTCTCGCCATAGAAAATGTGGCCCAGCCCGTCCCACTGCGTGCCGCATTGCAGCGGCATGGTAACCATGTCGTCTGCATAACGCAGTTTCCCCGCTTCCTGCCGCCCTGCCACCGCATCGGTGCCGGTGGCCAGCATGGTGTGTATCGGATTGAAGCGCCCTCCCCACCCCGTGCGTTGCGGACCGTCCTGATTGAAGTCGAGGCCCAGTGAGAAAGATTTCCCTTTCCGCACCAGCGATCCGGCTTTGACGAGATCCGCCGGCTGGACGTAATTCAAGGTGCCGATCTCGTCATTGGGACCCCACTTGCCCCAGTTCTTGAGACGCGCCGCCGTGGCCTCCAGCGTGCGCAAAGTGACGTCCTGTTTCAGCGCGTTCTTCGGCACCATCTTCATCGTTGTTTGCGGCTTGCTGTCAGACATGGCTCGCTCTCCTTCGGGTCAATGGGATGGGATCTAGTAAGCGGTAAGCCCGCCATCCAGAAGCAGTGTGTGTCCGGTAATGTACGCGGCCTGGGAACTCGCCAGGTAGCAAACCGCCGCGGCAACTTCCTCGCTGGTGGCGGAACGGTGCAGTGGCACCCGGCTGTGGAGTAATTCGAGCAGTTCAGGATCGTTGGACGATGCGGTGCGCATCGGCGACCCGCTCGCGACCCGGCCCGGCGCGACCGCGTTGACGCGTATGCCGTGCCCGGCCCACTCGATGGCGAGCATCTTCGTCATGTGTATCATCCCCGCCTTCGAAATGCCATAGGTCGAGCGTTGCGCCAATCCGATCATGCCGTGAGTGGAAGCGATGTTGATGATGCAGCCCGGCCGCCCACGGGCGATCAGATGCCGGCCCAGTTGCTGGCTCATGAAGAACGATCCGGTCAGATTGGTCCGGATCACCGCGTCCCATTCTTCAGCGGTGACTTCCAGCGCCGGCCTCTTCACCGTGATGCCGGCATTGTTGACCAGCAAGTCGACGCGGCCGAGCGCCTCGATAGCGGTTGCCATCGCCTGTTCGATGCTCGATTGCGAGCGCACATCGAGCGCCATCGGCACCACCCGCGCGCCCGTTGCCTCGAGCTGCGTCACCACATTCGCAAGATTTTCCATGCGCGTCGCGGCAACCGCCAGGTCGTATCCGTCGCGGGCCAATGCCAGCGCGGTTGCGGCGCCGATCCCGTACGACGCCCCGGTCACGAACGCCGCCTGCCTGCCGCTGGATTGCTGCTCCTGCATCAATAGCCCGCGGGCCGCACGCTCATGCTGCAAGCGCGGCGGCGCCTGCTCCATTGCCGGCGATCCTGCCGAACACCGTGCCCGATACCAGCCCGGTGCCTGACGGGTAATTGAAATAGAACAGCCCGCCCACCATCTCTCCCGCCGTGTAAAGCCCGGGGATCGGCTGCAGATTCACGTCGAGCACCTGCCCGCTCTCAACCTTGATGCGCAGACCGCCGAACGTGAACGTGATCCCGCAGGTCGTGTGGTACGCCTCGAACGGCGGCGTATCGAGCGGCTGCGCCCAGTTCGACTTCGGCGGCTCGATCCCCACCGTGCAGCGCCCGTCCTTGATCGCATGGTTGAACGGCACATCGGTGCGCACCGCGGCGTTGAATTCGCGCACCGTCCTGAGAAACCCCGCGGGATTCACGCCCTCGAGCTTCGCAGCAAGCTCTTCCAGCGTGTTGGCGACAACGCGGGTCACGGCCTTGTCACCGTATTCCGGACGCAGCAGAGGTTTTAGCTTGGCGTCGAACACCTGCCACGCGAACTGCTCCGGCTGCTTCAGCACCTCGGCGCCGTACTTGGCATAGGTGTAATTGTAAAACTCGATCCCCTCATCCACGAAACGCCTGCCCTCGGCGTTGATCATCAGCGACAGCGGGAAGCTGTGCCGGTACGAGCTGTGCGGCAAAGTGAGATCGCCGACCTCCGGCGCGTGGCGCTCCCAGGACACGGCGTGGCGGCCCGACCAGTTGCCGTAGGGGCAGGCGCCGATGTCGAGCGCCATCTTCAGGCCCTCGCCCATGTTGAAACGCGTGCCGCGCACTTTCGCCAGCTCCCATCCCGGACCGAGGTAGCGCGTGCGCCACTCCGGATTGGCCTCGAAACCACCGCACGCCAGCACCACCGAGCGCGCGTGGAATTCGACCGGCTTGCCGCGGCTCTTGGCTTTGACCCCGAGTACGCGCTCGCCGTCGTAGATGAGCGACACCGCGCGCGTAGCATAGAAAATCCCGATGCCTTTCCGGACCGCCGTATCGGTCAGATACTGCACCAGGCCCGGACCGCCGCCGGACACCTCGAACGGCATGCGGCCGAAAAACCTGCGCTTGCCCGCGACGATCGCCGACTGGGCGCGGTAGTTCGGCACGAAGCGCACGCCCTGGCTGCGCAGCCACACCATTGCGTCCAGACTCTGGGTGACCAGCGCCTCGCTGAGTTCGGAATCAGTGCGAAAACTCGTGACGCGATACAGATCGTCGTAAAACTGGTCTTGCGTGTTGCTTTCCCAGTCCGTGTTTTTCGCTTCGTCGTCGGGAATCTCGGTGAGTTTCTTCAGATCCTCGACGCCGTCGTACGCGAACCGCATGACGCCGCCGGCGAAACGGCTGTTGCCGCCGGACTCTTCCTCCGGTGCTGCTTCCAGCATCGCCACGCGGGCGCCCTGGTCCCGGGCCGCAAGCGCGGCGCACAGCGCCGCGTTGCCTTTGCCCACTACGACGACATCGAATTGCTCCACGGCAAAAGTCCTTGGTCTGGGGGGAAGAATTAATTCTATCAGTTTTGAACGCCGACTCGTCACCCGGACCGCTGCTGTGCCGCATCGCCGACGATGGTGCCGTCGCGCAACTGGATCACGCGGTCACAGCGCGCCGCCAGCCGCGGATCATGGGTAACCAGCAGGAACGCCGTGCCGCGGTTTACGTTGAACTCCCGCATCAGCGCAAACACCTCGTCGGCCGTGTGAGTGTCGAGATTGCCGGTCGGTTCGTCGGCGAGCACGAGATCGGGCGACAGGGCGAGCGCACGCGCGATAGCCACGCGTTGCTGCATGCCCCCGGAAAGTTCATTTGGCGGCTTGTGCATCGCGTCCACAAGGCCGACTGCATCCAGCAGTTGCCGCGCGTTGGCCCGTTGTTGTTGCGTGAAAGCACCCTCCCGCATCAATCCCGGCAGCATCACGTTTTCCAGCGCCGAAAATGCCGGCAGCAGGTGATGGAACTGGAACACGAAGCCCAGCGTGTCAAGCCGCGCGCGCGTGCGCTCGTCGTCGCTCGCCTGCTGGATCGGACGGCTCTTCAGCAGATAAGAGCCCGCCGAGGGCCGCTCGAGCAGCCCGATCAGGTTAAGCAGCGTGCTCTTGCCTGACCCCGAAGGACCGATCAGGCACGCGAACTCCCCGGCGCGCACCGTGAGGTTGACGCCGTGCAGAACCTCGGTCGCGACGGCGGTGCCTTCGTAATAAGTCTTGCGGATGTCCGCAAGCTCGATGATCGGCGCTTTCACACCCTGATCGCCTGTGCAGGATCGAGCCGCGCCGCGCGCCGCGCCGGCATCATTGCCGCGACCAGCCCGAGTGCAACGGCCGCGAGCAGCGTGTAGAGGTACAACTGCGGATCCAGTCGCGCTTCGAACAGGCGCGTACCGTCCGATGAGCGCAATATGCCGCTCATGACGAACGTCAGAGCATAGCCGCACGCGCTTCCCAGCAGTGCCCCGCTGGCGCCGATCAGCGCGCCCTGCAGCAGGAATACCCGCATGATGCGCCCGCGCGACGCCCCCATCGCACGCAGAATCCCGATTTCCTTGGTCTTCTGTACGACCGCGACGACCAGCACGCTCGATACGCCGATCGCAACCACCAGAGCCAGAAAAAAGCGGACCAGCAGCGTCATTACGGTCTGATTGGTAAGTCCCGCAAGGAGCTGTGGATTCGCCTGCATCCAGCTTTCGACTTCATGCGGCATCGCGCCGCGCAGACGCGCCGCAAATCGCTCCGCACCGAAGAGATCATTCACCGCGAGCTCGAGGCTGGACGCGCCGCCGGGCAACGCGTGCATCGCCTGCGCCGGCGCCAGCCCGACGTACGCGTAGGCCCGGTTAAGGTTGCGGATGCCGAGATCGTAGATGCCGCGCACCTGATAGGCGTCCCCGGGCGAGGTCGGAGTCGAAAGCCGCACCTTGTCACCGAGGCCGACGCCAAGGTCTTTGGCCAGATCGATCCCGAGCAGCACGTCACCCGGGTCGAGCCGCAGGTCGCCAGCGACTATTTTTTCGTTGAAGCGCGTCACCGCGACGTAGGGTGCGGGAACTATGCCCATGATCGTCACCGTTTTGTTGACGTCGCCGCGAGTGACGATGCCCGGTCCCGCGGCAATGGGCGAAATCGCCGTAATGCCCGGCATTGCTTCGAGTGCCGGCAGCAGCGCCTGCCACTGATCGACCGAGCGCAGGCGCTGCACGCGGGCCTGCACCTGCGGCAACGCGGCTGCGGCTGCCGGCGCGTTGCGCAGCGGCCTTGCAACTTCTTCCGCCGGCCTGATTACGATGTGCGCCTGCACGCCGAGCGTGCGCTTGATAAGGTCGCGCTGCAGGTCGCCGAGAAAACCGGTAATGAATACGATCACCGCGATGCCGATCGTGGTGCCCGCCACGATCAGCAGCGTTTGCATGCCGCCTTCGCGCAGAAAGCGTTGCGCGACCGCCCATTCGAACCCCATCGCCGCGCCTGCTAGCGCCGGGCTTCCTGCGTACGGACGCGGGCGCCGTCTTCCATGCCACGCGTGAGCACGACCGTATCGCCTTCAGCCAGACCCGAGAGGATTTCGTAGCGGCTGCCGGTGCGGATGCCGGTTTCGACCTTCGCGTTATGAACGATGCCGTCGCGGACGACCTGGACCGCACGCGTGTTGCCTGCTTCGCGCACCGCCTCTGCCGGAACGGTGAGCGCGGAATTCTTGCGCCCCACGCCGATGTCGATGGAAACGGTCATGTCGGCGCGCAAATAGGCAGGCGGTTCCGGCACGCGAAAGCGCGCTTCGACCGAACCGCGCGTGGTGTCCACGCCCGGGCTTATGTAATAGAGCACCGCTTTGAAGTTCCGGTCGGGAAAAGCTTCGCTCGAGGCGAGCGCTTCCTGCCCGGGTTTCAGATACGGCAGATTTTTCTCGTCAATCTGCGCGGTGAGCCGTGTCTCGCTGCTCGAATTGACCGTCAGCAGCCGCTTGCCCGGACTCACGATATCGCCCGGCTCGACCGCCCGCATCAGCACCGTGCCCGGCAGCGAGGCGCGGATGATGGTTTGAGCCAGCTTCGATTCGGCGAGCTCGCGCGCAGCGCGCGCTTCCCGCTCGCGCACCACGGCTTCGCGCGCGGTTACGCCTCTCGTGTCCTGCGCTCTTGCCTGGGTGCGCGCGGCCTCAAGCTGGCTCCTGGCCACGGCGAGCAGGCGCTCCAGGTCCTGCAACCGCGCTTCGCTGACAAATCCCTGGCCGCGCAGCTCGCGATTGCGGCGGTATTCCTGTTCGGCAAAACGCAGTTGCGCCTCAGCCTGCATGACGGCGTCGTTGGACTGCGGCAGGCTCAATTCGCGCACGCTCGCCACCCGCGCCTGTGCGGCGCTCTCCGCCGCGCGCGCCTGCTCGAGGGCAGCCTTGAGCTCGCGGGTTTCGAGCAGGATCAACGGCTGGCCGGCATTCACTGCCGCCCCCTCTTCGACGAGTACCTTCTCGACCCTGCCGGTGATCACCGATCCGATTTCGATCCGATTCGGCGCCTGGACCCGGCCGCTGACAACGATCGAATGCTCGAAGGGGCCCGCCTGCGCGCGCACCACGTCGACGATCGGTCCCTGCACTTTCCGGGTCAGCGCGACAGCGCCCGCGCCGGCGGCGAGCAGCACGAAAACGAGGAAGACGAAGGTCTTGCGGGAAATCACTGCGTCGCGCGCCCGTGTAAAAACATGCGCCTATTCTACATCGGACCGCGGCATGCCGCGGTTTTGTGCACTAAGTCACGGCCCAGTACGTGACAAAAATCACGAAGGGTTCGAATGGTGACCAATATCACATTTGATTCGTGACTAAAGTCCTCGAAATCGCAAGTCATGGAATGCATTATGGGCACAAGTCACAAAAGCTATCGGGTAATAGTCACATTGACTATCACATGACGGAAGCGGGTTTGTGAAAAAAATCTACTATTTGGGAATTGCCATGAACAAACTGCTCAAACTGATAGGCGCCGCGCTGATCGGATCGGTACTGTTCTCGCCCGCGGCCCGTGCGGCAACGGCGTTCGATGGGCTCAATGTCCTGATCCGGGACAGTTTCCAGTCGCAATTCAGCGAAGTCCAGGGGGTACTCGCCGTCGGCGGCAACGCCACGCTCTTCAACTACGGCGTCGATTTATTGTCCACGCCCTACGGCGGCGCCGGCGGTTACGGGCTGGTGGTCGGCGGGGATCTCACCTTCACCAGTGGTGGCGTCGGCACGCCAATTGCCAACCCCGCCCAGACCTATTACGGCGGAACGCTGGGCGGCTCGCTCGTCAACTACACCGCGGGGATAAACAACAGTGTGAACCCGCTGAGTTTCAATTCGCTCTTCAATCAGGCGTCAGCGGCTTCCACGGCGCTGGCAGGCTATTCGAACACGGGCGCGGCGACGCTGGACCCCGGCGGCAACGTCGGATGGTTGGCTCTCACCGGCGACGGCAGCAGCGCGGTGCAGGTGTTCAGCATCAGCGGGACCGACCTGCAAACCCGCCACCAAATCGTGGTCAACAACGTACCGACGACCTCAGCGGTACTGGTGAATGTGACCGGCACCTTTGCCGAACTCGCCAGCGTCGACAGCACCGCCCCCTTCGCTTCGTTTGGCGGCAACGTGCTGTTCAACTTCATGGATGCGACGCAGGTGAACTTTGCCCAAACCGGTCTGTATGCGAGCGTACTCGCCCCGAACGCGCTCATTACTTCAAATTCCGGCCACATCCAGGGAGTAGTGATCGCGAAAGACTGGAACGGAAATTTCGAAGTACAACCCGGCGCGGCGCCTATGCTGCTGGCGGTGCCGGAACCTGAAACCTACGCGATGATGCTGGCCGGTCTCAGTCTGATGGGATTCGTCGGACATCGCCGAAGGCGCAATCCAGCCACTTGATCAGGCTGAACAGCAAGCAACGCGTTCCGGATTGAATATCACAACGAAAACCTGGCCACTATCATGAAACTTCCCATTCCCGAGCTCATCATCGGATCCCTGATGGCGGTTGCGATGATCTCCACGGAAAGCGGCGGGGGAATTGCAGGAATGATCAATATCAGCGCCAGGACCGGCGAGCATTTCACGGGAACCTGGTTGAGCTATTCGCCCACGCGATTTGGCGCGATGAGCGCGGAATTCTCCGGCAACGGCACGTGCCAGTTTCGCGGCGGCGGAACCGATGCGGTTCCCTGCAAATGGCGCGAGACCGAAAATGGCCGGGCAAAAATCGAGGCCACGGTATCCGGCAGAGCCGAGACCTTCTCCGCCGCCGTGACCGGAGATTACCTGCTGGTCATGGATCCGGGGCGGGAAACGCCGTACGTGCGCGCGGACAGCAAATCAGCGCACGAACGCCAAAAAATGGTAAGGGGGCCGTCCAGCCTTCGCCCGTGGTAAGCGTGGATCCCCGGCCCTGCGGAGGCTGGGCTATCCGCGCGCGCTCGCGACCGCGGCATCCACCGCTTCGCGCAGGCCCGACGCGATCGTCTCGATTGTCTGCTCGTCGACGATGAATGGCGGCGCGAGCACAATGTGATCGCCGCTCCGCCCATCGACCGTCCCGCCCATCGGGTAGCACATCAGTCCGCGCGCCATCGCTTCACGTTTGACGCGGGCGTTGAGTCCCAGCGCCGGATCGAACGGCTCCTTGGTTTCCGGATCGGCGACCAGTTCGATTGCCTGGAAGAGTCCCCGGCCGCGGATGTCGCCGACGTGCGGATGCTCGCCGAAGCTGCGCATCAGCGAACGGCGCAGGTTGTCGCCCTGCCTGCGCACATTGGCGAGCAGATCGTCTTCCTTGATCACACGCTGCACTTCCAGCGCCGCGGCGCATGCCGTCGGGTGCGCCATATACGTATGCCCATGCTGGAAAAAACCCGTCCCCTCGCGCATTGCGTCGAATATCCTGTCCGAGACGAGCAACGCGCCGATCGGCTGGTAACCGGCGCCCAGGCCCCTGGCGCTCACC
>Ga0080064_1002974_pt1 | contig 26388 bp, 26 predicted proteins | sample Subgrocontami54m_FD_69260 | JGI IMG/M metagenome (GOLD analysis project Ga0080064, IMG submission 69260) | Subsurface groundwater microbial communities from S. Glens Falls, New York, USA - GMW46 contaminated, 5.4 m (SPADES assembly) (version 2) ...
CCGAATTGCACGTCACCGCCCGCAACAAGCTCAAGAGCGCTCAAAAACGCCCTTCGATCATCGCCGCTTGCTGGATGCAGGCTACACTTTGGTGATGTCATGAATTACGGAAGTCTCAATATTTTGTTGATTCGGAATTCCAGCCAGCACCAGGCAAATGCGGCGCTGCCGTATAAATGCTAGCGCTTCGCGCCGGCAGCGATTCCAGCCGGCAGACGATCGGCAAATCCATCCCGCTCCTGAGATGCGTCTGACTGGGATATGTAATCCCGAGTCCGTTTAGCACGTTGGCGGCAACGCGCAGGGAGCCTTCTCGGTTAGAATGTTTTCTGCCCCAAGACAGCGCCCATCCGGCCTCTATTCAGGAGCAGGCAATGAAATTTGACCGAATCACTTTCGATACGCAGATCATGGGGGGGCGCGCGTGTATCCGCGGGATGCGCATACCGGTGTCGGTCATCGTACGTCAGATCGCTCGCGGCAACGCGACCGCTGAAATCCTGAAGGGATACCCGGACCTCGAGCGGGAAGACATTCAACAGGCCATCGAGTACGCGGCTTGGCTGAGCGAAGAAGAAGTCCACGTTTCCTGAGCGTCCATGCGCTTTTTGGTGGACGCGTGCGTGGATATCAGGGTCGGTGAGTGGCTGCGCGGTCAGGGGCATGATGCGGTTCATCTCAGCGAACAGGGCCTCCAGCGCCTGGCCAACGGCAAAATCTTCCGCAAAGCCGTGGCGGAAAATCGGTGCGTCCTGACGTTTGATCTGGATTTCAGCGAAATCGCGGCATTGACAGGCGGATCGAAGGGAAGCGTTATCCTGGTTCGCCTTGGTGATCCCGGCTTTCGCCACGTCGTCGATCGCCTCTCCGCGGTCCTCGCGCAATCAGCCGCGGCGATCGAAAAGGGCGCCGTAATCAGCGTTGAGGAAACACGCCACCGCGTTCGCTATCTTCCGATCGGCGCCGCCACGGGCAGGGAATGACTGGTGGAGCCTTGGTGCGCCCGGGCGAGAGCGTTGAAAGAGATAAGCGAATCGGAGCGGTGGCTCCTTTCCTCCGGACAAAGGCGGAGAATAAATTTACCGTGGCTTCACCCCGCCCTTGTCATCCTGTCGATTCGGAATTCCAGCCAGCACCAGGCAAATGCGGCGCTACTGTATAAATAGTAAACCTGATGGAACAGCAATCCGCCCAGGGCGAACAGCGGTCCCTTGCGGCGGTAGAACAGGCGCAGCAGGCTGCCATTGGCCAATGCGATCACGCCGAACATCACCAATGCGAGCCACCCGGGAACGGCCGGGTGCAGCGAAGCAGCGGCGCCGGCAAAAAATAAACCGGCCACGACCGCGCGCAGCCGCTCGGCAGTCCCCACATTGAGGTCATTCACCAGCCCGGTCTGCGACAGCATCAGCCGCGACCAGGGAATGGCGCGGCAGAATACCTCGGTGTGGATCAGATTGAGCAAGCGCCATACTTTCAGATGCGTTCCCTGCAACGCCGGCCACAGCAATATCCGGCCGCCCGCGGCGCGCAGCCGGTAGCCCAACTCGATATCTTCAATAGATGGCCGCGTATAGCGCAGCACATCGAATCCGCCTACCGCCAGAAACGCATCCTTGCGCACCCCGCCGCATCCTGCCCAGAAGGTGGATGCCTCGCTGCGGCCGCGATGATGGTAGAAATGGTGGACCAGGTTCTTGTATTGGGAAAGGAAGTTCTTCGCCGGCGGCTGGTCGTCGTAGGAACCGAACACCGCCGTGACGCCGGGCTCGGCAAAGGCACGCTGCAGTTGCAGCGCGGCATCCTCGTGCACCACCACGTCCGCATCGACGAACCACAGTATCCCGCCTGTCGCCTGCACCGCCGCCTGGTTGCGCGCCCCGCCCGGACCCAGACGGCCGCCCGAGGGCATGACGCGGGCGCCCATCTCTGCCGCCATGACGGCCGTGTCATCGGTAGAGGTGTCGTCCACCACGATCACTTCGGCCAGTTCGCCCCGGCGCAGCATGTCGATCAGCGGCGGCAGGCTGCGCCCGATGAACGCGCAGCCATTGAAGACTGGCATGATCACTGAAATTGCCGGCGATTCGCTCATCTTTTCACCAGGCTTTCCAGATAGCCGCGTGCTTCGCCCAACCCCCAGCCGAGCAGGAAAAACAGCAGCCAGGGAAAGGCTCGTCGCAGCTGGCGGCGGTGCTGCGGCTGACCTCTTGCAGCAATTACAATCTTGCGCAGAAACACCAGCGGCAGCAGCGGCGACAAGATGACCAGCACAATACGCTTGAACCACGGCAACCGGGCTGCGCGCGCAAGCCCGAATTCCCTGCCGTGGGCAAACCGCTGGCCAAAAAATTGCCGCGCGCCATAGCGGTTATGGTGAATCACGCGCATCTCCGGATCCAGTGCGAGAGTCAAACCGGCGGCGCGAAAGCGGGCGTGAAAAGAAGGTTCCCAGAACCCCTGCCGCAGCAGATCCTGGTGCTGCACAATATCGGCCCGCCGGTACAATGCATTGTCCGCCGCAATCTCTTCCACCCGGCGCGCCGCCTGCGGGGGGGCATAAGCGATATAGCGCAGCAGAAAAATCGCCCAGCCTTTCGCATCCGAATCCGCCTGATTCTCGAACACTCCGCCGATCCCCGCAACGCCCTGCAAATCCGCCTGCAACAAGCATTGCAACCAATTCTCATCGGGGATGCAGTGAGCGGTCGTAATGGCCACGCTCGCATGCTGCGCGGCCAGGATGCCATCGCGCCACAGCTGCGGAATCAGGCTCCCGGGCAAGCCCGGCAGCACCCGGATGTTGCCTTGATTCACCAGCAGGCGCGGCACGTCCGGGTCCGTATCCGCATGGCACACCAGAAATTCCACCTCCGGATGGCGCTCGCATGCCAGGCGCCGCATGATTTCCGGCAGATTCTGCTGCGCCAACTGAACCGCGATAACCACGCTTAACGAGCGCCCGTTCAATCTCTGCCCCTTAATCTGCGCAATGCGCCGCGCAGCGCTAGATAAGCCCGCGGCAGCGCGGCGTCGAGCCGGCGGAACACCCATGGCGCGCGTAGATAATAACTATCCAGACGCGGCAGCGCCCCAGGGTCTTCGTTACCCTTGATTTCCCGCAGTTCCGTCGTGAAACTGGCGCGGTAGCGGCCGCGCGCATAGTCGAGTGCGCGCGCGTTGCGATACCCGTATGGGTAGGCAAAATACCGCGGGCGGCGCCCCAGCCTTGCCTCGATAATGCGGTCGGCTTCGCTGCACTCGGCCGCGACGCTTCGATCGTCCAGATCGCGCAGATCGGGATGGCTGTGCGTATGCGATTCCATCCGCACCCCCGCTTGCTGCAACTTCTCGATCTCATCCCAGTTCAGCATGTCGAAAATAGGCGCATGCGCAGGCTGCGTCGACCAGCGGTTATCTCCGCCCACCGCGCCGGTAGTCAGGAACAGATGCGCAGGCACAGCGTGATCCCGCAAAATCGGCAGCGCATGCGTGAACACGCTGCGCATGCCGTCGTCGAAGTTAAGCGCGACCCCACGATGTGTCGCGGGCGCGAGTAGCGTATCCAGATCGCAAACCGGCAGGCCGGAACGGTGCAGCGCCTCCAGCAGGTTGGCCAATGCACGCGGCGGGAAAGAAAGAACGGATCCCGAATCATCGATGCTGTGAAAAGTGAGTATGGCGCGCATGGATCAGTGTACCGCCGTATGGCGGCGCAATCCGCTACCGGACCGGCACCGCTACCGTGGTGACACTCCAGCCCGGAACTTCGAGGGTGAGGGATGAGCCACTGGCCTCGGTAGCGGGAATTGCCTGCCACCGGGCGTCCGCGCGCGACTGCTCTCCGGTGAGGGCGCCCGAGAAGGATGAACCTTCGAGCGTGATGGTGACGCGGCTCTTGGTCGAGGCGGTGTTGACCAGCACCGCGACCAGGCGTTCGCGGTCGAGGAATGTTGAGACCAGCACGAAGGGATTCGAGGACTCGGCCTCGAGGTAACGCGCGCCGCGGCGCAACCAGCGGCCGTAGTGTCCGATCGCGCGGCCCATGGCCGTGATGATGACCTGATCGACGGCGGTATCAACGAGAATCAGGCTGTCGCCTTCCGTCCTGAGATTACGCGATCCGCCGAAGGGCGCAAAATGCTCCCTGTCCGCAACGTCGGTCCACACCGCAAGCATGCCGTAGAAGGCGGAGGCGCCGGCGTAGCGAAATTCGTCGTGAATATGGATGGCGCGGCCGATGACCCAGTCGATCGAATCCGGCACGTACGATTCCTTGGCCGCTCTCGGGCCGCCGGGGGAATAGCCATTGGAAACCTCGGTCATCCATACCGATATGCCGAAACGTCTCGACAGGCTGCGCAGCTCAAGTCGTTCACGGACAGCGCCATCGGGCAGCCTGCCGTGGGCGCGCGTCGCCAGCAGGCGCGGAATGTAGGAGTAATCGGAACCATACGGGTAGGCGTGATAGCCGATGGCGCCGATGTAGCCGCGCGCTTCCTCGTCCTGAGCGATCACGCGCATGTGCTCGAGCGTGCGCTGCACCGTTTCCTCGTTGGGCACGACCAGGCGGACCCGCGCATATCCGGCCTCCCGCAGGCGCTTGCCGGTGTGTTTGATGATTGCAATCAAATCGCCGACAGTACCGCCAACCAGTTCTCCGTTGCCCGACAGCGGCTCGTTCCAGAGCTGCAGATACTCAGGTTCACGGCCACTCCTCCCGATCCAGTCGGCAATCGTGGCGACCGCCTTGCCGGCGATTTCTTCGAGATAGCGGGGGTAGTTGGTGGATTTGAGATCGGTGAGCCAGCGGTGATGCCAGATGGTATTGATGTTGGCGGTGGGATAAAGGTCGCCGATACCGCTGGGGCTGAAGCGGTTGAACAGCTTGAACAGGGTTTCGACACCGGTGAAATCGATCGGACGGGAAAAACGGCTCCCGGGTACCGGCGGCCTCGGACTCGTGTATTCGACTGGCGGGGGGGCCACTCCGGTGACCGCGCCAATCTCCGTGACGAGCCCCTTGACGGCGCGTCGCCACTGGTCGTCGCTCATCCTGTTGTTGGCCAGAATGTTCAAGTAGTGCGTCGATCCGAAGCCCTCAAGGCTCTGCTGCGTACGGGCCGTGTTGATCGTGATCTTCGCTACTGGATCCGCGGCCTTGCGTGCCGCCGGGGGAGGCGCGTCAGCGGGACGTTCATGCGAATACGCCTGCCCGGGCGGTTCGCAATCCTCGCTTGCCGTGGCAACGGGGGCGACCGGTATCGATTCGCACGCGCCGATTTGCACAATCATGCGCCTCAAGGCACGCACATCAGGATGCAATTCGGTGTACTTGCTCAGGAGCGTCTGCACTTCGGCATTTTTCTCCCGCAGACTGCGCTGACAGGCAGTCTCAGCCGGCGGTTTCGGCGGCGCAGCGCACGGCTGCGCGGCCGTGGCCCCGCCTCCGGGCAATAGGAAAAGCCCGACGCACAGGACGGCAATGCCCAAACCGCGGGTTACGCCCGCCGTGCGAACCGCGAGGGTAAGCATGATCGAATCCAAGGCCACAGGACGGTCACTCTAACGGATCGGGCGGCGACCGGTCGTGATCAGCGCGCCGCTGCGATAGACCAGGCGGCCGCCGCGCGCGAGATGCCGGCCGCAAATCCCGTCAAACGCGGCTCGCAAGCCCGCGATCTCTGCCGGCGACGCCGACTGGGTGCGTTTGCGCGCGTAGCTCGACAAGGTCACCTGTAGCGTCCAGAACTCATGCACGGAATCCAGCATCGCCGCGTGACCGATCCAGGCCGAACGAACGTTCCGGTAGCCCACCCGCCGCATCAGCGTGGCCACGGTCCCGGAGTACCGCTTCACCCCATGTGTCCAGGCAGCATGTTCGCCATGGTCAAGACTACCGAGCTTGCGCCCGATCAACTGATCCAGGAACGCGGTTGCGTAGAGCGGCGCTCTTCCCGCCAGTCCCAGTATCCGGTCCGAGAGGACGCGCATTCCGGCTTTGAAGAAGGCGCCGGAGAAAAGCGGCGGCGCGCTGCCGACTGCGACCAGTGTCTGGCCGCCCGGAACCGAACAGCGGAACATCTCGCGCAGCGCCTGCTCCGGATCGGGAAAGTGCCGCAGCGCATAGAGCGAGACCACCGCATCGAAAGCGGCATCCGGAAACTGCATGCGCTCGGCGTCGCCCTTGACGAATTCGACGCGGTCTGCGAACCGCCCGGCCTGGGCGAGCGTTTTTGCCTTGGCCAGCATGCCGTCCGACAGATCGAATCCGACCACCCGGCCCCGCGCTTCGGCCTTACGGGCGGCGAGCAGCGTGAGTACACCCGTTCCGCAACCGACATCGAGCACTTTGTGACCGGGGAGGATATCTGCCAGGCCGATCACCTTGCCGGCAATCGGCGCCGTGTAACGATTGGTCAGCAGATCAAAATCGTGGACCACGCTGTCGTAGCTGGCGGCGTCTTCGATCTTGAACGCCGTATCGGGTGATGTGTCTGCTGCCGGGTGTTCCATTGATCGTCGCTCCAATGGGAGGAAAGGTGAAAGCTCAGACGCGCGGGCCGGCGGGAGTATCGGCCCGAGCTGACATTGCCCGAATCCCGTGGCTGAAACGGCGACCCCCGGCAGTATGACTGATGCGATGCCGATTCATTACGGCGGCCCGCCCGTCAGGCATCGCGCGCGCGGCGCAGGCGCAGCTCATACGCCGGCCCGACATGCAGCAGCAATCGACTGATCCAGGGCATCCCGCTCAGGCGCCGGTACAATCGCATCAGCAGTCGCTCGACATACGGATAGCGGTGATCGGGTGCGGCAATCCGGCGCGGCCTGCATACCGCCACCGTGAATCCGGTACGCTCGGCGATGCGCCGCATTTGCGGCACCGAAATCAGGTTGGCATGGCGCAATGAATCCACGCCGCGCAGCTTTTTCACTACCCGGGTGCGTAATCCAGGAGGAAGCCAGCCAATCGCCCACAGGCGGGTGCTGGGATGCGGGCCCAGCGTCCGGCCGTTGGCGGCGGTCAGCCAGAGGGCAGCGCCCGGCTTGCTGACCACGGTAAGCGCACGCATCAGGCGGAGGATGTCCGGCACATGTTCCACCAGATCAATCGCCGTGACGGCATCGAAGCTTGCCGGCGCGAAAGGCGGATCCGCCAGATCCGCGCAGATCAGGGGAATCGCCAGTCCGAGCTCGTCGAGGCGCTTGCGGCAGATCACCAGCCAGCGCAGAGCGATGTCGACGCCCACTACCCGCAGGCCGCGCCGATCTGCCGCCACCAGCATGGCGCCCGCACCGCAGCCCGCATCCAGCGCAACCGCATCCGGCGGCGCGGTCGACAAGGCCGCCGCGAGGTCGGCCGCCAGCAGATCGGCGTGGCGAATCCCGTTCAGGATGGACGCCTTGTATCGCAATGCGAGTTCGGGCGGTACGTCATCGGTGATCTCGTAATAGAAGTCCAGCAATTGCTCGAACGAGCGGGTCGCGGCCGCTTCAGCCAGGCGCGTTGCCTTGGCGGTCTCGGCGCGCAGATCGAGATATCGATCCGGGCGCAGCCTGAAATCGGGAATCCCGAACAGCACCGGATATATCCGGCCGCAAGGATCGCAATGGTAGGCGCCATCGGCAGTGCGCACCGGATTGCGACATTGCGGGCAGACGAATCGCAAGTCCGACAGGGCGAGCGGCATTACTCGATCGCCCGCAGCGACTCACCCGGGCCCGACAGGTAGCCGACGGTCTCGCCAAACGCCCAAATGACGAAAAACGCAAACAGATAGGGAATGGCCCGCAGCGTCGGGCTCGCGATCGAAGCCTTGCGCCGCGCCGCGCGCACCAGCCTGAAGGTCAGCAAAGCCGGCAGCACCGGCGTCGCGAGCGCGGCGATCCAGCGAACCAGCCGCCGCTCGCGCGGAAACCGGATGCCGGCGTAGTAGCGGGAATAGGCAAAGCGCTGCGCAGCGAACAGCCGGAACGAGAATTTCTTGCAATGGAATATGCGTATCCGGTTGCTCGCCAGCAGCTGTTTGCCCTGTCGCGCGAGAAGCGGATGGACGGTGGTTTCCCAAAACCCGCGGGTCAAGGTTTCCGGCGCGCACTCCTCGATGACCGACCGCGTGTAGAGCACGTTCATCCCGGCCAGGCTCGCGCCCGGACCTTCGTCGATGGGCGGCGCGAATGCCGCGTATTCGCACAGGTAGGTCGCCCAGTCGAGTGCGCGACCGGTCACCCCATTCTCGACGCAGCCGGCAATCACCGATGCCTCCGGATGCGCATCGTGCGCCGCCTTGAAATCACGCAACCACGACGGCGGCGGCACGCAGTGATCCTCGGTCACCAGAATCAGTCCACCACGCGACGCGGCCAGCGCCTGCGCGCGCATCTCCGGGAGTGAGGCCCGGCGTTCGCAGGCAAGCAGTTTCACCTCCGGGAATCGGGTCCGGATCGTTGCCGATATTTCGTCGTCCAGCCGATCGACGACCACAACCTCGCGCGTCAGGTCGGTATCCTGGTTGCGCAGCGACTCGAGCGTCTCGAGGATGCGCTCGCCATCCTCGGTGCTGACGCGGCCGATCAGAATCGAGAACAACGGTGGTTCCTGCATCGCTGGCGCCATGGGACAGCTTTTCGGGATGTCAGTCGAGATACGCCGGGTCGCCGGGCTTGCCGGTCAGGTAGCCGGCGCATTCGCCGAGCGACCATGCGGTTTCGGCGGCCAGGGCATAAACCGGGCGCCGCAACAGCGCGGCCTGCAGCGAAGGTTTGCCGCGCAGCGAATTTGCGATGCGCATCAGGCGCAGCAGCGGCAAGACCGGACTCGAGACAGCGCGCCAAAAGCGGTAGCCGGCGCTCTTGCCGGCCGAGCGCAGTGCCGCGTAGGTGCGGCCGTGGGCCAAGCGCCGTCTGAGGTAGTGCCGCCGGCGGTAGCGCTTGCCGTAAATCACCTCGACGTCATCCCGGTACACAGGCGCCTGGCCCTGCTGTTGCAGCCTGCCGACGAAGAATACCTTGTGGAACTGATGGTCGCGCAGGTCTTTCGCGTGAAGGAGATCGCGCCGGAATACCAGATTGTTGCCCGGCACTTCGTCCATCCCCGCGCCAATGGGCCGCGCGAACTGCCCGTACTCGAGCAGGTATTCGACGATCGCCTGACTATCCCCGTCTTGACGGAACGTGACCGGGCCGAAAAACGCCGGAACGCCCTCGGCGATCGCGCGCCGCGCGCCGCCTAGCCATGCCGCAGTCGGCGGGCAGCGCGCATCAAGCACGGCGATATAAGCGCCGGATGACTGGCCGATCGCGGCTTCCCACAGATGAAAGATGCTGGCCCCGTGCGCGGAGCAGACCGCTACGCAAGCAGGATCGCGTTCGGGCGCCGCGTGGTCGCGGGGGTACGCGAGAATGACCGAGCATTCCCCTACAGGCAGCGCGGCCCGCGCCTGGATCCACGGCGCCGGATCCGCGTCATCCGGAACCACCACCAGCAGCGCGAGCGAGACGGCCCATGGCGAGGTCGCCTGTGACAAAGGCGCTGACGCCAGCATGGTCTCGGACAAGGGAGCGGCGTGGTCCATGGGTCTCAAGCGAGCGAGCCGAGGAACGCCAGATCGATTTCCTGTTTCAGCGCCGCCGACTCGTAGGCGGCGCGCATCAGCGCGAGGGTGCGAATATTGTCGCTGCCGGCGCAGGGGGGCGGCTTCCCCTGCTCCAGCGCATCGACATATTGCTCAAGCAGCTTTGCCGTCGCCGCAGCGAACAATGCGAGGGGATCCGAAGCGATCTTGGTACGGCGTTCCCCGGTGCACAGATAGGCCCGCCCGCCGAGCGATATGTCGAAGTCGAGATACGGCCGACGCGTGGCGGCATGCAGGCCGGCAGTGATCGCCGCATATCCGCCTAATTCGGTTTCGACGTTGGCGCGGGTGCCGTCGAGCCGGATGTCGAGATAGCGATGCCCCCCGCGCGTCAGGCGGTCGAGCGTGATGCGCGCGTAGCGGTCGCCGGAAAACTCCAGATCGATCAGGTTCAGCAGATCCGGTCCGTCCGGCGCGCCGGGCTTGGGCATCAGTGCCCGCAGCCGCAGCGGTTCCTCGCCGAAGAAATACCGGCACAGGTCGAACACATGGGTGCCGAAATCCTTGTTGGTTCGTTCCTTGTCCGCGCCGCGCCACCCGGCCTCGGTTTCGTCCGAGGTGCGAAAGGTCTGAGTCATCGACATGAAGGCGAGATCGCCGAACTTGTCAGTGCCGATCAGCGCTTTCGCCGCCTGATGGCAGGCCATGAAGCGGAACTCGTTGTTGACCGCGATCTGGACACGGTGCACTGTTGCGACACGCAACAGTTCGCGCGCCTCGTCCACCGTAGAAGTGAAGGGCTTCTCGCAAAAAACATGAATGCCTCTGGCAGCGACCAGCGACGCGAGCGAAAAATGGCTTTCGGTCGGGGTCACGATCGCCACAAGGTCGGGGTGACACGCATCGAGCATGGTCTCCACCGAGGGGTGAACCGGGAAGTCGAACTTACCGGCATCGGCGCGAACGTCGCAGCCGCCGACCAGTTGCAGGCGCCTGACCGTGCGAATCGCAGGAATGTGAATCCGGCGCGCGGCGGAACCAAGGCCGACCAGGGCTATTTTCATTGTTCTCGAAGAATCAGGTCCGGCATTTGCGCGCATCGCGCACAAATGCCGCATCGTTCGTGCTGGCGCCGATCGCGTGAGTCTTCCAACCTGGATCTCAAGATGCGCCAAACCAGACGCATTATATGCGGACACAGCAGCTGCGCGGAGTCTTGCCAGCGCTTGGACGCGCATTGGAATATGCTGTCGCGGGTTGTTGGCGGGGGAAACGATGAGATTTGGCCTGATCGGGGCGGGCGGTATCGGACAGGTACGCAAGGCGGCGATCAAGAATGCGCCGGGTTGCGAACTCACCGCCGTATTCGACATCGACAAGGACGCGGCGAAGCAGGCGGCGGGTGAGGCGCGGACATTTGATTCAGTCGAGGAACTTGCCTCTTCGGATGTCTGCGATGCGGTTGTTATTTCGACCCCCCCGAATTTCCATGCACAGCAGGCCATTGTGTCCATGGAGGGTGGCAAGCACGTCCTGGTTGAGAAGCCCATGGGTAGCACCCTGGAGGAATGCAAGCAGATGCTGGAAACCTCCAGGCGTACCGGAAAGGTATTGACAATCGGTTTCAACCACCGTTACTTTTCCGCTGTCAAGGCAGTGCGCACTGCCATTCAGTCCGGCGCGATTGGAAAATTGAGCTATATCCGCTCGTATGCAGGCCATGCCGGCCTCGCGGAATTCAAAGCACCCTGGATGTACAACAAGGACGTCATGGGAGGCGGCACCCTGATGGATAACGGCATCCATGTGCTGGATCTCACCCTGCACTTGATGGGCGGCGCAAACAGCGTTTTCGGCATCACCCTGACCGATGTCTGGAAACTCGACCGTTCCGAGGATAACGCCTTTGCGCTGATGCGCGGGCCGGACGGCGTCGTCGCGACGCTGCACAGCAGTTGGAGCGAATGGAAAGGTTATCGTTTTCATGTCGAAGCCTACGGCGACAAGGGAATGGCAAGAGCTTATTACGCGCCCATGATGTCAACGGTGATTACCATGGATCGTCCTGGCGGCACGCGCACTGTGAAGCGCGATTTCTATATTTCGGCCATCGTCAGGGAAAAATTCAGTGGCTGGCAAAGCACCGTCATCCAGACCTTCGTTGATGAGCTTGCGGATTTTGTCGCCCTGACAAACGGGACGCCGGGAAGCGGCGTGATTGCCCTAGCCACCGACGGTTACCGTTCAATCGAGACCGCCAACGCGTTATATCAAAGCTCGGATACGGGGCAGGCCGTTTCCCTGGTGAGAAGTCTCTAAGAGTATAATGCCTGTTTCCAGACCCAGGATCATCCGTTCATTGATGGCGCCCAATCAAAAAACCACACCTCCACTTCCGTTAACCGCGAGGACAGGGCCGTGCAGAAACTAATGCATGCTGACAAGGCTGTGCTGATGGCTGCTTTCGCCAGGATGGACGTGGTGGCGCTGGCGGTGGCGATGGGGACCGTCTGCGCCGTCGGACTTGTGTTGTTGACGGTTACGCTGCTTGTCAAAGGCGCGCCGCCGGACATGCATATCGGAACACATCTGGGTCTGCTCGGCATCTATCTGCCGGGATATAGCGTCAGCTGGGGTGGCAGCGCGATCGGCGCGGTTTACGGCTGGATCATCGGCGCCGCGATCGGATTTGCCTGGGCTGTCCTGTGGAATCTGACGCATTACCTTTACATCATACTGGTGGTCGCCCGCGCCCACTGGTGGCGCTTGATGGCCGACTGAACAGGGAATGTCGATCCGGACGACTTTGCAACGGTCACACGAAAAAGAAGAGACAGGAAATGAGCGAAAACGCGCCGGTGCCGATTGATGAAAATCTTCTGCACGCAACGGTCAAGCTGAACACGTTGCTGTTTGCGGGCGTTTGCGGCCTCATGGCCGGACTGGCCTTGTTGTGCGCGACGTATCTTTCGCTCTATAGAGGGTTGCCCAACCCCGGCCATTATTTGAATTTGCTGGGCGTATTCCTGCCAGGCTACAGTGTCAGCACCGGAGGCGCCTGGGCTGGATTTCTGTGGGGCGCCTTGCTCGGGGCGATTTCAGGCGCGGTGATTTACCGCATCTATGCGCGCAGCATCCGGGCGCAGGTGGCCGATTATTTCGCCGGCAACAGATCGGAAGACGCGCTTGAATTTGCCGTGGTGAAGCTGCACGGCCATTCCCTCGGCCTCGCGCTGGGCGGCATTGCGGCGCTGGGGTTGCTGATTACGACGAACTGGCTGGTGATTCGCGGGACTGCGGATGAAAGCGTTCACGCCGCGCTATTTGCCCACTATCTTCCCGGGTATGCGGTCAGCTTCCCGGGCAGCATCCTTGGTGCAGTGGATGTTTTCGTCATTACTTATCTCCTGTGTTTTCTTCTGGGCCTGATTTATAACGGCGTTGTAGCCTTGCGTCAGAACGGCGCCTCAACATGAAAAATCCGGGCCATACGGTGATATTGGGCGCCGGGCCGGCCGGACTCGCCGCGGCGCATGAATTGAGCATCAATGGTGTAAAAGTGACGGTGCTGGAGCGAAACGACTATGTAGGCGGTTTGTGCCGTACGGTGCAATACAAGGGATACAAGTTCGATCTGGGCGGGCATCGCTGGTTTACCAAGAACGAGGACCTTAACACCTGGTTTCGTCGCCTGATGGGCGACGAGATCGTCATGGTGGACCGCATCAGCCGCATTTACTATGACGGCAAGTACTTTTTTTACCCCGTCCGATTTTCCGACATCCTGAAGAAAACCGGGCCATTCACCATACTGCACGCAGGCCTGGCATTCATGTGGGCGGTCCTCGCGCAATCGATCACCGACAAGCCGCCGGCCAACATGAAGGAGGCGTACGTCGCGCAATTCGGCAGCAAACTGTATGACATGTTTTTCCGCCGCTACAGCGAAAAAGTCTGGGGACGTCCCTGCGAAGAGCTGTCCTCGGACTGGGTATCCCAGCGCAGCAAAGGCCTGTCGATCTGGACGCTGGTGCGGGAATCGCTGGTGGGTAACAAGGAACAGGTAACCAGCCTGATCGACAATTTCATGTATCCGCGCGACGGTTACGTACGTATTCCGGAACGCATGGCGGAAGACGTGCAACGCCAGGGCAATGAGGTGCTGCTCGGCGCGGGAGTGACCCGGCTCACCTGCCACGGCGCCAATGATATTGAAGTGTTTTACCGGCAGGATGGCGAGGAGCGCAGCGTGCGCGCAAACGCGGTGTTATCCACTCTTCCGCTCGGACTGTTGGTGCAGATGATGACCCCGGCTTGCGACAAGAAAGTGGCGGATGCGGCGCGCGGCCTGGTGTTCCGCGACCTGGTTACCGTCAATGTTATTTTCAGGCGCAAGCAGGTCTCGCCGGATACCTGGCTGTACGTGCAGGATGAGGACGTGTTGTTCGGCAGGCTGCACGAGCCGAAAAACTGGAGCGCCGCGATGGTGCCGGACGACGAACATACCTCGGTGGTGCTGGAATGCTTCTGCACCCGTGGTGACGCCGTCTGGCAAATGACCGATGAGCAAATTGTGCAGCGCTGTCTGAGGGATCTGGTGGACAAGCTGAAATTCGTCCGCGATGAGGATTTCGAGGACGCCGCGGTGGTGCGCACCACCCATGCCTATCCGGTCTATGACCTTGAATACGCCGAGAAGATCGCCACTATCAAGGCGTTTCTGGGCGGGTTCGAGGGGCTGCACATTGTCGGCCGCGGTGGCACCTTCCGCTACAACAACGCCGATCATTCGATTGAAATGGGTCTGTTGCTGGGCCGCAAGCTGCTGGGTTATGACGTGGACCACCTGGCCGTGAATACCGAACCGGAGTACCAGGAAATCAAGCGGGGCGATTCGATCGAGCGGGATCATTTTACCGATGCAACGTCCTCCTCCGGCGCGCAGTCAAAACCCGCCCAGAACAAGCGGATTGTTGTTGACTGAATCTTCACTGCGGGTGGCCGTGGTGGGCGCCGGTCTGATGGGCCGATGGCATGCCTATTTCGCACAGCGCCTCGGCGCGCAAGTGGTGGCCGTGGTCGATAGCGAGCCGGACGCCGCGGTGTCCCTGGCGCGACGCGTGAACAAAGCCGCTGTTTTTGGTGAAACGGGCGCCATGCTGCAGGCGGTGCGGCCGCACGTGGTGCATATTTGCACTCCCCTGTCGAGCCACTTGCCGCTGGCGCTGCAGGTGGTCGAAGCAGGGGTGCACGCGCTGGTGGAAAAGCCGTTGACGCAGATCGCCGGACAAACAGAGGTATTGTTGCACCGGGCGCAGGAGAAGGGTGTTCACGTTTGCCCGGTGCATCAATTCGGGTTTCAGAGCGGGGTCGTGCGCGCGGCGCGGGCGCTGGAGCTGGAGGGGCTGGGCGAGGCGCTGCACGCGAATTTCACCATCTGCTCGGCGGGTGGCGGCGCCGAAAGCGGCGCCGCACTGGACACTATCGTCGCGGATATTCTGCCGCACCCGCTGTCGATTCTTCAGACCTTGTGGCCGCGCAATTCCCTGCAGGCGCGCGAGTGGGCGGCGCACAGCAGGCGCAATGGCGAACTGCATGTTCAGGGCAATACGGGCGGCGTTGCCGTGAGCCTCTATCTCAGCATGAACGCGCGCCCCACGCGCTGTGAGATGGATATTCTGTGCAGTGACGGCAGCATCCATTTGAATTTCTTTCATGGCTATGCGTTTGTCCGGCATGGAAAACCTTCGCGCCTGGACAAGGTTGCGCAGCCTTTCGCGTTTGCCGCAAAGACTTTCGCGGTCGCCGCAGGCAATCTCGCCGGCCGCGCATTGCGCCGTGAGACGGCTTATCCCGGACTGAGCGCCTTGATCAGCCGTTTTTACGCGGCGGCAAGGGGTGCGGGCGGCAACCCGATTCCAGCGCAGGCCACGCTGGCCGCGGCCCTGGTCCGCGAGCATGTCATTCAACAAGCGCTGCCCGGTGTGCTGCTTGAGTCCGGCGCCGGGTGGAAGCCGGGTCAGGCAGGTGGGCATGAGCCATACCGCGGCGCCTTGTGATTGCAGCATCGTCCTGGTCGCTCTTGCCGGCGGCGCGGCACTGGAGGCATGTCTGCACCGCATGGCGCCGTGGCATGGCAGGTGCCACGTGATGCTGGGAGAGGATAGGGAGGATGCCGCAACCTGGCAGGCGCGTTTTCCGGCGGTGCGATTTGCCGACGGCCGGGGGACGTCAGTGCCGGTGCGGCGTCAGCGCGGCGTGGAAGCGGCGCACGGCCAATTGGTCGCGTTGCTGGAAGATACTTCGTTGCCGGAGCCAGGCTGGCTGAAGGCGATGTGTGATGCATTCATCGACGACAATGTTGCCGCCGCGGCGGGGCCGGTTCGAATCGATCCCGCCCTGGGTGCACGCTATCAGGCGCTGGCCTGCACCGAATACGGGCGCTTTCACCCCGAGCGGTTTCCGCGCCTTGCACTGGGCGCCCCGAACGCGGGAGGGACGCAAGCCGTATCCCGGCTTCCGGGAAACAATCTTGCGTACCGGCGCGCAGGTTTGCTGGAGATTCTGAAAGGTAGCGATCACGGCCTGATCGAGGTCGAGGTCAATGAAATCCTCAAGGCACGCGGATTGTCTCTCGCGTTCCAACCGAGGATGGCGGTGCTTTATGCCGCCGCCGATTCCCATGGCGCACGCCTCGCTACCCGCATGCGGCATGGCCGCCTCTACGCCAGCCTGCGTGCTGCCGGCCGGAGTTATCCGGCGCGCCTCGCCTTGTTTGCCGGATCCTTGCTGTTGCCGGCGGTGCTGTCGGCGCGGGCGCTGGCCGGCATGACGCGCGCCGTCAAACCCGCCGCCTGGCCGAAAACGGCATGCTGGATTTTTCTCATGGAAAGCGCGTGGGCCATCGGCGAAAGCGTCGGCTACCTGGCGGGCGCCGGCCGCAGCATGGAGGCTTGGCACTGATGCGGTTCGGTGTCGATGCAACCTGTTGGTGGAGCCGCCGGGGTTTCGGGCGCTTTACGCGCGGACTGCTGCAGGCCATGTTCGATCAGCCGGGCGGTCACCGCTACTGCCTGTTTGTGGATCGGCCGCCGGAAGCGGCAATGCTGCATCCGAATGTCGATATTGTTCGCGTCAACCCCTCCCGCCCGGTTACCGAAGCAGCCGTCGCATCGGGCAGCCGCTCGTTGCTCGATCTCTGGGCGTTTACGCGCGCGGCGTCCCGCGAGCCCATGGATTTGATGTTCTTTCCCGCCGTTTATTCGTGGTTTCCGATGCAGCCGGGCGTGCCGATGGTGGTCACCCTGCATGACGCCATCGCCGAGCATTTTCCCGAGCTGATTTTCCCGGGCCGCAAAGGCCGCTTCATGTGGGACATGAAAATGCGCCTGGCGCGCTGGCAGGCCCGCCGCTTCATGACGGTCTCGAATGCCGCGAAAAGCGAGATCCTCGAACATCTCGGCATCAAGGCGGACCGCATCGACGTGGTGAGCGAGGCCGCCGACCCGCGCTTCCAGCCCGTCACCGATGCCAACGTGCTCGCCGCCGCGCGAATCCGCGCGAAGCTGCCTGCCGAAGGGCGCTTCATCGTCTATGCCAGCGGCCTCGCGCCGCACAAGAACATCGCCGGCCTGGTCAATGGATTCTCCAATGCACTGGCGAGGGGGGGGGTGGAAGATCTGTATCTTGCGCTGGTAGGCGATCCGCAAGGCGATGGTTTCCATTCCAACTATCGCCAACTGCTCGCACAAGCGGAGTCTGAACGGCAATTGCGGGGGCGCGTGCACTTTACCGGCTACCTGTCCGATGAGGATCTGGTGGCCTTGTATTCGGATGCTCTGGCGGTGGCGGTGCCTTCCTTCTCGGAAGGCTTTGGCTTGCCTGCGATCGAGGCCATGGCATGCGGTACACCGGTGCTTGCCAGTACCGCGGGGGCCGTCCCCGAAGTGGTGGGCGATGCGGGATTGTATTTCGATCCGCGCGACTCGATGCAAATAGCGGACGCGATCCATCGCATGGCAACCGAGCGCGATACGCTCGAGTCCCTGAGGAAAAAAGCGCTGGAGCGTTCGGCGCAGTTCACCTGGGCCAATGCGGCGCGGCTGGCGATCGGGCATCTTGAGCGCGCTGCGCGCGGTGGGTGATGAGGTTTTGCATGGTGACGACGTTTTATCCGCCTTATCATTTCGGCGGCGATGCCACCTACGTGCGCGCGCTGGCACGCGCGCTGACCGCGCGCGGCCATACGGTGGAAGTGGTTCACTGCGAGGATGCTTACCGCCTGTCCGGCAAGGAACCTGACCCGCGCCCGGCGAGTGCAGACGACGGCATTCGAGTGCACCGGCTAAAAAGCCGCCTGGGTCCGCTGTCGCCGCTGATCACCCAGCAGACTGGCCGTCCCGGCCTCAAGGCCGGGACGTTGCGCGCCCTATTGAAACGAGGCTTCGATGTAGTCAATTTCCATAACATTTCTCTGGTGGGCGGGCCGGCAATACTGGAACTGAGCGCGGCGCCCGTGACGCTTTATACGTTGCACGAACATTGGCTGCTGTGCCCGACGCACATTTTCTGGAAAAACCGTTCCAGAGCCTGCGACGTCAAGCAGTGCATCCGGTGCAGCGTGCGTTCCGGGATACCGCCGCAGTGGTGGCGCTATACCGGGCTGATCAAACGCGCCATCGCGCATGTGGATACGTTTCTTGCGCCCAGCGAATTCACTGCGCAGCAGCATCGCGCATCCGGCATCGCCCCGGTACAGGTGCTGCCGCTTTTTTCAATGCTTGACCCCGGGATGCCTGGCGGCGATATCGTTTTACCGAGGCCGCGCTTTCTTTTTGTGGGACGCGTCACTGCCTCCAAAGGCATTCTCTCCATGCTTGCGCAATTCGCCGACCTTCCCGAGTACGATCTTACGGTGGTCGGTGAAGGTGACTTGCGCACGCGCCTCGAGCGGCAATATGCGGCGCATGCGAATATCCGGTTTCTGGGGTTGCTCCCTCAGGACGAATTGACCGTGCTGTATCGGGGGGCAACCGCGCTGGTGTTCCCCTCGCTCGCGCCAGAGACGTTCGGTCTGAGCATCGCGGAAGCCTTCGCCTGCGGCACGCCGGCGATCGTGCGCGACGCCGGCGGAAGCCGCGAACTGGTTGACGCTACCGGCGGCGGCATAGTTTATCGGACGGATGCGGAATTGCCGCACGCGGTGCACCAGCTCGCGGGTGATCGCGGATTGCGGGCGCAGCTCGGGCGGCGGGCTCGCGCGGGGTTTGAAAAGTTCTACACCCAGCGACGGCATGTGGACGCCTATCTCGCATGCATCGAGGGCATCCGTCACAGTAAAGGCATGGTGGCACGCTGAATTGCGCGCGCTATTTGTCTTTCCCGGTCGCTACGCCGGAAATGAAAACTCTTGTGAAGTGTTGGCCGCAAGTGTGAATTTTCCATAACCTTCGGGTGCGGGCCGAAGTAGTGTATTGTATTTGACGATCGCAGCGTGTCTTCGTTAGAATCAAAGAGTTCCGTGTATTGTCCGAATCTTGCCGAACACGCCTGGGCGCGACGCACAAGCGCCGCATCTCCGACCTACCGCCAAGCTCAAATCAAGAGTGGAAGCATTTCATGGACATAACGAAGCCCAAGAGCGGCGTCGAGCGGCAAGTCGCGGTGGGGACGTTCCACGCGACGGCGCGCATGAAGGAGCTGCTGCTCCAGGTCATCGACAGCGGCCGTCTCACCGCGGGGCCGATGATGGATCGGCTGGAGCGCGAAATCGCTCGCCTGCACGATAGCCGCTTCGCATTGATGTGCAATAGCGGCACCAGCGCGCTGCAAATTGCGCTCGCTGCCCTGAAGGAAGCGTACGGCTGGAATGACGGGGACGAAGTGCTCGTGCCAGCGGTTACGTTCATTGCCACGTCAAACGTAGTGATGTACAACGGCCTGAAGCCGGTGTTCGTCGATGTTGAGCCGAACTACTACATGGTGGATCCGAGCCTGATCGAGGCGCGCATCACGAAGTATACGCGCGCCATTATCCCGGTGCACCTTGCGGGTCAGCCCTGCGACATGGGCCCGATCATGGACATCGCGAGGCGCCACAACTTGCGCGTCGTCGAGGACTCTTGCGAGACCATGTTCGCCAGGTACAAGGGACGGCCGGTCGGGTCGTTCGGCGACATCGGATGCTTCTCGACCTACGTCGCACACGTGATCACGACGGGCGTGGGCGGTCTTTGCACCACCAGCAGCCCTGAACTTATAACGATGTTGAAGAGCCTCATGAACCACGGCCGCGACTCGATCTACATCCGGATCGACGATGACCGCAATCTCGACCACGACATCTTCGAGATCGCGGATCGCCGTTTTTCGTTTGTGCGCCTGGGGCACAGCTTCCGCTGCACCGAGCTCGAGGCCGCGCTCGGCGTGGCGCAGCTCGAGGTGTGGGAAGCGCAAACGGCTCGTCGCCGCGCCGTCGCGAACGGGCTGACCAGGCAGTTGAGCGGCCTCGAACGCTATTTGCAGCTACCGGCGATTCGCCCCGACACCGAGCACGTCTTCATGTTCTATCCGCTGGTGATCAAGGACCCTGCGATTGCGCGGGCGGATCTCATCCGGCACCTGGAGGAGCGCGGCGTCGAAACGCGCTACCTCCTGCCGCTCATCAATCAACCGATCTATCGAAAGCTATTCGGTGATTTGGACGAGCGGTACCCCGCTGCGGCGCACCTTAACCGCAATGCGTTCTACATCGGTTGCCATGTGGACGTTACCGACGAGGACGTGAGTTATATCGGTCGGACGTTTCACGAGTTTTTCGATTGAGAGAGACTAGCGCGCCATGCAACGCATGACTACACCCCGGGCCTTGAGCGGCAGACTTCGCCGCGCGAGCCCGGCGAAACCCGTGAAGTGCCAGATTTGCGGCTCGCCCACGCGAGCGGGCCTTGATCTTGGCATGCAGCCGGTGGGCGATCTGGTCCGCACCGAGGCGCAGCTGAATCAGCCGGAAACGCTCTATCCGATGCGGATGCAGCATTGCGACCACTGCGGCTTGGCGCAGCTCAGCTATATCGTGAATCCCGCCGTCGTGTACCGGCACTTCCCATTTGTGAGCGGAACCACCGAGACGGCGACCAGGCACCTCCAAAGCCTGCCCACGACGCTCGCGAAGCGACTCGGGCTCGGGCGCAAGCACTTCGCAATCGACATCGGCTCGAACGACGGTACGCTTCTTAAAGGCTGGCTGCCGTTCGGGGTGAGGATCCTGGGCGTCGATCCCTCCGGTGACCCGGTGCGCATCGCGAATGAGCAAGGTCTTACCACCCTGCACGCCTTCTTCAATGCCGATACGGCGTCGAAAATCAGGAAGAAATACGGCATGTCCGACGTCATCACGGCGTGCGGATGCTTTGCGCACATTGCCGATCTGGATGGCGTCATGCGCGGCATCGTCGCGCTTCTCAACGACAAAGGCGTGTTCGCGAGCGATAACCAGTACTGGCTCGACATGGTGCAGCGGCTGCACTACGACAACACGTTTCACCAGCACCTGCGCTATTACTCGATCAGGCCGTTGCAGTTTCTTTTCGCCAAGTACGGGCTCGAGGTGTTTGACGTCGAGCGATCGGAGACTTATGGCGGTCAGATTCGCGTGTACGGCTGCCGCAAGGGCGCATATCCGGTTGCAAACAGTGTGCGGGAATTGGAGCGCCTCGAATCGCAAGCAAAGCTCTACGACCGGGCGACCCACGAGGCCTATGCGAAAGCCGTCGACGAGAAACGTCGCAAGCTGTTCGATGCGGTCTATCAGCTCAAGCGTGCGGGCAAGAAGATCATCGGCGTGGGCGCGCCCGCTAAGGCATCCACCATCTGCACGTATTGCCGGATCGGGCCGGACCTCATCGACTACATCACCGAGATCAACCCGTTGCGCATCGGCATGTATCTTCCCGGCGTTCGCATCCCGATTATTGACGAGAAGTACATGTTCGAGGACTCTCGGCCGGCCGATGCCGCCGTGCTCTTCGCGTGGAACTACTACGATGAAGTGGTCCCCAAATTACGCAAGCGGGGATTTCAAGGCGAGATCATCTGCCCATAACCGATGAGCACCGAGCGCGTAAACAACGGCAAAGGCACTATTCTCTTCGGTGGCAGCGGGTTCCTCGGCCCCTATATCCTCGAACGCTGCCCCGAAATGATCTCGGTCGGGCGTAGCCCGCCGCCGACGAATAATCGCCACATCAGGATTCCCAGCCTAGACGACCTGAGCCCGCTGCGCGGTGTCGAGTTCGACAAGGTCATTTACATCATCGGCAACACCGACCACTACAACCTCGCGAAAGACCGGCTCGATCCTGGGAAGCCGAGTGCATGGGACTACCACGTCATCCCGCTGATAAAGGCAATGGAGCAGCTAAAGCACTATCCGATACGGCGGATGCTCCACTTTTCCTCGATCCTCGTCTACGACGACAAGCGCCTGACCATGCCGGTGTCGGAGCATGCTCCGATCGATCCGTACAAGAACCGGTACGTAATGAGCAAGTACCTCGCGGAGGAGCTGTGTAAGTTCTTCGCCCAATGGATTCCGAACCTCAATATCCGGTTCTGCAACCTCTACGGGCCGACGCCCCTCAGCCGCTATGACCTGATCCACGTGCTTGCGCGAAAGCTTGTCACTGAAGGGCGCGCGCAAGCGTGGAGCGACAAGCCGGAGCGGGACTTCATTTACGTCGAAGACGCCGCAGACGCGATCGTGAAGCTGCTCGAATGCGATCACGCCGGCACCGTCAATCTCGGCACGGGCACGTTGACGCCCGTGCGACGCGTGCTCGACGTCCTGCGCCAAGTCAGCGGCTGTCCGATCGACGTCCTCGATAAGCCTGTGAGCGGGCCTGCGCGATTCCAGGCGGACACGACTACGCTGCGTCGAATCATCGATTGGACACCAAAGGTGCCTGTTGAGGAAGGTGTCCGCCGTTGCTATGAGATGGCGAAGAGGGTGTGGGGGCCGGGGCGATGAAGCTCGCAGTGAACGCGTGGCGGATCCGAGGCCGCACGGTGGCGATCCGCGTCTTGCGGCCGGACTCGCTATGGATTCCGAGCGTCTTGGGCTTGCGTGCGGTGAGCGGTTATCGCGCTGGTCTACGGCGATCCAGCCGAGGAAACGATAGCGGCGGCACTGACCCGCATGCTCGAGGACGCCGATTTATGGGCGCGGCCAACGGCCGCAGGCCTCCGGCATGCCAAGGGTATCCTGGGAGCAGACTGCGCGCTCCGTCTTCGATGTACTCATCGAAGCGGCCGCCGCCTGACCTACATAGCGAATCCCAATCGCATGGCCCTCGTAGCTGAAACCAAAGTGTTAGTAACCGGCGGTTGCGGCTACGTGGGGGCGCGGCTGGTCGGTGCGCTACTCGAGCGCGGGGCCGACGTGGTCGTCTGGGGGCGAGCGATGCAGCGGAGCGCACGCGCTGAGGTGCGTCCCCCTGCCGCAGCACGGGTCGAAACCGTGGATCTTTCGGACGCCACGGCGGTGCGCGCGTTGCCGCCGGAGCGCTTCGATTACGTGTTTCATCTCGCCGGGAACACCGATTTTACGGGCTCGGTTGAGCACCCGTATGAGGATTTTGTGGACAACGCGGTGGCGACGGTCAACGTGCTCGAATTCATCCGCCGCCGCTCTCCCGAGAGTTGCTTCATTTTCAGTTCGTCGGCGCACGTGTACGGCGAAGGGAGCGACGAAGAGATTAGCGAAACCATGCGCGGCGAACCGGTTTCTCCGTATGGCGCGAGCAAACTGTGCGCGGAGCATTATGTCCGCCTGTATGCGCGAATCTACGGACTGCGGACGGCGATTGCCCGGCTTTTCCCTGTATATGGTCCGGGGCTCCGGCGCTACGTCGTCTTCGACTTCATCCAGAAGCTCGCCGCCGACCCGAGCGTCCTGCGGATTCACGGGGACGGCTCGCAAGTCCGTGACCTCAATTACGTCGATAACGTAGTCGATGCGCTCACGACGATCGCGAGCGAAGCTCGCTTCGACGGCGACGTGTACAACGTCGCGTCGGGCACCCTTGTCTCGATCGCGGACCTAGCGGTGTTGATCGCGGCGGCCATGCACGTCGCACCACGCTTGGAGTTCTCGGGTGAGCTCGCCGCCGGCGCCATCGCCCGATTGATTCCGGACATCAGGGCCCTAGTGGGGCTGGGTTACCGCAGCCGGGTGTCGTTACGTGATGGATTGGCCCGGATGGCCGCATGGTTGGAGTGGGAACGCGGCGGCAACTCGCTGGCCGCGCCCAAACGAGAGAGTGGGTCATGACGAAACGTGCTTTGATCACCGGGCTAACCGGCCAGGACGGCTCCTATCTCGCGGAGTTCTTGCTCAAAAAAGACTACTTAGTCCACGGTCTCAGGCGGCGCTCGAGTAGCTTCAACACCGGCCGCATCGACCATCTCCTGACCGACTTTCGCCACGACACGGGCGCCCGCTTGATCCTGCAGTACGGGGATCTAGCCGACGCGACCTCGCTCAGCAAGTTGCTCTACAAGCTCCAGCCCGACGAGATCTATCATCTCGGCGCGCAAAGCCACGTGCACGTGAGCTTCGAGCTGCCGGAGTACACGGGCGACATCACTGGGCTTGGCACGGTCCGCATTCTGGAGGCGATCCGGGAAGTCGGGCTTAGCACCCGCGTGTATCAAGCCTCGAGCAGCGAGATGTTTGGCAGTGCGCCGGCGCCGCAGAACGAGCAGACGCCGTTCCATCCGCGCAGCCCGTACGGGTGTGCCAAGGTCTATGCTTATCACACTGCGGTGAATTACCGCGAAAGCTATGGCATGTTCGTGTGCAACGGGATTCTCTTCAACCACGAGAGCCCTCGTCGCGGCGAGAATTTCGTCAGCCGCAAGATCACTCTCGCGGTCGCGCGAATCAAGCGTGGCCTCCAGAAGAAGCTCTATCTCGGCAACCTCGATACGCGGCGTGACTGGGGCTACGCGCCCGAATACGTCGAGGCGATGTGGCTCATGCTTCAGCACACGGAGCCGGACGACTACGTCATCGCGACCGGGGAGTCGCACACGGTGCGGGAGTGCGTGAGCGCGGCGTTCGCGCACGCAGACCTCGATTGGAGGCAGTATGTCGAGATCGATCCGGCCTACTTGCGCCCCGCGGAGGTCGATTTCCTGAAGGGCGACTCATCGAAGGCGAAGGCGAAGCTTGGCTGGGAGGCAAAGGTTCGCTTTGCCGACCTCGTGAAGCTCATGGTCGACGCCGACATTCGAGCTCTCGACGAGCAGCTCGCGCGGGGCGAGGCGTTCGCCACGCGGGTTTGATGAGCGCAGCAGCCGCAGCGCAGAGTGAGGCGGCCGCGGTGCGGGATGCAGCCGGGCACAGCGCGGAACTCCGCAGTTACTTCATCCCGGGCGCGGCTGATGCCGGGTCCCACTTGCAGCAGGCGATCGACTGGGCGCCGGCGCATACCATCGAATCCGGTTTGAGGCACACTTGCGAGACGAAGAAGGCGTACGGGCTCTAAATGCGTCTCGGCATCAACGGGTGGCGCGCGTGTGGGCAACTAACGGGCGTGGGACGGTATCTGGTCAACCTGCTGGCCGAGTGGCGGCCGGAGGTCACACGTGCCTTTGACCGAGTGACGCTGTATACCCCGGAGCCGGTGAACCGGACCGCGCTGGCGCTTCCGAATGAGATCCGGGATGTGGTGCTCGGCCCCGCTTGGCGCATGCTCCTGTGGGAAAACGCGCGGCTCGGCCCCTTCGTCACGGACGATGTGCTGTTCTGTCCCTCGTTTTCACGTCCGTTCGTTACCCGGGCGCGGACGGTCGTGGCGACACACGACATGGTCTACCGCGTGCGTCCGGATCTCTTCCCCTTTTCCGTCCGGCTCTACAGCCGGATGTACGAGTGGAGCGATCGCCTGGCGACGCTGGTGGTGACTGATTCAGAAGCGGTCAAGGAGGAAATCGTGCGCTATTGTCGCGTGCCCGCGTCCAAAGTGCGCGTCACCTATCTCGCGCCGGCGCCGTGCTTCGCGCCGATGGCGATGTCAGATGCGGCGCTCGCCGAAACTCGGAGGCGCCACGTCGGGGGGGACGTGCCGTTCTTTCTGTTCGTAGGCAAAATCACCGGACGGCGCAGCTTGCCGCTGCTCCTGGAGGCCTTCGCGCGCATGAAGCGGCGCACCACACTCGAACATCGGTTGCTGCTCGTTGGCGCCGGAACGGACAGTCCGGCGCTCGTCGCCATGAGCCGTCAGCTGAATATCGAACAGGCAGTCAGGCATGCCGGCTACATGCCGGACGGCGAGTTGAATGCCGTGTACAACGCGGCCACGGCGCTCGTCAGCGCGGCCGTGTACGAGACCAGTTCGCTTCCTGTCATGGAGGCGCAGGCGGCGGGGCTTCCGGTGATCTGTTTCCGCAATCCCGGGATGTCGGAGATCACCGGGGACGCGGCGGAAATGTACGAACGGGCGGAGCCCGACGCCCTCTGTGAAGCACTGGTGCGCGTTGCCGAGAGCCGAGCGCACCGGCAGGATCTTGCCACGCGCGGGCTGATCAGCGCGCGCCGGTTCTCCTGGGCGCGGTGTGCCCGCGAGACGATGGCCGTGCTGGAGGAAGCGGCGACAATGTAGCGCCGTATCACTGCAACCTGCCTTCTATTGAGACTTCCGTAATTCATGACATCACCAAAGTGTAGCCTGCATCCAGCAAGCGGCGATGATCGAAGGGCGTTTTTGAGCGCTCTTGAGCTTGTTGCGGGCGGTGACGTGCAATTCGG
>Ga0080064_1002975_pt1 | contig 26370 bp, 21 predicted proteins | sample Subgrocontami54m_FD_69260 | JGI IMG/M metagenome (GOLD analysis project Ga0080064, IMG submission 69260) | Subsurface groundwater microbial communities from S. Glens Falls, New York, USA - GMW46 contaminated, 5.4 m (SPADES assembly) (version 2) ...
CAATAGAATGATTCCTCGTTCGCGTAGTCAAACTCAAGCCCGCACTTCCAAGCTTTGTCGTTTGTAACGCCTTCAACGATGATGTCAATTCGCACGTTTCTGGTGACTTGGCCAGCTTCGGTTCGTCGGACGTCGCGAACATGCAGGTTACGCCAAAGAAGATTGGCATCTGGGACCGGCACCGCGACCAAATCGCGCCGATTGATTGTTACGCCGGGCCTCTTTTCCGGCGTCCGTTTCCCCTTCCTAGCCTCATTCCAACGGGTCAAACCGACCTGCCACAACGCAAGGGCCTGCAGCGCCGAAGTCTTGCCAGAGTTGTTGGGTCCGATGAAGACGACAGGGTTTCCGAGAGGCACTTCGACGCTGCCGAATTGCTTGAAGTTTCGTATCTTCATCTTCGTCAGCATGCCAATCCTCGATCCAGTCAGACGCTCTGCATCAGGAAACGACGGGAAGATTAACAGAAAGCTGTACCATGTGGTTATTCCTCGCGGGCCATTGCCCTCTCAAACGCTACCCGATACTTCTCCGGCAGCGCTTTGCGCTCCATGTTCCTGCCCACCACCAGGTGCGTGGTCTCACCCTCGGCCAGCAGCGTGCCGTCGGTGGCGCGCGCGACTTCGTAGGTAAAGTGCAGCAGGGAATCGCGGACGTTCTTCAACTGGGTGCGCACCAGGATCTGGTCGTCATAGCGCGCCGGAGCCTTGTAGCGGACGCGCACGTCCACCACCGCGATGTGGCAGTCATCTTCCTTCTCCATGTTGCCGTACTCAAAACCCAATTGGCGCAACAGCTCCACGCGGCCCACCTCGAACCAGATGATGAAGTTGGAATGATAGACCACGCCCATCTGGTCGGTCTCGGCGTAGCGCACGCGGATTGTAGTTTCGCCAACCATCAAAAGCGGACCACGAAGGTCACGAAGGTAACACGAAGGGACTTTGGGATGGACTTCCTTTGTGACCTTCGTGTCCGTAGCCTGCCCTGAGCGGAGTCGAAGGGTGGTTGAGCTTATTTCCCCGTCCACTTCGGCTTGCGCTTTTCCAGGAACGACAGGATGCCCTCGCGGAAGTCGTCGGTGGTGCGGATGCGGGCGTTGTCCTCGACCGCCTGGGCGATCTGCTCATCCAGCTGCTCCGCGATGAAGCTGTTGATGAGCCGCTTGGCGGCGCGCACCGACGACGGGCTGTTCGCGATGAGCGTCTGCGCCAGCGCGCGCGCCCGCGGCATCAGTTGTTCGGCGGGCACGACTTCGTTGACCAGGCCGTAGCGGTGGGCTTCGGCGGCGTCGAAGAGGCGCCCGGTCAGCAGCAGGTCGCGCGCGATCTTGTGTCCCACCTGCGTCACCAGGAAGGAGGAGACGATGGCCGGCACGAAACCGATGCGCACCTCGGTGTAGCCAAACTTGGCCTCGGGGACGGCCAGGGTGAAATCGCACATGGTGGCGATGCCGGTGCCGCCGGCGATGGCCGCGCCGTTCACCGCGGCGATGGTGGGCTTGGGGAAGTCGTAGATGCGGCGGAAGAGGCGCGCCATGGTCGCCGAATCCTTCACGTTCTCCTCGTGCTTCTTTCCCAGCAAGCCCTTCAGGCTTTCGATGTCGAGCCCGGCGCAGAAGGCCTGGCCGGCGCCGGTGAGGATGATCACCTGCGCCGCCGATTTCTCCGCCGCGTCGAGCGCCGCCATCAAGTCCGAAAGCAGCTCGAACGTGACGGCGTTGCGCTTTTCCGGCCGGTTCAGCGTGAGGGTGACGATGCCATCGGCTTCCGCCATCAGGACCGTGTTTGCCATCAGTGCACCACCTGGGTCGAATGTTTCTGCGCGATGTCGGCGGACATGCGCAGCACCGAATCGAGCGGCTTCCGGATCGGCAGTTCCACGCCGCGGCTGCCCAGCGCTTCCAGTACGCGCTCGGTGGGGATGTTACCCACCAGCAAGTCCTGCGCGAAGGGACATCCGCCCAGGCCGCCCAGAGCGCAGTCGAAGCGCCCGGCGCCGGCGTCATAAGCGGCCAGGATTTTCTCCGCGGCCTGCTCCGGCCGGCTGTGGAGATGAACGCCCAGCTCCACGCCCGGGAACTGGGGCGCCACGGCGCGCACCAACGCGCCAACCTGCGCCGCGCTCGCCAGGCCGACCGTATCAGCGAGCGAGATCTGGCTGATGCCCATGTCAAAGAGGAGCCGCACCGCCTCCACCACCTCCGCGGCGTTCCACGGCTCGCCGTAAGGATTGCCGAAGGCCATGGAGATGTACGCCACCGTGCCCATGCCGGCCTCGTCGGCCTGCTGCTTGATCTTCTCCAGGGCCTCCACGGCTTCCTCCAGCGTCTGGTTCGCGTTCTTCTTGAGAAACATCGGCGAGACCGAATAGGGGAAGCCGACGGTCCGCACCGCCTCGGTGGCGATGGCGCGCTCCACGCCTTTTTGGTTCACCACGATGCCGATGATCTCGACGTCGTCGGGCGGGTCAAGCTGCTCCAGCACTTCCTCGGAGTCCGCCATCTGCGGCACCGCCTTGGGCGAGACGAACGACACCGCGTCAATGTGCTTGAAGCCCGCCGCGATCAGCACCCGCAGGTACTGCGCCTTGACCTCGACCGGAATCTGGCCGGTAAGGCCTTGCCAGGCATCGCGGGGACACTCCACGAGCTTCACGGTCGCTGCCATCGCTTCGGCTCAAATGCAGATTGCAGATTGTAGATTGCAGATTGCAGAATCGGGCCGGCCTCTCATTCTACAATCTGCAATCTTCAATCATGTTTGCAAGACTCCCACCTTGAACTCCGCCACGTCCGGATTCAGCGCCGCGGCCTCGAGCGCGGTGGTGATGGCCTCGCGCGTCAAGACCGGGTCGATGATCTTGTCGATCCACAGGCGGGCGGCGCCGTAGCGCGGGTCGGTCTGCTCGTCGTAGGTCTTTTTCACCGACTCGAACAGGGCCTTCTTCTCCTCCGCGCTCAACTTTTTGCCGCCACGCTCCAGTTGCTTGATCTTGATCTCCACCAATGTATTCGCGGCCTGGTCGCCGCCCATGACGGCGTAGCGCGCGGTGGGCCAGGCGAAGAGGAAGCGCGGGTCGTAGGCCTTGCCGCACATGGCGTAGTGCCCCGCGCCGAAGGAGCCGCCCAGGATCACCGTGATCTTGGGCACGACGGAGTTGGAGACGGCGTTCACCATCTTGGCCCCGGCGCGCAGGATGCCGCTCCACTCCGCGTCGCGCCCCACCATGAAGCCGTTGACGTCGTGCAGAAAGACCAGCGGCACCAGGTTCTGGTTGCAGTCCATGATGAAGCGCGCCGCCTTCTCCGCCGACTCGGTATAGATGACGCCGCCGAACTCCACGCGCTTGTTGCCGGCGCGGTCGGTCTGCTGCACGTGCTTCTTCTGGTTGGCGACGATGCCCACGGCGAAGCCGCCGATGCGCGCGTAACCGCAGAGCACGGTTTCGCCGTATTCCGGCTTGTACTCGTCGAAGCGGCTGGCGTCCACCAGGCGCGCGATCACTTCCTTCATGTCGTAGGGGCGCGCCGGGTCGGATTCGAAGATGCCGTACAGTTCCTCGGCGGCGAAGGCCGGGGGCAGCGGCTTCTTGCGGTCGAAGATGGAATTGCGGCGATAGCCCATCTTCTCGATGAGCGAGCGGATGCGCGCCAGGCAGGCGGGATCGTCGGGCTCGCGGAAGTCCACCGTGCCACTGATCTCGGAGTGCATCTTGGCGCCACCCAGCTCCTCCGCCGAGGCCTTCTGCCCGATGGCCGCCTGCACCAGCGCCGGCCCGGCGATGAACAGGCCCGAGCCGTCGGTCATCAGCAGGTGGTCGCACATCAGCGGCAGGTAGGCGCCGCCGGCCACGCACATCCCCATCACCGCGGAGAGTTGCGGGATGCCCATGGCGCTCATCACCGCGTTGTTGCGGAAGATGCGGCCGAAGTCGTCGGTGTCGGGGAAGACGTCCTCCTGCAGCGGCAGGAAGACGCCGGCGGAGTCCACCAGGTAAATGGTAGGGATGCGATTCTCGATGGCGATGTTCTGGGCGCGGATGACCTTCTTGGCGGTCATGGGGAAGAAGGCGCCGGCCTTCACCGTGGCGTCGTTTACGATGATCATGAGCAGGCGGCCGTGGACGCGTCCCAGTCCGGTGACCACCCCCGCCGCCGGCGCGCCGCCCCACTCCTCGTACATGCCGCAGGCGCTGTAGATGCCCAGCTCGAAAAACTCCGTCTTCGGGTCGAGCAGCAGCGCGATGCGCTCGCGCGCCGTCAGCCGCTTCTTCTTGTGCTGCTTCTCGATGTTGTCGGCGCCGCCGCCTTCGCGGATTTTCTCTTCCTCGTTGTGGATGGCGGACACGCGGTCGGCCATGGCGCGCATGTTCTTCTCGAAGCGCTCCGAGGTGGCGTCTACCTTCGAGTGCAGGACGTTGGCGGGGTTGTCGGGCATGGCAGGGCGCGCGAAGCCCTAAACAATAGCAGCCGCGCGGGCGCAGTGGCTAGTGCGGCGAGCGAGCGCCTTAGGTGGGCACGCCGCGCGCCTTGGCGTTCTTCTTGATGAACTGGACGATCTCGTCCATGGGCGTGCCGGGAATGAAGATGCCGCCCACGCCCGCCTTCTTCATGTCTTCGATGTCTGCGTCGGGGATGATGCCGCCGATGACGAGCAACACGTCGTCCATCTTGTGGCCGCGCATCAGCTCGGTCACGCGCGGCACGATGGCGTTGTGCGCCCCGGAGAGGATGCTGAGCCCGATGACGTCCACGTCCTCCTGCAGGGCGGCGGTCACGATCATCTCCGGCGTCTGCCGCAGGCCGGTGTAGATCACTTCCATGCCGGCGTCGCGCAGCGCCCGCGCAATCACCTTGGCGCCGCGGTCGTGCCCGTCCAGCCCGGGCTTGGCCACCAGTACGCGGATTTTCTTCTCCTTGGCCATGGCGGATAAGAATACCAAAAGCGTGAACCACGAAGGTCACAAAGGTTCACGAAGGACTTCGCCGGCCTTCGTGCTCCTTCGTGTCCGTAGCCTGCCCTGCGCGGAGTCGAAGGGTGGTTAAGCTTTCTTGTCCAGCGACCGCCACAGATACCAGCTCGCCACCGAGCAGTAGGGATGCCACGCGCGCCCCAGTTTCTCCACGTGTTTGGGTTTGGGCAGCTTGCGCTTGCCGTAGGCCTGGCGGATGGCGTTCTGGATGCCGAAGTCGGTGGTGGGCAGCACGTCCGGGCGGCGCAGCGTGAACAGCAGGAACATCTGCGCCGACCACACGCCGATGCCCTTCACCCGCGTCAGGTGCTCGATGACCTCGGCGTCGGACATGCGCGGCAGCTTGGCGAACTCGATCTCCCCGGAGCGCGTGCGCCGCGCCAGGTCGCGGATGTAGCTCAACTTCTGCCGGGAGAGCCCGCACTTGCGCATGCGTTGCGTCGTGAGCCGCAGGACGGACTCCGGCGTGAGTGTGTCACCGTCACCCGCGGCCGCCACCAGGCGACCGAAGATGGTCTTGGCCGCGTTGCGGTGCAGTTGCTGAAAGGCGATGGCGCGCACCACGAAGTGGAACGTGGGCGGGATGCGCGGCATCTTCATCGGCCCCACGCGCGCGATCACGCCGGCCAGCACCGGGTCGGCCTGCTTGAGGTGAGCGAGAGCTTTCTTCATGTGGTCAATGTATTAACGGTTGTCAGTATTAACGGTTGTCAGTATTAACGGTTGTCAGTATTAACGGTTGTCAGTATTAACGGTTGTCATCCTGAGCGAGTCCCGCTCTGCGGGACGAGTCGAAGGATCTCGGTTTGTCCTAGAAACCTCGCTTCTTGACGCCCACAAAGCATGTGATGATACTGGCCCAATCAGGATTCTCCAACCATGGCCAAGCGGACTATGAAGAAGCGCAAAGCGCCGGCGCCCAAAGGCAAGCCCGAGGGCTCCAAGCTCACCTTCAACCACGCCATGCTCTACGCCCGCGACGTGGCCCGCGCCTCACGCTTCTACTCCGGCATGTTGGGCATGAAGGTCATCGAGGAGTTCCGCTTCGAAGGCAAGCCGGTGTACGCGCGGCTGCGCGCTCCGGGCGGCGACGGCACCATCGCGCTGCATCTGGCCAACCAGGGCGCCCCGGTGGCCAGCGAGGGAGTGCGGCTCTACTTCGAGATTCGCGAGCTGGATGAGTTTTGCAAGAAGCTGCAAGCGAAGGGCGTGTACATCACGCAGATGCCGCGCATGATGCCCTGGGGCTGGCGCCACGCCTACCTCGACGACCCCGACGGCCACGAGCTCTCGCTCTACTGGGCCGGCGCCAACCGGATGAAGAAAACGGTCATGCGCGCCGCCGCCGAAGCCAAGAAGGTAGGGAAGGCGAAGCGCGCCAGGCGCCGCTAGTCGGAAACCTCGAAGCTGTCATCCTGTTCTCGAACCTGTCATCCTGAGCGAGGGCGAATGCCCGAGTCGAAGGACCCCGCGAACGTCTCCATCAGAAACGCCGCTTCAGGGAATTCTCCCGTTATTAAACCTGTCATCCTGAGCGAGGGCGTATGCCCGAGTCGAAGGACCTCGCGGGCGCTTGCATCACCACCGCCGCTTCAGGAGATTCTCCCGTTAATTAAACCTGTCATCCTGAGCGAGGGCGTATGCCCGAGTCGAAGGACCCCGCAAACGTTCCCTCACCAGCGCCGCTTCAGGGAATTCTCTCTTTGATGGATTCCCCGGGGAACAGCATCTCCGCGCCCCACTTTTCCGCCAAGTCCTCCCAGCGCGGGTTCACCTTTTCGATCAGCGCGATCTTCTTCGAGCGCCGCCAGCCCTTCAACTGCTTTTCGCGTGAGATGGCTTTCAATACGTTGTCGAAGCTCTCGAAGTAAACCAGCCGCGTGCAGTGGTACTTGCCGGCAAAGCCCTCGATCTCCAGTGATTTGTGCTGGCGCACCCGGACGTCCAATTCGCTGGTGATGCCGATGTACAGCGTCCCACTGCTGCTGGCCATGATGTAGACCCGGAACTTGGCAGCCATCAGAGAATGCCTCGGCGCGGCATGGAATCAACGCGCATTTCCGGGGTCCTTCGACTCGGGCATGCGCCCTCGCTCAGGATGACAGTCAAAATCAAAAGCTCACACCCCCAACCCAGCACTGGCACGCCGGGCTATCTTCCTGCCATCCGGGGGACGGCCAAGATCAGAACTAGTAGCCGATCAGAAGGATCCCTTCCAATGGCAGCGCTAGGCGATTACTGGCGTAGAGGGTATCGAAGAACGTGGAAATGTATTCGAAATCCTTTTGTCCGTTGTAGACATTTCTGACCGCTATGCAGAGAGTTCGAACGTTAGTCATCATGCATGCCTGGAAAAGGTCCTTCAGGAATTGGTTGTTGGTTAGTGCTCGCCCTGCTTCGACTTCGAGAACAAATCCCTGATCTTCATTGAATCCGTCGGCGCAAAAATGTTTGCGCAGACGTCCGTTCGGACCGAACAAGACCGGAATCTTTATCTTTTCGTCGTCCTTCTTCCCAACCTCGACACGAAAGCCCAGCGATTTCAGGTCATCAGCCACAATCTTCAGAACACCGTTGCTGTCTAGGCGATTGGATTCCGAGGCAAATTTCGGGAGAGACTTGTTGAACGCCGCCACGACCTCGGTAGCGAGCTTGGGTGCGCGCTCCGAAGCGGGGAAATAGACCCAGTTAACGCCCATTGGCGTCGCCCTCGCATGTCCGGAGGTCACGTGATGCTCACTTCCTCATACGTCCCATACACCTGGCGCAGGGCCTCGCAGATCTCGCCCACGGTGGCGTAGGCGCGGACGGCGTCCACGATGTAGGGCATGGTGTTGGCGTCGGAGATCTTAGCGCTGCCCGCGGCTTTGGGTTCTTGCGCCGCAGCTTTCTTCAGCGCGTCGAGACGGCGGCGGACTTCGTCGTTCGAGCGGCGCTTCCGCAGCGCAGCCAGCTTCTCCGACTGGTGCTTGGCGACGGACTCGCCGATGTAGAGCGTCTCCGGGCGCTTCTCCTCGATCACAAAGTCGTTGGCCCCGACGATGACCTTCTCCCGCGCCTCGACCGCCCGCTGGTACTGGTAGCTGGCCTCGGCGATCTCCTTCTGCGGATAGCCGCGCTCGATGGCTTTCACCATGCCGCCCATGGCGTCGAGCTTCTGGAAGTAGTCGAAGGCGCCCTTTTCCATGTCCAGCGTGAACTTTTCCAGGAAATAGGAGCCGCCCAGCGGGTCCACGGTCTGGGCCACGCCGGATTCGTAAGCCAGGATTTGCTGGGTGCGCAGCGCGATGCGCGCCGCGTCCGCGGTGGGCAGGGCCAGGGCTTCGTCGAAGGCGTCGCAGTGCAGGGACTGCGTGCCGCCCAGCACCGCCGCTAGCGCCTGAAGGGCGACCCGCGCGATGTTGTTCATGGGCTGCTGCGCGGTCAGCGAGACCCCGGCGGTCTGGGTGTGGAAGCGCATCAGCCAGGTGCGGGCGTTCTTGGCGCCGAAGCGCTCCTTCATCAGCCGGTACCAGATCTTGCGCGCGGCGCGGTACTTGGCGAGCTCCTCGAAGAAGTCGTTATGCGCGTTGAAGAAGAAGGAGAGCCGCGGGCCGAACTCGTCGACGTCCAGGCCGCGGCGCCGCGCCCACTCCACGTACTCCACCCCGTCGTAGAGGGTGAAGGCCAGCTCCTGGAGCGCGGTCGAGCCCGCCTCGCGGATGTGGTAGCCCGAGATGGAGATGGTGTTGAAGCGAGGCGTGAAGCGCGAGCCGAACTCGAAGGTGTCGATCACCAGGCGCATGGAGGGCGCGGGCGGGTAGATGTACTCCTTCTGCGCGATGTACTCCTTCAAGATGTCGTTCTGGATGGTGCCGGAGATCTTCTTCCAGTCGGCGCCCTGCTTCTCCGCCACCACCAGGTACATCGCCCACAGGACGGAAGCTGGGGAGTTGATGGTCATGGAGGTGGTGATCTTCTCCAGGTCGATGCCGTCGAAGAGGATCTCCATGTCTTCGAGCGAATCGATGGCTACGCCGCACTTGCCGACTTCGCCCTCGCTCATGGCGTGGTCGGAGTCGTAGCCCATCAGCGTGGGCAGGTCGAAGGCCACCGAGAGCCCGCCGCCGCCGTGCTCCAGCAAATACTTGTAGCGCTGGTTGGTCTCCTCCGGCGAGGCGAAGCCGGAGAACTGGCGCATGGTCCACAGCTTGCCGCGGTAGCCGGAGGCGTGGATGCCGCGCGTGTACGGCGGCTCGCCGGGATGGCTCAGATACTTCTCGTAGCTCCAGTCCTCGGGCAGGTCGGCCGCGGTGTAGAGCCGCCGGATGGGGACGTCGGAGATGGTGGTGAAGCGCGCGCTGCCGTGCTCGTCGAGGTTGGTGCCGGTGGCCGCGCCGATGGGCTTCTCCGGCGACTTCTCCAGCGCCGGCCCCAGCGTCTTCTCCGCCCATTCTTTCTCGGAGGCGGAGGGATGCCGGCCCTCGAAGACGTCGGCTATCGGGCTCTCGGCCACGCGTTCATTGGGCTTGCGCTTAGCCATCGCGGTTACTGCTCATGATAGAGGATGCGCTGTTGGAGCGGCAAGGAACGCGTTTTTCACCGGGGAGATGCAGGAGGCGCGAAGAAAGTCAATCCGCGTTCATCCGCGTTCATCCGCGGTAGGCTTGCTGTGAAGTTCCAGCGCCTTGGCGTACTTCCAGCCCACGTAGCGCCGGTGGTTCCAGTGCAGGAGGAAGCCCTCGCGGCCGTCGAGAAAGCCGAGGCGCACCACGTAGTTGTAGAAAAACGTCAGCGGCGGATTGAGCCAGCGATTCAGCCATAGCCACCAGCGCGGCTTGTCTTTGATCATTTCCGCGCCCAGGTCCGCGTAGCGCCGCATGTGCTCCAGGTAGGTGTCGAGCGTGGGGTAGGAGTGGTGGAGCAGAGGGGTCCAGATCTCCGCTACGCTGCCCGACGGGCAAATCATGTCTTCGTGGACGGGACGCGGTTCGAAGTTGGCGACCTCCTTGCGCACCAATCGGAGTTTGGGGTCCGGATAAAAACCACCCCATCGGAGCGGGCGTCCCAAAAAGAAATTACGGCGCCGAATTCGAAATCCTACCGTCGCACCGGGATCTCTTATTCCCACAACATTGTGGAGCCAGCAGCCATCTGCATTGCTGAGCGCTTTTGTTTGCAAGAACTGGAGCGATAACTTGACCGCTCTTCGTAGCTCCTCAGTCATCTCTTCGTCCGCATCGAGCGACAGCACCCACTCCCCCGCCGCCTTCTCAATCGCCGAGTTCTTCTGCGCGGCGAAGCCCTTCCACTCCTCGACGAACACCTTCGCGCCGTAGGATTTTGCGATCTCGACCGTGCGGTCGGTGGAGCCTGAGTCCACCACGATGATCTCGCCCTGGCCGTCGCCGACCAGCGGCTTCACGCTTGCGAGCGTCCGCCCGAGGTTCTGCTCTTCGTTGAGCGTGATGAGGACGACGGAAAGCGACAGGCTCACAGGCGAGAGCATAGCTCACGGCGCCTCCCGCCGGGGACGGAGAACCACACCTGTCAAGAAGTAAGGGGCAGCCAGGAAGGCTGCCCCGTCGGAACGGTTGCTGAAGGAACTACTTGGGGTTCTGGTCCTGCGGCTGCGTCTGTAAGTCGGTGCGAGGCACGACGCCGGTGACCGCGGGCATGGTGTTGACCCGGCCGCTCTCGGCATCGTCCATCTGGATGTTGTTGCGCTGCAGGGTCTGTCCGGTGACGCGGTCGAGTTCCACCCGCGACTTCTCATACGCCGACATGGCCGTGACCAGCGCCGACGCGGCCGCGGTCAGGTCGCGCTGCGCTTGCAGCACCAGGAAGTTGGTGGAAGCGCCCAGGGCATACTTCTTCTGTTCGGCGTCCAGGCTCTGCTGCGCCAGTTCGCGGCCCTTCCGCGCCGCCTCCACCCGCGCCCGGTTCTGCGTGACCGAGAACTGCGCGTTCCGCACCTCGATGCCCACCTGGTTCTGCAGCTGCTGGAAGCGAAGCTCCGCCTGGCGGTACTCCAGCTCGGCGCGTGTCTGGTCCGCCTGCGCCGCCCGGTTGCGGATGGGGATGGTGACGTTCAGTCCGACCGCGTAGTCCGGCGCGCTGTTGTCGAAGAGGCGGGCGAAGGAGTTGGGGAGCCCGCCGCGCTGGATGCTGCCGGCCGGCAAGAAGCGTCTGAGGGCGGCGTCGGCCGCGTCGCAGCGGCTGAGGTCGTGGGAGGCGTTCAGGCAGGTCGCCAGCGGGTTTTGCTCGCCGGCCAGGCCCGCGCCGCCGTACCAGGCGATTAAGTCCACCACCGGCAGCAGGGCGTTGCGCGTCGACTTCTTGGTGAGGTCCCGGTTCGCCAAGTCGAGGCGCGACTGCTCCAACTCGCCGCGGTTGGCCAGGGCGTCTTTCATCAGCTCCTCGATGGGGGCCGTGGGCTCGGTCTCCGGCACCTGCATGGCGTCGGTGGGGATCACGGGCGCCGTCGCCAGCGTGGGGGCGCTCAGGGTGCGGGTAATGGCGTTCTTCATCAGCAGTTGCTGCAGTTGCAGGTTGGTCTGGGCGACGATCAGCTCCTGGTTGCGGGTCGCCACCTCGGACTCGGCGCGAACAATCTCGATGGGCGCCAGCGTGCCGATCTCCACTTGCTTGCGATTGTCGGAGAGCGTCTTCTCGGCCAGCCCCAGCGAGCGCTCCCGCACCTTCACGTCTTCGTAGGCGTTCACCAGGTCCCAGTAGATGTTCTGGATCTGCGAGACGGTGGCGATCACTTGCAGGCGGAAAGCGGCGTCCGAGATCTCCCGGTTGTGCTTGGCGATGCGGATGAAGCGCGTGTTCGGCCCCAATCCGAAGCCGGCCAGCAGGTGCTGCCGCAGCGTCAGGCGGAAGTCGGACCTCACCTGCGGCGACAGGCTGCCGAACAGGCTGTTGGTCGTAGTGCGCTGGTTGTTGAAGGTCACCGACATGGCGGTACCGGTGTGGAATGCCTGAAGGTAGGAAAAATTCGCCGTCCCAGTGTTCTGCTGCAGGACGTTGGTGCCGCTCGTCACCGTATTGGACAACGGGAACGAGGCGTGATTGATGTTCAGGGTAGCGCTGAGGACGGGGTCGTAGGAATCCAAGGATGTGCCCACGCCCAGGGTGGAGGTGACCAGACCCGCCGCGCCGCCGCCGGCGCCGCCCGCGCCCTCGGTGGTTCCGCCGGCGCCCGTACCGCCGCCCGCGCCGCCCCCACCGCCCCCCGGGGTCCCTTGGATCAGCCCCGTGGCTACGCCGCGCGCCGCGCTGCCCGCCTTGGTGCGCAGAATGTCGGTGTCGGCGATGGACAAGTTATAGCGCGCGATGGCCAGGTCCAGGTTGTTCTCCAGCGCCAGCGCGATGGCGTCCTCCAGCGACAGCATCAGCTTACCCTCGCGCATCAGTTGGTCAATGCGCGGCGCGTTGGAGAGGACCGGCTCGGCCACGCGCCGCGGAATGTAAGGCCCAAGCACGCTGGGGAAGTGCGAGCGTGGCTTGGAGTATTCCGTCGGCTTGCGGACCTCGGCCTGGGCCGAGGGCGCCGTCGGGGCCGGAGCCTGCGGCGGATTCTGGGCCTGAGCTTGGGCCTGATCCTCACTGGGGGCGTCCTGGGTCCAGGCCGAGCCGGCCGCCAGCAGGAACAGCGCCAGAATCATGGATGTCGTCAGAAAAACACGCGAAAAGCGCATTTCCGTATCTCCCGTCACTAGAATGGCATTCGTTAAACAGACTGCCAGCGCCCGCAACCGTCAACAGCTTCTTACGGAAATCGGTGGGCGATGGTTCCTCATTTCGCCGCCCGCGGGCCCCAGAGCCCGCTTCTGACTCACGGGCGAAGCGGCTAGTATATCGCACCGGGCGCGGGGACAAAGCCCGAAGGCAGGTTTCAAGACAATGGGTCGGAATCTCAAAATCGTGCTCAGCTACGACGGCGCGGACTTCTCCGGCTGGCAAGTGCAGCCCGGGCGCCCGACCGTGCAAGGGGCGCTGGCCGCGGCCCTGGAGCGGGTGATGGGAGCGCGCCTCCTGCCCCAAGGGTCGGGCCGGACCGACGCCGGGGTCCACGCCCTGGCCCAGGTGGCCTCCTGCGCCATGGAGTCCGAGCCCGCCATCCCGGCGGAGAACCTGGTGCGCGCCCTCAATGACCTGCTGCCCCCGGCCGTCCGCGTGCTGAGCGTGGAGGACGCGCCGCCCGAGTTCCATGCGCGGCATTCCGCCAGGGCCAAGACCTATCGCTACCGCATCTTCCGCGCCACCGTCTGCCCGCCCTTCCTGGCCCGCTACGTCTATCACCACCCCTTCCCCCTCGATGAGGAGGCCATCTGCCGCGCCGCGCCCTGGGTGGCCGGCGAGCACGACTTCACCTCGTTTGCCGCGGTGGACCCGGAGGAAGGTAAGGGCCGTGTGGATGCGGGCGACCCGCCCGCGAGAGCCCGTGTGGATGCGGGCGACCCGCCCGCGAGAGCCCGTGTGGATGCGGGCGACTCGCCCGCGAGAGTTTGTGTGGATGCGGGCGACTCGCCCGCGAGAGCCCGTGTGGATGCGGGCGACCCGCCCGCGAGAGTTCGTGTGGATGCGGGCGACCCGCCCGCGGAAAGAAGCAACGTCCGCACCATCTTCTCTTCCACCTGGGAGCGCCAGGGCGACGAGCTCATCTACACCGTCCGCGGCAGCGGCTTCCTCCACCACATGGTGCGCAACTTGGTGGGAACGTTCCTGCTGGTGGGCAAGGGTTCGCTCGACCAGGCCGGCTTCCGACGCATCCTGGAGCGCAAAGATCGCTCCGCCGCCGGCTCGACCGCCCCGGCCAGCGGGCTGTACTTGGTCAGCGTGGAATATCCCCCTCCGTAGAGACGGCCGTGAGGCCGTCTCAGCGAAGACGCCCTGACGGGCGTCTCTACGGGTAACATGGTGCTCGCCGGGTAACATGGTGCTCGCCTAGGTTTCGGAGGGGCACGGCTTCAGCCGTGCCGTTCCAGGTTGTTTTAGGCGGGGCTTTAGCCCCGGAGGGCAATTGGTGACTGAAGTCAAAATCGCTTCCCGGATCGCCTCTATCAATCCGGCCACGGGCGAGGTGCTGCGCGAGTTCGAGTGCGCCTCCGCCGCCCAGGTCAACGCCGCCGTCGCCCGCGCCCGCGCGGCGCAGCCCTCCTGGGCCAAGACCCCCGTCCGCGACCGGGTGCGCACCCTGCGCGAATTCCAGAAGCGCCTGCACGCCCGCAAGCGGGAGGTCTCCGAGCTGATCACGCGCGAGGCAGGGAAGCCCGTGGTCGAGGCGCTGCTCACCGAGGTGGTGGTGGTGCTCGATGCCGCCCGCTTCTGCATCGAGAACGCGCCGCGTTTTCTCCAGCCGGAGCGCGTGCCGCACTCCAATCCCGCGATGAAGGCCAAGTCCGGACACCTCCTGCGCGATCCCTGGGGAGTGGTCGGCATCATCTCCCCGTGGAACTACCCTTTCTCCGTGCCCGCCGGCGAAACCCTGGCCGCCCTGGTCACCGGGAACGCCGTCGTGCTCAAGCCCTCCGAGTTCACTCCGCTGTGCGCGCTGGAGCTGGAACGGCTGCTGCGCGAAGCGGGTTTGCCGGAGGCCGTCTTTCAGGTTGTGGTGGGCGATGGCGCGACCGGCGCCGCCCTCACGGAATCGCCCGTGGACAAGCTCATCTTCACCGGCAGCGTGGCTACGGGAAAGCGCGTCGCCCAAGCCGCGGCCGCGCGGTTGATTCCGGTGGTGCTCGAGCTCGGGGGCAAGGACCCCATGGTGGTGCTCGACGACGCCGGCCTCGAAGTCGTCTCCAGCGCCGCTGTCTGGGGCGCCTTCGTCAACGCCGGACAGACGTGCTTATCGGTGGAGCGCTGCTACGTCCACCGCAGCCTCTATCAGCCGTTTCTGGAAGCCTGCGTCGAGAAGACTGAGCGCCTGCGCACCGGCAACGGCATGGACCCGGCCACCGACGTCGGCCCGCTCATCCACCAGCGCCAGTTGCGCATCGTCGAATCGCACGTCGAGGAAGCCCGCGCCCGCGGCGCCCGCCTGCTCACCGGCGGCTGCCTGCGGCCGGAGCTGGGCGCGAATTTCTATTCGCCCACGGTGCTCGCCGACGTTACCCACGCCATGCGCATCATGCGCGAGGAAACCTTCGGCCCGGTGCTGCCCGTTATGCCCTTCGACGACGACGCAGAGGCCATCCGCCTGGCCAACGACTCGGAATTCGGCCTGGCCGCCAGCGTCTGGACCCGCGACCGCGCACGCGGCGAAGCTCTGGCCCGCCGCATCCATGCCGGAACGGTCATGGTCAACGATGTGGTGAGCTGCTTCGGCATCTCCGAAGCGCCGCACGGCGGCTTCAAGTCCAGCGGCCTGGGACGCACCCACGGACGCCTGGGCCTGGAGGAGATGGTGCGCCTGCAATATCTCGACTCCGACCTGCTGCCCGGCATGCGCAAGGTCTGGTGGTATGGCTACGGTCCGGAGTTCACACGGCAGATGGAAGGCTTCGTGGACTTCCTCTTCGCCGGCTCGGTTGTACGGAAGCTCCGCGGCGGGCTGCGCGCCGCCGGCGCCTACTTCCGCGCCGGACGCCTCTGAGTTTCTTTGTCATCCTGAGCGAGCGGCGCTTTTTGCCGCGAGTCGAAGGACCCCTATAGCAGATTTGCGGATGGCTTCGAGTAAAATGCCCTGAGAGAAGGGAGAAGCAGCGTGCCAGGCACCGAGACCCACGATTTTCCCGTCCCCACCCTGGCCCATCACAAGGTCAAGGTCAAAGTGCGCCCCGGCCAGCGCGCCTGCAACGAGAAGAACGAGAAGGGCAAGCTCTGCAACGGCCACCTGAAACGCTGGTTCTACAAAACGGACGTGAAGGAAAAAGCCTGCGGCGACGTCGCGCAGGCGCTCGGCCCGGACGCCGAACTCTACCGCTGCGAGTTCTGCAAGACGCTCTATCTGCCGCATCCCGAGGACCCGCGCGGACAGAACGTGGCGGGGCAGGGGCAGCTCTCCGTCTTCGGGCTGACCATCGCTCCCAAGGAAGAGAAGGCGCCACCCAAGTGATTGGCCGGTGAAGCACGCCCACCTCATCTACGACTGGAACAACCTCCCCGAAGCGCGCTTCCGGCCGGCGGGACGCGTGCTCTTGAACGACGAGACGCTGCGCGACGGCCTGCAATCGCCCTCGGTCCGCGATCCCTCGCTCGACGAGAAGATCGAGATCCTGCACCTGATGGAATCCCTGGGCATCAACTCGCTCGACCTAGGCCTGCCCGGCGCCGGCCCGCGCGCCTGCGAGCAGGTGGAGGTGCTGGCGCGCGAGATCGTGAACTCCCGCCTCAAGATCCAGGGCAACTGCGCCGCCCGCACCCATCAGAACGATATCCGGCCGGTGGCCGAGATCTCGCAGAAGGTCGGCCTGCCCATCGAGTGCGCCACCTTCATCGGCTCCAGCCCCATCCGCCGCTACACCGAGAACTGGACCGACGACTTCCTGCTCAAGACCACCGAGGAAGCCGTGAAGTACGCGCGCTCCCTCGGCCTGGAGGTCATGTACGTCACCGAGGACACCACGCGCTGCGATCCGGAGACCGTCAAGCGGCTGTACACCACCGCCATCGAGTGCGGCGCGCGCGCCATCACTATCTGCGACACCGTGGGCCACGTCACCCCCGCCGGCGTCAGCGCGCTGGTGCGCTTCGTCATCGAGCAGGTGGTGAAGCCCTCGCGCGAGAAGATCCGCGTGGACTGGCACGGGCACTGCGACCGCGGCCTGGCGGTGGCCAACTCCCTGGCCGCGCTGGCGGCGGGCGCCGAGTGCGTCCATGCCTGCGCTATCGGCGTAGGCGAGCGCGTGGGCAACACCCAGATGGACCAGATGCTGGTCAACCTCAAGCTGATGGGCGTCCCCCCCTGGGACCAGCAGGACCTCACCAAGCTCAAGGACTATTGCGAGGCCGTCTCGCGCTACACCGGCGTGCCCGTGCCCAGAAATTATCCCGTGCTGGGCGCCGACGCCTTCCGCACCGCCACCGGCGTCCACGCCGCCGCCGTCATCAAGGCCTACAAGAAGGACGATGTCGAGCTGGCCAACACCGTCTATTCCGGCGTCCCCTCGCACTACTTCGGTCTGGAGCAGATCATCGAGGTCGGTCCCATGAGCGGCAAGTCGAACATCCTCTTCTGGCTGGAGCGCCGCGGCATGCCCGCCTCCGACGACGTGGTGGAGCGCATCTACGCCCGCGCCAAGTCCAGCGACCGCTGCCTCACCGAGGCCGAGATCCTGGAGTGCTGCCCGGCCGCTGCCGCAAGGACGAAGAGCAGAGTCTCCTGAGCCGCCCCCGCTTCCCGTCCGGTTTCCCGTCCGGTTTCCCGTAGAGACGCAGCTTGCTGCGTCTCCGTAGCGCGGCTGTCCCGCCGCCGTCCCGCCCGACGTTGCTGGTACCATGTTTCCCTCCCCTTATGCCCACGACCGCCAAGGTCGAAGCCTCGCGAACGCAGCAGGAAGTGGAGCGCATCGCGGCGCTACCTGGCGTAAGGCGCGCGCTCTCCTGGTTCGCTTCCCATGAACCGGACTTGCGCCGCTGGCAGATGGAATTGGCGCGTATCCCCGCGCCGCCCTTCGCGGAGGCCGCGCGCGCCGAGTGGCTGCGCGCGCGCTTCGCGGATTTGGGATTGGAAGAGGTGCGCGTCGATTCGGTGGGGAACGTCCTCGGCGTGCGCCGCGGCGCGCAGCCAGGCGCCCAACCAGGAGGAAAGTTCGTCGCCATCACCGCGCACATTGACACCGTCTTTCCCGCCGGCACTCCCCTCGACATCCGCGAAGAAGGCGGCAAGCTCTCTGGCCCCGGCGTCTCCGACAACGCCTCCGGCGTCACGGCGCTGCTGGCGCTGGCGGCAGCGCTCGGCGAATCATCGCTGCACTCGGCGGCGGATGTAGTCTTCATCGGCAACGTCGGCGAAGAAGGCGAGGGCGACTTGCGCGGAATGCGCCACCTCTTCTCCGACCCGCAGTGGAAGGACGCCATCGCTCACACCATCGTGTTGGATGGCTCGGGCGCGGATACCATTGTCACTCAGGCGCTGGGCAGCCGCCGCTTCGAGGTCACGGTGCGTGGGCCCGGCGGCCACTCCTGGTCGGACTTCGGCGCGCCCAATCCCATCGTGATTCTCGCTCGCGCCATCGCCAGCTTCAGCCGTGCCAAGCTTCCCGCCGAGCCGCGCACCTCGGCCAGCGTGGGCGTGATCCAAGGCGGGACCTCGGTGAATACGATTCCTGAGTCGGCGAGCGCCCGCGTGGACATCCGCTCCACCTCGGCGGAGGAGATGGAGCGGCTGGAGCGCGCCTTGCGCCAGGCCGTCGAGGAAGCCGTGGCGGAAGACGCGGCCTCGCAGCGCCGCAACGCCAAGCTGCGTGCAAGCTTTGAGATCGCCTCCATCGGCAGCCGCCCGGCGGCGGAGCTGCGCGAGGGCGCGCGCATTTTGGAAGTCGTGCGCGCCGTGGACGCCCACCTGGGCAACGCCTCGCGCTTGCATCGCGCCTCCACCGACGCCAACGTCCCACTTTCGCTGGGACTCGAAGCCGTCAGCCTGGGCGCCGGCGGCGCCGGCGGCGGCGCCCATACTTTGCACGAGTGGTACGACCCCGGCGGACGCGCCCTGGCGCTCCAGCGCATTCTCCTTACGGCGCTGACGCTCGCAGGAGTGCGCGAATGAAGCGCCTGCTGCTTCTGTTGCTCTTCGCTTGCCTGACCGCCGCCGCGCAGGACCAGTCCCTGCATATGCCGGCGGACACGATCTTCGTGAACGGCAATGTGTATACCGGAGGCGTGATTGATGCCGACGTGGGAGGTGCTCACGTCAGGCTGATGTATCACGTGAAGGCCATCGCCACGAGAAACGACCGTATCCTCGCTGTCGGCGCCGACCAGGAAATCAGAAAGCTGGCCGGTCAGAAGGCGCAGATCATTGACCTCCACGGCCACACCGTCCTGCCCGGCTTCAACGATGCGCACGTGCATCTGGCCTCAGGTGGCTTCACCAAGCTGCGCGTGAATCTCGAGGGCAGCAAATCGCTCGAAGAGATGAAGGCGCGCATCGCGGAGCGCGCCAAGACGGCGAGCGAAGGCGAGTGGCTCACTGGACGCGGCTGGGACCACACCCTATGGCCGGGCGCAAAGCTGCCCACGCGCCAGGATTTGGACGCCGTGACCGGCGACCATCCCGCCGTCTTCGTCCGTGTGGACGGGCACATCGCCATCGCCAACTCTGCCGCGCTCAAGGCCGGCGGCGTCACGCGCGAAAGCCCCGACCCCGCGGGCGGGAAGATCGACCGCGACGAACAGGGCGAAGCTACCGGCATCCTGCGGGAGACCTCCAAAGATGCGATGCTGGAGAAAGTCCCGCCGCCCACTCCGGCGCAGCGCCGCCGCGCCGCCGAGTTGGCGCTCGCCGACGCCGCCCAGTGGGGCGTCACCTCCGCCCAGGACAACTCCGAGTGGGACGACTTTCTCGTCTTTGAGCAACTGGAACGGGAAGGGAAGCTGACGCTGCGCATCACCGAGTGGCTGCCCTTCGGCGAATCGCTCGAGGTGCTGAAGCAGCGCCGCGACTCGCATCCCCACGACGACCCCATGCTGCACACCGGCATGCTCAAGGGCTACATGGACGGCTCCCTCGGCTCGCGCACCGCCGCCATGCTCGCGCCCTATTCCGACGACCCCAAGAACACCGGCCTGCCCCAGTTCGAGCAGGAAAAACTGAACCAGATGACCAAGGAGCGGGCCGACGCCGGCTTCCAGATCGGCTTCCACGCCATCGGTGACCGCGGCGTGGAGATGGCGTTGACCGCCTTCGCCCAGGCCCTCCCGGCCACGCCGGAAGGCCGATTGGCGAGTGGCCGGCGCTTCCGAATCGAGCACGCCCAGGTCATCACGCCCGAGCAACTCAAGAAGTTTCACGAGCTGAGGGTCTTCGCCTCCATGCAGCCCAACCATCTGCTTACGGACATGAACTGGGCCATGGATCGCATCGGCCCGGAGCGCGCCAAGCGCTCCTACTCGTGGAAGGAATTTCTGAAGGCCGACGTGACGCTGGCCTTCGGCACCGACTATCCGGTCGAGCCCATCACGCCCTTCCGCGGGATTTACGCCGCGGTCACGCGCAAGAACGAGGCCGGCTCGGCCGAGTATTACCCTGAGCAGAAGCTGACCATCGAGCAAGCCATCGTCGCCTACACCACCGGATCAGCGTTAGCCGAGTTCGCGGAAAAGGATAAAGGAACGCTCGCGCCCGGCATGCTGGCCGACTTCGTGGTCCTCGACCGCGACATCACCGAGATCCCGCCGGCGGAGATCCTGAAGACGCGCGTGCTGCGCACTGTGGTCGGCGGGAAGACGGTGTATGAAGCCAAATGATTTGTAATTTTGTATCGGGCGACCGCGCTGCTGCGCTGCCGTTCCGCAAATCACAAGTTGCAAACTACGAATTACCCATTACAAATTAGAAATCACCAATCGCCCCCCGTGCCCCGCTCCCTCAAAGCTCACATCCTGCTGGCCCTGGTGACGGTAGTCTGGGGCGCGACCTTTGTGGTCATCAAGGAGGCGCTCGAAGACATCTCCCCGCTGTTGTTCAACGCGGTGCGCATGGGCCTGGCGGCGCTGCTGATGGCGCTGATCTACCGCCGCGAACTCACGCGCTTCACGCGGGGAGCGGTGCGCGCGGGCATCGTGGTGGGCATCCTTCTCTGGCTGGGTTACGAGCTGCAGACCACCGGGCTCCAGCTGACCACGCCCTCGAAGTCCGGCTTCCTCACCGGCGTCTCGGTCGCGCTGACGCCGCTGGTGCTGGCCGTGTTCTGGAAGCGCCACATCCGGCGCTGGACGCTGGTGGGCGTGGCCGCGGCCTTCGTGGGACTGTATCTGTTGACCGTGCCGGCGACGGACGGCTGGGGCATCAAGCAGTTTGCCAGCGTGAACCGCGGCGACCTGCTCACCCTGGGCTGCGCCCTGGTCTTCGCCTTCCACATCATCCTGCTGGGGCGGGCGACGCAGGCGCACCGCTTCCAGCAGATCGCCGTCCTGCAACTCGGAGTCTGCGTGGCGCTCATGACCCTGACCGTGCCGCTGGTGGAGACGGTGTACGTCACCTGGACGCCGCGCGTGCTCTGGGCCATCGGCATCACCGGGATCCTGGGCACGGCCGCGGCCTTCACCATTCAGGCCTGGGCGCAGCAGTTCACGCCGCCCACGCATACGGCGCTCATCTTTGCCCTGGAGCCGGTGTTCGCCTGGCTCACCTCCTACCTGATGCTGGGGGAGCGGCTGGGACGACGGGCGGCGGTGGGTGCGGTCCTCATCCTGGCCGGGGTGCTGATTTCCGAGCTCAAGGGAAGTCCGACTCAGCCCCGGGAGGAATTGGGCCCGGCCGAGGGGGAAGCCGCTCCCGCCGGCGAGTAACCATTTCTGCCCGGCGTGCGTCCAATGAAAGGCGGAACCCTGCTCCGGCCCAGGGGAGTGCTTCCTGCGCCAGCCGGCGGGGCGAGTTATAATTTCCGTTGCGAGCATTGAGGTGGAGGGAAGTTATGGAACCGGTTGCAAGCGGATGGTGGGAGCGTCTGAAGGCTCGGCGTCTGGCCTCGACGCTGCTGGTGGCGGTGACGCTGGCCGTAGGCATCGGGATCGGCACGGTGATCTCCTACGGGGTGAAGGCCAAGGGGATGAACACGGCGGACGCCACCCAACTGAGCATCCCGGCGCCGCAGGAGTTGTCGTCGGCGTTCTCGCGCATCGCGCAGCAGATCGAGCCGACCGTGGTCAACATCAACACCGAATCCACCATCCGGCCGCAGCCGCGGCGCAAACGCAACGCGCCCCGCACCCCAGACGGCGACGACCCCTTCCAGGACTTCTTCGACCGCTTCTTCGGCTCGCCGCAAGGCCCCTCCGACGGCCAGGGCGGCGAGGGCGGCCAGGGCGGCGAGGGCTCGGGCGCGGTGCGCGAGCGCTCCCTGGGCTCGGGCGTGATCGTGGACCCGAATGGCTACATCGTGACCAACGCGCACGTGGTGGAGCGCGCCGACCGCATCAAGGTGCGGCTGCCCGACGATCCTCCCGGCACCCTGCATGACGCCAAGGTCATCGGCGCCGATCGCGAAACCGACCTGGCAGTGATCAAGATTGACGTCAAGCGCAAGCTGCCGGTCGCTACCCTGGGCAATTCCGACTCCATGAACGTGGGCGACTGGGTGCTGGCCATCGGCAGTCCCTTCGGCCTGGAGCAGACGGTCACCGCCGGCATCGTCTCCGCCAAGGGGCGCAACGTAGTTCCCCAGCGCCAGTTCCAGTCCTTCATCCAGACCGACGCCGCCATCAATCCGGGAAACTCGGGCGGGCCGCTGGTCAACATGAAGGGCGAGGTCATTGGCATCAATACCGCCATTTTTACCGATTCGTATGGCTCCCAGGGCGTGGGCTTTGCCCTGCCCTCGAAGATCGTGGCCACCGTCTATAACCAGCTCATCAGCGCCGACCACCGGGTGGCCCGCGGATCCATCGGCGTGGACCTCACCACGCGACCCAACCCCGCGCTGGCCCGGCTGTACGGCGAGGGAGTCACCATCTCCAACGTGCGCTCCGGAGGCCCCGCCGACCAGGCGGGCATGAAGGTGGGGGACACCATCACCGCGGTGGACGGCAAGCCCATCCGCACCGGCGACGAGCTGGTGGACGAGGTCTCCAGCCGCAAGCCGGGCGCCAAGGCGGAGATCACCTTCCTGCGCAACGGACAGTCGCAAAAAGCCAGCGTGACTCTGGCCGACCGGGCGCGGCTCTTCCGCGAACGCCTGGGCGACGATGACGAAGCGCCCGAGGCAACACAGCCGGCCGAAGCCAAGCTGGGGCTGAGCGTACATGCGCTCACCCCGGAGTTGGCCGGACGCCTGGAAGTGCCGGTGGGCAAGGGCGTGCTGGTCACCGAGGTGCGTGCCGGCAGCTTCGCCGAGGACGTGGGGGTGGGCCGCGGGGACGTCATCCTGGAGATCAACCGCCAGCCCGTCAACAGCGAGGACGATTTCCGCAAGGTCCAGTCGCAACTGGGCAGCGGCAAGGACGTGGTCTTCCTGGTGCGGCAGGGCCGGGGAGCCAACGCTGGGACTGTCTTCTTGGCCGGCACCCTTCCGTAACTAGTGAGTGAACATTGCGGCTGGCCTTTCAGCCGCGAACATGTAATCATGCCCTGCGCCGCCGGACCCTATCCGGGGCCCGGCGGTGGTATTTTCTCCGAGGAGGCTGGGCTTGAAGTCGGGGATTTGGAAGGCCGTGGGCGCGCTGAGCGCGCTCCTGCTGCTGTCCGGAGCGGTCGCCGCCCGGACCACCAGCCCTTCCAGCGGACAGAAGAAGCCGATCGCCCATTCCTCCCGCCAGAGCTCGAAGACGGCCAAGTCACGCAAGCCGGGCAGGAAGAAGCAAGCCTCCAACCGCCGCCGCCACGGGCAGCAGGCCATCAAAGAGGACCGGGCGCGCGAGATCCAGGCGGCGCTCATCCGCGAGCACTACCTGACCGGCGAGCCCACCGGCCTCTGGGACGATCGCACCAAGAAGGCTCTGATGCAGTACCAGGGCGACCGTGGATGGCAGACCAAGAAGCTGCCCGACGCCCGCGCCCTCATCCAGTTGGGACTGGGCCCCACACATGACCCCCTGCTCAATCCCGAGAGCGTGGCCTCTACCGAACGCTCCACCATCGCTCCTTCCTCCGACCCTGCCGCCAGGCCGCGTTAGGCCGATGGCTCAAGAACCTGCTCTCGCTCCGAGGGAGAGAACCGCTTCAGAAAGGCTGGTCGAGCACTTCTCGGACCTTGCGCGCCAGGCTGGAGGTGGTGAACGGCTTCTGCAGGAACGCCGTCTCCTGTCCAATGACGCCGTGCCGCAGGATGGCGTCGTCGGTGTAGCCTGACATGTAGAGCACCTTCATGTCCGGGTGGAGCGCTTTCAGGCGCTCGGCGAGTTCGCGGCCGCTCATCTGCGGCAACACCACATCGGTGAGCAGCAAGGGGATGGGACCGGCGTGGCGCGCGCACTCTTCGAGCGCTTCGCTGCCGCGGCTGGTCTCGATCACGCTGTAGCCCTGGCGGGAGAGCACCTGCTTTACCAGCGCCCGCACCCCGTCCTCGTCCTCCACCAGCAGGATGGTTTCCGTGCCCCGCTCCCCGGTGCCCAGAGCCGCCATCTTCTGGCTGTCCTCGGCGGACTCATCCACGCGTGGCAGGTACACCTTGAAGGTGGTGCCTTGTCCCGCTTCGCTGTACACCCAGATGTAGCCCTCGCTCTGCTTGACGATCCCGTACACGGTGGAGAGGCCCAGGCCGGTGCCCTTGCCCAGTTCCTTGGTGGTGAAGAACGGCTCAAAGATGCGGGAGCGGGTTTCCTCGTCCATGCCCGCGCCGGTGTCGCTGACCGCCAGCATGACGTAGCGCCCGGGCTTGACGCCGCCGTGCTCCCGCATGTAGTTCTCGTCCAGGATGGCGTTGGCGGTCTCCAGGGTGAGCTTGCCGCCGCGGGTCATGGCGTCGCGGGAGTTGACCGCCAGATTCATGATCACCTGCTCCACCTGCCCCGGGTCGGCCTTCACCTGACCCAGCTTTTCCCCCAACACGGTGGAAAGCTCGATGTCCTCACCCAACAGTCGGCGGAGCATCTGCTCCATGTTGCTGACGGCGACGTTGAGGTCGAGGATCTTGGGGGCCAGCACCTGCTGGCGGCTGAAGGCCAGCAACTGGCGGGTGAGGCTGGCGGCGCGGTCGGCGGCCTTCTTGACCTCCTCCACTTCGGCGCGCAACGGGCCTCCGGGAGCGGTCTGCTCCAGCATGAGCTCGCTGTAGCCTTTGATGACGGTCAGCAGGTTGTTGAAGTCGTGGGCCACCCCGCCGGCCAGGCGGCCCACCGCCTCCATCTTCTGCGACTGGCGGAGTTGCTGCTCCAGGCTGCGGCGCTCGGTGACGTCCTCGGCGATCATCTCAAAGCCTTCGGCCTCGCCCTTCTCATCGAGCACGGCGCGGCCGCTCAAACGCACCTCCATGGGAGTGCCGTCCTTCTTCTTCCAGCGCGTTTCCACATTCTCGACGCGCTCGGCGTGGCGGTATCTCTGGATGATGCGGCTCCGCTCCCCCGGGTCCAGGTAGACGTCGCGCGCGAGATTGAGGGCCAGCAACTCCTGCGCGGAGTCGTAGCCCAGCATGGAGACCAGCGCCGGGTTCACCTCCAGGAAGCGGTTGTCCACGCTGGAGCGGTAGATGCCATAGACCGCGCCTTGCACCTGCTTGCGGTAGCGGGCCTCGGAATCGCGCAGCGCCGCTTCGGCGCGCTTGCGCTCTGTGATCTCGCGCAGCACCACCAGGGCCGCCGGTTCCCCCTGATAGACCAGGGAGGTGGCCACCACTTCCACCTCCACCGCCGTGCCGTCCAGCCGGAGGAACTTCTCTTCCAGCAGGGGGACGTGGTCTCCTGCGGTGGTCTCGCGGATGCGCCGCTGGACGACTTCCTTGAAGTCCGGGTGGATCCGGTCCATCACCAGGGTGCCGATCAAATCCTCGGCGGCGCGCGCGCCGAAAAAGCGGAGCGCTGCGGGGTTGGCGTAAACGAAACGCCCCTTGCGGTTGATGTAAATGGCGTCGGGAGAGACCTCGACCACGCGGCGGTAGCGCTCTTCGCTGTCCCGCACGGCGTCCTGCGCCCGTTTGCGCTCGATGGCCGTGGCCACGTGCTGGGAGACGAAGGTAAGAATGTCCTTCTGCTTTTCGTTGAAGCGGACGTTTTGGGTGTAGCTCTGCACCACCAGCACGCCGAAGCTGGTGGTCCCCGACTTGAGGGGGACGCCCAGCCAGTCCACCGAAGGAGCGCCGACGTTTTCCGCTTCTCCCCGGCTCACCAGCTCGTTGAAGACCTCGGGCGAAGCCAGCAGGGGTTCGCCGCTGCGCAGCACGTACTCCGTCAAGCCCTTGCCCAGCTTCTTGGGCGCCGGGGTCACGTCCTCCTCGTCCACGAAATAAGGGAAGCTGAGGATGCCGGCGGCCGCGTCGTAGAGCGCGATGTAGAAGTTCCGGGCGTACATCAGCTCGCCCACAATGGCGTGCAGCGAGGCGAACAATTGCGGCAAGTCTTCGGCTGCGGCCGCCTGCTCGGAGATGCGGTAGAGCGCGGATTGCAGTTGCTCAGCGCGCTTGCGTTCGGTTACGTCCACCGCCGTGCCCAGGATCGCCACCTTGCCGCCGAACTCGATGACCCCGGCGCTGAAGTCGAGCCAGTGCTCTCCACCCCTCTTGGCGAGGATGGGGAATTCGTAGCGGCCTTCCCCGGGTTGGCCTTGCAGCCGGGCGCGGGAGCGCTCCTGCATCATGGCCCGGTGGGCGGGCCGCC
>Ga0080064_1002978_pt1 | contig 26353 bp, 15 predicted proteins | sample Subgrocontami54m_FD_69260 | JGI IMG/M metagenome (GOLD analysis project Ga0080064, IMG submission 69260) | Subsurface groundwater microbial communities from S. Glens Falls, New York, USA - GMW46 contaminated, 5.4 m (SPADES assembly) (version 2) ...
CAGATTCTAGCCCACGGCGTGAGCCGTGGGACCGGTGACCCCAAAATGGACCAAGCCCCGGAGGGGCGACAGATTGCCTCTTGATTTTCTGTCGCCCCTCCGGGGCTTATCGCCTCCTCCACGGTAAACCCATGGCTCACGCCATGGGCTAGAATCTGTCGCTCCTCCGGAGCTGAAGAGCGGAGTCCATCCGACTCCCACTTTGAATTGCACCCGAAGTGAAGTGAATGGGTTCGGAAAAGGTTGTCCCAGGACTTCTTCAGAAAATCTCCGGGAAATAGTAAGTCATCACCACGTTGACGTATTTGTCGGAGATCACCACCGTCTTGTCTTTCGGAACTAGCGTGATCCCGCGCACCTGCCGCAGGAGCTGATTCGGCCCGCCGATCATCCAACGGGGCGGAACATCGCCATTATCGTTTTCGCTCCACACCCCAACAAAATTATTGGGAGATGCCCTCTCGTCGCTCGGTACGCCCCGGAGGATGAATTGCCGGGAAGGATTGACCGTAATGAGCGCCTGGGCGTTGGAGCCTATCTTCGTCTTGGGTCCGAAAATAGCCGCCCGCGGCTTCACGTTTCCGTTGTCGGTGCGGTTGAAGATCAAAATGTGACCCCCGCCGCCTTCTCCTCCACCGCCGGCGCCAATGCCGGCTCTCTCGGCTTGTTGTCGGGCCGGCCGCGGGCCGGCGACAATCAGAAGGTTATGAACGGGGTCAATAGTCAGCGCCGCTGCGCCCAACTGCGTATCGGGGCCCTTGATGATACGAATGGGCGCTAGATTGCCTTCGCCGTCGCTCGGGAAGACGAGGATTGCATCTCCCCGATACGACGGAACGAAAACTTCCTTGTGGACGGCATCGAGGCCCAGCCGCATGGGCGTCGTCATCTGAGTCGCGGGACCATTGATCACGCGAATCGGTTTCTCGTCGCCGTTGGCTCCTCCGCGATACGTCATGATGGCCTGCGCGCGAGCCTGCGGAATAACGATCTCATCCGTGAGCGCGTTGTAGGCCATGTCATGGATATCTCGGGTAATCAGCGAATTCTGACCAGCGATTGATCGCGTCGCCTTGGCATCTCCATCCGCCATCCTGGCGAATGCCGCGATCTGCGGATGGGCCACTCAGTTGGCCACCAGAATTTCGTCTCGTTTGCTGTCGAAGACGACTGTGTGAGGATTGCCCATCATAGGCACGGGCGCATTCAGCGGCCCGCTGCGGATCATCCGTATCGGAGCCACATCTCCTCCCGCTCCCCGCGGGTAAACCGTAGCCGTGTGGTTGCCGAAGTTGGCGACCCAAAGCTCGTTATTTTTTATGTCCACGTAAACGCTCGTAGGATTCTTGAGCAGTGTCTTGGGGCCTTTGAGAACACGAATGGGCGCGGCGTCACCGTTGGCATCAGCCCGGAATACCAGAACGGAGTCGGTTGGATCGTTCGCCACATACAACTCGCCGCGCTCGGAGTCGATGGACAGCGCGGTGGGCCAATCCAACTGCGTCTTGGGACCCTGGATCACCTGCACCGGCGGGGTGTCCCGGCTGGCATCGCGAGGATAGACAGTAATGGAAGGAGGCGTAAAAGTGCCGCTGCCCGGGACGGAGTCGTTGTAGCCAATCGGCCAATTCTCTTTGCCAATTCCTAGACCCCTGCTTCCGGTCCACTTTCCCGAAGCCGGAGGTTTGATTACGTTCACCGTACCCCAATTGGTGATGTAGATTCGGTCGGACTTGGGGTCGAGCGCGATGCCGTGAGGATCGGCTAGCAAGGTATGTTCGCCCTGAAGGGTTCGAAGGGGTGAATCTTTTCCTGTGGCCGACTTGCGGAAAGTAACGACCGCGTGGTCTGCTTGGACGGTCAACATCATCTCCTGGTGCTTTTCGTCCACTGCTACGCCAAAGGCGGTCATGGGCGTCTCCAATGCGCGGTCCGGCTTGGCATTTCCCCGCGCCGCGTGGGAAAAGATGGACATCTCGCTCAACGTGTCGTTGTTGACCGCGTAAATGTCTCCGTTGGCCGGGTCTATATACAGGGAGCAATTAAACTCGATGTTCGCGTTTTCTCCCTGGATCATTCGCTTGGGTTCGCTCATCTTGGCTTTGGGCGGCGTATTTTCGAGGCGGTCATACGCTACGATGCTGAACAGATTCTCATCCGTCATGACGACTTCGTTGTGCACCGGGTCGATGGCCACCGCACTATAAGCCAAGTAGGGATCGCGGATCGTCCGGATGGGTTTTCTTCTGGATGCCACCTCTCGTGCCGCATCGGAAGGCAAGGTATCCCGATCCCCCCGCTGTCGCTCGAGCGCGATTGGGGTAGCCACGGCGAACGCTTTTCTCGCCGTGGGTTTGTAGTTTGAGCCAGCCGAAAAGCCCCCGACGAAAGAGTCCCGCCTAGCGGGATCGTGGCTACCTGGTACGCTTGCCGGCACCCACTGGCATTCCGGTCCGTCCGCCTGGGGCAACGTTTCGATTGAAATGAGCTGTGGGTAGCCAGTGGGTGTGCGCGTTACTTGCGCGGCATTCTTATTGCCCCATCGGCTTCGGCTTGACACCAAGAGTGCCATAACAGCCAAGAGACCGAAAAGTACGATGGCCTTTTTCTTATTCCGATTCAAAAGCGCCGAAGTCATCTCAACGAACCTTCCCGGCAGGACTCACGCCCTGCAAACCCGGCAAGAGATGCCGCGCATGGTCACGGTTCCGGTGGCCGGATCGCAGTCGGGCCCGCAGGAGGTCAGCATATTGATGTTGCTATCCCTCCAGCCCTGCTCGGGGTCGCCCTTTTCCGGAAACCACCATCCTAAAGCGGCCACGACTACACGCGGGTCGATCTTGCGATTCAATGAGAGCCGTTGCTTCACCCTGCCCATTTCGGTTTCGATATAGACCCACTTGCCTTCCTCCAGCCCCAACTTTTCGGCTGTGTCCGGATGCATCTGCACCAGGGGGTCCGGCCTCATCAGGCGGAGCGACGCCACATGCTTGTATCCGCTCACCACATAGGCTTCCTCTTTACCATTCGTCAGCAGAAGCGGGTATTTTTCGGATTGCTCTTTGACCTTGCTAAGCTCCTGCCATCGTGGGATCGGCTCGTATCCCAGTTCGGCAATTCGCTCGGAGTAAATCTCGATTTTGCCCGAGGGGGTCCGGTAGTGATGCTGGCGATATTCCTTCTCGGGTAGCAGCGCTCGCTTCTCCTTGAATTTCTCATAGCTCAGGCCGCTAGGCTTCAACATTTCATCCAGCGCGTCATCCTCGTCCTCCCAGAAGTCTTCGCCGAGTCCCAATCTCTTCGCGAGTTCGTTGATGATTTTTCCGTCCGACCAGCATTCGCCCGGCGGATCGACGAGTTTGGGATGTGCGCGGATATGCCCGTACCATGCCGGCCAGTATCCCAACTCGTCATGCTCCATGCCCCAAGCCACCGGCAACACGATATCGGCCAGCGCGGCCGTCGGCGTCAGGAAGAGTTCCGAAATCACGCTGAATTCCAGCTTCATCAGCGCCCGGTACGTCTCTTCCGAATTCGGATAGCTGACCAACGGATTCGTGAGAATGAAGAAGGACGCTTTGATCGGATAAGGATCTTCCTCAAGAATCGCTTTCGCCCAAACATGCGACGGCATGGCAGTGGACATCTGAGCCATCTTGTATTTGTCGCCCAGCAGCAGTTCCGTATTTCTCGGATATTTGCTCAGCAGATAGAACTTTCCGGGCCGGGTAAACGGCGGAACAGTCAGGAACACATCTCCGCCCGGAATATTCAAGTTGCCGCAGATGGACCGAATGATGGCGATGGCGCGAGCCGTCTGAAAGCTGTTCACCTGCTGGCAAAGGGCATTTCCGGCCTGCAACGCCGCGGGCTTTGTCTGACTATACGTTCTTGCCAGTTCCTCGATCTGGCTTCGCGGAACCCAGGTCAGCCGCTCGACCTCATCCAGAGAGAAACGAGAAACCTCTTCTTGCAATTGATCGAACCCTACCGTCCAGTGATCGACAATATCCCGGTCGTACAACTTTTCCTCAACAATGATTTTCAGCACACCCGCGGCCAACGCTCCATCGCTGCCCGGCCTTACTTTGATCCACAGGTCCGCAAGCCTGGACACATAAGTAGGTTGAGGATCGATGGCGATGAGCTTGCCGCCCGTCTCCAGGATTCTTTCGAGGTTTTCCCGTTTCAATCCTCCGGAAGTATGGGTCATATTGCTGCCCCAACTGACAATCAGGGCTGGCAATTTGTCGCCGTCTCCGTCGGAAACGGTGCTCGCTCCATATGTGTAAGTGGCAGCCATGCTTTTCGGGACCCCGCAAAACCATCCTGGAGTCACCACGGAAGGAGTTCCGAATGCGGTCGCCAGCCTCATGGCCCACGCAAATTCCATCCCCTTCGGTTCACCCAACCCGAACGCCACCGACTGCGGTCCATACTTCTCTTTCAACTCCGTGAACTTCGCCGCAATCGTATTCAACGCCTCATCCCACGAGATGCGTTCCCACTTGCCTTCTCCTCTCGCTCCCACCCGCTTCTGCGGATACAGCAGGCGATCCCGGTGAACTAGCACTTCCGGGATCGTGAACCGACCTTTCTTCAGCACGCATTGCTCGCTGTAGAAGCCGCTTTCCACGTCCGGTTCCAGATCCACCACTTTGTCGTCTTCCACGATCGCTTTCATGCTGCAATTCGCCGGGCACAGGTGACAAAAGGTGAAAACCGCGTTGCTGGTCTTGGTTCCGGGGTCCGGGCCTCCGCCATTGAGGATGGGGAAAGCGCCAGCTCTGGCGCGCCACACCCCCTGGTCGGGATGCATGAACGCTTCCATCATGGAACTGAATCGCGGTTCGCTGCCCAGTTGCTCCATGGTCACAACGTCTTTTCCATCCACATCCACGGCCAGCACCAGACAGGAGTTGACCAGTTTCCCCTCAACCGCCACGGTGCAGGAACCGCATTCGCCCACGCCACACCCTTCCTTCGTTCGGGACAATCGAAAGTCTTCCTGGAGGACATCCAAGAGCGTCCGGGAGGAGTCCACCGCCATGTCCGAAACTTCGCCGTTGATGTTCAGGCGAATGTTATGCTTCATTCCAGCGTCCTCGTCTCAACCACCAAATCCCGATTGCGGGCAGTGTCTCAGTTTCACGTAAGGGCATGGCTTCAGAGTGTGTGTGATAACCCCGAAGGACGTACCTCAGCGGCTAAAGCCCGCATTGATTTTGCGGCAGTTGCGGCACGGTTGAAACCGTGCCCTTACGAAAATCCGGAGTTATCACACAGACTCTTCAGCCATGCCGAACAAAGCTGCCGCCGACCGGGGCTTTAGCCCCTGAGGCACTCCCTCAGCGGTTAAAACCGCTGTGTGATCCCCTATTACGGCACGGTTGAAACCGTGCCCTTACGGTCCGGAAAATTCAAACCGAGACACTACACGTTTGGGTCTCCGATTCCCTATCACTTGGCTTCAGCGAGTGCTTCTTCCAGCGCTTGCCGGACCAGCATTTCAGCGACCTTTCGTCTGTAGACGATATAAGCTCGAAGATCGTTGATCGGAACCGATTCGCTCGATGCAACCTGGGCGGCTTCGTCGAACACTTCACTATCGTGCCCGCCCCCGCGCAGCGTGCGGCCTTTCAAGATGGCCTCCGACTTCCTCGCGCGAAACGGAGTTGGAGCCACGGCGCCCAAGGCAATCTTGATATCTCGGCAAGTTTCGCCGTCCATTTGCACGAACACCGCCGCCGAAACGATCGCCACATCCATCCCCCGCAAGCTATGCTTCAGGTAAACTCCCGCGGCGTGAGCCGGAAGATTGGGCACCAGCACCTCCGTGAGTATTTCATTGCGTTGCAGGGAGGTTTTGCCGGGGCCAAGGAAAAACTCGTCCATCGGAATCAGGCGTTCACCCCCAGGCCCTGCGCACTTGACCGACGCTCCGAGCGTCAGCAGCACGGGCGCAAATTCCGCGGCCGGCGATGCGTTCGCAAGATTGCCTCCCAGGGTGCCGAGATTGCGGATTTGCAGCGTGCCCACGACACTCGCGGCTTTGTTGACTGGCGGAAACTTGTGCGCGATGACGGAGGAGTCTTTGATGGCCTCGATGGTCGCTAACGCGCCGATCCGCAGGCCGGCTTGCGCGTCATAACGAATCTGGTCCAGATCCGGAATCCTCTTCACGTTGATGAGATACCGGGGCAGCATTCCCTTATTTTTCATTTTGACGAGCAGATCGGTTCCGCCGGCAAGCACCCGCGCATCGTCTCCGTACTGAGTAAGCAGCGAACAGGCTTCCGCAACGGTGTTGGCCCTGAGAATATCGAACTCCGGCAATCCTAGAAGCATAGGTTGGTTCCTCTTCGATCAGAAACGCCGGTGCGGCGAGTCCCATTTGCCGTGCCAAGGAACGAGTGGATTAGAGCGGTTGTTCCCGCAACTGGCGCTTATCTATTTTACCCTGTCCCGTCTTGGGAAGCTCTTCCATGAATTCAATGGCGCGCGGGACCTTATAAGACGCTAACGCTTCCCGGCAAAACCGTTTCAACTCGTCCTGCTTTTCCGCCGAAGGCTTTGCCCCATCCGCCAGCACGACAAACGCCTTGAGTTTCGTCAGACCATCCCCGTCGCGTATTCCCAGGACCGCGCATTCCTCGACGCTGGGACACTGCTGAAGAGTACGTTCCACTTCGAGTGGCGCCACCCAGACGCCGCTCACCTTCACCATCTCATCGGCGCGTCCGAGATACCAGAAGTAATCGTCGGCGTCCTGTACGAAAACGTCGCCGGTATTGATCCAATCGTCGCCAAGAAACGTCGCCTTGGATTTTTCGTGGTCGCGTACATAGTAGAGTCCGCTTCCATCGGTCCTCGCCAGAAGCACACCGGATTCGCCCTTGGGAACTTCCACTCCGCTTTCATCCACAATCTTGACCTCCGCCACTGGCGTCGCCGTCCCCGCGCTTCCCGGCCGGACTGTCCCTGGGCGATTGCAAAGGTAGCCAACCCCCGATTCAGCCGAGCCAAATCGATTGACCACTTCGCTCCCAAAAACGCCGACCCATTCCCGGTAAAGCTCCGCGGAGAGCAGCTCCCCGGAAGACATGCTGCAACGCAGGCAACTGAGGTCGGACTGCTCCTGTTTGGGAGTTTGCAGCATCGCTCGCATCATGGTGGGCACATTCAGCAGCACCGTCGGCCGGTATTTCCGGATCAGTTCAAAAATCAACGGGGTCGTTGTCTTCTCTCCGAACAAGACCACTCCCGCGCCGCTTCGCAACGGATACAACAATCCCAGATCGCGGGCATAGTGGAAGAAGAGTTTAGGAACTCGGAGGACAATATCGTCGGTCGTATATCCGAAGACGTAATTGAAGGACTCGTAACCAATCACGCCGTCCCGGTGCATGTGAGGAACACCCTTTGGGTTGCCGGTGCTCCCGCCGGAAAAGTTCCAGAAGGCGAGATCGTCTCTGTGGGTCGCTTCCACCTCCAGGCGATCATCGGCAGCTTCTATCATCGCCCGCAGGCTGAACTCTCTTTCGCCGAGGTCATTGGCGCTTTCACCTGCCACCAAAAAGGCTTTCGGGAATTTGAGCGTTGCAGCCGCTTCCCTGACCGTTGGCCGCGTCCTGTTGTCGACGACCACCACCTTGGGTCTCACGAGCTGCAACAGATATGAATAGTCATGCGCCTTCAGGTAAGTGTAAGCATGTGTGCCAACTCCGCCCACCTTCATCGTAGCCAGCCAGGCCGCTACCCACTCCGGAGAATCTTCCAGGATCAGCAGAACCCGATCCTCCGGTTCCACCCCCAGTTCCTTGAGCACATTGCCGACTTTGTTGGTCAGGCGCCACAGGTCCAAATAGCTGAAAATTCTGTCTTCGTAATAAAGTGCGGTTTTACTGCCTCTGCCCGCCTCCAAATTCACGTCCAGATAAAATGCACCCAGGTTCAATTGCTCCGGCAGCGAAACTTCTATTTGTTCCCCTTTGACCATTATTTTCCTAATTGTAAAGGGCGTATTTTTTGATGGTCCGAGTTCGCAATGCCCTTCGGGTCCGGAATCGGGAATTATTCGCCACGGCGATAGGGTTCCAGCCCCGGCTTGTACGACTTATCTTCGAGAAACTGTTTCATGCCTTTGGCCCGCCCGCGTTCGGGGTCCACGAACTGCATCTGGTCGATCTTCGCGCTCAGGTAGTCGGCAGCCTGCTCCCAACTCATCTCGGCACACATTTTGAAAGCAACCTTGGCCGTTCGCAACGACGTCGGGTTTTTCTGCAACAGTATCTTTGCCACCTCGCGAGTCCTCTCGCGCAGCCGCGCCAGCGGCACCGCTTCATTCACCAATCCCATGCTGGCAGCCTTCGCGCCCGTAAACGTCTCGCCCGTCATGATGTAGTACAGTGCTTCGCGCTGGTTCATCACCACCGACACCGCCTTCGATACCGCGCCAGCCGGGATGATGCCCCAGTTGATCTCCGACAGCCCGAACTTCGCATCTTCGGCCGCGATGGCCAGATCGCAGGCAATCAGCGGCGTGAATGCTCCGCCGAAGCACCAGCCGTTCACCATCGCGATGGTCGGCTTTGGATAATAAAGAAGCTGCCGCCATTGCCATCGTGCGTTCATCCTCTGGACGCGCATCCTCTCGACGTGCGGGATATTGTCGGTGGCCTTGAAGTAGTCTTTCAGATCCATGCCCGCCGAAAATGCGTCTCCCACGCCGGTCAGCACCAGAACCCCGCAGCGATCGTCGATCTCCAGGGCATCGATGACCTGGACCATCTCTTCCGCCAGAGCCACGCTCATGGCGTTTTTCTTCTCTGGCCGGTTCATGCTCACCCAGGCGATTCCGTCCTCAAACTCGACCAGAACATCCCGGCCCCACGGCTCCGGCTTCCCGCTTTTGGATTTTTCGGCATCGCTCGCTATCGACATTATTTCTCCTTAATGGAACCTTTCTAGAAAACTTTAGTAAGGTCGCCGTGTAGAATAATTGGGTCGAAACCTATAATTTCATCCTTAAGGATTCCTTCAGGAACTTCATTATATAAATATATCTTCTTGCCTAACCTGAATGCGTCGTACATTTCAAGGAAAGTAGCTCCGCCGACATAATTCTTCATTCCTGCTTTCTCGAAATTTAGCACCAAAACCGCATCGTTATTCTTAATAACACTAAGGCTATGTTCGATCATTTTACTTTTCCATTTGGAGTGCTCTTCCGGACCAAGTTTCCTATATCTCTCTTCAGTACCTGGATCGTCAAAGCAATTTGGCATTGTTAACATATGTCCTGCTTTCTCCAGGTCTCGTTGTATTTCAGAAATTCGGTTATAAAATCTTTTGCTACAGATCAAGAATATTTTCATGGACTAATTTCGCAAGAGAATATTGAAAGGTCTGACCGGGCCGAAGTCTTGTACCACAGAGAAAAGTTCCTTCCGAACCGAACCAGCGAGAATATCATCGAATCCCGATCAGGGGCCAATAAAAAGGCACCAGAAAAAAAAGCAAGACGAACTCCAGAAGCGTCAGAAAGAGGCCGACGCGGAATACGTCGCGCGCGTTGAAGTATCCATAGGAATAGCCGAGGATGGTGATCGCGGATTGGTAGATAAAAATCTTGCCTCCGGCCGCAAAAGTCCAAACCAACCCGAGCGTGATGGGATTCAGGCCGTGCGAGGAGGCAAAATTCATCAATAGCGGCATGGACGTGGCCAGCATGGATAGCTCGCTTGCCAATAGGAAGTGATAGCAAAAAGCGCTCCAGAAGAGGATTGTCGTCGAGCCATAGACTCCTTGCAAAACATTTGATAGCCATCGGAACAGGTCGTCGGTGACCAGGTCGAGGGCTTTCGTTGAAACCAAAACCTGACCCATGCTCAGCACGGTTGCCACAAAAAACATGGGAAGCAGATTGAGCCGTTTCATATCGTCAGCCGTCAGAACTCCAACCCCTGGGAGCACGGCCAACAGTCCGACACCGAGGCCAACCATGGACGGAGACAAATGATGCCAGGAATCCGTGAACCACAACGCCAGCGCCACAAACGTGAGCAGGAGCGCTCTTTTCTCCTGAACAGTCCATTTGCCCATCTTCTCCAATTCCGTTTGGAAAACATTGGCGCCGCCGGGCAACTCCTTTCTCTCGGGAGGATACATCCAGAGGGCCAGACGCCAGACCGCCACGATCGTGACGGCGCTGAATGGCAAGAAGGCAAGAAGCCAGCGATTGTAGGAAATCGACACGCCACCGAATTTCTCCATCAAGCCGTGCGCGGTTATCGAGGCGGCTCCGGCAAGTGCGGATTTGTCGAGAACACCGCCCGTTAGCGTTATCGTTACGAACATCGCACGCCCGATATTGCTGCCTTTGCCGACTCCGAATACGTCGATCAAGCCCAGTGCGATCGCCGCCATAATGATGATGCGGGCGATCAAAGAGGGCACCAAAAACATCAGCAGGTAGTTAGCCAGGAGAAGTCCGAACAACAGCCGCGAATAGCCATTGCCGAACGGCCGCATGATCCAATAGGCAAGCCGCCGCGCCAGACCGGTCTTGGTCACCATGGCCCCAATGAGCATACCTCCAAAAATGAACCAGGGAGTGTCATCCGCAAAACCGCCGAAAGCGGTTCCGAACTTAGCAAGACCAAATGCCCAATACAAATAACACCCGATGAATCCCGTCAGTGTGTGGTCCAGCACCTCGGTCGCCCAAGCAACGATCATGAAGGCCGTAATCGCAAGCACATGCTGAATGTTTCGATCCAACCCCAACGGCGCAAACCAGACTACAAGGGGAATCAGAATCGTCAGGAATACCGATGCGACTTTGCGATGATGGGCAAGCCTCGAGGTCGGTTTTTCCGGCGAAGCAAGCGCAACCGCCGAACCAGCACCAGATGTTGTCGTTCTAACTGCGTTCATAACGTAGTGGAGAGGTGTCAGGCCTTAGCACCCAAAACCTGGCACCTAATACCTATTTGTCACTCCAAGATTTCGCGGGCCCATTTCTTCAGGACTCGCTCGCGCAGCTCCGGAGCGACTTCTACAACAGGTGGGAACTTGTCGCGCCATTCATAGGGACGGCACGCATCGATGATTGCTCTGGAATTCAAGCCTTTGCTGCCCTCGGGAATGATGGGATCCAGCGGACCGCTCCAGCAACGCCTGAGGATCTCGATGTCCTTCTCCGGATCGCTGCGTGTGGCGAGCGCCCAAATCACATCTTCAATATTGGACGGATCGATGTCCTCATCGACTACGATCACGTAGCGGCCCATGTAGGCTCCACCCTGCGCTTGAGAAGCAATCAACCCCGCTTGCCGCGCGTGCCCGGGATATCTTTGATGGATCGAAACCACGATGAACATCCAATTCGGCGCTATGGGATGCTGCCAAACGCCGCAAACGTCGGGTACGCCGGCGCTTTCCATCGCGTCCCACAGGGTAGCGGAATTCATCAAATACATATGCAACGTGGAAGGCGGCCTTCCCGGCGGCGCGCCCAGCAAGATTGGGTCGTTGCGATGCATCAGGGACTTCACTCGGATGACAGGCTGCGGTCTGGTGCCGCTGGCATAATAGCCGGTGAACTCACCAAACGGACCTTCCTTCTGTACATCATCCTGGGTCATGACTCCTTCGATCGCCAGCTCCGAGCGAGCAGGGATCGGCAAACCCGTAACAGGGCCGCGGATTACTTCGATCGGCCCACCTCGCATCGCCCCCGCCCAATCGTATTCCGACACGCCCCAGCGGAATTTCGCCGAGGCAGCAACAAACAACAGCGGGTCCTGGCCGCACGAGATCGCTACTTCGAAAGGCTGGCCGGCCCGGAACGCTTTCTCCATCTGAATGCGCGCGTCTTTTCCCGGCGAGATGGAAATGCCTAAAGAATCCTGGCTGTGGATCATCACTCGATACGTTCCCAAATTCACCCAGCCGGTTTCCGGATCGCGAGTGATCACGACGCACGCTGTGCCAATGTATCTTCCGCCGTCCAGCTCGTGCCACTTCGGGACTGGAAACTTGAATAGGTCTATGTCTTTCCTTTGGCACAGATTTTCCATCACCGGTCCGGAGTCCACATGCCGAGGCGGAAGGAATCGTAAGTCCCGCAGCTTTTGCCGCAGCGTGCGGACCATATCCAGGTTCTTTTCGCCAACGGGTGTGTTGAGCGTGAATGCCACTTGAGACAGCGTCTTCATTGGATTCGATAGCACCCGGTATCCTTTCGGGTAGCCGGGAATTTGGTCGAACAATAGCGCTGGTTTCCGTTTGGATTCTCGCCGGGCAAGTTCGCTCAAAGCGCCAATCTCCAGATTCCAGTCCGCTCCTTCAATGCGCCGCAGCTCCCCCATTTCATCGACTGCTGTAATCCACTCCCGGAGATCTTTGTAACTGGATTGGAAAGCTTCCGTAGCCGGAGACTCCGCGGTTTGCCTGTTATCTATTCTTGCTTCCATCTGATCTCGCCTTCTACTGTTTTGAGTAGTTTTCTAATCGACAGGAGTATACACCGGTTGATCTCAAACAGTATCTCAAACAGTGCTTTTCGATTTTCATCTTTCTTGTGCCGGGGTAAGATGGCCTTCTGAGGAAATCAGCTCCAGGAGGTCACCATGAGTACGATTGCCGTGAATACTATTGCCGAACATTGGATCGACGGAATCTGGAGCACCGGCGACGGGCAATCGAGCGTTGAGACGATCAGCCCTGCAACAGGCGAATCCGTTGGCCGTGTACCGGAAGGTGGTGAAGCCGAGTGCCGTGCCGCCATTGACGCCGCGAAACGCGCATTCGAGCGGACCGACTGGCCGCAGAATCCGCGCTTACGGGCTGCGGTGCTATTGTCGGCGGCAGCAAAAATCGAAGACAAGAAAGAGCCGTTGGCCGATCTGCTCAGCAGGGAAACGGGAAAGACCACCAAGCGCCAGCGCCCCCCCGGCAGAAGGAGTCTCGCGCAGTTGTTTGCCGAATCACCGTTCCGAGGCCTTAACCTCTATTTTCAAAGAGAGTCAGACCTCGGCCAATGCGACCCCAAGGCTAAGCGCACCAAGAAAGAGTGTGAATGGCTCGATGGCAAGCCGGTGGGGCGGGAATTGATCTGACTGCGTACTTCGGCGTCTGGCAGGTGAGATTACTCCCCCCTAACCCGGCAAGGAAGCCCTCGGAGCGAAACCGTACCGATTGCCGGATCAACATCGCCACCGCAGGAGGTCAGCATATTGACGTTGCTTTCCCTCCAGCCTTGCTCGGGATCGTCCTTTTCGGGAAACCACCAACCTAAAGCCGCTATTACCATGCGTGGGTCGATCTTGCGATTCAGGGAGAGCCGCTGCTTCACTCTGCCCATTTCGGTTTCGATATAAACCCATTTCCCTTCTTGAAGCCCTAATTTGTGGGCCGTGTCCGGATGGAGTTGCACGATGGGGTCGGGCCTCATCAGGCGGAGCGAGGCCACATGCTTGTACCCGTTGACGACATACGCTTCCTCGCGGGCATCGCTCAGCAGAAGCGGGTATTCTTCCGATATGTTTTTCATTTTGCTGAGCTCCTGCCAGCGCGGTATCGGATCGTATCCCATTTCGGCAAGCCGCTCGGAGTAAATCTCGATCTTGCCCGAGGGAGTCGGATAGTGATGGCGGCGATATTCCCTCTCGGGTTTCAGCACGCGTTTTTCCTTGAACTTCTGGTAGTCCATGCCGGTGGGCTTCAACATCTCGTCCAAGCCTTCATCGGCGTCTTCCCAGAAGTCCGCGCCAAGCCCCAATCTCTTGGCCAGTTCATTGATGATTTTCGCATCCGGCCAGCATTCGCCCGGCGGATCGACGAGCTTGGGATAGGCGCGAATTTCTCCGACCCATCCGGGCCAATACCCCAGTTCCTCGTGTTCCATGCCCCAGGCCACCGGCAAAACGATATCGGCCAGCGCGGCCGTCGGCGTCATGAAGAGCTCCGAAATCACGCTAAATTCCAGCTTCATCAGTGCCCGGTACGTATCTTCCGAATTCGGGTAACTGACCAACGGATTCGTGAGGATGAAAAAAGACGCTTTGATCGGATAAGGGTCCTCTTCGAGAATCGCTTTCGACCAGACATGCGACGGCATGGAGGTGGACATCTGCGCCAATTTGAATTTATCGCCCAGCAGCAGTTGCGTGTTCCTCGGATACTTGCTCAATAAATAGAACTTTCCGGGCCGTGTAAACGGGGCGTGGTTCAGGAACACGTCTCCGCCGGGCACGTTGATATTTCCACAAATGGACTGGAGGATGGCAACGGCGCGCCGGATCTGGAAACTGTTCGCGTGCTGGCACAGAGCGTTGCCGGCATGCATCGCGGCGGGCTTACTTTCACTATAACGTCTTGCAAATTCCTCGATCTGCCGGCGCGGAACCCAGGTCAGCCGTTCGACCTCATCCAGGGAGCAGCGCGAAACCTCTTCTTGCAACTGATCGAACCCTACCGTCCAATGATCGACGATATCCCGGTCGTACAACTTTTCCTCGACAATGATTTTCAGTACACCCGCCGCCAGAGCGCCGTCGCTGCCGGGCCTCACTTTGAGCCACAGGTCGGCAAGCCTCGCCACGTAAGTATCGCGAGGATCGATGGCGATGATCTTTCCTCCCGCTTCAATGATCTTCGAAAGCGTCTCTCGCCGAAATGCTCCGGTCGTGTAACCCAAATTGCTGCCCCAGCAGCAAAGCAGGGCCGGCAGGTTGTCCTCATCGCAGACCGTGCTTCCGCCATATGTGAAACTGGCGGCCATGATCTTCGGCACGCCGCAAAACCATCCTGGAGTCACCACGCTGGGAGTCCCGAAAGCGCTCGCCAGCCGCTGGCCGTATGCGAATTCCATCCCTTTCGGTTCGCCCAAACCGAACGCCACCGACTGCGGTCCATACTTTTCTTTCAGCTCCGTGAACTTCGCCGCAATCGTATCCAGCGCTTCATCCCACGAGATCCGTTCCCACTTCCCTTCGCCTCTCGCCCCCACCCGCTTCTGCGGATACAGCAGCCGATCCTTGTGAACCATCACTTCCGGAATCGTGAACCGCCCTTTTTTCAATACGCATTGCTCGGCGTAAAAACCGCTCTCTACATCCGGTTCCAGATCCACCACCTTGTCGTCTTCCACAATCGCTTTCATGCTGCAGTGCGACGGACACAAGTGGCAAAAGGTGAAAACCGCCGTGCTGTTCTTGGTCCCGGGGTCCGGGCCGCCGCCGTTTACGATCGGGAAAGCGCCAGCCCTGGCACGCCACGCTCCCTGATCGGGATGCTGGAACGCTTCCATCATGGAAGTGAAGCGTGGTTCGCTGCCCAGCCGCTCCATGGTCACAACGTCTTTTCCATCCGCATCCACGGCCAGCACCAGGCAGGAGTTGACTAGCTTCCCCTCAACCGCCACGGTGCAGGAACCGCATTCGCCGACGCCACAACCTTCTTTCGTCCGTGACAAGCGAAAGTCTTCCTGGAGCACATCCAAGAGCGTCCGGGTGGAACCCACCGACATGTCCCGGACTTCGCCGTTGACCTTCAAGCGAACGCTATGCTGCATTCCAACGTCCTCCTGAACGAACTAATGAAACTCCAAATCCCAAAACCCAAATTCCAAACAATAAAACCAAATTCCAAAATTCCCAAAAATCCCAAACAGAGAATCCGAATTGGAATTGGGAGTTTGGATATTGTTTGGGATTTGGGTTTTGGGATTTGGAATTTCCTTGTCTACCTTCCCCGCAACTGCCGTCGATCTATTTTACCCTGTCCCGTCATGGGAAGCTCATCCACAAATTCAATGGCGCGCGGAACCTTGAAGGCGGCCAACGCTTCTCGCAAGAACCGTCTCAATTCGTCTCGCATCTCCGCCGAAGGCTGCCTCCCGTCGCGCAGCACAACGAACGCGCTCAGCTTGGTCAGACCATCCTGGTCCGGGATCCCCAGAACCGCACATTCCTTGACGCCAGGGCACTCCTGAAGGGTACGCTCGACTTCCAACGGCGCCACCCACACACCGCTCACCTTCACCATGTCATCGGCCCGCCCGATGTACCAAAAATAATCATCCTCATCCTGAACGAAGATGTCTCCGGTATTGACCCATTCGCCGCCGAGAAACGTCTTCTTGGATTTTTCATGATCTCGCACGTAATACTGCCCGGCGCCATCGCTCCTCGCCAGCAACACCCCGGGCTCTCCCTTGGGAACTTCCCTGCCACGCTCATCCCCGAGCTTGACAATCTTAACCTCCGCGAGCGGCGCGACCGTCCCCGAACTTCCCGGCTTCACCGCTCCCGGCCGGTTGGTGAGATACCCGCCCGCTTCAGCCGAGCCAACTCGATTGGCCACTTCGCCCCCAAAAGCATTCACCCATTCCGCGTGGAGCTGCGCGGACAGCACCTCGCCGGAAGAAAGCGTGCAGCGCAGGCCACTGAGGTCGGACCATTCCTCCTTGGGCGTTTGGAGCATCGCCCTCATCATGGTCGGGACGGTCAGCAGCACCGTCGGCCTGTATTTCCCGATCAGTTCAAAGATCAGCGCGGCAGTGGCTCTTCCCCGGAACAGGACCACTCCAGCGCCGCTTCGCAACGCGTACAATAGCCCGTTATCGCGCGAGTAGTGAAAAAAAAGTTTTGGGACTCCCAGAACGATGTCATCCGTCGCGTAGCGAAAGATGTGATTGAACGACTCGTAATTAACGACCGCATCCCGGTGCATATGCGGGACGCCTTTTGACTTCCCCGTGCTTCCACCCGAAAAGCTCCAATATGCAATGTCGTCCCTGTGCGTCGGTTCCACTTCCAGGGATTCGCCAGCAACCTCCATCATCGCCCGCAGGCCAAACTCCCCAGGGCGCAGCCCGAAGCACTCGCCGGCAACCAAAAAGCGGTTACAAAAGTTGCATGCCGCAGCCGCCTCCCTCACCCTTCCTAGCGTCGTCTCATCGACCACCACCACCTTGGGTCTGACGAGCTGCAACAGATAGGAGTAATCAGGCGCCGTCAGATACGTATAAGCATGTGTGCCGACGCCGCCCAGTTTCAACGTGGCCAGCCAGGCCGCCACCCACTCGGGAGAATCTTCCAGGACCAACAAAACCCGATCCTCCGGTTCCACCCCAAGCTCCCTGAGCACATTGCCGACTTTGTTGGTCAGACGCCACAAATCGAAAAAGCTATAACTTCGGCCCTCGTAATAAAGGGCAGTTTTTTCGCCTCTGCCCGCCTCCAGATTTACGTCCAGGAAATAGGCGCCCAGGTTCAGTTGTTCCGGTATGGAAAGTTCCAGTTGTTCGCCCTTCACCATTTTTGTCCTGCTTAAGTCATGGAAGCCGGTCGGCATACACATATATGGCGGCAGTTGATATCTTTGGCCAGCAATGACCTGGAATCCAGTTTGAAGATTCTTCTACCATCGTGAGGCCGGGCCTCCGAGTGCGACTTGAGCTCCCGCCGGCTGCATTCCGATCTCCCGAGCCAGGGAGGGGGCCAGATGAATAACCTTTCCTCCCACCACCGTCATCAGGACCCGGATGTTGGCGATATCTTCTGCCGGGATTGTCAGGTAGTCCCTATCCAGAACCGCAAAATCGGCCCACTTACCCGGCTCCAGGGACCCAAGCACATTTTCCCGCAATACATAATAGGCGCCCCATATCGTGGCGATTTTCAGCGCCGTCTGCCGGTCCACCGCCTGATCGGCTCCGTACACCTTTCCATCCCAGCCTTTGCGAGTGATCATCGGAGTGACTCCCTCCGAGAAGATAGTCATGTCAGTGATAGGCAGGCCCCTGTCGATCTCAAACGTGTTGTAAATGCCACCCTCCACCAAACGCTTCTTCGGCACCACCCAACTGGCGACCTTTTCCCCGTAGATGTTGAAGATGGCCGGGGAAGCCTGCGTGATCTCAAACGAATCGCCGCTGGCAATAATGCCGAGTCTCTTGAGAATTGGCACCTGGTCCGGCCGGGGCCACATTACGCTATGGTCAAAGCCGTGCCGTTTGGCGCGAATTTGCTCCTCGGTCATTCCGGCGGCCTTGCTGGCCTGCACGATGATATTCATTATGTTGTCAATATCTCGATCTCCGGAGGTGTGCATATTGACAAAGCGGCCTCCCGCCTTGATGTAGTCGTAGAGGAGCCTGGCGTTGAGCGACCCCGGAGCGTAAGCGCACGACCGGCGGCGCGCCTCGACGTTGAGTGTGGGGTTTTTAGCCAGCAGGGAACCCGGCAATGGCTCCGCCGTCGTGCAGGCGGACCCAATCGAGATGATCGCCCCACCCATCCAGAGGGAGTCGGACCCTCTGCCGGCGCGCGTGGCCAGATCGGCCATCATAAATGGGTCCACGTAAAGGTAGTCTGGCCGCCAGTTCCAGGTCCACATACTGCGGATCGGCATCTGGCCTTTTTGGTCCAGGTCTCCAAAAACCCGGAGATTGGAGGGAGCATAGGCGTTGGAGGCAAAAGTAGTCAATCCATAGCCGGCCCACCACTCCAGGCCCAGGCGCATGATCTCCACCAACTGCGGGTAGCGATCTTTCATCATCACGTCCTGGAATATCCAGCGCATGGGAGTGCGGAAGGGGAAGCCGCCGGTATCGCTCACGGATCCAACCGTACCCCTGTCATTCTGGGCGAAAGGATTGACGTCCGGCTGCGGAAAGACCTTCCGGGATTCCTCAATGGCCTTCTGATTGAGTTCGACGGAAACGAACACGTCTCGCAAGACGACGGGATTATTGGGCGCGGCTCCGTCCAGTTGCTCCTTGGTGATCCGCTTGCCGTCCAACACATCAAATGTGACTGTCGGATCCATGCCCAACCGGCCGTAGCCTCCATTGCCGGCAGTGACGTACTCGTATTTTTTTCCGAGGGTGAAGATGAAATAAATCCATTGCCCCGGCTTGGCCTCCTTCACCGCTTGCGCCAGCGCTCCCGGAAAAGCCTTGACGTTCTCCTCCGGAGTGCCGTCCATTACACGGATCATGATCTGGTCGTCCGGAATATTTTTTTTCAGGATGGCCGGCGTTACCGCAGTCCAGTCCCACGGGTGCTCGTGCGTCAGGATGAAACCGGGGATTACCGTGCGCCCTTTCAGATCTATCACCCTGGTATCGGGTCCCGCCATGGAACGGATCTGCGCGTTGGCGCCCAGATGCAGCACCTTGCCGTCTTTGATATGCATGGCTTCTGCCACGGTCCCCAACTGGGATGAAAAGCCGTGGTCGTCTACCGTAATGATCTTGCCGTTGTAGAGAACCATGTCCGGCGCTGGTTGTTGCGCCAGGGCGGAAATTCCAGCCAGGAACACAACTCCCCAGAGTGCGATGGCGATCCTGCTGTTCTCTTTTCTCATGACTGCGCCTCCTGCGTGGTTTCAGCGGATGGTACCTCATTGAACCACAAAGAAATTTACGCTGTTGGACGTCCCGCCTTGGGGTTTCGGGTTCTTCACAACTACCTTGTAATCGCCGATCCTATTGAGCACCCGGCCCGGTATCGTGGCCGTCAGCCGGGTATAGATGGGGTTGAACGCCGTTTCCCGCAGCATCGTATTTTTCACTGGGGATGTCGCTACAGCCACACCGTCGAGTTCCACTACGGAGTCACCTACAAAGTTGGTTCCTTCGATGACCAATGGAACATCATGGAACTGGTGAGCCGTCATCGGGAATACAGCTCTTACGGAGGGGACAGGATCGGAAATATCAAAGGGCCGCCGCGCTTCGGCCAGCGGATTGACGAAGTCCGCATGATAGCGGGTATCCAATACCTTTCCGTCTTTGATCACCATATCTATTGTCTTGAAGTTCTTGATATCGGCCAGGGGATCTTCTCTCAGAACGATCAAGTCCGCCAGCTTGCCCGGCTCTACCGTGCCCATGTCGCGCTCTTGCAGGAACTCCGCGTTGTTCTTGGTGGCCGCCTGAATGGCCTGCATGGGCGTCAGCCCGGCCTCCACCAACAACTCCAGTTCCCGATGCAGGCAGATGCCGGGCAGGACGAAGGATGCGGCATCGCAGCCCGCCAGCATGGTTCCTCCCGCCTGCACAAACTTGCGGAGAAACGACTGCAAGTTCTCGTATCCGCGTTGGAGTTGGGCGCGCTGCTGGCTGTCCAATTGTTCGAAGGGTCGATAGGAAAGAATTTTCTCTCGAACATCGGCGGGCACGTATTGCAGATTGGGATCTTGCAACAATTTGGTATCTTCGGCCAAAAATTCCGCCCTGCGTTTGGCGCCCCAGCGCGCCGTATTGATCAGGTCGGGCTCAATCCGAACTCTCTTCTGAACCAACAAGGCGATCAAAGCGTCCACTTTGGATGGGTCCATGAAGGCGTGATACATCAAATACAGCGGGAAATCGACGGAGATTCCAAGCCGGACAAACGCTTGCAGTTCCCCGGCTTTGACGGGATCGGAGATGGTCGCCAGCGCCACTCCGGAGGCATGGGCGATGGCATCTACTCCCAACTCGGCGGCCTGCCGGGCGTCCAAACTCCCCAGATGCGCGATGACGTTGCGGCCGGCCTTGTGGGACTCTTCCGCGATGGCCTGAAGCTGCTCGGCGGTCAATTCCGTATAGGCCTTGGCAACCGCATAATTCTCCCTTCCCGGACCGGCATCTTGGATCAGCTTTCGGGCCATCTGGGCGCTTTCCAGCGGGCGGGTGAAGCTCATATCCCAAAGGAGCCGCCCGGTCAGGGGAGGAGTTGTCAGAAAGAGCCGGGGGCCGGTCATGCGGCCTTCCGCGATGGCTTTTTTCTGATTCAGTTGCCAATCTCTGGCGGCCAAGTCCACAGCCGACGTCACCCCGTGAGCCAAAAACAACTCCGGCATCCAATGTTCCCAATGGACGTGCATGTCGGTGAGTCCCGGCAATACGAATTTTCCGGCAGCCGAAATGACCTGCGCGCCTGCCGGGTAGGAGGCTTGCCCTTTCCGGGACACGGCCTCGAACTTGTTTCCCCGGATGACGATCACTGCATCCTGAACTGGCGTTCCTCCATTGCCGTCTATCAAGGTCCCCCCTTCGATCACGACTGTAGCCGGCTGCTCTCCCTGGGCAGCGGCGCTGGCTGTGATCATCGGGAAAAGAAGAAATATTACAAAAGTGAGAAAGTAATAGGCGGATCTCTCCATGATGATCATCTGAATGGTGCTCCTCCTGGGGTCATCGAAAAATCCCAAAAACGCGACGCTGGCGCTTCTCCTCTGCTGCGGTCCTTCTCAATTATTTCAGGTTGACCAGGAAGTAAGCCCTGTTGGAGGTCGTCCCCCATTTCGCCTGTGACAGGAACGGCCCGGGATTTCTCACCGAAATGGGAAAGATTCCAGCCCGTGCAATGAGCCCGGCATCGATGGTGACTTTCAGCTCCGTCTCACTCACCAGTTGCGTGCTGAGAGGCCTCTCCCCCCAATACGCCAAGGACTTGCTGGTGAAGTTGACTCCTTGAACCGCAACGGTCATGGTCGGCCCTCCTTCCGTCGCGGTATACGGAGCAAGGGCTTCGATCCCCGGACAGGGTTGCCCAAATGCCCAGGTGGGATCCGTTAAACCGGCAATGATCCGAACCCCTTCCTGGTTTGCCAGCTTCAGGGCATAGACCCAATCCGGCGCTTCCAGTTCGCCGCCCGCGAATGGATCCGTAAACGATGCGTGATAGGTTCGATCCAGAACCTTGCCGTCCTTAATGACCCACTGAATCTTTTGGGTGTTCCGGATATCCTGCAAGGGGTCGGCGTTGACGATCACCAAGTCCGCCAGCTTCCCCGCCTCGATGGTGCCCACCCGATTCAGAACCCGGTATCCCTCGGCCGAGTTCCGCGTGGCCGCCTGGATGGCCTGCATCGGGGTCAGGCCCGATTCGACCAACAGCTCCATCTCGTGATGGATGCCGATGCCCGGTGTTCCCCAGCCCACGAAAGAGGTATCATCTCCCGTCATTACTTTTCCGCCGGCTCGCACGAACTGTCCGATGAATCGCTCATAATTCTGGAAGCCCTTCTTCAGCCGCTCTCGTTCGGCAGGCTCCCAAGTGTCAAATTCTTTGTAGTTGGAAAGCCACTTGAAGCGGCTCCCCTCGGGAATGTACGCGAGCGAGGGGTTTCCCAGAAGGCTGTAGTCCGCCAGCTCCCATTCTTGGCGCTGTTTGGTCAGTCCCCGGCCTTCTGCAACCAGGTCCGGCTCCAAATAGACCTTGCGGTCCACCATCAGGCGGATCAAATCGGCGGCCTTCGCCTCATCCATCTCTGAATAAGGCCTGACGTCCAAGGAGTGCAACTCGACCTCGCCCCAACCTTGCCACTTCGATGGATCTTTGAGGATCGAGTAGCTGACCCCGGAAGCATGCTCCAAAATGTCTGCTCCGGCCAACACGGCTTCTCTGGCATAGACGGTCGGCCCGATCGGTTGGGCGTTCACGGGCAAGCCGCCTTTATGCGCCTCCTCAACGGCGGCTCGGAAGGCTTCCTCGGAAAGTCCCCGGTGAATATTGAGCAGATCGGCGCCCTCGGCAACCGCACGCTTGGCGAGCTCTCTCGCTTTCTCCACCGTCATAGGGCCCTGGCGACCCTCGTAAGTATACAGACTATACACGGCCCGCCCGGGCTTCACCGGTGCAATCAAACTTTCTGCCGCCACAAAAAGCCGCGGCCCCAGAACCCTTCCTCGCGCGATGGCTTCGCGACGGGCCAACTGGAACAGCCCGCCTCCCCCGATGTCAAATACCGATGTTACGCCGTGGGACAGCAGCAACTCGGCTAGAAAACCGGCGTAGTGAACGTGCGCGTCCATGAGGCCGGGAAAGATGAACTTCCCATCGGCGTGAAGCACCTGCGCTCCCGCCGGGTAGGAGTCTTGCCCCTTCCGGGAAACGGCCTCGAATTTGTTTCCCCGGATGACGATCCGTGCATCCCGAAGCGGCGTTCCTCCATTGCCGTCTATCAGCGTCCCTCCTTCGATCACGAGTGTAGCCTGCTGCTCTCCCTGGGCGGCGGCGCTGACTGAAATCATCGGGAAAAGTAGAAATATTACGAAAGTAAGCGAGTAATGGGCGGATCTCTTCATGGCGCTCCTCTGAGAAGTTACCTTAAGGGTCATCGAAAAATCCGAGAAATGCGACTCTGGCGCATTTCCGCTGCTCCAGCAATCCTGCCGGCGCCAGCCGGTTAATCGCCGGAACCGGCGATGTCACGCTTTGGATATTGCAATACCCAGGACCAACGAATCTGCCGCGAGGCACTGGCGCGGGCGGGAATTTTCTCGGCTATGGGAAAGATACCGACATACGACCGAGTCTTAAAAGCTGAGCTTCAAACCAAATTGAATCTGCCGCGAGGTCGTCGCTGTGGCCGTGATGACCCCTGCCGCGGGGCTGATCGCGCCGCCCGAAAAAACATTCAGACTGGGAAAGCTAAAGTTGGAGTGATTCAGGACATTGAAAAACTCTGCCCGGTATTCGACCTTCAGTCTCTCCGTTAAGGCAGTGGTTTTAAACAACGACAGGTCCAGTCCGCGGAGGTTCGGCCCTCTTAACGTCGCTTTCCCCAGGTTGCCAAAGGTCCCCGGCACCGGAAGTTGGAAGGCCCTTGGATTGAACCACTGATTCGGTCTGCCCAGGATGATCGGCCCGCTAAAAGCCGGATTCAAATTCGGCCGGTCCGGATTGCGGGTGTCTCCATTCCCCGACTGATTGGAGCCGACGGCAGGAGTAAAGGGAAAACCGCTCAACATGGTAAGGATCCAGTTCACCTGCCAGCCGCCGACCAGCTTGTCTCTCGCCCCACTCACGCCGCTCAACCAAGGCTTGCCGTGCCCCAGCGGCAACTCGTAACTGCCGCTGAGGCTCGCCTGATGCCGGATATCCTGAGCAGACGGCCCCCAATCCCGCCCCGCATCGTAGGGATTCAGCAGCGTCTGGGCTGCGTTTGCGGACAGGGGAGCCACCAGCGCGCTCCCCGTGTCCAAGTTTTTGGACCACGTGTAATTGCCCCGGAATTGCACGCCATGACTGAATCGGTGTGTCAGATCGAGTTGGAGGGCGTTATAACTGGCATTGCTCTCCGAATTCCAGAAATTTCCATTCGACAGGTAAGGATTGGGGCGGGCCGCTGGTACTCCTCCAGGACCAGCGGGGATGTAAAGTGTGCCCTGTGGCACCCTCACATCGAAAACCGGCACGCCTGGCGGCGCGCCCTTCTGCGCAGCTGTCAATACTCCCCCGGCCGAGCAACCTGCGGAGCTGGAGCAAATCTGGGCGTGAATGGCGTTGGGATCCATGGAAACGATTTGATGAACACTGCGGGATCCCACATAGGAGGCGTGAACGGCTGTATTGGGCGTGATTTGCTGCTCGACTGTAAAATTCCATTCCGTCGCCGTGGGCGTCTTCAGGTTGGGTTGGATCCCTTGTGGTGCATAAATAGCACACGGGCTGGGCACGCCGGGACCGCACGCCGGAGGGGCCGGCTTCCCCGGTTGAACCGGCACCAGCGCAGGGAAAGAAGCGTTTTGGCCAAAACTCACGTTTCCGTTAAAAGGCGGGACGCCATCCGGCTGAAAGCCCAGTTCGTCCTGGAGTTGATGATAGATCCCCAACCCGGCGCGGATCGAAGTCTTGCCCTTCCCAAACGGATCCCACGACAAGCCCACGCGGGGATTGAACAGCCACTTGGCATTATTTTCCGTAAAGATTTTGCCAACCAGAGGGCTGGTCAGCAGCACCCCATCGGGGCCGGGGATAAAGTTGGCCTCCCGGCCCAGAACCTCATTCCAGCCATTGGTGAACTCATGCCGCAAGCCGAGGCGCAAGGTCAGATTGGGACGTAACGTGATCGTGTCCTGAACATACCAAGCCCCCATCAACATCCGGTAGCCTACCGGGGTAGGATTGGGGACGCCGGTAAAACTGGTAACCGTCCCTTGCAGAAACGCCGTGAGGCTGGGAAACGCGGCCAGCCCGGCTTTTCGCGCCGAGCCACTCCTGTTCTCGGCCAGGCGCTGCAACCAGACACCGAAACTGATCTGATGTTTGCCTTGAATCCTTTGGACGTCATCGGCGTACGTAAACAGGTTTCGCGCGTACCATTGTAGTGATGTAATACTGCCGACCGGAGTAATGCTGCCCGACTGACCCACGCCGCCGCCGCCGGTGCCGGCTCCAATGGTCAAGTTTCCCGGGTGGACCCCGGAAAAGAAAGAAAGACTGGGCGGAAGAGGAACCAGCGGAGCGACATCGGCGAATTCCCATGCGCGGGAAAAGCCCACTCGAGCAGTATTGATGGTTTGCGGAGAGAAAATATGTTGTTCCTGCAAGCTGGCTACGTTGCTCTGAACAGGGAAGACGAGACCGAACAACGGATCCACTGCCGGAGTCACAGCGAACCCGTCATCAATGGCATAGTTTGCCGACACGGAATCCTTCTCCGAAAAGTTGTGGTCCAGCCGCGCCGTGCCATAATCTTGCCGGATCGTCTGCTTCGGTTGATTAAAGGACAGCGCAAACCCGCCTCCCAGGCTTCGTCCGTTGGGCAGCGGCCAGAGGGCCGTGAAGGGCAACATCCGCGGATCCAGCCCAGTTACGGGAGTCGGGACTCCCTGGGCGTTGGGCAATAACCCCTGGCGCGCATTCAGGTCCGGAACTATCGCCAAATTGCTGAGCCCCAGGCGCTGCCGGAAGCCTTCATAGTTGCCAAAAAGGAAGGTCTTATCTTTTCGAATCGGCCCGCCCAGCGCGCCTCCAAATTGGTTTCTCTTGAAGGACCCAATCGTCTCCTGGTCAAAAAAGTTCCTGGCGTCCAGGGCGCTGTTCCGCAGAAATTCAAATGCCGTGCCGTGAATCTGATTGGTGCCGGACTGAGTCACGATGCTGATTTGCGCGCCGGGCCGTTTGCCATATTCCGCCGAATACGCATCGGTCAAGACGTTAAATTCTCGAACGGCGTCAATGCCCAGCATTTGCCCGCTGGCGGAACTCGGCAACGCTACCGACTGGCCGGCACCCGTCATTTCCACCCCGTTCAGCAAAAACAGGTTCTGGTCCGGTCGCCTGCCCGCCACCGTGAAGAAGTTCCTCGGCCCGTTGGAGGATGTGGCCGTCGCGGTGTTGGTCGTAAAGTTGACTGCGCCCGCATTCAGCGCAATGAGGTTGTCGAAACTGCGGCCGTTGAGCGGCAAATCCTTCACCTGCCGTTCCCCCACCAAGCCGGAGACTGAAGCCGTCGTCGTATTCACCAGAGCCGCTTCCGCCATTACGACTACCTGTTGCTGTACGGCCCCCAGTTCCAGCCTCAGGTTCACCACCGCCTGCTGCCCTACCACCAGGTTGCT
>Ga0080064_1002980_pt1 | contig 26318 bp, 28 predicted proteins | sample Subgrocontami54m_FD_69260 | JGI IMG/M metagenome (GOLD analysis project Ga0080064, IMG submission 69260) | Subsurface groundwater microbial communities from S. Glens Falls, New York, USA - GMW46 contaminated, 5.4 m (SPADES assembly) (version 2) ...
TGAAGAGCACATTCTCACGGCACAGGCGCTCGATCTGCCGGCTGGAGATAACGCCGCGGCTGTAGGCGAGGAGCACGATTTTGAGCATTACCGCCGGATCGTAGGCCGGGGCGCCGGTTTCGTCGTTACAGAAGCGCTTCGCCAGTCGCGAGAGGTCGATCTCGGTGTCAACGAGAATGTCCAGCGCGTGCTCGAAGGTACCGGGGATAAGTTGCGATTCGAGGACAATCGGGAGAAAACGGGGACTGCGGTCGACCAGCTTGAAGCGCGCCATTTTCTTTTTCTCCATTCGGGGTGTTGTCTTTGAGTAACGCGCGAACACGGAGAGCGACGACGGCAGCGAAGACTTTTTCTACAGCCTCAACGTTTGACATGAGCGGCACACAACGGCGGCACCGCCCTTGACGGAGCGGGACATTGTGCCCCGCCGTTGTGTGTCCGTTCGATGGAAGGGTTAGGCCGCACTGCTTGCCGATTCGATGGACGAACCTTCATAGGCGCTCTGGTGGAATGGAACGGCTATCTGTGAAGCTCGCGCCGAAGTGCCACCGCCGTCCAAGCAGCACCAAGCACGTCAACGACGCCGAACGCCAAGAGAGGTAGTGGCGCGCCAGCGAAAGCGACCAATGCCACGCACAGCGCACAAAACGTGAGCCTCCCGGGGATTGTGGCCTTGAAGAAGGCCTTCGCGTCAGCTGTGCCACACGCCCAGTAGTAGTAGCCGACTACCGCCGCAAGCGCGCCGAGTACTCGTACCCATATCTCAGTCGGCGCCGCCAACCCAAAGAGCGACAGCATGAGGTTGGGCGCGACGAGTAGACCAATGCCAGTCAAGACGACGTAGACACCGAATACTTTGATGCTCAGTGCGGCAGATCGCATATTGGTTCTCCGGTCTCGGTGCGGCCTAACGAGGCTGTGCAAAAACCCGATTTGCGATCAGCGGCCGGCGTTGGCTTGTGATGATCGCGGTCGGAGTGATCGCAATGGTTTGCATAGGTTTAGTTTCAGCCATCTTCCCGAAATGCGCAAGCTGCGGGGCGCTAAAGCCACCCTATCGTTCTCTACTGCGCATAACCGTGATGCGTGAGCTTCTCAATGTTATGCACCATGCAGTAAAGCTTCCATTGAGTGTCGACTTTGAGCTGACCTCGGAGTGTAAAGCGATCAAGGCGCTTGTTGTGGCGCAGGTTGCCAAACACTGGCTCCACGGTAGCAATGCGCCTGCCGTAAAGCGCGCGGCCCTCTGCCGAGTCGATGCGCCGTCTCATTGCCTCGGTGTGCCTGAGTGTTGAAGCTTGGCCCTGATGAAATAATGCGACCTGGCGAACGAGGGTTTTGTCTGGCGTGCGCAAGCATTGGTCCCTGAGTTCACAGGGCACGCAGTCGCGCTTGGCACCGGTGAACTTGTGGTGCGTTCTGCCCTTGACCGCGCAGTGACTGCCGTTGCTGTAGAGGGATTTTCCAGCCGGGCAGATGCAGCTGTTGTGCTCCGGGTCGTGGGCGAAGTCCTGGGGCCTGAACTTGCCGCTGCTTGCGTGCTTGGGAGCGGGCGCTTTGTTGTATAGCGGATCAGGCCCCGCCTTGTGTTTTCCCTGGTCCTTGAAGCGCTCGTCGCGCCTTCTCATCAACCCGTCTGCGATCAGTGCCGGAATCCCTCGCTCGCTGAGCTGCTTCAGGTTCGCCTCGCTGTGATAGCCCGCATCGGCTGTGATCAGCGTCTCGCCGGTGGCAAAGGGCCGGGCCTGCTCGATCATCGGCACGAGCAAGGCTTGGGCATCTCGTTCAGCTACGACTAGCTTGGGCATGCAACTTCAAACCCAGAGCCCCGATGACCTTGAGGATGGTATCGAAGCCAGGGCTACGCTCGCCGGAAAGCGCTTTATACAAGCTCTCTCGGGAGAGTCCGGCATCTCTCGCAACTTGTGACATGCCTTTAGCGCGAGCGATGTCGCCAAGCGCCTTGGCAATAAATGCGGCATCCCCGTTAGCTTCTTCGAAGCAGGCTTCGAGATAGGCCGCCATTTCCTCTTGAGTTCTGAGGTGTTCAGCGACGTCGTAGCGACTGGTAGTGGTCTTGGTCATTGGGGCTACTCCGAAAGGTCACGTGCGTAACGCAAAGCTGCTTTGATATCTTTGGCCTGTGTGCTCTTGTCTCCGCCGGCCAGGAGAATGATCAGTTCTCGCCCACGTCTTTTGAAATACACCCTGTAACCCGGGCCATAATCGATTCGCAACTCCGAGACACCCGCACCGACTGGCTCGACATCACCCGGGTTTCCAGTGGCCAAACGTTCGATCCGTGCTTGGACGCGGGCTCTGGCCTGAATGTCACGTAAACCATCGAGCCATTGAACGAAGACTTCAGTTTTTCGAACCTCGATCATCGAAGTAATGTAGCCGTGCGGCTACATATTGTCAAGCGCGCGGCGACGGTCCCTCAGATGCCCAACGATTCAGTTCAGCCGCCCGTGTAGGCGGGCGAAGCCCGCCGGAGCGGGTCGGCTGCAACTGACGGTTAGGCCGCACTTTGGCCTCCTCTTTGTGCTAACTCATTCGGAGCCAATGAGGCACTTGCATTGGCCTCAATGAGCGCCCTCCACTGCTTTTGCATTGAGCCGCGGCCATGTTCATCAGTGCTGGCAATCTGCCTGTCGAGAAACTTCACAAACTCTGTGCCGTACGTGTGCTTGACAAGTTGCCACATCGCACGAATTCCCGGAAACGCTGCGATCTGCTCGCGGATAGTTGCTTCGTAGCCTCGATACGCATCGTCGTCCAGCAGGCCAGAGAGGTACTGATGATGCTGGTTCTCGCACCCCATGAAGGTAGCCCTGCACAAGAAGAAGAACTGTCCGAACTGACCGTCCTCTAGCTCGACACGGCCCAGTGCGCCCTTCGAGTAGACCTCGCTGAACTGCTTGTCGGCAAGCATCGTGAAGTACGTGAGCCAGTAGTCGGCATTCATTTGAAGAGCTGTCGCCCGGGTGGCTTTCGTGTTCTGACGCACCTGGAGGCCAACGAAGATCAATGAGGCGATCACTGCCAGCGCGCCAACCACTTGCCCAATATTCGCTAGATCAACGAGCGTCATCAAGTCCTCCGGAATCCGATTGCATCCCGATGCGTGCTTCACCGGGCCCAGGCGCGAGCTGGAGCATCTCGGTGCGGCCTAACGTGGAGCCAACCGGCGCGCGCGCACGCTGCTCAAAACATCGTGCGACGCTTGCCGCGCGTCCGGGTTGGGCGCCAGGTTATGTGGCACGGCTCAGATCCTGTTGAGCGGCTGCCTCTTTCCGAAGCTTCCCGAAGCCACGATGGCCGAGTTTCTTCTCCATGCCCTTTCCCAATTTGTTCGGCTTGCAGAGAAGACAGCCGGCTCGCGATTGCTTCGGTCGTTTGCGCTTGTGGTTCATGTCACCGTCCGTTTTCGTGCCACATAACGTGGCGCTCAGCCGCGCGCTTCAGCGCGTCGGCTGCAGCAGCGGGTTATGCCGCAGTTTGAAGATGATCTTCCCATCCCGGGAAGACCAGCACGGCGGGATGGCACTTTAGGGCTCGCGCGAGCACCTTTGCGCGCTCCACACCAAGGCGAACACGGTCGTTCTCGATAGCTGACAGGGTCGCCTGAGGAATGCCCGTGCGCTGGGCGAGTTGATTCTGGCTAAGTCCCTGCAACTCGCGAATGATGCGTACCGATTCGCCGGCCGAGACGGTGATGCGTTTTTTCGCGGGACGAAACTGCTTCATTTATGGCCTCCTATAGTCGTGAGCGGTGATCGAGATCACCTGAAAAAGCTGCTCGCCGGGGACCGTGCGGTAAAAAACCCGGTACTGCAATCCGAGTCGTGAAGACCGATGGCCATCCCACTTCCCGGACAATGCCTCATCGTTGAATCCCCCGATCAAACGAAGGCCCGGCGGCCCGGAAAGCATGGCAATGTCCTTCCACTTCTCATACCGCTTCAAAATCTCCCGGGGCGCCGCCGCAAGCTGCCTATCGACGCGACGGTGTTCTTCGATGCGCCACATGCCACATTGTGCCTATACCATATAAGATATGTCAAGGCCGGACTTTTCTGCGGCATAACGTCAATGGTCAGTGGCCGCCGAAGGCGGTCCGCTGCACCTAAAGTTAGGCACGTTCTTCAATCGACGATGAATAGATTTGCCCCAAGCTCAGTGAATGAGCGGTGGGGTTCGGCGTTGTCCGCGACCTGGTAGCTCATGCCTGGCTTGAGGACGAATTTGCGACCGTTTTCGAGCTCGGTATGGAGTTCGCCTTCAGTGCACAAGAGAATGTGGCCTTTCACGCACCAATGGTTCGCGAAATAGCCCGGCGTGTATTCGACCATGCGAACGCGGATGCCTCCGAAGTGTTGCGTGCGCCAGTAGGCGGACCCGCGCTCGCCTTTGTGTTCGGTTCGCTCGATCTTCGACCAGTCGGTGGTACCGAATGGAATGCCTGACATCTGCACTGGTTGCTCCTATTTGCAGTAGTGCCTAACGCCGCAGTTCAGCCGCAAATTCGCGCGCAGCGCGAATTTGTCGGCTGGAACTGCTTGTTAGACCCCAACTCGGTATCAACCCCACCGCACTTCTCGAATGCGTGGGCCACCCGCTTCGCGTTTAACGAAGACCATTAGGAATGCGTTATGGCTCATCAGCGGTTTGTCTTGCTCGTGGCAGTGGAGGGCGAGGCAAACACCGCCAATGTCTTCCGGCGGTTTATCTGGATATTGGTCATAACCTTCCATTGCTTCGATTTGGGCGACAACCCCACCAAAGATCAGCTTTCTGAACCGATCCTTCAGCCGTTCCTCAGGCATCTCTGACTTTAGCTGTTGAGCCAGCATTTCCCGAGCTGTTACGTATTGATCTCCCGCCAGCGCCTGCGCGAAGTCCACCGCGAGGCGCCCATACTCGGTGTTCATTAGGCGCAAGTGCTCGGCGCGAGTTGCCATGTCCATGTTGGGGTCTAACGTGGTGTTGTGCCGCGGGCCGGCAAGGCGGTTGATGGGACGCGACGCTCGCGGCCCGTCGGCACCAACACAGGGTTAGCCGCGCTCACTCGAAGACAGGCCGGAAGAAGCTGCGTTCGTAGCTGATGCTGCAGCGGGTCTCTTCTGCGTATTTAAACGCGGCTTGGCATTCTGGGTCCTGAAATGATTTTGTACGGTATTCCTCGTACAGCGCCAAACTCGGGAAGGTGAAAAGGGCGAGCGCGACGTTGCTGGTTCCTTCAGACGGCATGAAGTAGCCGTGATGATCGCCACCGAACTTCGCGACAAGGGGAATCCAGAGCTTGCCGTAGTGCTCGAACTCCTTGAGTTTGAAAGGGTCAATGATGTAGCGCAGATAGCAGGTAACCATGACTCTCCTTAGCGGCTAACGTTCGCGTTGAAGGGCGCGCGGCTTTATGCGCGTCCCTTCGAACGCGCGGTTAGGCGCGGAACGTCCAAACGACATAACCCGCACCGAGAATGACGAAACCCAGTACAAATGCGCATAGCGCCAAAGTAGTTAACAGGGCTACTCGCTCTTGAGCGGGAAAAAACACGACTTGGAACGCTTGCGACTCAATCTCGAACGTCTTTCGCGCTGCCGCCAGTTTCAACTTCGCTTCTTCGACCAGCCGCCCAGTATCAATAGTGGTTGCGGCCGCCTCCGCTACTTCAGAAGGGAGACTCTCCAGCGCGAGCGTTCTTTCGGCAACTGCCGAAATGTTACATAGACTCACAAAGAGTTTTCCGTGGAGTCGATGAGCGATGATTGCTGCGCAAAGTGCGACTATCCACGAGAAAACGACAAGCACTCCTAGTATGCGCGCAGCATCTACAAATGGGGCCTTGCCGACGAAGCCGAAGTAGAGCGCAAGTCCTGCGGCACTCAACGTCATGAGTTGCTGGAGGCTCGCCTGATTCATTTTCATTGCTTCAAGCCGGAGCTGTAGGTATGTTTGACTAAATACGTTCATGATCGAGTCGAAGGGTAGCGCTTAACGTGTTGTACTGCGGCGGGCCACGACGACGGTTGCTCTGGCGTGACGCTGGTGGCCCGTCCGCAGCAACAAAGGGTTGGGCGTCATCGTCACGGGCGCTCAGGCTATTGGAGACCTGCGAGCAACTGCCAGCGCCGGCGGGTGCGCCAGCGTTTGGAACACGACGCAATACCGTTCGGTCAGGCGTAGTAGCGTTGCAATCTGCTCTTCCGATGCGTCGGTGTCGAGCGTGAACCGCAGCCGGATACTCTGAAAGCCGACAGGAACGTCCTTTGACAGACCGAGAGTTCCACGGAAGTCAAGATCACCTTCTGCCTCGAGCGAGGCATCTCGCAACTCAATACCGAGCGCAGTGGCGACGGCGTTCAGAGTCACACCAGCGCAGGCCACCAACGCTTCTAGCAGCATGTCGCCCGAGCACGCGCTTTGCCCGCTACCGCCCGTAGCCGGATGCAGCCCCGCAACCACGAGTGCTTTGCCTGTTTCGATTTTGCAACTGACACCTTCGCCGAGACGCCCCTGTGCGCGCAGTGTGATGAGCGCAGCGTCGGGCGCCCCGCGATAGCGCTCTTTCAATGGAGCTTGGACGGACCGCAACTCTTCGGCGTTCATGGTGCACTCTCCTCGTTATTGCCGCGTGACACCCAACGCTTGCGTTGAGCGGCGCGCCGCCACGGACGCGTGCCAAACGCGCGGTGCTTATCGGCGCGTCCGTTCTTCAACGCGTAGTTCGGCCCCTGGGATGCAGCCACGCTATGCGGCCTGCAATAGGAACTCAACTTTCACAGCCTCATACGGAAAGACAATGCGACCGTCCTCCGTGCGGTCGAGCACGCCGGCGTTAAGCAGCGCTGTAACATCGCTGTGCACGGCCTTTACGTCGCGCCCAGCGCGGCGAGCGGCCTCGCGAATGGATACTGGCCCCGCCCCGCAAAGCACTTTGAGCAACTCCCATCGTTTTTCTGTCAAAACTCTCCAAAGCAACTCGGGAGTGGCGAAGCTAATGCGCGCAGTTTTCTTTGGTTTTCCTGTCTTCCAGGTGTGCACAAAATCCGCCATTGAATCGGCGGGCGCTCGTACATCAAGAGTTACGGTTTTCATGGTTCCACCTCGCGATGTCGCGCTGAAAGTCGGCAATCAACTGATCCGGCGTCGTGAACACGTAGTTGCTCTCTTTGCCGTCGAAGTGCCGGTGATCCCCTTTTCCAATCTCGTTGTCGTAGCGCAGAACGCATTCCCCGTGCACAACATACGCCAGTCTGTACTTGTACCCATGCGGCGACCGCTCAAGCGGTTCTGGGAGCCGCCACAGTACTAACTCGGCGAAAGCTGACTCTGAGTAGGCGATGCGTGCATGAATAAGCTCAACGGCCTTCATGTTGGAGATAATGCCAACATTTGCAGGCGTTGTCAATAACTCCAACGCTCATGCTCGAACACACGGGGGCCGAACGTCCGAATTGTGCGGCGCCGGCAGGCGTCCGCACCAATGAGAAGTTAGTTGCCATCTAGCTCGACTTCCTTATTGCGCCGTTTTGAATTGCACATCAGACAGCACGTTACCAAATTCTCTTTCGTATTCTTAGGAGCCCGCCTCAAGTGTACTGATGCCACGTATGAGTCCCTTCAGTGTGGATGAGACGTTGGATTGATTGAACTCATGATCTAAGCCACTTGACGACTTGTTTCCGTATTTTGGACCGAGACAGTTGTTTTGCTTGCAGATCTCTTGTGCGCGGGCGTAGGAGTCAGGATAGAGGTCCTTGTTCTTCTCTAAGAAGGCAAGCGCCGCCTGGATAAAGCCTTCTGCTGTGTAGTCATACTCCGCTCGGGCCAATAGTTGAGTTGCTGCGCGTTCGACCTTGTTCACGCGCTGACTTGCCTGCCAATACCAGACTGCGATAGCAGCAAAGAGGGCGATTGCGAGACCATACGCCACATGCATCAAGCGCTGACGCCTGCTTTGCTGAGGCAGAAGTAGGCCGACGAGTGATGCGATGGAGCCAACAGCCCCAAGTACGACCCAGAAGTCCATTAAGGGCTCCTAACGTCAATAATCAACGGCCGCCGAAGGCGGTCCGTTGCATTTAAAGTTAGCCGCGTTTCGCAACAACATAACCATGATGCTCAAGCACAGCTTGGCATACGGCGAGAAATACGGGCATTTCGAGATCGTGCTTGGCATCATTGGTTCGCCAACCGCAGATTTTGAAATCGGCCGCCCCCGTTCCGTCTGCCACATGGTCAAGCGTTGGAAGCAATGCGAAACCATGCTTGTAGTGACGCCCTTGTTCTTGTGACGCATCATTGTCGTATTGGCTAAGGAGCGACCAGTCGAGCTTTTCGCCAGTGTATGCGTCACAGCCGTCACTCTCAATGACTGCTGCGTGAATGGCGACTCGATACGCTTCTCCAATAGCCGTTTCATTGCCGCGTCGTCGGTCACGCTTAACGTGGGCTTGGGCTTTGTGGCGAAGCCATCGTTCATACACCTCTTGCGGCACCTGACCTGACAGGAACGATGGGAGGGAATATTTCTTCGGCATGGGCGTTCTCTGCGTGCTGGCCAGTAAGCGGCTATTGCTTCGCCAGAAGCGTGGCAATAAAGCTGCCGTCGTTGCTGAGGTTGCCCTGTATTTTGCGGAGCGTCGAAAGGAAAGAATGCCACTGTGTCGGCTCCGGCGGCTCCACCAAAGCGTTCTCGTTAAGGAACGCCCTCATCCGAGACACTCGATCGGCGATCTCTGAGCAGTAGCGCTTTTCCTTCTCGGTCACCACCGCGAAGCGGTTTAGTTCAACGTTCAATCATTTGCCTAAAACCAATTAAACCCAAGCCCTCATCCTACACTCCGCCCGAAACACTTGCAAAAACACGAGGATAGTAGTACTGTATAAATATACAGGTCGTGATAGGCTGTTTGCGATGAGTCAACCTGCTGTTAGTAAAGGAATTGAGACTCCGGCACCGCGTTCTCCCCGTCTGCTTGACCAGGTGCACGACGCGATCCGGCGGCTGCACTACAGCCGCCGCACGGAGGAGGCGTACGCGCATTGGATCAAGCGCTTCATCATCTGGAGCGGGAAGCGTCACCCCGCGACGCTGGGCGAGCCGGAGGTGGGCGCGTTTCTGAGCTATCTTGCTTCGGAGCGCAATGTCGCCGCGGCCACGCAGAACCAGGCGCTCGCCGCCTTGCTCTTTCTTTACAAGCAGGTGCTCGGCCGGGATCTCGCCTGGCTCGATGGCATGGTCCGCGCAAAGCGTCCGGTGCGCCTTCCCGTGGTGCTCTCGCCGCTGGAAGCCGAGGCTCTGCTGGCTCAGTTGAGGGGCGCGCATGGCCTCATGGCGGGTCTGCTGTATGGATCCGGCTTGCGCCTGATGGAGTGCCTGCGGCTGCGGGTCAAGGACGTGGACTTCGCCTACCGGCAGATCCTGGTGCGCGACGGCAAGGGCGCGAAGGACCGCGCGGAGCAGCCGCTTGCGCGCTCCGGTGCGGTTACTTGAAATCCGGCGGAATCAGATCCAGCCGGTCGGTGACGATGGCGTCCACGCCCCAGTCGAACAGCACCCGCACGATCTCCGGATCGTTGACGGTGTAGCAAAACAGCCAGTAGCCCGCGTCGCGCACCGCGCGCGCCTGCTGCGGCAAGAGCAGGCGGTAGTCACAGTGTAGCGACACGCAGCCGAGCACTTGCATCCAGTGCTCCCAGTCCGGCGGGATGCTCGGGGTCAGCGCGCCGCGCGGCAACTCGGGCGCGGCTTCCCTCGCCGCGGCGAGCGCCTCCGGCCGGAACGAGCACAGGAGGGGCTGTACCGGCGCGCCGCGCCAAAGCTCGCGCGCGAGCAGCGCCGCCGCCCTGCCGGTTTGGGCTTCGAAGCCCTTGGCTGGTTTGATTTCGATGTCGGCCCAGAGTCCGAGTTCGATGCAGAGCCGGCCCGCGCGCTCGAAACTCGGCACCGGTTCGCCCGCATGCTCCGGCGAGAACCAGCTGCCGGCATCGAGCGTGAGCATATCGCGGTACGCGGTCTCGGCGATCGCGCCGCTGCCGCTGGTGGTGCGCTCAAGCGACTGGTCGTGCATCAGGATCGGGGTGGCGTCCGCCGCCAGCATGACGTCGAACTCGACGCCGGCATAACCCTTCTCCTTCGCCTTGCGCATGCCGGCGAGCGTGTTTTCCGGAGCGAGCGTGCCGCCGCCGCGGTGGGCGATGATGCGTGGATAAGGCCAGGGAGTGCTTGGGGGCATGGTCTGGAGCCGGTATCTTCCTACGCTTGGTTGCGGCGCAACACAATAGCAGAAAATCCCGCGCCTGCCGCCGCTGCGCAGGGCTTTGATCCAGATCAAATCGATAACTCATATATCACTGATATATTAACCGCTTGTCCGCGGTGGCAGGCGGGCGGAAACCAGAGGGGGCGCAACGATGGCGAACATACTCGAAACGATCAAGGAGAAATGCATCAGGGGCAAGCGCGTGGAGGTGATCGAGGAGGTGAAGCGCGCGCTCGCCGAGGGGGTCGATGCCAAGACGGTGATGAACGAGGCGCTGATCCCGGCGATGGCCGTGGTGGGCGAGAAGTATTCCTCGGGCGAATTCTTCCTGCCGCAGATGATGCTCGGGGCGCGCGCGATGAGCGAGGCGCTGCAGCTGCTCAAGCCCTATCTGGCGCAGGGCACCTACGAGAGGAAAGGCAAGGCGGTGGTGGGCACGGTCGCGGGCGACTTTCACGACATCGGCAAGAACATCGTCAAGATCATGCTCGAGGGCGGCGGCTACGAGGTCGTCGACCTGGGCGTGGACGTGAGCCCGGAGGCGTTCGTGAACGCGGTGAAGAAAGAAGCGCCGCGCTTCATCCTGATGAGCGCGCTCATCACCCTCACCATGGACAGCATGCGCAAGACCATCCAGGCGCTGGAGAGCGCGGGGGTGCGCAAGCAGGTGCTGGTCGGCATCGGCGGGGCGCCGGTGACGCAGAAGTTCGCCGACGAGATCGGCGCCGACTTCTACGGCTCGGACGCGCACGGCGCCGTCGAGAAGTGCAACCAGATGCTGCATTGAGCGGCCCCAGGGGAGACACGCAAATGACACCGAGAGAACGAGTGATGACGGCGCTGCGCCGCGGCCAGCCTGACCAGGTGCCCTGGATCGAGAACGAGATCGAGGAGCCGCTGCAGATCCAGATCATGGGCGGGCGCACCGACTACACCCCGGGCGAGCTGTGCCGCGCACTGGGCATGGACGGTTTCGGCTATCACTTTCCCACCGGCCGCGCCGGCGCGGCCAGCCAGGCGCTGCAGACTTCCGCGTCGATGAAGGAATCATTCTACTTTCCGAAGAAGATCACCTTCGATTTCGTGCCGCCGTGGATCGCCGACATGGGCGTGGAGCCGGGGGGGCGGACGTTCGTCAAGAAGGGGCTGCTGGTCGATCGCGATTCGCTCAAGCTGTTCGACGCGTTCCTGCCCGATCCGGATCATCCGGCGCGCTACGAGCAGATCGCGAAATGGATCGAGCAATACCGCGAGGACTACGCCGTGTACGCGCGCATCCGCCTGGGCACGGCGAGCCTGATCGAGAGCATGGGCCTCGATGTATTCTCGCTCATGCTCTACGACGATCCGGAACTGGTGAAGGAAATGCACCTGCGCTTTTCCGAATGGACCATCAAGGTACTTGGGCATCTGAACCAGCTCGACTTCGATTTCTACTGGGCCAACGATGATCACGCCGATACCAAGATGCCCTGGGTCAACATGGAGATGTACGAGGAGTTTTTCTTCCCGTACCAGAAGATGGTCGCCGACGCGATGAGGAAGCCGTGGGCGTTCCACAGCGACGGCAACCTGTTCCCGATACTTCCCGGCTTGGTCAAGCTCGGCATGAACGCCATCCACCCGATTCAGCCGGCGGCGATGGACATCGGCAGGATGAAGGCGGAGTACGGCTCCAAAGTGTGCCTGATCGGCAACATCGACCTCGATTACACCCTCACTTTGGGCACTCCCGAGGAAGTGGACAAGGAAGTGAAGGAGCGCATCGCGGTCGCGGGCAAGGGCGGCGGCTACATGATCAGCAGCGCCAACAGCCTCACCGACTACTGCAAGATCGACAATGTCTGGGCGATGTCAAAAGCCCTGAAGAAATACGGCAAGTACTGATGCTGATCGTCGCCGAACGCATCAACGCGTCGAGGAAAGCGATCCGTGCCGCGCTGGAGAAACAGGACGCCGCGGCGATCCTGAACGAGGTGCGCTCGCAGGCCGAAGCGGGCGCGCATTACATCGATCTCAACGGCGGCACTTTTCCGGGACGCGAGGCCGAGCTGCTGTGCTGGCTGGTGGACACCGCACAGGGCGCGACCGAGTTGCCGCTGTGCCTGGACAGTCCGGATGCGGACGCGCTCGCCGCGGCGCTCGCGCGGGTCAACACCAATGCGGCGCGGCCGATGATCAATTCGATCAACCTGGAACCCGAACGATTCGCGCGCGTGCTGCCGCTCGCGCGCGAGCACCGCGCCAAGCTGATCGCGCTGGCGCAGGGCGAGGGCGTGCCCGCGGCCTCTGCCGCGGAAAAGTGCGATCTCGCCAGCCGCCTGGTGGAGCAGCTCACCGGCGCGGGCATGGAGCTCGACGACATCTATGTCGATCCGCTGGTGTTTCCGGTGGGCACCGACTCCGCTTCGGGGCTCGCCACGGTGAGCGCGATGCGCGAGATCATGGCGCGCTTTCCGGGTGTGCATACCATCTGCGGATTGACCAACGTTTCGCACGGCCTGCCGGCGCGCAAGCTCGTCAACCGGACGTTCCTCGCCGGCGCGATCGCGCATGGCATGGACGCGGCGATCGTCGATCCGACCGATGCGCAGCTGATGGCGACGCTCTACGCCGCCGAGGCGGTGTTCGGGCGCGACGAGTACTGCGTCAATTTGATCGAAGCGTTCCAGGCCGGCAAGCTGGCCTGACCCTGGCCCAGATTGCTCCGGCCCTGACCCCTCACCGGCCGCAACCAAGGGATTCCCGATGAACTCCTCGCGGACCGGCGCCAAGTCCGACGCCGCGCATACGCCGGCCGGTATCACTTTCCTGCCCGATTCGCGCCGCACCGAGGTTGCCGCCGGTGAGCACCTGCTGCTCGGTGCCTGGAAAGCGGGCGTGGGCATCAAGTCGGTGTGCGGCGGCCGCGGCAAGTGCGGCACCTGCCTCATCAGCGTGGAGAGCGCCGCGGACGGCGCGCTGTCACCGGCGACCGTGGAAGAAGCGGCATTGCTGCCGCGCGCCGAAGGCGGGCAGACCTACCGCCTCGCCTGTATGGCCGAGGTGCATGGCGAGGTGTGCGTGTCGGTGCCGCCGGAGAGCCAGGCGCTGAAGAATTCACCGCGCAAACCCTATACCGTCACCCGGGTGGCGCTCGCGCCCGCGGTGGCGCGCCTTGTGCTTGAGGTGGAGGACGCGTACGCGGAGCCGCCGCGCGCGCTGGCTGAGCGCATCGGCGTGGCGCTCGCGCGCGCGGGCCGGCGCGGCGCGGCGCTGCCGCCCGCGACCCTGGCGGAATTCTCGCGCCAGCCGGATTTCGACGCGAGCGCGCGGCTCACGGCGACGCTAGCGGGCAAGCGCGTGATCCAGTTGCGCCGCGGCGACCAGCGCCGGCTCTATGGCCTCGCCATCGACATCGGCACCACCTCGATGGTGCTGTTCCTGTGCGATCTGGTAAAGGGCGAGATCGTCGCCGTGCGCACCGCGGGCAATCCGCAGGCGGCCTACGGCGAAGACGTGATTTCGCGCATGACGCGGATCCACGCCGATATCGGCATGCTCGGCACGCTGCGGAAACTGGTGGTCGACGAATTGAACCGCATGATCGAGGAAGCGGCGGGCGAAGCCGGCGTGTCGCGCGAGGACATCGCCGACGCGGTGGTGGTCGGCAACCCGACGATGCAACACATCCTGCTCGGCATCAATCCGGAACCGCTCGGGCGCGGGCCGTATCTGCCGGTGCTGTCCGAAGGCGTGGAAGTCGAGGCCGCGAGTCTGGGGCTGGACATCATCGCGGGCGCGCCGGTGTTCGTGCTGCCGATGCCGGCGGGCTACATCGGCGGCGACACGCTCGCCGCGGTGCTCACGCGCGGGCCGGAGTTCTATCGCGGCAATAATCTACTGGTGGACATCGGCACCAACGGCGAGGTGGTGCTGGCGAAGAACGGCGTGCTCACCGCCACCTCCTGCGCCACCGGGCCGGTGTACGAGGGCGCGCATATCGCCTGCGGCGTGCGCGCCGCGCCGGGGGCGATCGAACGCGTCTGGATCGAGCCGGGCGGCGCGATTCGCTGGGCGGCGATCCCGGAGGAGGGCGAACGCGACCGCCGTCCCGTGGGGCTGTGCGGTTCGGGCGTAATTTCCGCGGTGACTTCGCTGGTAGGCGCGGGACTGGTCGGCAGCGACGGCGCGTTTGCGCCGCCGGAATCGCATCCGCGGCTGCGCCGCGGCGAACGTACGGGAGCGCCGGAGGCGGTGCTGGTGCCAGGGATCGCCAGCCGCACCGGGCGCGACCTGGTATTCACGCAGCAGGACGTGCGCAGCGTGCAGCTCGGCAAGGCGGCGCTGCGCGCCGGCATCGAAATCCTGTTGCGCGAGCAGGGCGTGACCGAGCTCGACCACATCTACCTCGCCGGCACCTTCGGCAATCACCTCGAGCCGCGCGACATCGTCGCCATCGGCATGGTGCCGCCGATTCCGGTTGCGCGCATCGAGTCCATCGGCAATGCGGCCGGCGATGGCGCGCGCATGGCCTTGTTCAACCGCCGCGACCGGCGCCGCGCGCGGCGGCTGGCCGCCGAAATGCGCGTGGTCGAGCTTTCCTACCGCGCCGATTTTCAGGACCTGTTCGTCGCCTGCACCGAGCTTTCCGCGGCGAGCGCGCCGCAGGCGGAGGACTAGAACATGCTGATGCTGCGGCGCTGGTCGGTGCGGCATGCGCGGATGATGGAGCGCCTGTACCGCCTGCTGTCGTCCGTGCTCGCGGGCTGCACGCCGCTGTTTCGCGCGCTCGGTTACGGCCGAGTGGAAAAAGCACTGCTGCCGCTGGAGCGCAACTTCAAGGGGCTGCTGTTCGATTGCCGCATGTGCGGACATTGCCTGCTCTCCCTCAATGGCATGGCTTGCCCGATGAATTGTCCCAAGTCGGTGCGCAACGGCCCCTGCGGCGGCGTGCGGCCGGACGGCGGCTGCGAAGTGGATCCGCAGATGCAGTGCGTGTGGGTGGAAGGCTGGCGCGGCACCAAGAGCATGACGGCAGGCGCGCTGTCGGTGCTGCCCAACCCGCCCGCGAACGCCGGCTACGCCGGCAGTTCGAGCTGGATGCGCCTGGCCCGCGGCGAGCACACGCCGCCGCCGCTGTGCGGGGCGCCGGCGACGGCTTCGGGCAGCGGATTGGAAAGCCTGCTTGCACAGGGCACGTTTGCGGTCACGGCGGAGTTCTCGCCGCCCGATTCGGCCGACCCGGCCGAGGTGTACGCGCGGCTCGAGCATTTTCACGGCCATGTGGACGCGATCAACGTCACCGATGGCAGCGGCGCCAACTGCCACATGTCCAGCCTCGGCGTCTCCGCGCTGCTGCTGCAGGCGGGCTGCGAGCCGGTGATGCAGATCACCTGCCGCGACCGCAACCGGATTGCGATCCAGGGCGACATCCTCGGCGCGGCGGCACTGGGCATTCGCAACCTGCTGTGCCTCACCGGTGACAGCACCGTGGTGGGCGACCATCCGGACGCGAAGCCGGTGTGCGACCTGGACAGCATGTCGCTGTTGCAGACCGCGCGCATCCTCCGGGACGAGGGCAGGTTCCTGTCCGGACGCATACTCAGCGTGAGCCCGCGCCTGTTCCTCGGCGGCGCGGACAATCCGTTCGCGCCGCCGTTCGACATGCGGCCGATGCGCCTCGCGCGGAAAATTGCCGCCGGGGCGCAATTCATCCAGACCCAGTACTGCTTCGACCTCGATCTCCTCGCGGCCTACATGCAGCGCGTGCGCGACGAAGGCCTCGACCGGCGCTGCCGCATTCTCATCGGCGTCGGGCCGCTCGCTTCGGCGCGCACTGCGCGCTGGCTGAGGAGCAAGGTGCCCGGCGTGCATATTCCGGACGCGGTGATCGCGCGCCTTGAAGGCGCGGCGGACGCGCGCGCCGAGGGCAGCAAGATCTGCGTCGAGATGATTCAGGCGATACGCGAAATGCGCGGCGTCGCCGGCGTGCACCTCATGGCGACGCGGCAGGATCATCTGATTCCCGAACTGGTGCGCGAATCGGGCGTGCTGCGCGGCCGCGGCCCGCCCCAAGCCTGGGTAGCGGGCGCGCAGCGCGCCCTAACTCTTGCCCGCATGGGCCCGCCGCCGTGAGCGCGCGTCCCACCGTCATCATCGCCTGCCGCGTGATGCAGGAACATCTGCGCCAGCTCCTGCCCGAAGGCACAGCGGTCACTTACCTGGAGGTCACGCTGCACAACACGCCGAAGAAACTCGGCGCGGCGCTGCAGCAGGAGATCGACGCCATCGCGCAGCCGAGCAATGTCATCATCGGCTACGGCCTCTGCGGCAACGGCCTCGTCGGGGTGAAGTCGGGCGCGCATACGCTGATCATTCCGCGCACCCACGACTGCGTCGCCATTTTCCTCGGTTCGCACCAGCGCTACGTGCAGCGCTTTTTCGCCAATCCCAATACCTACTATCTCACCCGCGGCTGGCTCGACGCGAAGGACGAGCCGCTGCAGGACTACCTCGACTACGTGCGCGACTACGACGAGGAAACCGCGGATTACCTGGTCGAAATGAAATACCGCCACTACCGCAAGCTGTGCATGGTCGGCTACTCGCGGCAGGAACTGGAGGAATGCCGCCCGATGGCGATGCGGGTGGCGGAGTTTTGCGCCAAGCGCTGGAACATGCAATACGAGGAAATCATCGGTTCGACTTCTCTGCTCGAAGCGCTGATCGGCATGCCGGGGCGGCTCGGCGGCGAAAATTCCGAGTTCGTCGTGCTCGAGCCCGGTGGGGAAATCGAGGCCGCGATGTTCCTGCGCGAAGGCGAGGCCGAGCCGCAGCCCTTGGGGCGCGGCGAATAACGCCGCCGGGGCGGGGCGAATAGCCTACCCGCGTTAGATCTACGCGCGCGCGATCCTTAGCCGATTTCCGGCACCCGGCGCATCGCGAGGCACGAGCATTTAAACAGCCCGCGTAAGATTCGCGCGCGGGCGGTCCACAGCCGATTTCCGGCACCCGGCGCATCGCGAGGCACGAGCCTTTAAACAGCCCGCGCTAGCTTTACGCGCGGGCGGTCCTTAACCCAGGCGCGCGCCGCTCTCGCCGTCGAACCAGTGCAGGCAGCCGGGCAGGGCGCGCAGGGGCAGCGCCTGCCCCGGCGCGGGATGCTCCGCGGCCGACAGGCGCGCTACCAGCAGTTCCTTGCCGAACAATCCGTGCACCAGCGTGTCGGCGCCGAGCATTTCGCGCATTTCGGTCTGCAGGGTGAACAGCGCCTCCTCCGGCGCGCACACCTCGAGATGTTCGGGCCGGATGCCGAGCACCAGCTCGCGTCCGGCCAGCGCCGCGGGCACGGGCAGCGCAAGTCGCGCGCCGTCGGCGAGCGCGAGGCTGCCCGCCTCGGCGCGGCCGCGCAGGAAATTCATCGACGGCGAGCCGATGAAACCGGCGACGAACTGGGTCGCCGGTCGCTGGTAGACCTCCGCCGGCGCGCCGATCTGCTCGGTGCGGCCGGCGCTCATCACGATCATGCGCTCGGCCAGGGTCATCGCCTCGACCTGGTCGTGGGTGACATAGACGCTGGTGGTGCCGAGGCTGCGATGCAGTTTCTGGATTTCCAGGCGCATCTGCACGCGCAGCTTGGCATCCAGGTTGGACAGCGGCTCGTCGAACAGGAACACCGCCGGCTCGCGCACGATGGCGCGGCCCATGGCCACGCGCTGGCGCTGCCCGCCGGAGAGTTCGCGCGGCTTGCGCGCGAGCAGCTCGCCCAGTTCGAGGATTTTCGCCGCGCGCTGCACCCGCGTTTCGACGTCGTCCTTGGCGAAGCCGCGGATCTTGAGGCCATAGGCCATGTTCCCGTACACGCTCATATGCGGGTAGAGCGCATAGTTCTGGAACACCATGGCGATGTCGCGGTCCTTGGGCTCCAACTGGTTGACCACGCGCTCGCCGATGAGGATTTCGCCGCTGGTGATCGCCTCGAGTCCGGCGACCATGCGCAGCAGCGTCGACTTGCCGCAGCCAGAGGGGCCGACGATGACCACGAATTCGCCGTCGCGGATGTCCGCCGACACGCCCTTGATGATTTCCAGGCTGCCGAAGCTCTTCCTGACGTTGCGCAGTTCGAGTTTTGCCATTGCTTATACGCAGCGACTAGGGTCGCGCCTCCCGTCGTTGTGCAGCTTCGATGTTGCACGGACGAGAACCCGTCCGCGCGGATCGTCGATTGTGCACGGATGAAAAGCGTATCCGTGCACAATCGATGATCTTGTATAAAACCCTCGTCGTTCTTGCTTTTAACCAGAACCGTGTTTTTCGTACGGATGCGCTTTTCATCCGTACGAAAAACACGGTTGGCGCGCGCAGCGCGCAAGGTGTTTCGTCACCCACGCAAACATCCAAGACCCGGTGCTTGAAGCAGTTCATCACCAGTCATTTCTCCGTATCCACCAAACCCTTGACGAACCAGCGCTGCATCAGCAGCACCACCAGCGCCGGCGGCGCCAGCGCGAGCATGGCCGTGGCCATGACCAGGTTCCAGTCCACCGAAGCGTCGCCACCGGGGATCATGCGCTTGATGCCGATCACCACCGTGTACATGTCTTCCTGCGTCGTCACCAGCAGCGGCCACAGGTACTGGTTCCAGCCGTAGATGAACAGGATCACGCACAGCGCCGCGATGTTGGTTTTCGACAGCGGCAGCACCACGTCCCAGAAAAAGCGCATGGCGCTGGCGCCGTCGATGCGCGCCGCCTCCATCAGTTCGTCCGGGATGGTCATGAAGAACTGGCGAAACAGGAAGGTCGCCGTGGCCGAGGCGATCAGAGGCACGGTGAGCCCGGCGTAGGTGTCGAGCAGGCCGAGGGACGACACCACCTCGTAGGTCGGCAGGATGCGCACTTCCACCGGCAGCATCAGCGTGATGAATATCATCCAGAAGAAGAAATGCTTCAGCGGGAAGCGGAAATAAACGATGGCGAACGCCGACAGTATCGAGATTGCGATCTTGCCGAAGGTGATGGTCAGTGCCACCACCAGGCTGTTGAGCATCATGCGGCCGACCGGCGCGGTGCTCGCGCCGGCGACGCCGTGCGTGAGCACGGTGACGTAATTGTCCAGCATCTCGCTGCCGGGCAGCAGGGGCAGCGGCAGTTCGAACATGCGCTCGGCGGTGTGCGTCGAGGCGATAAATGCGATATACAGCGGGAACGCCACCGCCACGACGCTCGCGATAAGCAGCGCGTGGCACAGGAAAGTCAACCAGGGGCGGTTTTCTATCATCAGTATTGCACTTTGCGCTCGATGAAGCGGAACTGCACCACGGTAAGCGAGATCACGATGATCATCAGGATTACCGACTGCGCCGCCGAGCCGCCCAGGTCCAGACCTTTGAAGCCGTCGTGGAATACCTTGTACACCAGGATCGTGGTGGATCTGGACGGACCGCCCGCGGTGGCCGCATCGATGATGGCGAATGTGTCGAAAAAAGCGTACACGAGGTTCACCACCAGGAGAAAGAACGAGGTTGGCGACAGCAGCGGGAAAGCGATGGTGGCGAAACGCCGTATCGGTCCGGCGCCGTCGATGGCGGCGGCTTCGATCAGCGATTTCGGTATCGATTGCAGCCCGGCGAGGAAGAACAGGAAGTCGTAGGGTATCAGCTTGAACAGCGCGGAGATCACCACCAGGGTCATGGCCTGGCCGCCGTTGAGCAGATGGTTCCAGTCGTAGCCGAGGAGTTTCATGCCGTGGGCGAGGATGCCGACCGTCGGGTTGAACATGAAGACCCAGATCACCGCGGCTATCGCCGGCGCTACGGCGTAGGGCCAGATGATCAGCGTCTGGTAGGCCTTGGCGCCGCGGATTACATGGTCGCAGCAGGCGGCCAGTACCAGTGAAATGGAAAGACCAAAAGATGCGACCAGCGTCGAGAATACCGCAGTGACCTTGAACGACTCGAGATAGGTCTCGTCCGCGAACAGCACCTTGAAATTCTCGAACCAGACGAATTCCGTGTGCGTCGCGAAGGCGTCCTGCACCAGCAGCGATTGCCACAGCGCCTGCGCCGCGGGCCAGATGAAAAACACGATGGTAATGGCGAGCTGCGGCGCCACCAGCGCATAGGGCAGCCAGCCTACCGGGAACTGTGTGCGTTTTTCCATGCGAAATGACGAACGGCCCCTCGGGGCCGTTCATCCGGCTTATGTCCGGCGGAACCTACTTCCCGCCCGCTTTGTTGGCGCGCTCGAACTTGCGCAGCTCGGCGTTGCCGCGCTCGACCGCGTCGTCCAGCGCCTGCTTCGGCCCCTTCTTCTGCGCCCACACCGACTCCAGCTCTTCGTCGATGATGCCGCGGATCTGCACGAAGTTGCCCAGGCGTATGCCTTTGGAATCCTTGGTCGGATTCTTCAGCAGCAGCTGCTGGATGGCGACGTCGGTGCCGGGGTTGGCTTCATAGAAGCCCTGCTTCTTGGTGAGTTCGTAGGCCGCCTTGGTGATCGGCACGTAGCCGGTCTTCTGGTGCCATTCGGCCTGGACTGCCGGCGAGGACATGTAGGTGAAGAATTTCGCCACGCCTTTGTACTCTGCAGGTTTCTTGCCCTCCAGCACCCAGAGGCTCGCGCCGCCGATGATGGAATTCTGCGGCGCGCCCTTGACATCCTCGTAATAGGGCAGCTGCGATATGCCGAACTGGAACTTGGAATTCCTCTTGATGTTGGCGTAGGCGGCGGACGAGGTGGTCAGCATACCGCAGTCGCCACCGTAGAACTTGGCTTCCGGCTGGGTGGTCCGGCCAGCGTAGGTAAACAGGCCCGACTTGACCCAGGAGGAAAGCTTGGCGATGTGGCGCACCAGCAGTTGGGTGTTGAACGCGAGCTTGGTGTCCAGGCCGCCGAAGCCATTCTGCTTGGTGGCGAATTCCTGGTTGTGCCAGGCACTCATGTTTTCCAGCTGCACCCACGATTGCCAGGCGGTAGTGAAGCCGCAAGCCATGCCGCTGTCCTTGAGTTTGGTCGCGGCATTCTGCACCTCGTCCCAGGTCTTGGGCGGTTTGTTCGGATCCAGGCCAGCCTTCTTGAACGCATCCTTGTTGTAGAAGAACACCGTGGTGGAACTGTTGAACGGCATCGACAGCATGCGGCCCTGGGTGTCGCTGTAATAGCTGGTCACAGCCGGCATGTAGGATTTCGGGTCGAATTTCTCGCCAGACTGCGCCATCACTTCGTACACCGGCTTGATCACCTTTTTCCCCGCCATCATGGTGGCGGTGCCGACCTCGAATACCTGCAGGATGTCCGGCGCCTTGCCGGCGCGCACCGCTGCTACCGCGGCGGTCAGGGAATCTGCATAGCCGCCCTTGTACACCGGCACAACCTTATAGTCTTTTTGAGAGGCGTTGAACCCGTTCGCGATGTCGTTGACCCTGTCGTTTAGGGCGCCGGTCATGGAGTGCCACCACTGGATGTCGGTGGCGGCCTGGGCGCTCCCCGCGCCGAACGCGAATGCCGCGGCGAGAGCGAGCGTAAGTTTCTTGATCTTCATGGTGAACTCCTTTCGAGAGGAAGCACGAGGGGAAGCAAGTAAACGTCGATTTTCGGCGCCTATTGTTGTGACCATATTACAGCAAACCCGGCACGGGCATTGTGGCGGTGCCATCGCTGCCGGCCTGGAGCGAGCGCCCTGGACGGGTACCGGCCTATGCTAGCACCGGTGCAACTACCGGGTTTGCGTTAAATCACGTTATGCACTCCGCCTGCCGTTGCGCAGACGCCAGGGGCTCCGCGCAGTGGCCGCATTCTTCACGCCAACACTAATCCTCAAGCAGGCTGCGCAGCATCCACGCCGTTTTCTCGTGCACGTCCAGGCGCTGTGTCAGCACATCGGCGGTGGGCTGGTCGTTCGCTGAATTCACCAGAGGAAACAGTTTTCGCGCAGTGCGCGCCGTGGCCTCCTGGGCGGCGACCAGATGGCGGATCATGTCGTTCGAATTGGGCACGCCTCCGACCTCCTTGATCGAAGCCAGCTTGACAAATTCCTTGTAGGTCCCTGGCGCCGGGTGGCCGAGCGCGCGTATGCGTTCGGCGATGATGTCGAGCGCGTTCCACTGCTCGGTGTATTGACCCATGAACATCAGGTGCAGGCTGTTGAAGTCCGGCCCGGTGACGTTCCAGTGGAAGTTGTGCGTCATCAGGTAGAGCGTGTAGCTGTCGGCGAGCAGCGCGGAAAGTCCCTGCGCGATCTTCTTGCGCTCGCCGGCGCTGATGCCGATGTCGATCGCAGGGGTCCTGGCTTTCTTGGCGTTCATGGTCGATTCTCCTTGATTAAAAATGATCAGCCCAGGGTGGTATCCGGCACCATCATCACGCAAGGTCGTAGCGATCAAGGTTCATCACCTTGTTCCAGGCCGCCACAAAGTCACGCACGAATGCCTGCTGCGCGTCGCCGCACGCATAGACTTCCGCGAGCGCCCGCAGCTGGGAGTTCGAACCGAAGACGAGATCAACAACAGTGCCCGACCACTTGAGCTTGCCCGTCGCCCGATCGGTCCCCTCGAAAACGCCGTCGGATTTGGCGGACTTCTGCCACTTCGTCTTCATGTCGAGCAGATTCACGAAGTAGTCATTGGTCAATGTTCCGGGCCGCTTGGTGAAAACACCCAGCTTGGACTGGCGGACGTTCGCATTCAGGGCGCGCAGGCCGCCGATCAGAACCGTCATCTCGGGAGCGGTCAGCGTCAGCAACTGCGCCTTGTCCACCAGCAACTCGGCCGCCGATTCCTCGAGTCCCTTGCGCACGTAGTTGCGGAACCCGTCTCCGGCCGGCTCCAGCACTGCGAACGAGTCCACATCGGTCTCGTCCTGCGACGCGTCCATGCGCCCCGGCGAGAAGGGAACCTTCACCTCAACGCCGGCCTTCTTCGCAGCGGCCTCGACCGCTGCGCAGCCGCCCAGCACGATCAGGTCCGCGAGCGAAACCTTCTTGCCGCCGGACTTTGCGCCGTTGAAGTCCTTCTGGATCGCTTCCAGCTTCCGCAGGACCTTCGCCAGTTCGGCCGGTTGGTTGACTTCCCAATTCTTCTGCGGCGCCAGGCGAATACGCGCGCCGTTGGCCCCGCCGCGCTTGTCTGAGCCGCGGAACGTTGCAGCAGACGCCCAGGCCGTGGTGACCAGCTGGGAGATGGAAAGACCGGATGCGAGAATCTTCGACTTTAGGGCGGCAATGTCCTTCTCAGCAATCAATTTATGGTTGACCGCAGGAATGGGGTCTTGCCAGATGAGCGATTCCGCGGGAACCTCCGGGCCGAGGTAGCGGGCGATCGGACCCATGTCGCGGTGCGTCAGCTTGAACCAGGCGCGGGCGAAGGCATCGGCAAAGGCCTGCGGGTCGTCGAGGAACCTGCGCGAGATCTTCCCGAATTCCGGATCGAAGCGCAGCGTCAGGTCGGTGGTCAGCATGGTCGGCTTGTGTTTCTTGTTCGGGTCGTGCGCGTCGGGAATGATCTCCGGCGCGTTCGTGGCCACCCATTGCTTGGCGCCGGCGGGCGACTTGGTCAGCTCCCATTCGTACTTGAACAGGTTCTCGAGGAAGTTGTTGCTCCACAATGCCGGGGTCTTGGTCCAGGTCACTTCAATGCCGCTGGAGATTGTGTCGGCGCCGTGCCCCGTGCCGTAGTCGCTCACCCAGCCCAGGCCCTGCGCTTGCAGCGGCGCGGCTTCCGGCTCGCGCCCTTTGCGCGATTCCGGGGCGGCGCCATGCGCCTTGCCGAAGGTATGGCCACCGGCGATGAGGGCGACGGTCTCCTCGTCGTTCATCGCCATGCGGCCGAAGGTGGCGCGGATGTCCTTGGCGGCGGCCATGTAGTCGCCGCTGGCGTTCGGGCCTTCCGGGTTGACGTAAATAAGGCCCATGTGTGTGGCGCCGAACGGTGCGTGCAGATCGCGGTCGCCGCTGAAACGCTTGTCGGTTCCCAGCCAGGCGATTTCGTCGCCCCAGTTCACGTCCTCGTCCGGCTCCCAGACGTCCGCACGGCCCCCGCCGAAGCCGAAAGTCCTGAAGCCCATCGACTCCAGCGCGACGTTGCCGGCGAGAATGATGAGGTCGGCCCAGGAGATGGCCCGGCCGTACTTCTGCTTGATCGGCCACAGCAGGCGGCGCGACTTGTCGATGTTGACGTTGTCGGGCCAGCTGTTGAGCGGGGCGAAGCGCTGCTGGCCGCGGCCGCCGCCTCCTCGGCCGTCGTTGATGCGGTAGGTTCCGGCGGCGTGCCAGGCCATGCGGATGAATTGCGGCCCGTAGTGGCCGAAATCCGCCGGCCACCAGTCCTGCGAGTCGGTCATCAGCTTGACCAGGTCCTTCTTCAGCGCCTTGTAGTCGAGGCTCTTGAATTCCTTCGCGTAGTTGAATCCCTTCCCCATCGGGTCGGACTTCGAGGAATGCTGGTGCAGCAATTCCAGCCGCAGCTGGTTCGGCCACCAATCCCGGTTGGTCCTGCCGAGGCCGGCAATGTGGTTGAACGGGCACTTTGTTTCGGTTGACATGGCTTTATCCTTTGGATAGTTGCTTCGTACTCAAAAGGTTCCTGCGCTTTGCAATTTAGTCCGGCGCCGTCGATAGGTCCAATGGATTTATTTAACTAGATCGATAGTCAAGAGCTATCGCTGACCTGTTTGCGGCGCCATCTTGGCGCGCAGCCCAGGCAATCCCTCCTCGTCGGGGAGTAGCCCTCAAGTGGAAATGCCACGCGTACGCACATCGGTCCTCCCAGAATGGACGCGAACGTGGCTGGCGATTGCTGGCTGGTCCGATTGACCTTCAAAGACTCGCTTTCAACTATACGGACGCGTGATCGCCGGCGTTTGCGAAAGATCAACAAAGCCGCATAGCGGCATTTGCTGCATTCGCGAATGAGCGGGAATCGGGCGCTATTGAAGTTGCAAAGCGCCAGCTGCGGCTGTGTCGTTGCCGGCAGCGCCATCGGCCAGGTCCGGCGCCGCCCTCGCGCGGAAGGATTGTATTTTCGACAGGTTCATCCCGCCGCTCCCAGCGCCGATGCCACGCGATAGGTGAGGAACGACGCCAGGTAGGCCAGGGCAAAAAGATAGCCCGCCATGATCACGGGCATGGTCCAGCCGCCGGTCTCGCGCTTGACCGTCGCCAGTGTCGACAGGCATTGCGGTGCGAATACGTACCAGGCGAGCAAGGACAGTGCCGTCGCCAGGCTCCAGTCCTGCGCGATCAGTGGAGCGAGAGCCTGCGCCGTATCGCTGCCGGTTGCAGCGAGCGCATATACGGTACCCAGTGCGCTCACCGCCACTTCCCGTGCCGCCAGTCCGGGCACCAGCGCAATGCTGATCTGCCAGTTGAATCCGATCGGTTCGAACACCACGGCCAGCGCGCGCCCCAGGATGCCGGCCAGGCTGTACTCGATGGCCGGCCCGGTCGCCCCGACGGGCGGCGCGGGAAAGCTGGCGAGAAACCAAAGCAGTATGGTCAGCACCAGAATGACGCCGCCCACCCGCTTCATGAAGATCGCCACCCGTTGCCACAGTCCGATTCCTATATTGCGCGGCGTGGGCATGTGGTAGGTGGGCAGTTCCATCATCAGCGTGCGCACTTGTCCGCGAGCGGTAAAGCGTTTGAGTATCCAGGCGACCGCGAGCGCGCCTAGGATGCCTGCCAGGTACAATCCAAATAGCACCAGTCCCTGCAATTCCAGCATGCCCCATACTTCGCGCCGGCGGATAAACGCGCCAATCAACAATGCGTACACCGGCAGCCGGGCCGAACAGGTCATCAGCGGTGCGATCATGATGGTCACCAGCCGGTCGCGCGGATTGGCAATGGAGCGGGAGGCCATGATGCCGGGGATGGCGCAGGCAAAGCTGGAGAGCAAAGGAATGAAGGAGCGGCCCGACAATCCGACGCCACCCATCAGCCGATCCAGCAGAAAGGCCGCGCGCGGCAGGTAGCCCGATTCTTCCAGCACCAGGATAAAGAAGAACAGGATCACGATCTGCGGCAGGAACACCACGACGCCATTCGCGCCGGCGCTCAAGCCGCCGACG
>Ga0080064_1002981_pt1 | contig 26318 bp, 19 predicted proteins | sample Subgrocontami54m_FD_69260 | JGI IMG/M metagenome (GOLD analysis project Ga0080064, IMG submission 69260) | Subsurface groundwater microbial communities from S. Glens Falls, New York, USA - GMW46 contaminated, 5.4 m (SPADES assembly) (version 2) ...
GACTGCCCATTCCCGATGGTTTCTGCCTCGACGCCGAGGCTTACCGCACGCAGATCAGGGCACTCGGTCTGGAAGCCGACGCGCGCGGCGTCTTCGCGGCGCAAGACCGGCCACAGGCACGCCGGCACGCGCTCGCCATGAAACTCGGGTTGCTCGACCGGCCGATTATTCCAGAGATTCTCGAGCCCCTGCTAGCCGCGCGCCGCGCGCTGATCGAGAAAAGCGGCGCGCTCGTTGCCGTGCGCTCGTCTGCGCTGGTCGAGGACCGCTTCGGCTCCAGTTTCGCGGGCCAGTTCGAAAGTTTCATCGGAATCGAGACCGAGACCGATTTCATCACGGCGGTGCGCTCGTGCTGGGGCGCGCTGTGGGCAACGCGCGCATTGCGCTACATGGCGACCCACGAGATCGACCCGGCGGATACGGCCATGGCAGTCCTCATCCAGCCGCTCGTATCCGCGCGCGCGTCCGGCGGCGGCCTGAGCAAAACCGCTGACGGCGGCATGCTGTTGAGCGCGACGTGGGGACTCGGCTCTGCCATCGCCCAGGGCGAAGTCACTCCTGACCGTTACGAATTGAGCCGCGAAGCCGAACTGCTGAATGTCACGGCCGGCGTCAAGGACCACAGCATCGGCTGCATCCATCGCGCGGAACCGACCACTCAACTCGTTCCCAAGGCGCTGATCGCCGAACCCTGCCTCAGCAAGTCGCAGGCAGTTGAACTGGGAGGGTTGCTGCGCAAGGTCGAAACCCTGATGGGCATGCCAGTGGAAATCGAATGGTCGATGGACGACGCCGGTTTCAAACTGCTGCAGGCGCGTCCGCTGCATATGGAGCAGGCGCCGGTACCGGACAAGCTCTGGCTGCACCATCCGCGGCTTAACGGTCATCCGGCAGGCATCGGCTGGGGCGAGGGCCGCGCCGTGGTGGTGAATTGCGAATGCGAGCTCACCCGGATCGAGCACGGCGACATACTGATAACCAAAGTCGCCGGTCCGGCACTGAGCCAGATACTGCCGCGCGTGGCGGGTGTGGTGGCGGAGCGTGGCGGCAGTACCTCTCATCTTGCCTCGCTGGCGCGCGAGCGCGGTATCCCGATGGTGCTTGGCGTACTCGATGCCACCCGGCGCATTCCGAACGGAGTGCGGGTGGCCGTCGATGGTGTCGCGGGCGTGGTGCGCTGGATGCACTGATGCGCCCCCGGATATACATCACCCAGCCCGTCGCGCCGAGTGCCATCGAGCGGCTGCGCGCAGTGGCCGACGTAGAGCTGAATCCGGACGCGATTCATATCGTGACCAAGGACGAGTTGCTGGATGCCGTGCGCCGGCACGACATCCTGTTCTGCCTGCTGCATGACAAAGTGGATGGCGACGTCATCGCCGCCAACCCGAAATTGCGGGCCGTCGCCTCGATGAAAATCACGCCCTCGGATATCGACGTGGCGGCTGCGACCGCCCGCCGCATTCCGGTGACCGTAATCGCACCCATCGTGACCGAGGCGACCGCCGACATTCACTTTGCGCTGCTGCTCGCGGTTGCCCGGCGCCTGGTGGAGGGCGACCGGCTGGTACGTGCCGGCATTTTCCCCGGCGCACAGTCATCGCACCTGCTGGGTGCGGGGGTACACGGCAAGGTCATCGGACTGATCGGTGGTGGCGGCCGCATCGGGCGCGCAGTCGCGAAGCGCGCGCACGGGTTTTCGATGCGAACACTGTATTGGACCCCGCGCCGCAAACCCGCAAGCGAAGAGCAGGAAGCCGGACTCATCTACGTGCCTTACGACCAGCTGCTCGCCGAGTCGGATTTTGTTTCGGTCCACGCGCCGCTCAACCCTGAAACCCGCCACCTGGTTGGCGAACGCGAAATCCGTCTGATGAAGCCGACGGCTTTCCTGATCAATACGTCGCGCGGACCGATCGTCGATGAAGCCGCGCTCATACGCGCGCTCGCAGAAAAGCGCATCGCGGGCGCGGGACTCGATGTTTTCGAACATGAACCCCACGTCGACCCGGCGCTGCTGACGATGCCCAACGTCGTGCTTACGCCCCATCTCGGAAGCGCGGTCACGGAACTCAGGGAATCGATGGCGAATGTGGTCGTCGACAACATCCTGGCGGTGCTCGACGGCCGCCAGCCGCCCAACTGCTGGAATAAGGAAATCTACGCCCCACGGAAATAGCGGTGGCCGGGGTCATTTGGAGCGTCGGATCAACCCGTAAAGGAACTGTCATGACTGCAATGGCTAAGGTGGTTCTTACCGACTACGTGTGGGAGTCCCTCGACGTGGAAAAGAAAACACTCGCCGGGCTCGCCGAGTTGTTGCCTCTCCAGACCAAGAAGCCCGAGGAGTTCCTGCCGCAGGCGGCGGATTGCGACGCTCTGCTCAACACCTACGCCGGGCCCATCACGGCGGAAACAATGGCGCGCATGCCCAAGTGCAAGATCATCGCGCGCTACGGCATCGGGGTGGACACGATCGACCTCGAGGCCGCCACGCAGGCGGGCATCATCGTCACCAATAATCCCTCCTACTGCGTCGAGGAAGTAGCCGAAGACGCGATGGCGATGCTGCTTGCGTGCGCGCGCAAGATCGCCTTTTACGACCGCCTGGTGCGCAGCGGGCGCTGGGAAGTTCCCCCGGGCAAGCCCATGTTCCGCCTGTCGGGAAGCACGCTGGGGCTGGTCGGTTTCGGCAATATCGCGCGGCTGGTGGCGGTCCGTGCCGCCGCGTTCGGCATGCGCGTTCTTTACTGCGACCCCTTCGTCAAGGATGGGCAATTCGACGCACCCGGCAAGAAAATGGAGCTGCCGGAGATGCTGCGCGAAGCCGACTTCGTTTCGGTTCATCCCCCGCTCACGCCGCAGACGCGCAAGATGATCAACGACGCAGCGTTTTCGCACATGAAACCGACTGCTTTTGTCATCAATTGCTCGCGCGGACCCATCATCGACACCGATGCGCTGGTGCGGGCGCTCGATGCGAAAAAGATCGCCGGCTGCGCGCTCGACACCACGGACCCCGAGCCGCTGCCCAATCCCCATCCGCTGCGGGGGCGGGAGAACGTCATCATCAATCCCCACGCTGCCTGGTACAGCGAACAGGCGATGGTGGGTCTGCAGGCCGGCGCGCCGAACGAGGTGCGCCGGGTGCTGTCGGGTGAGTGGCCCGTAAACGTGGTCAACCGGGCGGTAAAAGGCAGGAACCGGGCGGGACTGTAACGAAGTGTTTTGACCTGGATCAATCTGATTTGACCGCAAGTCGAGTTTAATCCGCAGGCGAGCACGCTTGAATCGACGCCCGCGGCGATTCGCGTTACCGCAAGGCACTCTGCTCATGCCGCTGTTCAATCAGAAGGAGGCAACAATGAAAAAGCTTTGGGTCTTACTTTCGGCTTTGGTATTTTGCGGTGTTTCCATTGGCGCCAGCCTGGCAGCCGCGCCCGGCAAGGTAAAAGTGGGCATCCTGCTGCCCCTGACCGGGACGTTTGCGGCGGTCGCTGAAACTCAAAGAGATGGCGCGCTGCTCGCCGTGGATGTCGTCAACAAAAGGGGCGGGCTCAACATGCCCGGCGGCAAAGTCATGGTGGAAGGCGTGGTTGCCGACGACGAAGCCAAGCAGGACGTGGGCGTCCGGCGCTACCGTTACATGGTTTCCGAAGGCGTCAAAGGCGTCGGCGGCCAGACCTGGGCGCCGCTTGCCTACGCCATCAACGCCATGGTCAGCAAAGAGCCAATGCCCTATTTTCCGGTCTGCGTGATGGCCAAGGAAGCTTTCCAGAAAGGCAAGCTCGCCGATTCCACATTCGCCACCGCATACAGCCCATGGACAGTGGGTTACATGGCAGGCCAGGCGGCCGTCAAGACGCTGGGCAAAAAGCGCATCTTCTTTCTCGCCCGCGCCGACAGCTGGGGCTGGGACATGCGCGACGGGGCGACTGCCGCCGCCAAGGAATACGGCGCCGAAATGGTCGGTTATGACGAGGTTTCGCTCGGAACCAGCGACTACACCACCGTCCTGCAGAAAGTCCGCGCGGCCAAGCCCGATGTTTTCATCGCCGCGCAGTTTGCCGCCGATGCCGTGGCGCTCCTGAAGCAGGTGCAGCAGATGGGGCTCAACAAGGAAATGACGATTTTCAACGCCTTCATCACCAACGTGGTTGCGAAAGGCCTTCCGCCGGAAGCGCTGGAAGGCGTCTACGCGATGCATTACTTTTACTACGACCTCGCCAACTTCCCCGACAAGGAAGTCGCAAAAAGCGCCAAGGAGTTCACCGACCTGTATCGCGCGAAATACAACCGGCCGCCTGACGCGTATGCCACCATCGCCTATATCGCATACATGGAGATGTTCCGGGGCTTCGAGGCCGCCAAATCCTTTGATCCGAAAAAGGTGTCCGCAGCCCTGATGGCAAACAAAGGCCAGTTCAACACGGTCAAAGGCGCCGCGAACTGGCGCGGCGATCATTCGGCCGTCTATAAACACGCTGCGTTCCTGGTGAAAGGCAAAGGTCCCAAAGAGCAGAAAAACGAATGGGATCTTTTCACGGTGATGGGTTCGGTGGGCGGCGAGTCAGTGCTGCCGACGCTGACGTCTCTCGGTTACTAGACCGCCGGTAACTGTCGCCTGTCTCCCGTCCCGGTGAACATGCCTCGCATTCGCCGGGACGGAACCTTACGGAAGATCCGGCCGTGAGCCCCGACTTGGGCGCAGAAATAATCAGGGCGGAGGGTGTCACGAAGCGCTTCGGCGCCTTGGTCGCCGTTGACCGCGTCGATTATTCCCTGCGCGAACACGAAGTCGCCGGCATCATCGGCTCCAACGGCGCCGGCAAAACCACCTTCTTCAACCTGCTGACCGGGTACTACATCCCCGAAGCAGGGATCATCCTGCACAAAGGCGTGAACGTCACCCGCATGACGCCGCAGGAACGGGTTGCGCGGGGGCTGATGCGCACTTTCCAGCTCACCTCCACTTTCGACAATCTCAGCGTGACCGACAACCTGGTGCTGGCGTTTTTCCGGGCGCATCGCAAATCGTCGCTGCTGCATCTGCTCTTCAACACCTGCAAGAAGTACCGCAACGAGGACAAAATCGTCACGGTCCTGGAAACCTTCGACCTCCAGCCGGTGCGCAACCGGCAGGTAACCAATCTCAGTCTGGGGGAAAAAAGGCGCCTGGAGATCGCCATGGCGGTCCTGGCCGAGCCCGAGGTGCTGCTACTTGATGAACCGCTGGCGGGGCTGGCTGAATCCGAGATCAAAGGCGTGCTGGACGTGCTGGGCAAGCACATCGGCAAGCAAACGATCCTGATCGTGGAACACAAGATTTCGCACGTAAAGGACTTCGTGCAAAGACTCACCGTCATGCACGAAGGCAGGATCATCGCGGACGGCGGATACGAGGAATGTCTGCGCAATCCCGAGGTGCGCCGAAGCTATTGGCAGATCGATGCCTCGGCGGATGGGACTGAGCATGCCACCCGATAGCGGTCTTGCGGCGACTGCCGGCGAAATACTGGCCGTCAAAGGCCTGAACGTCGCGTACGGCGAGGCGAAGGTCCTGTTTGATATGCATTTGAGCGTACAAGCGAAGCAGATCGTGGCCTGCGTGGGGCGCAACGGCGCCGGCAAGACGACGCTGCTCAAGAGTATCGCCGGATTTCTGAAACCGCTTGCCGGGTCCATCACCTCCGGCGGCGTGAGCCTCGTCGGCCGCAAGTCCTACGATATCGCGAAGATGGGAATCAAGTACGTGCCGCAGGACAAGAAAGTGTTTTCCGATCTCACTGTCCGGGAAAACCTTGAACTCGGCAGCTACGCAACCAAGGACTACAACTGGGACCGGGTCACCGACTATTTCCCCAAACTCAAAGTGCTCATGGACCGCAAGGGCGGCTATCTGAGCGGCGGCGAGCGGCAGATGCTGATGATCGGCAGAGCGCTGCTGGGCAGTCCGAAAGTGCTGCTGATCGACGAGCCTACGGAAGGACTCGCGCCCAGCATCGTTGCGCATCTGCGCAGCGTTTTTACGGAGTTGAGCAAGAACACGGCGCTGGTGCTCGTGGAGCAGAACCTGCCGCTGGTTTGCGCGATATCCAGCAAGGTCTACGCCATCAAAGAAGGACGCATCGTCGCCGAACTCGCGGACCGGGAATCGATCAGGACGGATGTTTGTGAACGCTACCTCTAGCGATTCAAGGGCGAAAAGATGGTGAAAGCATTCAGATGGTGGTGGGGCATACTGCTCGCGTTTGCACTGCTGGCGGTGTCCAGGATATTCCTGCCCCTGCCCTTCGTCATTGAGGTCGTCATTTTCTCGATCTACACGCTCGGTTGCAGCTTCCTGCTCGGGCGCGTCGGGTTCATATCGTTCGGCCAGCCGGCTTACCTGGCGGTCGGCGCTTACGGGACCGCGTTTTATCTCTTTTACTTCGGCACCAATCCCTACATCGGCATCCTGCTCGGCGTGCTTTCGGGATTCGTCGTGTCCGGCATCGTCGGTCCTCTTTTCGTGCGCCTGCGCAGCGACTATTTCGCGCTGGTGAATCTGGCGCTGGCGGTGATCATCTACTATCTCATGCAGAAAGTGCTGGCGGACATCACCAAAGGCGACAACGGGCTGTGGTTCCTGACCAACATCGCCTCCACCCCGGTGCTCGATCTCGGCAAGCCCAACCACTTCTTCATCTTCGCTTTCCTGGTCGCGCTGGCCGTGTGGGCGTTCTTCAAGTATCTCGACGACTCGATCTACGGCGCCTGCTGCCTCGCCACCAAGATCAACGAAGACAAGCTCAGATTTCTCGGCTACAGCAATTTCAGCGTGCGGCTGCTCGCTTTTGTCATCGCCAATACGACGACCGCTCTGGCCGGCGCGATGTATGCCGTCTATCTCGGATTCGTGAGCCCGGAAATCAGCAGCCCGTCGCGCGCCGCCGATCCGGTGGTCGTCACGATACTTGGCGGGGTCGGCACGCTCTACGGGCCCATCGTCGGCGCGTTTGCTTACACCGGCATGAAAGACGTGATCAGCAAGTTGATCGGCAACTGGGAACTTTTCATCGGTTTCCTGCTGGTATTCATCATGCTCGCCGGTGAAAAAGGCATCTGGGGTTCGCTGCAGCCGTGGTTCGGGAAATTGTTTGCCCGCAAAAAATCACCGCCCGCAACGGATGTCAGCACGGGAGCGCGGAAATGAGCGCGCAACTGCTGACCTCGGGCGTCATCTTCGGGTTGAGCATCGGGAGTATCTTCTTCCTGATGGCGATCGGACTGTCGCTGTGCTTCGGCCTGATGCGCATCATCAGCCTCGACCAGCTGCTCTATTACTCGATCGGCGCTTACCTCACCTATACCCTCAGCCTGGTGACCGGCAGCGTGTGGCTCGGCGTGCTGGGGGGATTGGTGGTTGCGGGCATCGTCGCCTTCGCCGTGGAGCGGCTGGTTTTCAGACGCATCTACGAACGGGAACTCACTTTCAGCATGATCACCTCCTTCGGGATCCTGATCGGCGGCATCGGCGTCATCAAGTTTTTCTGGGGCGTGGTTCCCCGTCCCGTCCCCGTTCCGACGATGGTTCAGATCGACATCATCGGCACGGAGGTCCCCGTCTACCGCCTGATTGTCGTCGCCATCGCCGCTCTCGTCTATATCGGCATCTGGCTGTTCCTGAACCGCACCATCATCGGCAAGGCGATCCGCGCCGGCATCGAGAACGTGGAGCACGTGGAAGGCCTTGGCATCAACGTGTCGCGGCTGTTCACCATCACCTTCATCATCGCCGGAGCGCTGTCCGGGCTGGCCGGGGGGTTGCATGCACCGCTGATCATGGTCGATCCCTCGATGGGGCTCGAAGTGCTGGCGTTCGTGTTCATGGTCGTCATCATCGGCGGATTGGGAAGCATCAAAGGGACCCTGGTATCCGCCTTTATCGTCGGGCAGGTCGTCTCGCTGGGTTCCCTCATCTACGCGCCGCTCGCGCAGATGGCGCCATTCGCCATCATGCTGCTGATTCTTCTGGTCAAGCCGACCGGCCTTTACGGCAGCGCGCTGCTGAAACGATGAGATCGTGATTCAACGATCGATCTCGACGCGATTGCGTCCACGGTCCTTGGCGCGGTAAAGCATGCGGTCGGCGCGGTCGACGAGCGACTCGACGCTGTCCTCCTCGGCGCGTAAGGCAGTAATTCCGACGCTTACCGTTATCGGGAGCGAGCCTCCCGTTGCGCCCAGGCCGATCGGTGACGCCGCCACTGCCTGCCGAATTTTCTCGCCGATCGTTGCAAGCAGGTTTGCATCGGCCGCAGGCAGGATCAGCAGGAACTCTTCGCCGCCATAGCGCACCGCGATGTCCGTCTTGCGAACGCAGCCCGCGATCCGATGGCCCACTTCCTTCAGAACCGCATCACCCGCCGGGTGCCCGTGGGTATCATTGACGCGCTTGAAATGGTCGATGTCGCACATCGCGAGCGCGAGCGCGGCCTTGTTGCGCTGCGCCGCCAACAGGGCCTCTGCAAGCCGAGCCAGACCATATCGCTTGTTCTTGAGCCCGGTAAGCCCGTCGGTGATGGCCCCGGTGTAATTGCCGGAATTTACCGCCGCCAGAGTGAGATGAACGCCCAGATTGTGGAGCAGGTCAGAATTCACGCGGATCTTATCCGGAATTCCGGCGCAAACCAGCAGGCCGACCAGCCTCGTTTCCACGATGACCGGAAGCGCAAAAGTCTTTTCATCGCCTTCCCGCCTGAACTGTAATTTTTGTGTCTGGCAGACTTCCCGGATAAATTGCAGCGGAACATTGTCCAGCAGTTGCTGGAATTGCGCCGCACTCGAGATGAGCGCCGTCGCCAGGGTCTCCTCACCTCTCGCCAGAGCCTCTCCCTGCTGCACTCCCGCGGTCGCACAGATCCAGCCGCTATCGGCGGTTTCCAGAAAGAAGGCCGTGTACCTTGCATGAAGCCTGTCCAGGATTACCCGCGATACACCTCTCGCGAACTCGCTCATCTCCAGATTCTTCGAAGCTTCGACCACAAGCGTGTAAAGCAGTTGCGACTCGGTGTTTGCAGCCTCGAGGCGCGCCACCTGATCCTCGATCTGTCCGGCCATATGATTGAAATGGCGTGCGAGCAAACCAAGCTCGTTACTCGCAATTACCGGCGTACGCGCGGACAAGTCGCCGCCCGCCAGGCGCCCCATCGATGCGACCAGCAGATCGACCGGCCGCATCACCATCCGTCTGAACAGGAACGTGATGAGCGTCAGCAGCACGAGCGCAGCGGCCATTCCCATGCCGAGGATGATCATCTGGCGCTGCTTGTTGGCGCGCTCCAGCGGCGTAAGGTCGAAATCGATGACAACGTAGCTGCGTGCTTCCGCAACGCCCGCGTGGCATTGCAGGCAGTCCAGGGTAACCGCAACCGGATTGACCACGCGCAGATAGCGCGAGCCCTGCGGCGTCGACAGGATCGCCGTGGCCGGAAAGTCTTCCTCGCGCGCGGTTCCGCAGCCCGGGCATTCCGGATTGGCCGCCATCACGATCCGCTGCCCCAATCTGGCCGAGTCCGAACTGGCTTTCACCACACCGGTCTTGTTCAATACCAGAATACGCAGGGCATCTATCGCCCCGGCGTACTGCGAGGCAAGGGCGGAGATGCCCGCCCAGACATCGGGTCCGCCGCCGGCCAGCATGCGCGAAGCAAGATCGGCAGCAGTGATCGTGGCAATCTCGCGGGCATGGCCGGCGTCCGTCGCGATGACCTGCCGCGCTTCCTGCCTTGCCAGCGTCAGCAGCACGAGCGTGGTGATAAGCAGCGTCAGCACCAGCAACCCAAGCCCGAGCCTGACAGGAATGCAGTCCCACAGCCGAACTTTCAGATCGATATCCGCTTCATCGGTCATAACCATGTTCCTCGTTTCCTACCCCGCTACCCGGTGCACACCCGGTCGCGGCCGCATTCCTTCGCTGCATACAGAGCCTTGTCGGCCGCGGCAATCAGTGCCGCATATCCGGTCGCCTGATCCGGCGCCATCGTCGCAACACCGATGCTTACCGTGACCTCCCCGGAAACCGACGAGCCGGCATGCGGGATATGCTGGCTCGAGATCGCGTTGCGGATGTTCTGCGCCGTCCCTGTTGCTCCGTTCAGATCCGTATTCGGCAACAGCACCACCAGTTCTTCCCCGCCATAGCGGGCCAGCAGGTCCATCGGCCGTTTGATGACCGACAGCGCAGCCTGCGCGACCGTTTGCAGGCAACGGTCCCCGGCCTGGTGTCCGTAAGTGTCGTTGTAGTGTTTGAAGTGGTCAACATCTATCATTAACAGCGACACGACTTGCCGATCACGCAGGGCCCGGCGCCATTCCGCCGCGAGTCTATCATCGAAATAACGGCGGTTTGCGATACCCAGCAGACCATCGGTATTGGAAAGCACCTCAAGCCGCAGATTGAATTCGGTCAGCGCCTGATTGGCGCGCGCCAATTCTTCCGTGCGCTCGGCAACCCGCTCCTCGAGGCGCTGATTCGCCGAAGCCAGATCGCGATTCTGCTCGGAGAGCACGTGATACAGGCTGCTTAACGCCGCCAACAGGGCGGCCGTGCTGTTATCCACAGGCTTCGGTACCCTGTCGAAGGCTTTTTCGGGCGACTCCCCCGCGCGGATGACCGCTATCTGCCGCGCCATTTCCTGATCTTCACCAAGGATGTGAAATCCGAGCCAGGCGCAGAGGAATCCGTGCAAAACTTCGCCGGGGTTTGACATTGTGCCCCGGGAGTTCCACATGGATGACAACTGCTCGACGAACTGAGCATGATGCTTCTGATGAGGGGCCCGATGCCTGGACGCAACGCCCCAATCCAGCATGAGGCGCTCTTCTTCGGAAAAATGATACCGCGCGTAATCGGCGAGTTGATCAAACACGGACCGCAATGCCGCGTCATCGGTCGCATTCTCCGCGATCAGGGACTCTCCAAGACGATTGATCAAATCCACCAGCCGATGATGCTGCTCGTCGACGCGCTCAAGCCCGGTGGTGAAATGCTGATCCCAAACGAAGGTCTTCATGGATTCTTCCCGCTCCACTTTACTCAGGAAACCTGAATTTTCCCTCATTGAAAAGCCTGACGCACGAATCCACCGCCCGCGCGTCGTAAAGCCTGCCCCGGTTCTTGACTATTTCTTCAAGCGCTTTATCAATGCCGAGCCCCGGCCGATACGGGCGGTGCGAAGACATGGCCTCCACGGTGTCCGCCACCGCCATGATTTTCGCCCCGATCAGGATTTCCGGCGCTTTCAGCCTGCGCGGGTATCCCGATCCGTCGATCCGCTCGTGGTGCTGGTAAACCATCTGGGCGACGGGCCACGGAAAATCGACTTCTTTCAGGATATCGTAGCCGGCCTGTGAGTGGCCCTTGATGAGTGAAAATTCAATGTCGGTCAGCTTCCCGGGCTTCACCAGAATTTCAGCCGGGACCTGAATCTTGCCGAGGTCGTGGACTGCGGCGGCGAGACTGATGCCGTGAATGTCACTTTCCGTCAAACCCATCTCGCGCGCCATTGCCGCGCTGAGCCGGGAAACGCGGCGCTGATGGCCGGCGGTATAGGGATCCCGCATTTCCACCACGGCCCCCATCGCCAGTATGGTTCCCTCCATGCTGCGCAACAGACGCTCCGCGCCCTGCGCTTCCAGGGCGCGGGTACGCAAGGCATCGATGCCATATGCAAGGTCGCCGGCAAGCTCGGTCAGCAAGCGGATTTCCTCCTCCCCGAACCCGTGAATTGTGGACGAGTAAATGCACAGCGCGCCGAACACCTTGCCAGAGGATGCGAGCGGGAAACCGGCTACCGACCCATATCCGATTGTGATGGCATTAATCCGCCATTTCTCATAGGCCGGATCAGCATGAGCGTCCTGAACGACGCACGGTTCTTGCGTCCGGATCGCCTTACCCGCCGGGCCTGCTCCTTGTTGGTTGTCGGCCCAACTGATGTTCGCCCGCTCGATGAAACCATCATCGTAGCCGGCGTGCGCCACGGGCCGCACCGTTTTGTTGGCGTCATGCTCGGCAAACCCAACCCACGCCAGGCGATAACCCGCGATTTCGACGATGATGCGACACATTTCCCGCAGTAACTGGGCTTCGTCGGTCGCATGAATCAGCACCTCGCTGCAACTGCTCAAAGCCTTCAACGCCCGGTTGACCTTTAGCAGTGCCTGCTCGACTCGCTTGCGCGCGGTGATGTCGCGAACGATTCCGGCGGCGTGCCATCTGTCCTTGAGCTTGACCGCCGCGAGGCTCAGCTCTATCGGAAATTCGGAGCCGTCCATTCTCAGGGCCGCCAGCTCCAGCGTCTTGCCGATTACCGGGCCATCACCTGTCGACACGAAGTGCCGGAAACCCGCCCTGTGAGCTTCATGGAAACGTGCGGGAGCGAGCAAAAGGTGCAGATCCTTTCCAAGTGCCTGCTCGCTCGAATAGCCGAACATCTTTTCCGCTGCAGCATTCCACAGCAAAATTTTTCCATCGTTGTCGAGCATGAGAATGGCGTCCTGAGCCGATGTCGCAATCGTCCTGAGCATTTCCTCTCTCTCGCGCAGCGCTTCTATGGCACGCGTGCGCTCGGTGACATCGTTCAGGGAGAACACCAGGTACTCGACCTCGCCGTTCCGGTCCAGGACCGGCACCAGCGTCCAATCCCAGTACGTCGTGCCGCGCTCGGGTTGATCGTGATAGACAAACGCCTTGGAAGATGTTTCGTAAGGACGTCTGGTCCGGATCACTTCCTCGAAAATGGCCTTCGCGTCGGACGGATACATCTCAAAATGATTCCGTCCGGTGAATTCGCTTACATCCTTCCGGCATGCCCGTGCATAAGCCTCGTTGACGCGGACGAAATTGAAGTCGCGATCGAGAATAGCGATGCAGCTTACGCTGTGATTAAAGAAAGTTTCCGCGAGCTTGAATTGCTCAAGCTCGGCCTCCTGGGCCCGCTTAACTGCGTGGCGCGCCGCGGCATCGACCAGTTCGCGCTTTACGACAGGGCCGAGGCGGCTCAGGCGATCCTTCATGACGAAATCCGTGGCGCCAGCGCGCATCGCCTCGACCAGCGTTTCTTCGCTGACCTTGTTGGAGACGAGGATGAAAGGCAGGTCGAGGCTGCTCTCCTTCAGAATTCTGAGTGCCTCCAGCCCGCCAAAGCCGGGAAGAACGTAATCCGACAGAATCAGCTCCCAGGGCTGGTCCGCCAGTGCCTTGCGCATTGCGGCTTCGGAATCCACGCGCTCGGATACCGGCTCGTAGCCGCTGCGGCGCAGTTCGCGCAGCACCAGCCGGGCGTCATCCTCGGAGTCCTCGACAATCAGTACGCGCAGCACTTCGCTCATAGTGTGTGCCTATTCATTCTCTGATTGCCAGCCTGAGCGTGGCCTGCGTTCACTTTTGCAGATCAGCAAGTGTGAAGTAGACAGTCGCACCCTGCCCCGGCTTGCCCTCGGCCCAGACACGGCCGCCACCCCGCTGAAGGTATCTTTCGGTACAAAAAGCCAGATCGCAACGAGCAGACTGGCCGACGCGACGATAATCGCGTTCGCGACGACGAGCCCGCGGGCACTCCCGGGCTGGAACGGCGACGCTCCAGGCGCGACGTTCGCAGTTATCGGAAGGCGCATTACGGGGCCTCAACCTGAGAACGCAAATCGCTTCTCCGCAAATAGCCGGATGCACGCATCCGCTACCGCCGGATCGTAGGCAGTGTCCCGGCCCCGTTCTATCTCTTTCAGCGCAGCGTCAATTCCCAGTGCCGGACGATAAGGCCGGTGCGAAGCCATCGCTTCCACCACGTCCGCCACCGCCATGATCCGGGATTCCAGCAGGATTTGATCGCCCTTGAGCCCCAGCGGATAGCCCGAGCCGTCCACCCTTTCGTGATGCTGCCGCACGACGGTTGCGATGGGCCACGGGAATTTGATGTCTTTGAGAATTTCGTAGCCAGCCTGCGCGTGATTCCTGACGAGCATCATTTCGATGTTCGACAGTTTGCCGGGTTTGGCGAGAATCTCCGCGGGAACGCTGATCTTCCCCAGGTCGTGAACGGTCGCAACGAGCTCGATGCCATGAACCTGTTGTTCCGCTAACCCCAGTTCCTTCGCGATGGCGACGGCCAGAAGTCCGACGCGCCGCTGATGGCCTGCCGTATAGGGGTCGCGCATTTCCACCGTGTCGGCGATGGCCTTGATGGAGTCCTCGAGGCTCTGCCGCAGTATCTCCGTATCGTGGAGGTGCTCTTGGGAGATGCGGTCGCGGTCGGCGCGCGTGCGCAGGGTCTCGATGCCGAAGGTCAGGTCGGCGGCAAGCTCCTGCAATAGCGTTACTTCGGCTTCATTGAACGCGTCGGGCTCCGGCGCATTGATTGTAAGCGCACCTAATGTGCCCATAGCACTCTTGAGCGGCAGCCCAATGCTGGACTGATAACCGCGCCTGAGCGCCGCCTCGCGCCACGGAGCAAGCGCCGGATTGGTAAGGAAGTTCCGGTTGACCTGCACGCTTCCGGTCCGAATCGCCGTGCCGGTAGGGCCGCGACCGAGTTCGGTATCCGCCCAGCTGAATTTGGAGGCCGTCAGATATCCTCCCTCGTAACCATATTGGGCCACCGGGCGCACCGTTTTCTCCAAGTCCGGATCGGCAAAGCCGACCCACGCCATGCTGTAGCCGCCTTTTTCCACAACAAGCCGGCAGATGGAATCGAGAAGCTCGGGTTCGCTTACGGCGCGCACGAGCGCTTCGTTGCAGGCGCTAAGCGTGCGCAGGGCGCGGTTCGCCCGTTTCAGCGCTTGTTCCGCCCGTTTCTGATCTTCCAGGACGCTCAACATTGCATGGCGGGAACGCGCGGATTGTTTCAATTCTTCCGTCAGCGCGATTATCTGTTCGTTCCCCGGTCCACCGACGACCAGCGCGTCGATGGCCCCGCTGCGCATCGAATCCAGCACTGCCTGAGTTTCCTCCAGGCGCAGGCGCAACGCAGCGTTTTCGGCCAGCAACTCCTTCTTGTCGTTCATCGCGATTGCTTCAGGGAGTTCTACGATAATGCCTTCAATCCCTGACCTGGCGCCGCGCTGCGCGAAACCAGATTCAATCCGACCAGCACTCGCTCGGTATCCGACAGGTCGCCGATGATCCTGCGCATGGGCGCGGGAAGCCTGCGCACCAGGGTCGGGATGGCCAGTATCTGGTCGTCGCCCGCCAGCCGTGGATTGATCAATAGATCGATGACTTCGATCCGGTACCGTCCCTGCATGTGCTCTTCAGCAATCCGCTTCAGATTGGCAATAGCTTTTACGCAATGCGGCGTTTGGCCTGCCACGTAGAGACGCAATTCCCAGAACTGAACGTCCGAGCCCGCTTCCGGGGCGCCATTTTCCTGTGCGTTCATGACTGGCCCCCTTTCGGCGCATCCACTCCACGCACGGCGGCTCGATCGGCTCGCTCCGCGTCAAGCTTGGCTTCACGCCTCTCTTCCTCGGCAATGAGCGCTTCCGCCTCGGCTACTTCGGCAGCGTGCTCGGCGCGCACGGCAATAATGCGCGCTTCCACCGCCTCGCGCTTGCGCTCAAGCTCGCGTCTCCGACGCTGGATATCCTGCTTGCGCACCAGCACCTGCGCTGTATCGTCGGCTTCCTGCACCATGCGCGCGGTGCCGGTCAGCACTCCATGCGTGCCCAGATAGACATCCCGCAGCTCGATGCCTTGATCGGTAATCAGGAATTCGCGCACTTGATTGGAGTGCGCCATGCCGCGCGACTTGAGCAGGTACAGCAGCCGGTTTCTCTCGCCGCTGCTTTCGACAGAGTAAAGTCCGAGCCAGGTGTCGATGAGCGACGACATGTGGATATCGGTTGCCTCCAGCGTCCCGCCGAAATGGGTCAGACTGGTAAGAAACGCCGTGATCTGCTGCGTTTTGAGATGATCCACCAGTCGCGTGAGCATGGCGCTTACCTCGAGATATGAGCCGACGGACATGAGGCTGGAGATCGGGTCGATCACCACCACCCTTGGGTGACACTGCGTGATCGCATTGTGGATCGTCGCAAGATGCAGTTCCAAGCCATAGGCGCTCGCGCGCGCCGCGACAATCTTCAGCAAATCACCGTCTATCCAGGGCTGCAGGTCGACTCCGATCGAGCGCATGTTGCGCACCACCTGGGGTTCGGATTCCTCATAGGCCATATAGAGACAGCGCTCGCCGCGTGCGCAGGCCGCATGGGCGAAACTGGCGGCCAAGCTGGTCTTGCCGGTGCCGGCCGTGCCGGAGACCAGGATGCTGCTGCCGCGATAATAACCCTCGCCCCCCAGCATTGCGTCGAGGCGCGCCACGCCGGAGGAAATACGCTCGGTGGAAACCGTATGCCGCAGGTGCAGCGAGGTCACGGGCAATACCGAAATGCCGTGCTCGTCGATCAGGAAAGGGTACTCGTCGGCGCCGTGAATGGAGCCGCGGTATTTGACGATGCGCAGGCGGCGGGTGGCGATCTGGTCGGTGAGGCGGTGATCGAGCACGATGACGCAGTCGGCGACATATTCCTCAAGTCCGTAGCGGGTGAGCGTTTTTTCGCCGCGCTCCCCGGTGATGACGGCCGTCACACCGTGGTCCTTGAGCCAGCGAAAAAGGCGGCGCAGTTCGGAGCGCAGGATGAACTCGTTCGGCAACGCCGAGAAAAGGGCCTCGATGGTATCCAGCACCAGGCGCCGCGCCCCGACCGAATCGATAGCGTTGGCCAGCCGGATGAACAGTCCTTCGAGGTTGTATTCACCGGTCTCTTCGATCTCGCTGCGCTCTACTTGCACGTGTTCCAGAGCGAGCTTCTTGTCGTTCACCAGCACGTTCAGATCGACCCCCAGCGAAGTGAAATTCCTGGCCAATTCGCCGGGAGATTCCTCAAACGTCACAAATACCCCGGCCTCTGCGTAATCAAGGATGCCGCGGATGAGGAACTCCATGCCCAGCAGCGTCTTGCCGCAACCGGCACCGCCGCATACCAGCGTAGGCCGACCCTGGGGAAAGCCGCCGTAGGTGATCTCATCCAGCCCCCGTATGCCAGTGGGGCTTTTACTCAGAGACGTCAAGGTGGTCTGGTCCATGGTGGTACCCTTCTTTCCCGTATGAATGCCGAATTGCCATGAACGTCACTCGGCACTTGGATAGCGCACTGATTCGTTCAGGCGTCCCAATAATTCATTGACCTCGTGTTTCAGTTCCATCAAACGCTCTTCGCGATCCAAATTCAGTGCATGCCAGCGGCGAAGCTCATCTAGTTGCGCGGCGATCGATTGTTCCGCGTGCTTGCGCACGGTAATGTCCTGCGCTGTACCGCGCAAACCTACGATCCGCCCCTGTGCATCGCGCTTGGTCTCGCTACGGGCGGTGACCCAACGCGATGTTTTTTCTGTGCCGACAAGTTCCAGGTCGAGCTCGTAAGGTTCACCGGTTTGCATACTTCTCTTTACCGCCGCGTCCAACCGCGCCGCGCTCTCAGGCGTATACGCTTTCAGATGATCCACGTAGCCGGGCGGACGCTGAGCCGGATCAAATCCGTAAATGCGGTAATACTCGTCGGACCAGGTAATCGTGTCGGTAGCCGCATCCCAATCCCAACTGCCGATTTGGGCAAGCCGCTGGGCTTCTTTCAGATCTCTCTCGCTTTTGAGCAATGCGTCTTCGGCGCGCCTGCGGTCGGTGATGTCCATGACGTAACCCAGATAGCCGATGAATTCGCCTTTGCTGTCATAGCGTGGGCAGCCATCATCGCGTACCCAGCGGAATTCGCCATCGTGCCGGCGCAGGCGATATTCCATGCTGAAGGGCTCACGCCGATCGAAGGCGCCGGTGTAGGTGGCGAGACACTGCACGAAATCGTCCGGATGCATGCCTTCGGCCCAGCCGTTGCCCATTTCCTGCTCCAGGGTCCGTCCCGTAAATCTCAGCCACGGCTGGTTGAAGTAATTGCACAGTTTGTCCGTACCCGACGCCCAGATCAGCGCCGGAGAGGAATCGGCCAAGGTACGGTATTTCTGTTCGCTGTCACGCAAAGCGTCCTCAGCGCGCTTGTGCTCAGCGATGACTTCACGGCGCGCGGCGGCATCGGCAAGTTCGCGCTTCACAACCGGGCCGAGGCGGCTCAGGCGATCCTTCATGACGAAGTCCATCGCGCCCGCCCTCATCGCCTCCACCAGAGTCTCTTCGCCGACCTTGTTGGAGACGAGGATGAAAGGCAGATCGAGGCCGCTCTCCTTCGCAATCCTGAGCGCCTCCATCCCGCCAAAGCCCGGAATCATGTAATCTGACAGGATCAAGTCCCAATGCTTATCCGCCAGCGCCTTGCGCATCGCGGCCTCAGAATCCACGCGCTCGAATACCGGCTCGTAGCCGCTGTGGCGCAGTTCGCGCAGCACCAGCCGGGCGTCATCCTCGGAGTCCTCGACGATCAGAACGCGCAGCGATTCGCGCATGACATGTTCCTTACTCATCTTGGCAAAGGTGGAGGCTCATTGAGAACCAGCCAGTACAACCCGAGGTCGTGCACCGCTGCGGCAAACTGGTCGAAATCCACCGGCTTGCGGATGTAGCTGTTGCATCCCAGGTCGTAACCGGCGGCCCGGTCGCGCTCGTCATCGGACGAGGTGAGGATCACCACCGGAACGCGGTGAGTGCGCTCGCTGGCGCGCAGGCGTTTCAGCACATCGAGACCGTCGATTTTTGGCAGTTTCAGATCCAGCAGGATAAGTATCGGCAGGGTCTTCCCAGTGTCGAATAGTCGATCTAGCGCTCCCTGTCCGTCCTGGGCCACTTCGACCGTATTGAGTATCTTGTGTTGCTTCAGCGCGCGCTGGGTCAGGATTGCATGGTCTGCATTGTCCTCGACGAGCAGGATGATCCCTTCTCTCATGTCAACCTCCGTTATCGGAAGCCCGTTGTGCCGGTCGATTTCATGACCGGCGCATCGGAAATCGTAAAAAAGATCGTCGCGCCCTGCTCCGGCTTGCCCTCGGCCCACACGCGCCCGCCATGGCGCAATACGATGCGCCTCACGGTCGCGAGCCCGATGCCGTTGCCGGGGAAATCCGCAGCGGCGTGCAGGCGTTGAAACGGCACGAACAGCTTGTCCGCATGGGCCATGTCGAAGCCCGCGCCATCGTCGCGCACGTAATACCAGCGCTCTCCATCGCGCTCGGTCACCCCGAACTCGATCCTCGCGCGCGGGTGCTTCGACGTGAACTTCCACGCGTTGCCGATCAGGTTCTCCAGCACCACTCCGAGCAAACGCCGGTCGCCGCGCACGCGCATGTCCGGGGTGATGTCGATGTCGACCGCGCGCTTCGGATCGTTCATGCGCAGATCATCCGCCGCCGTGCGCGCAAGGAGACTGAGGTCTACCGGCTCCTGCACCATGTCGGCGCGAGTCATGCGCGAGAGCTTGAGCAGATCGTCGACCAATTGCGCCATGCGCTGGGACGCCGTGCGCAGGCGCCGCAGGTAATCTCTTCCTTCGGCATCCAGCCGGTCCCCGTAGTCCTCCTGCAACGCAAGGGAGAATCCATTAATGGTATTCAATGGCGCGCGCAGATCGTGAGACGCAGAATACGAGAAGGCTTCCAGCTCCTTGTTCGCCGCCTCGAGCTGGGCGGTACGCTCAATCACGCGCCGCTCCAGCGTCGCGTTCAACTCGCGGATCTCGGCTTCCGCGCGCTTGCGCTTGATGATCTCCCCGATGAGCCGGCCTGACGCCTGCAGACGGCGTTTGGCCATTTCTATGATGTAGGGCGGCCGCGATTCGTAGGCTTCGGCTTGTCTACGCAATTCCTCGACTGTCACCTTGTATTTGGCGGCCAGTTCCCGCAGCTCCGGTTCGTCGCGCGGCGGGTCGCCATAGCCGAAGTTGATCGAGCCGACGATTTCGCCACCGGCCCGGATGGGAACCGCATAGAGGTTGATGCCGCCGTTGCACTCGATGTCCACCGGATTGCCGGTCTCGATCGCGACCTTGGAGGCGTGCGTCCAGCAGGATTCGTGGCAGTGCCAGCGGCCGCAAGCCAATGCCTCCCGGTTATCGTCCGTGCCGCAGACCGCGCGCGATGCCACGTCCATGATCCGGCACCAGCCGGAGGAAAAGATACCCACCGCGTAGTCGCCATTCTTTTCATAGACCGCGGCCGATGTATCCAGCAGATTGAGGTAACTGCCGACGATATCGCGGAGCACATCTACACCCACCGAGTCAAGGATAAGGCGGGCGGTGTTGAGCCCCAGCAGGTCGCCATAGGGCGGAACGTAGACGTCCATCGTCTCGCTCGGCTGGTCTTTGCGGGTCAGCAGCCATTCAATACGCCTTAATTGCTGCTCGGTCCGCTTGCGCTCGGTGACATCGCGTGCGGCAGCGAATACGCCGATCACGGCGCCTGCTTCGTCGCGGTAAACCGAAGCGTTGTAGAGCACCTCGGTAAGCCGCCCGTCCATATGACGGATCGTCAGCGGGTAATCGATGACGAATCCCTTCTCGAACACCTCGCGATAGCCGGCGCGCGCCCGCTGCGGCTCGGTGAAGTAGTCCGAGAAGTCGGTGCCGATCAGCGCCTCACGCGCCACACCAGTTGCTTTCACCGTCGCCTCGTTCACATCGGTGATCTTGCCTTCAGCGCTGATCGTCACCAGCGGATCGAGGCTCGCTTCGATCAGGCTGCGGGCATAGAGCCCCGCCGTGCGCAGTGCCGCCTCCGCGCGCCGCGCATCAGTAATGTCGCGCGCAGTCTTGGAAATTCCGACGATCGCTCCCGCCTCGTTCCTCACCGGCGATACGGTCAATGCGACGTCTACCTGCGAACCGTCTTTGCGCAGCGTACCGTGGCGTAGTGATCGACGTGCTTGCCCGCGCGCACCTGGTCCAGGATTCTGTTCTCCTCGCTTGCTCTTTCCGGGGGCACGAGATCAAGTATCGGACGTCCGACAATCTCCTCCGCGCGATATCCGTAAAGCCGTTGCGCGCCGGCGTTCCAGGTCGAGATCCGGCCGTCCGGAGTCGCGCTGATAATGGCGTCCTCCGAGGACTCGACGATCGCGGCCAGCCTGCGGGCGGCCGCCTCCGAGCGCTTGCGCTCTGTGACATCGCGGGCAGCGGCAAAAACGCCGAGCACGGTGCCCGCCTCGTCGCGGTAAACTGACGCGTTGTAGAGCACGTCGGTGAGCCGTCCGGAAGTATGGCAGATCGTCAGCGGGTAGTCGGTGACGTATCCCTTCTCGAACACCTCGCGATAGCCGCTGCGCGCCTGTTGCGGCTCGGTGAAGTAATTCGAGAAATCGGTGCCGACCAGCTTCTGGCGTGGCACGCCGGTCACCTTTACCGTCGCCTCGTTCACGTCGGTGATCTTGCCCTCGGGACTGATGGTCACCAGCGGATCGAGGCTCGCTTCGATCAGGCTGCGCGCATAGGTGCCTGCCGCGCGCAGCGCAATTTCCGCCCGTTTGTGCATGGTGATGTCAGTGCAGCTGCCGATCCATTCGCGAATTCCACTTGCCGGTTCGATTACCGGTACCCCGCGTACCGAGAACCACCGGTATTCACCATCGTGCCGCCGCAATCGGTACTCGATGTCGTAGAGGCTGCGCTGCTGCACAGCCTGCGTCCACACCTCGTACGTGCGCTGCCGGTCCTCAGGGTGGAGCGCGTCGCCCCAACCCGCGCCTCGCACCTCATCCCAGGTCTGGCCGGTATATGCGCGCCAACTCGGAATGTCATCGGTCACATGGCCTTTGGCGTCGGTGGTCCAGATTATCTGCGACGTGGCATCGACAAGGGTGCGGAAGCGGTCCCGGCTCAGGCGAAGCGCGTCCTGCGCGCTTTTGCGCATGGCAATCTCGTCCTTCAATTTCTCGAACGGTTGATGCACGCTGCTCACGAATAACGCGCGGTAGATGAAGAGGTAGGCGATGACCTTGTACACATGGCCGAGCAGATTGAAGATGTCGGTGACGTCCTTATAGAGCGTGAAGCTCAGTTCGCTCAGGATTGACACCGCCGCGGCGGTGAACAGTCCGGCTGCGTCGTACGCCGCGCCGCGCCGCGCATCCAGGAAGAAGATGGACGCAGGAACGATCAGCAGGGTGACAATCAGGTACTCGGCCCCGATCTTGATTGGCGTAAGTCCCGTGCCGTCAACAAAGGTACGCGGCAACGCTTCCTGATGGAACAATCCGACCCAGGAGACGAGCGCAGTGATCGCAAGTCCGACCGTCAGCAGCGCATAGCGCCAGCGCGGCGATGGCAACGGCGTCCATGGCCGCACGGCAACGACGAGCAGCGCGAACGCCGCGAGAAAACGGGCGGCGAGCCAGAAGTTGATCGCCTTTTCCGCTCCGGAGGGGGTGATGAATTCCGGCATCCCTTTGAACGACAGCATGTGCACGAAATCAATCATCCCGGCCGCCAGCATAGCGCAGGCGATAATGATTACATTGCCGGGGCGCTCGCTGCTGTAGGCGTTCCAGGTGACTGCGAATACCAGCATGGCGACAACGATGGAAAAACCTTCCAGCGCCATGTGTATCGGCAGGTAATTGGCAATACCGCGGAAGGCGTACGGCGTAGGCAGCAGCCAGATGAGTAGAAATGCGACGGCAAGCACGCAAATGGTCGATACTGCGAGCGCCGGTGAACCGCGTGTCATGATCGTCGCGCGCATGCCCCGAAGTTGACGTCAAATACTGCGACGCTCAGTCTGGTAAGAAACAGGAAAGCGGCTGGCAACAGCGCGCGATCCCGCAAGCCTGGAAAGCCGAGCAAGGCCTGGCGCAATAGGTCATACCGAATGATTGCGCGCAGGGTCATCAGTCGATTGTTCGCGGCAGATACCTGTGCGAAACTGACATGAATCAACAGGTACCAATCGGCCCTAGAGGGCATAGGACCGATTGGCCCTATGCGTCTCCCAAATAACAGGACTACGGGGGCCTACCGCGATGAATTTCGGGAAAATATTGCCGCAGCTTGCGAGCGGCGGCCAATGCGGAGTTTTTGGAAGATGTGGCTGAGGTAATTCTTGACGGTCTTGTCGCTCAAATCCAGGGCGGCGGCAATCTCCTTGTTGGTATTGCCTTGCGCAACCAATGCAAGTACCCGCAGTTCCTGCGCCGATAGTGCCCCGACTTCGGTGGCAGGACGTTCGACGTGCGACATCGATTGCAGCCGCTCCCTGACCGCCCGCGCTGCCGCCGGATCCAGAATTGACCGGCCGGCGGCTACCGATTTCACTGCCAGTACCAGTGCGTCTTCGCCAATTTCCTTGAGCAGAAATCCGTGCGCCCCGGAGAACACAGCGGCTAACATGGCCTCCTGGTCATCATAGGATGTCAGAAAAAGAACCCGTGTCCCGGGACGCGCGGCAAGAATTTCCCGGCATGCGTCGATGCCGCTGCCATCCGGAAGCCGCATATCGATCAGCACAACCGCGGGCTGCAACCGCGCTGCCTCGGCGACGGCGCTGGCCACGCCGTCGGCCTCGCCGATCACTGCAATGCCGGGCACATGGCCAAACAGCGCTCGCAGTCCCGCGCGCACGATTGCATGATCGTCCACGATCAGCAGCGTGATCGGTGCAGTCTCAGCCGTCACCTTGCAGACGCTCCATCGGTATATCCACAATGATACACGTGCCCTGCCCGCGGCTGGAACGGATATCGAGTTGCGCGGCGAGATCATCCGCGCGCGCCGCGATGTTTGGCAGTCCCCGTCCGCGTCCGTCCAGGTGAAGCATGTCGAAACCCACCCCATCGTCGGTTATCGCCAATCGCACCGCACCATCGCGAAGCGTCAGGGACACCACGCCGTGTCTCCCGCCGGAATGACGCAGACTGTTGCTCACTGCCTCACGCACAATGTTGATCAGGTCGTACGCTGCAGTCGGCGGCAATCGGGACATCGCAACCGGGTCGGCTTCGAGATCGAATTGCATTCCAGGTGTGGAGTTTGCCATTGCTACGAGGGCTCCAAGTTCGCTGCGCAACCCCCTGCGATCCAGCCCATCGGGTGCCTGCCCTGTGATGTGTTCCCGCAAATTCCGAATCACCGCGTTCAGGCCCGCGATTGATTCGAGCAGTTTCTTCTTCGCCCCGTGTGCGTCCACGGTGACCAGGCGCTTGATTTCTTCCAGGCCCAGGCCAATGGCATATATGCTTTGCACGACGCCGTCGTGCAAATCCCGCGACAGACGTTCCCGTTCCGCCAGCGCCTTCCGCAGCTGCTCTTCGCTTTTGCGCAGCGCCTCCTCGATGTGTTTGCGCTCGGTGATGTCCTGGAAAATGCCAAAAACCTTACCGCGCTCCCGATCCACCCTGCCAACGGCGTGAACCCATCGTTGATTCCCTTTGGCAGTGATGAATTCCGATTCGAAGTCGAACGGCTTGCCCTCCGCGATTACGTCTTGAACAGCGCGCTCGATGATTGGCCGGGACGCCGGGGGATAGAACTCGATCCCCTTGCTGACTGTAGGACTATAGTCTCTGTCCACTTCGTGGATTCGGTATACCTCGTCGGTCCATACTTGTTTCAGTTCTGTCATCGCCTGATTCGGAGCCATCAGAGGAAATTCCCAGCCGCCAACCGCCGCGATCCGCCCCATTTCGTTGAGCAGAGCGATGCTATTCTTCAGCGTTTCCTCCACCCGCTTGCGTTCGGTGACGTTCATTGCGATGCCGATGAATCGCTCCGGGGACCCCTTGCCGGTGACATCTAGAATCTTGCCTCTGGTGAAGACCCAGTTCCAGGTCCCTGCTTTGGTACGAATACGATGTTCGCTCTCGTAAATAGGGCTATCCCCACGTAGATATCCTTCGACCTTCGCCGTCATTACCGGTAAATCTTCAGGGTGGTGGTAGAGTTTCCATTCCTGAATTGTGGTTGGGAGCTCCCCCGGGGTATAGCCTAGCAGCGCGTGGAACCGTCCATCGAAGTAGACCTCATCGCGATTGAGATTCCATTCCCATACCCCTGCATTGCCCACCTCTAATGCCAGGAGAAATCGTTCATTTATCTCCTGCAGCGCCAGCGCCGCGCGCTTGCTCTCGGCCTGCGCCCGGTCTACCGCGTCGCCGATGGCGCCCGATATTCGCGTAATCACATAGCTGACCAATAGCAGGAACGAAATGGCCGTGATCGCGGAAATCAGCACGATGCGGGGGGCTGAGTGTTCGAGCAGTTTGACGGTGATCCAGTCATCGAGCAGCGCGAGGAGCACCACGGCCGGCAGCAATGCCCGCAGCAGCCGCGCGCGGGTTGAAGGACCGATCAGGGCGTTGAGCGGCCACGTGTCGGGACCTGCCGCAGCGGTCAGTCCGGCTCCCAGCGCCACCAACGCCAGCGACGTCGGCAAAGCCACCGCAGTCTCGGGTTTGCCATAGAGCAGCGGTGCCTCAAACCAGTAGCCAATCAGGCACACCGCCCCGGTCAGCGCGATCAGGACTCCGGCAATCGCGGCCCACGTCCTGGCCCGGCGTTCCAGCAGTAACAGCGAGACGCTGGCGAGAACAAGACAGATCGCCGTGATCGCCGACATGTGCCCCACCGGCCTCGCTCCGAGCGCGCGCATTGCGCCGGACAGCCACTCGTTTATGTTCAGACCGATCGCAAAGCCGAGCAGCGTCATCCCTACCACAACTACGCTTAGCAGCGCGGCAACGGCAGCGGCGCGATGAATGCCCCGACTGGCGGGCCAAATCTCGCGAGCCAGCACGGCGCTTCCCAGCAGCATAAACGGCAACGCCGTGTTGGGGACCATCCGAAGGTCTGTACCCAGGGCCGTGAGTGCGTGCGAGCCGACCGACCATCCCGCGAGAACCAGCGCTCCTATGCCGGCCGAAATCGCCCCGCAGACCAGGACAATCCAGCCAGTAACACCTCTGGAATCGGGATTCAGGTTCATGGCACCATCTGCCGATCCGATTGCGTGTTCGGGCTCTGGCATGCTGTTTCCATTCCGCGAAATCGCGAAGATAAAAAACTTCAGCAGCGTGGCGGCTGCGGTGTACCGCCTTGCCGCTTATGATACTCCCGATGGAAATTTGCTCTCGTCATTGCGGCGTGTGACGGCCTGCCCCGGCAGGCTGTAAGCCGCGGCCGGAAACCAGAGGCACGAAGTGCGAAACCGCCTGGACCCCGGCCTCCGCCGGGGCGACGAAATGAGAGAACAAAAAAAAGCCCACCGGGTTTGCCGGGGGGCTGCGGTAACCACTCGTAAGGAGAGTTATTCGGGGTACCTAAACAAAACTCAGGCCCAGCATCTCCCG
>Ga0080064_1002982_pt1 | contig 26315 bp, 21 predicted proteins | sample Subgrocontami54m_FD_69260 | JGI IMG/M metagenome (GOLD analysis project Ga0080064, IMG submission 69260) | Subsurface groundwater microbial communities from S. Glens Falls, New York, USA - GMW46 contaminated, 5.4 m (SPADES assembly) (version 2) ...
GGAGCAGCCGTACGAAGAGATCGGCGATCCCAATAACACGTTCAAAGACAGGGTGCGGATCGGGGCTTACCCGGTGGAAGAGCTGGGCGGGTTGATCTTCGCCTACGTGGGGCCGGAGCCGGCGCCGCTGCTGCCTCGGTGGGACCTCTTTGTCGGGGAGAATGTCGTGCGCGAGATCGGCTGGGCAATGCTCCCGTGCAATTGGCTCCAGGCAGTCGAGAACGCCTTGGACCCGTCGCATGTCATATCGCTGCACGGACGTTTCTCCCGCTACGTGCTGGAGCGGCTTGGACGCCCTAACCTCGGGCGCGAATTTACCCGCGTCGGCGGCGCGGCGGGATCGCAGAAGCCTCTCTCCGATGAACGTACGGAGTTTGGGTGGCTGGGCCGGCGCTACGTTAACGGCGAATGGTCTCCGACGGCGGGATTGGTCTTTCCGCACATGGTGAGAACTCCTGATGGCTCTTTCCAGATCACGGTGCCGATGGACGATACGCACTCACTCTACATCTACTATTTCACCTACGATCCCGCCGAATTAAGGACGGAGCTTGGACTGGAATGGCCGCCCGAAGAGGATCCCCGGAAGATCCCCGTATTCGAAGTGCCGGTGCCGGAGATAGACGGTGGGCTGGACTGGCGCATCCTGGACAACAACAGCGGTCAGGACTTGGGAACCTGGCGCTCGCAAGGGGAGATCTACGACCGTACGAAGGAGCACCTCGGGCAAAGCGACAGGGGAGTGATATTTTATCGACAGCTGCTGGACGAGCAGCTCCAGATCGTCGAGGACGGTGGCGAGCCGATGAACACATTCCGGGACCCCGAGCGCAACCGGCGCTTAGCGATACCCTGTGGCGCGAGAGGAGTCGATGGCGCATTGTTTGCCCTGCGCAATGCGGCGGGGGTGGACCGGACTTTTTCCGCGCGCAAGTACAGCCCGGTTTTCCGCGCGGCCGCGGTCAAAGAACGCGGGGAAGCGGCATTGAATGAGCCGGTGCTCTGACCACGGTTCACAGGCCGGCAAGTGAGAGGAGAGGCGAGACTGACTCCGAAAAAGCGGCGAAACGGCGCGAAGCGCCAGGAGGGATAATCATGCTATTGGGACTTTCGCACGGAGCCGAGACGATGTACGAATCTGCCATACCGAGCACAGAGGTGCTGGTGGGCACCATCCAAGGGATTGTACGGATCGAGCGCGGGGCGAATGGCTGGACCGTTACGGAGGTTACGCTGCGGGATAGCCATGTGCATGCGCTCCTGTTCGAGCCCGAGAGTCGCATATGGTTCGCCGGCATCTCCCACGACGGGATCTACGCCAGCACGGACGGCGGCCGTTCCTGGAAGAAGCGGGATCAGGGCGTGACGGAGAACGATATTTACACGTTGACCAGGACCAAGCTGAACGGCAAAGTCCGCCTCTTCGCGGGGACCGAGCCGGCGCACCTCTTCATCAGCGACGACCTCGGATTGACATGGTCGGAAAAACCGGCGCTCCGCAAGATGGATATGAGCGCCTGGATGTTTCCCGGACCCCCTCACATCGCGCACTTGAAACACATCACGTTCGACCCGGACGACGCGCGGATCTTGTACGCGGGTATCGAGCAGGGCGGGCTCTACCGCAGCCGGGACGGCGGCGACAGCTTCGTCCAGATCCCTGGGATGCACGACGACATTCACCGGGTGGTCATCAACCCGCGCAATAAGCAGCGCATGTACGTCACCGGCGGCTATGGCCTCTGGATCAGCGCCGACGGCGGCGCTACCTGGAACAATGTCACGGGGGTGGATGGCGAGGTCGGCGGTTATCCGGACCAACTGGTTTTCAAGCCCAGCGACCCGGATTGGATGATCATATCGGCGGGCCAAAAGAACCCGGGGGAGTGGCGGAAGGAACGTTCAGCGGGGAGCCGCATTTCCCGCAGCCGAGACGGCGGCTACACCTGGGAGACGCTCCGCGGAGGTCTGGAGGACCGCATGCAGGACTCGGTCGAAGCGATGTGCCTGGAGGAGGCTGGAGGGGCCGTACAGCTCTTTGCGGCTACCAGTGGTGGCCGGGTGCTCTGGAGTCAGGACAGCGGCGATCACTGGTCGATCGCGGTGAAAGGGCTTGCGCCGATATCCAAGGGTCCACACTACCGGGCGCTCATCCCGGCGGCCTAAGCTGCGGGGATAGAATCGCGCCTCGATTCGGCTCCCGGGCCATAGCCTGGCTTGAGTCTCCGACGTTCCAGAGATAAGCACCGATATCCGATCGTCTCTTCTTCCCCGATTCTCGAGTTCAATTGAAAGGAGCGAGGCATGCAGAAATATGATCGGGCATCCCGCAGCCCGGGAACTTATGAAAAATGGATAGCGGAAGAAGGTGTCCCTGTCCATGAGGCATTGATCGGGGTCGAGGACGTCGCTGATCTCAGGCGGGAGGTTTGGCCGAGAATGGGCGGCCGCGGCGCCATCGTCCAGATGCTCAGCCTTTACCAGGCGGAAAAGGGGATGTACGTGGTGGAAATTCCTCCTGGAAAGGCGCTCAACCCGGAACGGCACATCTACGACGAGTTCCTCTTGGTCCTGAGCGGACGCGGCGCTACGGAGGTCTGGCTTGAGGAAGGCGCGAGAAAGAGCTTCGAATGGGGACAGGGAAGCGCCTTTTCGATGCCGCTCAACGCATGGCACCGGCTGATCAATGCGACGAGCGAGCCCGCATTAGTCTTGGGACTGACCACGGCGCCGCGCATCATGAACACGGTCCATGACGCGGATTTCGCATTCAACTGCGACTATCGATTCGCCAAAGAGTATTCGGGAGAAAACGATTACTTTTCACGATCAAAGAAATATAGCCGGGGCGGACGCTCGAAGAGCACGATCTGGGAGACGAATTTCATCGCCAATGCCTACGAGTTCAAGTTGGACCCCCATGCTGATCGCCGTTCTGAGAAAGTGGCGGGAGGACTGGGAGGCAATTTTCACATGGGCAACGGTTGGCCCAACGGCCATTTCTCCCAGTGGCCCGTCGGCATTTACCACAAAGCGCATCGGCACGGGCCGGGCGCGGTCATCATCGGGCTGAACGGCGCAGGGTATGTGCTTGCCTGGCCCCAGCAATTTACGGCGCACCCTTTTGAGAACGGCTTTGGCGACAAGGTGGGCAGGATGTCCTGGGGACATCGCAGCGTCTACGCCCCGCCCGATAACTGGTACCACCAGCACTTCAATACGGGGAAGGAACCGGCCCGTCACATCGCAGTCCACTCCGGGGTCGACGAAAGACCGCTTCTCGATTTCGAAGGATTTCAGGACATTCCGGTGTTGGTGAGCGAGCGGGAGGGGGGACTGACGCTTGACTACGAGGACGAGGATCCGGAGATTCGCCGCCGGTTCGAAGAGGAGCTGGTCCGCCAAGGAATCGAGAGCGCCATGCCTGCGCTGTCGCGCGCGCCGTAGGTCAATTACTACGCTTGGGTCCCCTCTCCGCGAGCACGAGAAACGAGCACGAGCACGATATCGCCCGGCTACTTCTCTTCTTCGCGCGGCGCGGGAAAGAAATTCGCCGTGGGCGCCTGGCCGCGCTTCCATATCAGGAGATTCCGTTCGGAATCCATCACCACGGCCCCGTCCTGGCTAATGCCGCGCGTCCTCACCTTCACGAGGCCACGGCGCGGATCCTTCGGCGACTCGCGCGCGAGGAGGATCTCCGTCTCCGCGTAGAGGGTGTCGCCCACGTACATCTGATTCGGGAAGCGCACCTCCTTCCAGCCGAGGCCGACGCCGTTTCGGACAACATCGGCGCCGGTAAGACCGGTCACGATTGCCAGAGTAAGGGCGCTATTCACCAGAGGCCGCTCGAACCTCGTTCTCCGCGCATAATCGGCGTTGAAATACATCTGGTTGCCGTTATTGGTCAAGAGCGTGAACCAGGTATTGTCCGCCTCGGTCACCGTCCTCCCCACGGAGGAGCGATAGATGTCGCCCGCCTTGAAATCCTCGAAAAAAGGGCCCTGCCCGATCTCTTGAACCGCCATGTCCCGCGACCTCCTTATCAGATGTCTTGCTTTGCCCGATCTCCCCTCAAGAGAGAGCGGGCGCTTCCGAGGGTCGGGAGAGAGAGCCGGCATTGATCCGCGTGCTCGAGCGCAAGATCCAACGACCGGATATCCGGACCGCCCCATGACTCACTCGCCCCGCCGCCGGCGCTCGCCTTATGCCACCATGTCCGCCAAATATCCGCCGAGTAGCTCTGACCTGCGCTGGCATGAAGGGCTTCCACAAATCTTTCAAGCTCCAGGCCGGCGCGCGTAGCCAATTGAAATCCCTCGTATGCCGACTGTTTGTTCATGGCAAAGATCGCCTGTTGCACCAACTTCGCCGTCGCGCCGGTCCCTAGAGGCCCCATATGGACGATCGCTCCGGCAGACGCGGCGAATACCGGGCGACACACATCCAACCAACGCTCATCGCCGCCCACCATGAAACAGAGCCGCCCGGTCAGGACCCCCTGAACACCCCCGCTGACCGGCGCGTCCAGCAACCCGGCACCTCGGGCTACGACGCTCTCGTTGAGCCGGAGAATCGTTTCCGGGCGCACGGTGCTGTGGACCGCGACGACCGCTCCAGGTCGAGCGCCGCCCAGGATGCCATGGTCCCCCGCCAGCGCCGCTTCCAATTGTTCGTCATCTTTGACCGACACCTGAATGACGTCCGCCCATCGCCCCACTTCTATAGGCGAACGCATGGCGACACTGCCGCTGAGGGCCGGATCCCGCGTGCGCGCCTCGCTGAGATCGTAGACCGCCGCCTGAAAGCCGGCTTTCAGGGCATTAGCGGCGAGCGCCTGGCCGATCGGGCCAAGGCCGACGAACCCAACTTTGATATTTGACGCCGGATTCTGGGATATTTGATCTGTCACGACAAACTCACGACTCGGTGCCCGTGTTCGTCCTCTGTCCTCCCACGAGCACGATTACCCCATTGGATGGATTAGTGGACCGGCTCCTTCAGTGCTTCTTCCCCGCGTTCCTTGATCACCGCGGCGCGAAAGATCGGGCTGTACTTTCGCGCCGCGACGGTCCGCTCCACCCCGTCTCGATTGCGATAGAGCAAGAGCCCGGTGCCGCGCTCGATCTGGACACACTGGTTTTGGATCGGATCGCGGAAGGTGTTCATCGGCTCGCGGCCGCTCTCAACGGCCTGGATTTGCTCTTCCAGAAGCTGGCGGTAGAGCACGATCCCCTGGTCGCTTTGACCGAGCCGCTCGCGACTCCGGTCTGTGATATCGCCCTGAGAGCAAATCATCGCGAGATCCTGGCCGCTGTTATTGTCCAACATGGGCCAATCGAGCTCGGCCAGAATATCAGGCACGGGCACCTGGAAGACCGGGATCTCGCGGGGATCTTTTTGCGCCGGCCAGTCGAGCCCAAGTTCCCTCTTCAAATCGGCCGGGTTGTAGGTGAAGTAGTAAATGTAGAGCGTGTGGGTGTCGTCTGCGGGGATGGAGATCTGGAAAGAGCCATCAGGCATTCCAAGGGTGTAGGGGAACACCGTCGCCCCGCCCAGGATCCATTTGCCGTCGACGAGGCGCTGGCCGAGCCGGCCGAACTCTGTGCGCCGGGACGAGCGCTGCGTCGTCGGCTGGGCCGAGCCGCCGACGCGCTGGAGATCGGGCCTTCCGAGACGTTCGAGGACGTAGCGGGAAAACCGGCCGTGGAGCGGCGCCACGTGCGTCGAGTCCATCGGATTCTCCGTTATCTGGAGCCAATTGCAGGGAATCATTGCCCAGCCGATCTCGCGGATGACATTTTCCTTGACGAATATGTCCCATCTCGGCAGCAGCGGCGCGGGCTCCGGTCCGAGATAGGCAAAGATCAGCCCGCCCAGCTCTTCCACCGGGTAGGCCCCGATCCGCACCCTGTCTTTGAACGTGTTATTGGGATCGACGATCTCTTCATAGGGCTGCTCCAGACATCTCCCCGTCCCGTCAAAGAGCCAGCCATGGTACGCGCACCGGATCCCCGTCTCCTCCGGTATCCCGAACACCATCCCGCCCCGCCGGTGCGGGCAGTGCGCCTCCACGAGCCCCAATTTTCCGCTCCGGTCCCGGTAGAGAACGAGCCTCTCTCCCAGGATCGTGACCGGTTTGGTGCCGTGCTCGGGGAGCTGGCCGCTCGCCGCGATCGGGTGCCAGTACCGGCGCATCAGCTCTCCGCACGGCGTCCCTTTCCCCACTCGCGTGTAGCGTTCGTTCTCTTCTGTAGTCAGCACGCTGTACCTCCGTTAACGTCTTCAAGCCTCTTTGCTCGATCGACCAAAGAAGACGAGAGAATCTATAGTTCTCCCCCGCATGGTTGTCAAGTTTGGCGGGCGGGTTCGCAACGACAAAACGGCTGTTTGACAGGCGATCACAGCCGGGATTATAGGGTACAAGGACAACGTTAACAGTTGTAAATGGAGTCGAAAAAATCAGGCTAACCGAACTGAAGAAGGAGGTAGTCTCTATGCTAGGCGTATGTTTGAGAGTCGGCCTTGGCCGGCCAACCCGCGGGTTATTTGCCGGGCTCGCGGGCTTGGGTGTTCTGCTTGCGGCCGCTGGCGCATTCGCAGCCGCTGCGACCCCCGCGCCTGGAGCCGCCAAGAAGAATCCGGCTTTCAATCAGCAGTGGGCCGACCTTGTTGCGGCCGCCAAGCAAGAGGGGAAGCTGATGGTGAATGGCGGAGCGTCGGGGGCCGGTGGAGGTCTCGGATCGACGTTGATGAAATTCGGGGAAAAGTTCGGCATCAAGGTCACGATCGGCAGGGGCGCCGGAGGCGCGCAGGCGGATAGGATGCTGGCGGAGCGGCGCGGCGGCCACTACAACATGGACATCATTACCAGCGGGGCCACGACGTTCACCCAAACGCTCCTGCCGGCAAAGGCCCTGGATCCGGTCAAGCCCATGCTTTTCCATCCGGAAGTCATCGACGCCTCTCTGTGGAAGGGAGGCATCCACCGCTACGCGGATCCGGAGCAAAGGTACATATTCGCCTTCGCCGCGAGGAACGCCCCCGTCGGCATCTCGATCAACACCAAGCTCGTGCAGAAGGGTGAAATAAAATCTTTTTGGGACCTGCTGAAGCCGAAATGGAAAGGGAGGATCATCGCCTACCATCCCAGACACGGCCAGGTCACCTACTCCAATCTATACTATGACAAAACCGTGGGGCCGGAGTACCTGCGGCGGATCTATACCGAAGGAAAGCTGGCTTATGTTACCACCGTCCGGGAGTTTGCGGACGGGCTGGCGTCCGGGGCGTATGCCATCGGCTTTCTCGAAGGCGGCGCGCAGCGCGATCTTCGAGAGATGGTGGGTCAAGGTTTGCCGGTTAAAATTTTAACGGCGCACGATATCGGCGGGATGGCCCTTTCCAGTCCTGGAGGCTCCGGGCTGCTTGGGGCCGTCAACAGGCCTGCTAACCCAAACGCCCAGAAGCTTTTTGTAAACTGGCTCTTAACCAAAGAGGCGCAGCTTAATTTCAACAACGCCCGGCTCGCCGGCCAGGGCGGCGATTACGAATCCTTCAGGGCGGATATTCCCAACGATGGCGTCGATCCGGAGTGGCGGCTGGGAAAAAACTTTGTCTTGCCGGAAGCGGATCCTAACTTCATCGAGAAGGAAGACAAAGCCAAAGCATTCATCAACCAGCTGATCAATAGGCTGGGCCTGTAGCAGGCCGCTGAAAAAGGCCGGAATTTCCGTGCTCGTTGCTCGTGCTCGTGGGAAAGAGAGAGGGGACGAACACGAGTCACGAACACGAATAACGAACTCGCCGGAGGGCATCGCATGCTGCCGCACGGAATGAGAAAATTTGTAGACACGGAACGGGGTTTGCTGGATCGAGCCATCTTTTCCTCCCAGGAGCTGTACGAGCTCGAATTGGAGCGGATCTTCGGCCGCTGCTGGCTCTATCTCGGCCATGAGAGCCAAATCCCCCGGCCGAAAGACTTCCTTACGTCCTATATGGGAGAAGACCCCATCATTGTCTGGCGCGGGGAGGATGGGACCGTGCGCGCCTTTCTGAACGTTTGCCGCCACCGCGGAAATCTCCTCTGCCGGATCGACCAGGGGAAGGCCGACAGCGTGATGTGCACCTATCACGGCTGGACCTATGCGAGCGACGGTTCGTTGGTGAGCGTCCCTCTCCGAAAGGAGGGTTGGGCCGGCGGCTTTGACTTGGCCGACTGGGGTTTGGCGGAAGTTCCAAGGTTGTACCAGCACAAGGGCCTGATCTTCGGCTCGATGGCGCAGGACGCGCCGCCGTTTCTCGACTATCTATCGCGGCAGGCGGCCGAAGTGGACGCTCTCGTGGATCGCACAGCCGGAGGAACGGAGGTCATTGGGGGGGTCCATAAATGGGTGATGCCCATGAATTGGAAATTCCCGGCGGACAACTTCGGTGGCGACGACGGACATCACCCAACGGCCCACGCCTCGTTGCGCAAGGTGCGTTTCGACGGGCGGGCGAGATACCGCATGGACTTCGGCCCTCCTCCGGAGAACGAAGAGGTTCTGGCGGATTTTCCCGAAGGCCCCATTCGGGACTACCACATCGAGCATCTCCCGGAGGCCCGCGCGCGGCTGGGAAAGGAAGTCGCGGAGCGAGGCACCGTCATCACGACCGTCTTTCCCAACTTCTCCGTGTCCACGCTGCGCAATATGATACGCGTCTGGCATCCCCGCGGACCCGGTAAGACTGAGGTGTGGTCCTACTGTGTGGTTGACAAAGACGCCCCGCCGGAAGTCAAGGAGGCTATGCGCCTGAACAATGTCCGCATGTTCGGCCCGGCAGGCGTGGTTGAGCAAGACGATGCGAATAATTGGCTGGGTTGCACGAGGACCGCTCGGGGATGGGCGGCGCGCCAGATACCGATGAAGATTCAGGGGCGGGCGGAGGCCGGCGAGGAGAAGGCGGGGCCTCTATCGCGGGAGCGTCTCAGGGTCTTTTATGACCGTTGGGCCGCATTAATGGATGCAGAGAGTTGGGCCGGCGTGAATTGGAAAGAGCTCCCGGTACCGTTCTGACCCCTCCGGAAGCCCGAGAGGAGCACGGCGCGATGGCATTTTTGAGTGAATTCGGATCCAAATCCGCGCTATGGTATGAGATCAACGCCTTCTTGACCCATGAGGCGCGTCTCCTTGACGAACGGCGCTTTGAGGAGTGGTTGGAATTATTCACCGAGGACGCTCGCTATCGGATACCGGTGCGCGGGTCGGGAGGGGTCGCTGTCGAGGCGGCTGACGCTCATGGAGCGAATCCGTTGGCGATCATGGACGATGACAAGCCGATGTTGGAGAAACGCGTAGCGCGCATACGTTCGGGCGTTGCCTGGGCGGAGGAGCCGCCATCGGTTACCATCCACATGATTGCCAATGTCGACATTGGCAAGGTGGATGAAGAACAACGCGAAGTTGAAGTGCGATCGGCGGTTTTCGTCTATCGGTCGCAGCTGGAAACGGAGAGAGAGTTTATTGTAGGCCGTCGGCGCGACCTCTTGGCGCGGAGGGATCAGAAATGGCGCATCCGCCGCCGCGAAGTCGAGCTGGCGGACAGCGTGCTCGAGATGAAGAACCTGAGCATTTTTCTCTAAAGGCCCGGCTCCCTTAGAGTCCCAATTTATTGACCAGTTGTTTCACAAAATTCTGCGCCGCCATTTCCTTCTCTGTAAAGTCCGGCTCGGTCTCCGGCAGGACGAAATTCTTCGCCAGCCGCCACTCCAGATCGACGCCATCGTTGGGGATGTCCGCCCGGAAAGATTCATAATCGCCGCCCTGGCCGTTGAGCCTGGCCCTGTTGAACAAGAGCTGCGCCTCTTTCGTCAGGAACCAGTTCACGAAGAGCTTCTGGGTGTTTGGGTTGGCAGGCCTGTTCACGACCCCGAGCAGCCCCGAGCCTCCAGGACTGGAAAGGGCCATCCCGCCGATATCGTGCGCCGTTAAAATTTTAACCGGCAAACCTTGATTGACCATCTCCCGAAGATCGCGCTGGGCGCCGCCGTCCAAAAAGCCGATCGCGTACGCGCCGGCCGCCAGCCCGTCCGCCAACTCCCTGTTGGTGGAGACGTAGGTCAATCCCCCTTCGGAGTAGATCCGGCGCAGGAACTCCGGTCCCAGATTTTTATCGTAGTAGATATTGAAGTAGGTCACCTGGCTGTGGCGCGGATGGTAGGCGATGATCTTCCCCTTCCACTTCGGATCGAGCAGGTTGGCAAACGAATGTATTTCCCCCGGCTTTACCAGCTTGGTATTGATCGATATCCCAATGGGGGCGTTCCTTGCGGCGAAAGCGAATACGTACTTTCGCTCCGAATCCGCGTAGCGGTGGACACCCCCCTTCCACAACGAGGCGTCGATGACTTCCGGATGGAAGAGCAGCGGCTTGACCGGATCCAGCGCCTTGGCCGGCACCAGCGTAGTGGTGAAGTTCCTCGCGCTACCGATAGCGATGTCCATGCTATAGACGCCGCCGCGCCGCTCCGCCAGCATTCTCTGTGTCTGGTCGCTTCCGCCGCCCCGTCCGATCGTGACCTTGATGCCGAACTTTTCCCCAAACTGCGCCAGCGCCGCGCCGAGCCCTCCTCCGGCCGCCGAAGCTCCTCCGTTGACGACGAGCCTCCCCTCGCGCTTTGCGGAGGAAACGAGATCGCCCCATTCGCGGCTGAAAGCCGGGTTGGCCGCTGCACCCGGCGCGGGATGAGCCGCAAGCAGCACCGCAAGGCCGGCGGCGCCAAGCAGTGATCCGTCGCTGATGAAACGTGCACCCAGCATCGATACGACCTCCTCCAGCCACCCCTCATAGTCTCCCTCTATCGTTCTTGTCAAGGTTCTCCCGGAAGAACGGGCTTGCTCATTCGGTGATCCATGCATTGACGTCCCATCCTTGTCTGTGATAATTCGCGTTCTTACAGAAGAGAATCGGAGCGGAGGATTTGTGTTAAACCGTGAAGAGAATGATCTTATCTGCCGGACGGGGCCGGGAACACCGGGAGGGGAGTTTATGCGGCGCTACTGGCAGCCGGTGGCGCTGGCGGAAGAGCTGCCCTCGGGCGGCCCGCCGGTTCCCGTGCGGATACTGAGCGAGGATCTGGTCCTTTTCCGGGACGATCAGGAGAGGATCGGTCTTTTGGGGCTCCACTGTTCTCATCGTGCGTCCGACCTGAGCTACGGGAGGATCGAAGACGGGGGGCTCAGGTGTCTCTACCACGGGTGGCTCTATGACATTCATGGGAGCTGTCTCGAGCAACCGAATGAGCCTCCCGGCCGGGGATTTCAGGATAAGGTCCGCCACCCGGCTTATCCGTGCCGGGAGAAGGCGGGAGTGATATTCGCCTACCTGGGACCCGGGGAGCCGCCGTTGCTTCCGGCCTATGAGGCGCTGGAGGTCGGCGACGAGCAGCGGTGGATCGCGAAGCAGTACCACGAATGCAATTACCTGCAAGCCCTTGAGGGAAATTACGACGCGACGCATGTCCTCTTCCTCCATGCCTTCCTGCCGACGCCGGAAGGAAGAAAGGCTCAGGGCCGGCGCGCCAATGATCAGGTCGCCCTCGATTACCGCGCGGACCCGGACAACCGCTTGAGTAGAGTGCCTGTTGATTATGATGCTCAGGAGACCGACTTTGGTTCGCGTTATTACAGCCTTAGAAATATCAGAGGCGACCAAAAAGGCGTCAGCGTCGGCAATTTCGTCCTGCCGAACCTCTGCGCGGTCCAGGGAGGGCCACAGCCGCGCGGGGACGGATATCTGATCAACTGGCACGTGCCGGCCGACGATGAGCACCACTGGCGCTTCTCCATCGCCTTCAAGCGCTCGGGACCGCTCGACCCGGTGTTCGGCAAGCAGCGCACCTCCGCGCTGACTCCGGATTACAAGTTCATCCAGAACAAGGCGAACCGCTACCTGCAGGATCGCGAGGAGATGAAGAAGACCACGTTCGCGGGGTTCGGCACCGTTTTCGTGGTCGGGGACCACTTCACGACGGAAAGCGCCGGTCCGATTCAGGACCGGACCAAAGAACATCTAGGCATGGCCGATCGGCCGATCACCGGCGCCCGGCGCTCCGCCTTGAAGGCGATCCGGCAGGTTCAGGAGGGAAAAGATCCCCCCCACGTCATCCGGAAACCCGAAGAGAACGACATGAGCCACATTCTAGTGGGCGAGGAAGAGATTATCAGCGGCTCGACAAGCCTCAAGGATTATATTCGTCAGCGCGCCATGCCGACCGAGTCGCCCAGGATGAAAAAACCGCCGCAGGCCTGAGGTCTATCGGAAGGCCGATGCACTCGATTGAGGGGTATCGAGCGTTTCTTCGTTTGAAGCGTAGTACGCGCGTATTGCATCGGCCCGGAGAGAGACCTTCAGGCCGGCTGACGGCAGATGCGGCCTGCTAGCGAGACAGGGAGAGATCGTGCCGGAAAGAAAACTCCGAATCGGAATCATCGGAGACGGCCGCCGCGGGAGGTCGCACATCCGGACCATTACCGAACTGCCGGATCTTTATGAATTGGCGGCGGTCTCAGATCCCGCCTATGCCCACGGAAAAGAGCCGGCGCAAGAGGCCCGGCAGGCCAGGAGCTATATTTCGGTCCGCGACCTCCTTTCCAAAGAAAAGCTGGATGTTGCCGTCATAGCCACGCCGCCCGAGACGCACCATATCATCGCGACCCTGGTCGCGGAGCGGGGAGTCCCGATGTTGATCGAGACGCCCCTCGCCCTCACCCGGGCGATGATGAACGTGCTGGCGGGCGCTATTGCCAAGGCGGGCGTCCCCGCCGAGGCGGGCGAAAACATGTGGCGCAGACCTGTCGAGCAGCTCAATCAAAAAGCGATCGCGCAAGGGTTGATCGGGAGAGTCCTGCGGGTGTCGAGTTATTATGAATCGGCCGGCAGCGACAGCTGCTATCACACGATGAGCCTGCTCAGAACCTACGCCGGGGCCGACGCCGAAGCGGTCAGGAGTTTTTCACGGGAATTTCCCTTGGATCCGATTCCCGGACAGAAAAGCGGCGAAGAAAAGCCCTCCGAGCCGATCCATCCCATGACGGGTCTGACCGAGGAGAAGTGGACTCAAGCGGAACTCCGCTATGCGAACGGCGTCCTCGGCTCCTGCACCTATGTGACCGGCTGGATGGGGCCTCTGCGCCGCGGCCACCCGCGCTTTATGACGATCGAGGGCACGGAAGGTTTTATTATAACGGGAGACGCCGACGTCAATACGTTGCGCAGAGTAGAGGGATTTACCCCGCGCGATTACCCCAAGCGCGTCGCATTTCAAAAATTAGGCGACCGGGAAGTCCCGATGCGCTACTATTATGAGACCCATCCCGAGGTGGAATATCGGAATCCGTTCAGCGATCGATTTCTGACCGACAGCGGCGCCGGCGGAGTGCCCTCGGACGGAATCGCCCGAGCTCACGAGCTCCAGTCGATCTTTAACTCGATCACCAGAGGCGCCGACCCCCGGTATTCCGTGGCGCGGGCGCGCCGCGATCAGGAACTGAGCATCACCATCCATGAGGCGGCCGGCCGCGAGGGATGGCTCAGAAGCGTTGAGTTGCCGGATGAAACGGAATGGGAGCGTTCGCAGCACGAAGTTTTTCGGAAAGAATGGGGCGCCGATCCGATTAAGGAGCTGCCGGCGCTCCTCAAGAGAATGTAGTTAATAAGCGAGGGAAAAAGGAGGAACGACTATGGCCCTGGCACTTTCACACGGTAGTGGAAAGACCATCTGTTCCGCTGACGCTCCGTCAAACGAGGTGCTGGTCGGCACCCTCGACGGGATCGTGCGCATCGAGCGCACTAACGGCGGCTGGAGCAAAACCGGCCACGTTCTCCAGGGCAAACACATCCATGCCATTCTCCTGGAGCCCGAGAGCGGCGTCTGGTTCGCGGGCGTCTCCTTTGGCGGCATCTACGCCAGCGAGGACGGAGGCCGCGCCTGGAAGCCGCGGAGCGAAGGCCTGACCCAGAACGACATCTACAGCCTGTCGGCGGCCAAGGTGAACGGCAAGACGCGTCTTTTCGCCGGGACCGAGCCCGCGCACCTCTTCGTCAGCGACGACCTCGGGCTGAGTTGGTCGGAGAAGCCCGGCCTGCGCAAGATGGACATGAGCGGATGGTCCTTCCCCGGTCCACCGCACATCGCTCATCTGAAGCACATCAACTTCGAGCCCGCCAATCCCCACACCATCTTCGCCAGCATTGAGCAAGGGGGGCTGTATGTGAGCCGGGATGACGGCGAGACGTGGAAGCAAATCCCCGGGATGTACATCGACATTCACCGCTGCGTCATCAATCCGGTGAAGCCTGAGCGCATGTACGTGACCGGCGGCGAGGGTCTGTGGGTGAGTACGGACGCCGGGAAAGGCTGGCGCAATATATTCGGCCACGGCAGCGAGGCCGGCGGCTATCCGGACCAGCTCGTTTACAAGCCCAGCGACCCGGACACTATGCTCGTCAGCGCCGGGCAGAAGAGCCCCGGCGACTGGCGCAACGAAGGCACCGCGCTCACGCGCATCTCGCTGAGTCGCGACGGCGGCTTCACCTGGGAAGTCTGCCGGGGCGGCCTTCCGGACCGCATGCAGCCGAGCATCGAGGCCATGACGCTGGAAGAGGCCGGCCGCACCGTCCAGGTCTTTGCCGCCACCACCGCGGGGACGGTGCTCTGGAGCGAGGATGGCGGCGCGACCTGGTCCACGATCATCGAGGGGCTGGCGCCGATCTCCAAGGGCCCGCACTACCGGCCTCTCGTAAGGAAGTCCGCGGCCGCCCACGGAAACGCGACGGCCTGAAGAAGGCCCGGGAAGCGGATCGATCACGAAAAATAATTCGATGGACGTTACTCACGGCAGAGCCATCCCCCGGGCCCCAGCGGCAGTTCGCATTCCGCGAGTCGGCGCCCCCACATTTATCATGGCCGTACTGGTGCTTGTCCTTGGGTTTTTCCTCATCTATCCCATCGTCACGATCCTCCTGATCAGCTTCAACACGGCCAGGTCCATCTTCGTGGGGCCCACGGAGTGGGGCCTCGGCAACTGGGAGGCGGTGTTTACCAATCCCCGGTTGCTGCGATCCCTGCTCAATTCATTTTTGGTATTTGGTATTATTACCACGATCAGCTTTCCCCTCGCGGTTTTGATCTCCTGGGTATTGGCGCGGGTACGCATTCCGTTCAGTCACGGGTTCGAATTCCTCTTCTGGGTTGCCTGGATGATGCCCAATATCGCCGTGACCATAGGATGGCTTTTGCTTGCCCATCCTCAGGTCGGCATAGCCAACGTCCTGCTCGAGCGGCTTCCTTGGATGGATGGAAAACCCTTGAATCTTTACAGCGTGCCCGGGATCATTTGGGTCCATCTTTTCAGCGGCGCGATATCACAGAAAGTAATGCTCCTGACTCCGGCGTTCCGGAACATGGACGCGGCGCTGGAAGAGGCGGGGCGGGTAAGCGGGGCGTCGACGGTGGGGACGATGATGAAGGTGACGTTGCCCGTCATGGTCCCCGTGATGGGGCTGGTGTTTGCGCTGCAACTGTTCCACATCTTCAGATCCTTTGAAATAGAACTGATATTAGGGGCGCCGATAAGTTTTTACGTCTACTCCACGATGCTTTTTGAACTCATTCGGTCCACTGAGCCGCCTCTCCACGGGCAGGCTGCGGCCCTGGCCGGCGTCACGCTGGTCGTGGTGGCCTTTATCGTCCCCTTGCAGCGATGGCTGATCGGCAGGCGCCGGTACACCACGGTGACGGGATCGTTCAAGCCCGGACTGATCGACATAGGGGCGGTTAAGTATGTTGCTCTCGGATTGATGGTGTTGGTTCTTTGCCTTGAAATCGTCGTGCCTTCATTGAGTCTCGTGGTAGGCAGCTTCATGGTCCGGTCCGGTTTCTTCCATATCGATCCTGCATTCAGCCTTCGCCACTGGATATTTCTTTTCAATGATCATGATCTCATCCGGGCGCTCGGCAACACCCTTATCCTGGCCGGCACCACCGCCCTTATCAGCCCCATCCTTTTCTCCATGATCGGCTATATCCTGGTCCGAACGCGCTGGCGCGGCCGGATGCTGGTGGATTCCATCATCTGGTCATCCGGGGTGATACCCGGAATGCTGTCCGGCCTCGGCCTGTTGCTCATGTTCCTGGGCACCCCGGGTCTCAATTTTTTGTATGGCTCCATATGGGCGCTGTTGCTCGTCGTTATCATGCAAGGGAACACGACGGGGGTCAATTTATCGAAGGCGGTGTTCGTGCAGATGGGGCAGGATATGGAGGATCAAGCGCGAGTGTCGGGCGCCGGTTGGTTGAGGACCTATTTCCGGATATGGATACCGTTACTGATGCCGACCCTGATCCTGTTGGGCACCTTCCATTTCGTCATTGCAGCGAATTCGACCAGCAGCATTATATTGCTTGCGGCCAGGGACACGGTCACCTTGTCGATATTGGCGCTTGAATACGCATCGGTGGGCTATCGGGAGTCGGCGGGTATTATCTCCGTACTGATCATGCTGTTGACGGTCGGGGTATCGCTCGTGGCGCGCGCTTTCGGTTTGCGTTTGGGAGTGAGGCATCAGTATTAAGCAGGGTGATGAAAAGGCGTGCCCTGCTCGCTGAATAAAGACAGGAATAAGCGGTAGGCATGGAGGTTAGGATGGCGACGCGAGTGGGACATATCGGTCTCGGCAGCATGGGCAAGATCATGGCGCGGAACCAGATATCCGCCGGCTTTTCGCTCACGGTCTTCGATATCCGGAAAGAGCCGATGCGCGAACTGGAGCCGCTGGGCGCCGTGGCCGCTTCGTCGGCCAAAGAGGTCGCTGAGCGGTCGGAGATCGTCTGCATCTCGGTCGTCGATGATGTCCAGGTCAAAGAGGTGATGCTGGGATCCGAGGGAGTCCTGGCCGGCGCCCGGCCGGGGCTCGTGGTCGCCATCCATAGCAATGTCCAGCCGAAGACGGCCCACAAAATCGGTGCACTCGCGGACAAACTTGGAGTCGGCGTGATCGATGCGACCGTGAGCGGGGCCCAATTCGGCGCGGAGGCGCGGACGCTTTGCTTCATGGTCGGAGGCGACAAGGCGCTCTTGGAACGGTGCCGCCCGGTTTTTGAAGCATCCGGGCCGCACATTTTTCATATGGGGCCGCTCGGCACCGGTGGAGCGATGAAGCTGGCCCAGCAGGTGATCTTTTGTTTGAACCGGCTTGCGGCTTACGAAGGAATGGTGCTTGCCGAAAAGGCCGGGGTCGATCTCCGGGCGGCGCAAGAGGCGCTGCACTGGACTTTGGGGCAGAGCCACGTGACCGACCACTGGCTGGAAAGGTACCGGGACACCGAGCCGGACAAACGCCGGATATTTACAACGATCCTCCATTCGGTCAGCCATGCCCTGGAGCTGGCCTACGACCTGGGTGTGCCGCTCCCGGCGTCCGCGTTGATGCAGCAGCTCTTTCCCGTAGAACATCCGAAGGACATGGCATATAGCCCCAGGCGCCGTTACAATCTCACCGTCAAGGGAGAGTGAATGCAGCCTAAGATGAGTGACCGGAGTCCAGAGGGAGGTGGAGCGTGCTGACGCGAGAAGAGAACGAACGCTATACGCGAGTGGGGAAAGGGACGCCGTGCGGGGAGCTGATGCGCCGGTACTGGCACCCGATCGCCGCGAGCGCGCAGCTTCCCCAGCACGGGACCAAACCCGTCACGATCCTGGGAGAGAGCCTGGTGCTCTACCGGGACCGGAGCGGAAAATTGGGGCTGGTGGAGGCGCACTGCCCGCACCGGCGGGGCGGGATGGTGTTTGGGATTCCGGAGGAGGCGGGGATCCGGTGCGCGTACCACGGGTGGCTCTTCGACGGGACGGGGAGATGCCTGGAGCAGCCCTATGAGGAGATCGTGGATCCACAGAGCACGTTCAAAGACCGGGTGCGGATCGGGGCCTATCGGGTGGAAGAGCTGGGGGGGTTGATCTTCGCCTATCTCGGGCCGGAGCCGGCGCCGCTGCTGCCGCGCTGGGACTTTTTCGTGGATCCGGGGCTCATCCGGGAGATCGGCTGGGCGGTGATTCCCTGCAACTGGCTTCAGTGCATCGAAAACGGCGTGGACGGCTCTCACGTGCCCTATCTCCACGGCCGCTTCTCGAACTATGTATTGGAGCAATTAGGACAGCCGCATCTCCGTCGACATTTAAAAAATTACTACGTCAAGATGGGTTGGGAGCTTCACCCTTACGGCGTTTTGAAGACCCATGACCCGGAAGGGAAGTCGGGGCAGTCGGTGGGAAATGTTCTCGTCTTTCCTTATACAGACCGGCAGGCGGACGATTCCCTCCAGGTTCGCGTGCCGATGGACGACACGCATACGTTTTTCATCTGGTACTACACCTTCGGGGCGGACGGCCAGGCGGAGCTCGGCATTCAGGAAAAATTGCCGCAAGATCCCCGGCGGGTCCCCGCCCATGAAGTTCCGGTTCCTGAAGTCGACGAAGCGGGGAACATTTCCTGGAAACTGTTGGACAACAACAGCGGGCAGGATCTGGTGATGTGGCATAGCCAGGGGGAGATCGCGGACCGGACGAAGGAGCATCTGGGCCGGGGCGATCTGGGGGTGATCCTTTTTCGGAAGCTCCTGGACGAGCAGATCAGGATCGTCGAAGAGGGGGGAGAGCCGATCAATACCTTTCGCAATCCCGAAGCCAACCGGTCCATCGACACCGCAGTAGAAAAACCCGGCGGGTTCTTCGGCCGGCTGAGCGACAACGGGGTGAACCGGACCTTGGGAGCGCGCAAGTACAGCCCCATTTACCGGGAGGCGACGCGGCGGATCGAAGGGGAAGAAGCGCTCGCGCTGCCCATACACTCGTGAGGGAGCGGCGAGCCGCAGGCACAACGGGAGGAAAAAAGATGACCAGCGCAAAAGACAGCCCGGCAGGGCAAAAAGGGCAGCCATCCCAGACTGAGTCCGAATCTCCCCAGCTCACCGGTATTCGGATCCTGGACTTCAGCCACATTCTCGCGGGCCCCTTCTGCACCCGTCTACTCGCGGATCTCGGCGCCGAGGTGCTGAAGGTGGAGACCGACACGCGGCCGGAACGCATGGGCGCGACGCGGATCGACCCGGCTTCAAAGCGGCGCCAGGACCGCCCGCCGTCATTTTTGAACATCAATCGCAATAAGCGCTCCATCACCATCAACCTGAAGACCGAGGGGGGGCGCGCGTTGGCCACACAGCTCGCCACGAAAGCGGACATCGTAGTTGAAAACTTCAGCGCCGAGGTGATGAAGCGGCTTGGTCTGGCCTACGAGCACCTCCAACCGCTCAATCCCCGACTGATCTACGTGAGTATGTCCGGCTTCGGACACAATGGGCCGCGCAAGGATTGGACCAGCATGAACATGAGCTTACAGGCCTACACCGGGCTCATGATGGTCACCGGGGCGGAAGGCGATCTGCCAACTGCAATCTCCAACTCTTGGAATGACTATATCGGCGGGCTGCACGCATGTCATGCCGTGCTCCAAGCGCTTGCGGAAAGAGAAAGAACGGGCACGGGAAGGAATCTCGACCTGGCTCAGTTTGAATGCAGCGTTGCCACCATCGCTCCTCTCGTGATCGCCAGCGCCTTCAATGGCGAGGTGCCGCCGCGCCAGGGAAGCCGGTCCACGCATGCGGCGCCGCAGGGCTGTTACCAATGCGCGGGCAAAGACGACTGGTGCGCCATCAGCGTGGAGAACGATGGTCAATGGAAGGCGCTGGTCAGCCGGATGGGCAGTCCCGCCTGGGCCAACGAGGGCAGATTTTCGTCACTCGCAGGCCGCATACGCCACCACGATGAGCTGGACCGCAATCTGGAGGCCTGGACGCGCCAGTTCACGCCTCTTGAGATAGAAAATCGTCTCAAGCCGGCGGGCATCGCGTGCGAGCGGATGCGCCGCATGAACGAGATCGTCGGCGCGCCGGACGCCGGCAACGTGTATCGCTGGATGGAGGATCCGCCATCGCGCACGCTCGCAACCGGGTTGCCCTTCGAGTTCAGCACAAGCACCGTGGCTCCCCTTTCTCCGGCCCCTCGCGTTGGGGAACACACAAAGGCGGCGTTGGAAGAATGGCTGGGCCTGTCGGCAGCCAAAATCGCGGAACTCGCCGCGACAGGCGCTCTGGAGTAGGGGACTTGCGTCCCCGGCCGGCGCCTTCGGAAGGAAGGAGATAGAAATGCTTGCATGGTTTTCAGGAGGACAGCATGGTCCGGATCGTTGATCTGACGGCGCATTCGGGCATCTATGCCTCTCGGTTAATGGTAGAGAGCGGGCACGACGTTATCCGGGTGGAGCCGCCCCAAGGCGATGCGGTGCGTCGCCTTGGGCCCTACCTGGGCGGGACGCCTAATCTGGAACTGGGCGCGTTTCATCTGTTTCTGAACGCGGGAAAGCGCAGCCTTACTCTCAATCTCGATGCGTCGCCGGGCCGCGACATATTTCTGGCGCTCGTCAAGACAGCGGACGCGGTAGTGGCCAATGTCCCACTGCCGCTTACTCTCGAGGAGATCGCTCAAGCCAACGAGAAGTTGGCGGTCGTTGGTGTGGAGGATGATGCCGGGCCAGAGCTATGCGCCTATGCCCGCTCCGGGCTCTTAGCCATCACGGGGCACCCCGGCAAACGGCCTGCGCTGCTCGGCGGCCATATCGTTTATGCGGCGACGGGCCTCTATGTGGCCGTGGCGATGTCGGCGGCCCTTTACGGCCGTCAGCGTTCCGGACATGGGCAGATCGTGAAGGTGTCGATCCGCCAGTGCCTGGAAACCCTCGCCGAACAGTCGATGATCGCCTACGCCGCCGAAGGCAAGATCACCCAGCGGCGCGGTTATCGCGGGGCGATAACCGCGGTTTCGGGCGCGTTCCCAACGAGCGACGGCTATTGGATGGCCAGTATGCCCACGACACCCGGAAGGTGGGCGGAATTCATGAAGTGGGTCCAAGACCCAGTGTTGATGGCCGATAAGTCGCTGGAAGACGAGGCGGAGCGGCTGGTAAAAAGGGACTTTATCTTGGACCGACTGGAGGCGTGGTCGCGCCAGTTTCCCAAAGAACAGATGGTGGAAGAGGCGCAGCGGCGGCATATTCCGGGCACTCCAGTGGCTGTCCCGTTGGATCTGGCACAGGACCCGCAGCTCTGGGCGCGCGGGTTTTTCGAAGAGAAGGAACATGAGGAGGCGGGCCGCCCTGTCTTAAGCCCGCGGGGCGCCATCGGCGTGGTTCTCGGAACCTCGCTACGACCTGCGCCTAAACGCGGACAGCACAATGCGGAGATTCTGCGAGAACTCGGGTTCTCCGAAGTTGAGCACCGCGCTCTTGTCGAGTCGGGCGCAGTATAAAAAGGGGGGCAGCATGCAGGTCGAGCAGAAGTTGTTCTTTGGCGACGTGGAAATCGGTCAGACCATGCCCGAAATGCGGCATGGACCGCTGACGCTCGTGGACACAATACGCTGGTGTGGCTTTCAGGAGAACTGGTGGGCCAGTCTCCATTATGATCGGGAGCGCGTGCGAACCCGAAGCGGTCTTCGATCATTCATCGCGAGCGGGGCCTATCGTGAGGCGTTGGTGACGCGCATGATCACGGATTGGATCGGTCCGTTGGGAATGCTCCGGCGGCTTTCGGTGCGCCATGTGGCCTCGACTCTCGAAGGTGATTTCCAAGTCTATACGATGGCCGTAGTCGAGAAGTCGGAGGATCCGAAGGATCCCTGGATTACTTGCCAGGTAGAGGGGCAGAATCAGGAGGGTAAGCAAATTCTAACCGGCCGGTGCACCGTCACGCTTCCCATCAAAAAATGATGAAGGGTGGTCTCGTCAGTATGGGGCTACCCAGCCACACTGAAAATGGCAGAGAAAGTGATTCGAACCCTTATCCACAGCGAAATTCCCTCTTTCAGCGCAGAGGTCAAACCTACCGCAGAGGCCGGACTCAGCTGAGAAAAAAGTACCTTGGTTGACACTCCTTCGGGCGGTCCATTATAGTTAGTAAAATCATGATCCAGCGTCGGAAAACCAGGCAGGTTCAGGTGGGCGGCGTGAAGATCGGGGGGGATGCCCCGGTCACGGTCCAATCGATGACCAAGACCGACACCCGCGACGCGAGGGCGACGGTGGACCAGATCTGGGCGCTGGAGGCGGCCGGCTGTGACGTCGTTCGGGTGGCGGTTCCGGTGCGCGAGGCGGCGGTAGAACTCGGGGCGATCAAGAAAAAGATCCGAATTCCCCTGATTGCGGACATTCATTTTAATTACAAGCTGGCCCTGATGGCTTTGAAAGAAGGGGTCGACGGGCTCCGTCTGAACCCGGGCAACATCGGCGCCCGCTGGTGCGTGGAGGAAGTCGTCAAGGCCGCGGTGGAGCGGAAAGTGCCGATTCGTATCGGGGTGAACGCGGGTTCTTTGGAGAAGGACCTCTTGGAGCGCCATGGCGGCCCCACCGTGGAAGGGATGGTGGAGAGCGCGCTTCGTCACATCCGTATCTTGGAAGAGCTCAACTATAGCGAAATCAAAGTCTCCCTCAAGGCTTCCAACCCGCTCATGATGATCGAGGCCTATCGCGCGCTGGCGGACAAGGTCGATTATCCTTTTCACCTGGGCGTGACGGAGGCCGGGACGCCCGCGGCGGGGACGATCAAGTCGTCGGTGGGTATCGGGACACTATTGGCGGAAGGGATCGGAGATACCATTCGCGTTTCTCTCTCGGCCGATCCGGTCGAGGAGGTGCGGGTGGGGATTGAGATTTTGAAGTCACTCGGCCTTCGCCAGGAGGGCTTGACCTTTGTCGCCTGTCCCTCCTGCGGGCGCGCGGATATCGACCTCGTCGGTTTGGCCCGCGAGGTGGAGCAGCGCCTGATTCCTTTCAGCCAAAAGAACATTCATGTGGCGGTCATGGGTTGTGAGGTGAATGGGCCCGGTGAGGCGCGCGCCGCCGACATCGGGGTCGCCGGAGGGAAGGGAATCGGCCTCATTTTTAAAAAAGGAGAGGTCATTCGCAAGGTCCCCGAGTCTCAGATCGTCGATGTCCTCATGGAGGAAGTGGAGAAACTGGTGGCGGAGCGGGAAGAGGAAAAAAGGGTTGCCCCCCTTAATGACTAGCCACCGTCCGTCTTCTAAGAGTCGTGCTCGCCGCCTGCGCTCGACGAACACGAAATACCCCTCGGCCGTGCTCGGGATCCTGAGCTTGTCGAAGGGCAATCGCAAACCCGTTTAAGAGAGACACCTGTGCGCTGGACGAAGACGTTCATCCCTACCCTGAGAGAGGATCCTGCGGACGCGGAGGTGGTAAGCCACAAGCTTCTCGTCCGCGCCGGGATGATCCGGCAGATCGCCCGCGGCATCTATGACTATCTCCCCCTCGCGCTCAGGGTGATCCGGAAGATCGAGACCATCGTGCGGGCGGAGATGGATCGCGCCGGGGCGCAGGAGCTCTTGCTGCCGGTCGTCTCTCCCGCGGAGCTCTGGCAGGAGAGCGGCCGCTGGGACCGCTACGGCAAGGAGCTGGTCCGCTTCAAGGATCGCCAAGACCGGGACTTTTGCCTGGGGCCGACCCATGAGGAGGTGATCACCGATCTGGTCCGCCGCACGGTTCGTTCTTACCGGGAATTGCCGTTCAACCTTTACCAGATCCAAACCAAATTTCGGGACGAAGTACGTCCGCGGTTCGGCCTGATGCGCGGCCGCGAATTCATCATGAAGGATGCCTATAGTTTTCATCCGGACGTGGACGACTGCCGGCGTGAATATGAGAACATGTTCCAGACGTACAAAAAGATCTTTAGCCGTTGCGGCCTCCGATTCCGTCCCGTCGAGGCGGATACGGGCGCCATCGGAGGCACTCTCTCGCACGAGTTTCAGGTCCTCGCCGATTCCGGCGAGGACTCCCTGGTGGCCTGTAATCGCTGTGACTATGCCGCGAATGTGGAGAGGGCGGAGATAAAACCTACCCGCCCGATGGCGCGGGATCTCAAGGAGACTTCTCCGCCGCTTAAGAAAGTCGCCACTCCGGGGAAGAGAAGCATTGCCGAAGTCACCGACTTTCTTTCCCTTCCGCCGGAGCGGTTTATCAAGACACTGATCTACCAAGTAGACGGCGATGAAACCGTGGCGGTCCTGGTGCGGGGGGATCACGAAGTCAATGAGACGAAGCTCAAGGCGGTCTTGGGTTGCCGGGAAGTGGCGTTGGCGGAGGAAACCCGAGTGGCGCGGGCCACCGGCGTGGCGCCGGGCTTTCTAGGGCCGATCGGGCTCGAGCTCCGGCTCGTGGCCGATTATGCCGTGCAGGGGATGCGCCGGGCGGTCGCGGGGGCGAATGAACCGGACACGCATTACACCGAGTTGGATCAGGAGCGCGATTTTACTCCCGCGCTTTTCGCCGACCTGCGCTTGGCCGGAGGCGGGGACCCTTGTCCTCGCTGCGAGCAGGGCGCTCTGGAGGCCTATCGCGGAATCGAGGTGGGCCAGATCTTCTATTTAGGCAAGAAGTACAGCGAGGCTCTGGGCGCGACCTACCTGGACACCGAGGGGCGGGAGCGGCCCATCGAAATGGGCTGCTATGGGATCGGCATCAGTCGTCTCATGGCCGCGGCCATCGAGCAGAATCACGATGCCGATGGAATTATCTGGCCTCACGCGATCGCTCCCGTTCATGTGCTCCTGCTCGCGATCAATTACAAGGACAAGGCGATCCGGGAAGTCGCCGACCGGCTCTATCGGGAGCTCTGGGAGGCGGGCGTGGAGGTCCTGTTGGATGATCGCGAAGAGCGGCCCGGGGTGAAGTTTAAGGATGCAGACCTCATTGGGATCCCCCTCCGAGTGACCGTCGGCGCCAAGGGATTGGAGCGGGGTATCGTGGAGCTCCGTCGGCGGCGGGACGGCCGCTCGGAAGACGCCCCGGTGGAAGAGGCCCGGCAAAAAATCGAGTCCATGATTAAGGAGGCTTTGTCGTAAGCCATGGCCTCCGGTCTCCACATCGTTCGCGCTCCGATTTCCATGCGGGAGCGATTGATCGTGGCCCTCGACGTCGAGGATCTGGAGACGGCCAAGCAATGGGTGACGCTTTTAGCCGGCGAGGTGGGAATGTTCAAAGTCGGAAAGCAGCTCTTCACCCATTCAGGGCCCGCCGCCGTCCGGTTGATACGGGAGTCGGGAGGCGAAGTCTTTCTCGATCTCAAGTTTCACGACATTCCGAATACCGTGGCCAAGGCGGCCGCCCAGGCGACTCGATTGGGAGTCAAGATGTTCAACGTGCACGCCTCCGGTAGTCTCACCATGATGCGCCAGACGGCGAAGGAGGTCGGTCGGGTCTGCCGCCAGGAGAATCTGCGCCGGCCGATCATGCTGGCGGTCACGGTTCTCACGAGCCTCGATAAGAGCGACTTGGAAAAAGTCGGGGTGGAAGGAGAGGTGGCGGACCAGGTGACCCGCCTGGCGCTTTTGACGAAGGAGGCGGGGATGGATGGGGTGGTGGCCGCTCCCCACGAGGTGGCCGGAATTCGCGCCGCCTGCGGCAAGCGTTTTGTCATCGTTGCGGCCGGTATCCGGCCGTCGGGCGGAAAGCGCAACGACCAGAAGCGGGTCATGACTCCTCAGCAAGCCATCGCGGCCGGGGTAGACTATATCGTCGTGGGCCGCCCGATCTTGGAGGCGCGCGATCCTCTCCGCGCCGTGCGGGAGATGGTCCTGGACATGGAGCAGGAGAGCACAAGGCGTTGATCTATCGCAAGGGGAGATGGTAAAGTCGTTCCGTTATGGCGATCGCGACGATTGAAGAGGCCATCGAGGAAATCCGCCAGGGCCGGATGATCATCCTGATGGATGATAAGAACCGGGAAAACGAGGGAGACCTCTGCATGGCGGCGGAGAAGGTTACCCCGGACGCGATCAACTTCATGGCCAGCTATGGCCGGGGCCTGATCTGTCTTCCCATGGCGGAGGAGCTGATAAAAAAACTGGGGCTCCCCATGATGGTTTCGGAGAACACCTCTCCCTTCGGCACCGCCTTCACGGTTTCCATCGACGCAACGGAGAATATCACAACGGGCATTTCTGCCGCGGATCGGGCCTGCACGATCATCGCCGCGATGGCGGACGAAGCCAAGCCCGAGGATCTGGTGACCCCGGGACACCTCTTCCCGCTGCGGGCGAAAAGAGGGGGGGTTCTCGTTCGCGCCGGGCAAACCGAAGGTTCGGTGGACCTGGCTCGCTTGGCGGGGCTCAAGCCCGGCGGCGGGATCTGCGAGGGGATGGGGGGCGGCGGCA
>Ga0080064_1002983_pt1 | contig 26311 bp, 21 predicted proteins | sample Subgrocontami54m_FD_69260 | JGI IMG/M metagenome (GOLD analysis project Ga0080064, IMG submission 69260) | Subsurface groundwater microbial communities from S. Glens Falls, New York, USA - GMW46 contaminated, 5.4 m (SPADES assembly) (version 2) ...
TACTATCTGTCCCAATACCTAATTTGGGAAGGTGAATGGCGGGCTCTTCCGGATAACCGAAAATTGACCTTGGAACGGGTGGAGGAGACGCGCAAAAGTGTTGAGGAATTAAAACAGATCATCACCTCTCTCGGCCTATCGTTCGAGCGGAGCATAAGCCGCGAAATGCGGAATGAATTGGATCGTTATTCTTCCAGTGTCTTTAAGTCGGGCGTGGAGGAAGTGCTCATCACTGAAGAAACCGACCTGGGCACGCTCCTTAAAGAGCAGGGGGAGTTAATCAGTCCCAAGGGCATTCTTTCCCGCATTTCTCGCATAAACAAGAAACAGAGCACTGTGGATGTTCACGTTATAGCCGCTGGCAAAAATTCCGTCCCGGTTGAGTCGCATAAGTTCTCCTACGCTCAACTCATGGGTTACAGATATCGTTCTCCCGCCGCCGGCGCGGAGGAGGAGGAGCTGGCGATCCAAGCTCTCGGGAGTTCGGATCCTAAGACGCGCGCGGCCGCGGCTGATGAGTTGGCCAGGTACAGTCTGCACTACTCTATATCACCCGGCGCGGATCCCTCGGCGCTGGCGGTGGCGATAGAGCCGCTGGCGAAGGTGGTGAAGGGAGACAGCGATGCTGCGGTGCGCGAGGCCGCGGCTTTTGCGTTGGGCAATATCGGCCTAACATACTCTCAACTCGTCGGCTACAATTCGGAGGTGCCGGCGGCCATGGTGGAGCTGCTGTCGGAAGTGATAGCCCACGACAGCGATGCTAACACGAGGCAAACAGTCGCCAAGATGCTGTTAGCGTTGGAGAAAACCGGCATATCGCTGTCACCTGGAGCGAAATTTGGAACGGAAATAGAGATGCCGGGCGGTTTGGGTTTCCCCGCCGCCGGCGTGGAGGAGAAACTAAAGCCGGAGGAGGTTCACATCCTGATCGCGGATGATGAGCCCAGCATCGGATCTATGATCGGATTGCTGCTCACGGGCCCAGCCGGGGCTGCGGGGATCCCCAAGGGGAATATCCACGTGGCGAAGACGGTGGATGCGGCCCTGGAGATCGTCCGGGAGTTCAAGCCCCAGTTCGGCACCGTGGACATGAACTTGGAAGGCCCCGGCGGCCGGCTTGGGATTGAAATCGCGAAGGCCATGAAGGCACAAGACCCGAAGGCCCGGGCGGTCTTGTTCGCCACGCTCGAAGACAGTGCCCAGGTGGGGTTGAAGGATGCGGGATTGCAGGATGGGACCCTCGCCGGTTTTGTGGAAAAACCGAGCGTAATGCCCATCAACCCCTTGCTTGCCCAATTCCTGAAGGAGCGTGTGGAGCCCAAGCCCTCCGCCGCCGGCGCGGAGGAAGCCTCCCTGCCGGAGAAAGCGTTCCCGGGCGGGATTAGGATCGGAGGAACCGATTACCGGCGTATTCCAGAGGGTTTCCAAGGCGCCGGCCAGTCAGCCGAGGTGCGGTATATCCAGACGAAGAACATTCCGCTGGTCTACCTTGGGGCGTTTTCCTTGGCAGAAGGATTGAGCTTCAGAATCGTGCCGATGGGCGCGGAGGGTCCGCCCGATTTCGCCCGAAAACAGGAATCAGAGGGAGGGATCGCCGTGCAGGCGCCGCCCGCCGGGGCCCGGTACGATCTGTACGTTTGGTTGAACGGGGATTGGCAGAAGCTGGACATGATTCCGGTTGAGGACGGGATTCCGCTGATTTTTGAGAGAACCCGGCTGCCGAAAGAGCTGAATCCGCTGCTTGAAACGGACCTCGAGCGTTCGTGGGACAAGCGCCGGAGCATCTCTGACGGGTCGTATCGGAGGCGCTTCCGGGGGTTGCGGGGCGATGAGGAGCAGCGAATCGCCATCTTCTGGGAGGAGAATGGGTTGGAGAAGCGGGTCTATTTACCACGGCAGGCTCTTCAGATAAACGCCTCGCGCGGAACCATGCGAACGGAGACTCGGCCAGGCTGGAACCTTAACACGGACCCGCCCCAGTATCTACCAAGATACCTGCAGCAAGGACATGTGCAGGTGGAGATCATGGGCGAAGATGCGGTTTTCTCCGATCTAGGTTCCACCTCTAGGACCTATCTGAATGATTTGAACATCCCCGTTGCACAGGGGGGGGAGCTGGATCAGGGGATCCGTGAGCCTGTGGAAGAAAATACCTTGCTAAGCCACTTGGTCACAGGAACCCTGGTTGCGGGCGAAATCTCTCAGAGTCAGTCCTTGGGTGATCGCCCTGTACCGGTGAGTTCCCAACGTGCGCAGGAGTTCCCGTTCTCCGGACCATTTAAAGTTTCGTTGCGGGTGAACGGTGAGCCAAGGGCGGCGGCAGAATTTAATGTTGAGAATCAGAAGACCCTGTGGGTGCGGGGTCTGCCGAAGGGAACCGGGCATCCTGTGGAGGGCAACAACTATCTTTCTTCCGATGAAATTCCCGTAGCGGGTCAGAGTCGCCTCGAGCGCTTGGGGATAGAGGCCAGCCAGGTGGGGGGCAACTACCGGGTGATTTACAACCCGGGGACGGGACGAGTGACGATTTTCAATTTCTCGGCGTACCAGCTGAACATTGAGCCCATCACCCCGCCCGCCGCCGGCGCGGAGGAGAAACTCATTCCGATTACCGATTCGAAGAAATTGAACTACCTGGATGTCGTGAAAGAGATAAAGACAGGCATCCGGTATTACGTGGTCAATGTAGCCGGCGGTGTGGCAGAGCTCCAAAGGATCACGAATCCTCCGGACGTTCATCCTGTTGGTCGGCTATTCAAAATAATAGGGGAGGATCTGGAAAGAGGATTTCAGAAAGTCGTGACCGCCGCCGGCGTGGAGGAGTTCCCGGTTCCGGCAAGCCAGGATCAGATGGACAGGATCCTCCGACCGAGAGGACAGAGGCTCTCTGCGGAAGCAGGCAATGCGATAACGATCCTCCGCAATCTCTCGGTCCGGGGCGCTGGACCGGCAGAGGATCCCCTTCTCCCGTATATCACCAGCAACAAGCTCTCCTGGGTAGATGTGGCCATGATCTACGGGGAGACGCAGGGCCAGGGCCAAGGCCAAGGTCGCACTGCCACACTGGCGCGTGATTTTGCCGAACGCTGGGCGAATGAGCGGATGCGCTTGTATGCAACGACTCCTGAACACGCTGCACATCTGGCTCAGGCGGCGATTATGTGGACAATCGTTGGAAAACTTCGCGAGGCTCTCTGGACTCTCGACCGCATCCCATCTTTTGAAGGATTTTTCCCGGGCCAGGCGGCCAACCGCTCTTCCGCGGAGAAAGTGATCCAGATGATCCAGGTAGCCCGCAAGGCCGAAACAAGCCTTGCCGCCGGCGCGGAGGAAAAGATTTATGTAATTGAATCTCCAATTTCTGTTGAAGAAGCGGGGATATCCCGCTTGAACCAGTCGCTTTTAGGCGTGTCGGAAATTTCCGGAAAGGACACGTTCGAATTCCTTAAGCCCGCATTGGATGAAATCGGGAACTCTTCGTTTGCAAGCATGGCCAAACTTTTTGTAGACCGAAGGAAAGGGGTCAAGCTGGGGAGAGATGCCCAGCCGATTCTTGGTTACGATCAACCGCAGCTCCGGGTGTATCTCCAGGATCTGGCCGAATCGATCTGGATCGACAAACAAGGGATCGAGAGACCCCAAGCAACTCGCCAGAGCATGATCGCCTACGTTATTGGCGCGCGGCGCGTGGTTATTGATCAAGCCTATACCAAGCGTGATATGGATCGGTTTGTCCAGGCGCCGCCCAGGCAATCCAACACAAGCGATCCAAAATACCAATTGATGGGCACAATTGCGCTAGTCCCGAAGCTGTTTGATAAGGCATCGATCGAAAAACTGTTTACCCAAGCCGGCCCGGCTGTCAATGCTGTAAAAAGATCCGATTCAATGGAGTTGTTCGATCGCATGGTTGGATTTGGTGTCCCGGATGCTCTGCAGCCAGAAATGATTCTTAAATTTCTGACACTTACTCAAGATTTGCATGCTCCGCGAATTGTCAACTTGGGCGGTTTTGGTCCTTCCGTTAACGCCAATAGCGCGGCTCCACTTTTACTGCTTCGCAAGGCTATTTCTTGGAATCCCAAATTAGTCAATAACACCGAAATTCGTACTTTTATTGACCAGCATTGGCTTGCTTTGGAACCTTTGATGGATCAAACAGGAGGCCGTCTCGCAGAGTCTTATTATCTTGATTTACAGGAGGCAATAAAGAAGGCCCTCGCCGCCGGCATGGAGGAGGCGCTGGGCAAGCTGCGGGAACGGCTGGGGCAGAAAAACATCGCGGAGACAATGCCGCTGTTGATCGAACCGGAGAGCCCTGTGAATCTGGAAGTCTTCCTACCGGACCTTGGGATTGGAGAGCTACTGCAAGCCGCGGGACTTCGGGGGTACGCTTTCATGGTTCCGATCAGTCGCTTGCGCGAGGCGCCGCCGCGGGCGGAACCTCTGACGGTTTTTGTGGAGGCCGGGGAGGAGTTCGATGGTGCGCGTGAGAGCTTGGCGAAGGCCGCCCGGCTGGGGCTGATTGAGTTCACAGCCAAAGAAAACGCCGCTGTCGTGGTGGGAGGCGCCAAAACCAGTTTCACGCCGCGCCAGATCCTGCTGCAAATCAACGCAGAGACCGGCCGGTACGTTTCGGCTGCGCTGCTCAGGTATCTGCAGGACAACCCTGAAATGTACCCCCCGGGCACGGTTGTCCTGATCAACCAGATGATCAAGGGACAGTTCGGCGAGGCGCTGCTGCTCTTCGCGTAATTCCGGTCAGCTCGGTTGGATGGATTTGAGGCGATGGATCGGGACCACGGTGGTGTGCTTGTCCAGGGCGTACTCTTTAGGGCCGGGATAGAGGACCCACAGATGGGCCAGCGACAACTCTTCATGGGCCGACCGTATGGAAGGAGTTAGGGCCGGCGCCTCATTGTATTTGGCCTCGATTCCCCAGAGTTTCCCTTTGTGCTGAAACACCATGTCCAGTTCGGCTCCGGTGTGAAGCCCCCAGTAGAACACCTGCTCTTGGCGGAGATTTAAATGCTGGATGATCTGCTCCAACGCGAACCCCTCCCAGGAAGCCCCGCGTTTGGGGTGCCCCAACAGCTCATCCAGATTTTCCAGAGAGGCCAGCGTGTGCAGGATTCCTGAATCGCGGAAGTAGATTTTCGGTCTTTTGATGAGCCGTTTTTTCGTGTTGTAGAACCAGGGTTGTATCTGCCGCACGAGGAACGTGGCGGCCAGGATATCGAGGTATCTCCGGGAGGTCATCTCCGAAATGCCGAGACTGCGCCCGATCTCTGAAGCGTTGAAGATCTGGCCGTGGTAATGACCCAGCATGGTCCAGAACCGGCGCAGCGCTTCGGCCGGGATTCGGATTCCCAGGTTGGGGATGTCCCGCTCCAGGAACGTCGCGATGAACTCCTGGCGCCACTGGAAAGAAACCTTTTCATCGGGGGCCAGGAAAGATTTTGGGAATCCACCCCGCACCCAAAGTTTTTGGACGGAATCCTCGGGTAGGATATCCAGCGTGAAGCCGCTTAACTCCAGGTAGCTGATTCTTCCCGCTAAGGATTCTGAAGTTTGGGCAAGGAGATCGCCGGAGGCGCTTCCCAGCAGGAGATACTTGGTTTTGGGGTATTTGTCCACCAGCACCCGCAGGGTGGGAAACAGATCAGGCCGCCGTTGGACCTCGTCAATGATCACGATGCCGGTCAAAGGGGCCAGCGTGAGGGTGGGGTTCTCCAGCTTGGCCAAATCCGCCTTGTCTTCCAGATCGAAGAGGTGAATCTGCTCCGAGGGATGCCCCCGGGCGAATTGATGGGCCAACGTGGTTTTTCCGCACTGTCGTGGCCCCAGAATCGCCACCACGGGGAAATACCGTAGCCGCTCATCTAAGAGCTGGAGTTCTTTCTCTCTGGCAATCTCCATACCCTAAAGAATACCATGAAAATCCAACATAATATATTGAAATATCATGGTAATGCAGAGCGTCAATAAATTAGGTGTAACAGGATTTAGTTACAAGACTTGACATTTCAGGAGATTGTCGGCCATACTCAGAGTAGGCAGCGCAATGGGCGCTTTTTCTTTTGCGGGCTTCTTTGAGGGTTCAAATAAGGGGACGTTGAGTATGATGAGACGGTGGGTGATGGCGGGATTCGCGGCGGCGCTGATGCTGGGGTGGGTCTGCCCGGCGACAGCGGCCACCGCTTCCAAGGAGCCGGAGACGGCCCTCAGCCGGACGATGGAAAAGCAGATGCTGGAGTTCGTTCGGAACAATTACCCCAGCCGGATGAACACCGCCGTCCGCAGCATGCAAAACGGGGAAGGCATGATGCACAAGAATCTGGTCGAGGCGGTGGGGTTCCTCAGCGTTTTCGCGATCGGGCCGGTGACGCTGGAGGGCCGCTGGGAGGAAACCGGCCACGGCGCCAAGTACATGATGCTGAGCGTCGTGCGAGGCGTGCGCAATTACCCGAAGGCAACGGTCTTCTTCAAGACCTATCCCGGCCTGTTCCGGCCGTTCACCGTGGTGGAGGTGGACCAGGACGGCGACGGGAAGGTGGATGAGCAGTCCACGGCCCTCTGCAAGCGGGCAAAGATGCTGGAGTGGCTCGGCGAGCGCTTCCCGCAGGCCGTTGTGCTCGCCCACCGCAAAGAGTAACGGTCTAAATTTTCTCCGCTTGACATCCCGCGTCCCTTCTGCATAATGATGAGCACTCCCCGAAAAGGAGGAGAGTGCGATTTAAAAAACTAGAACTCCTCGGGTTTAAATCATTCGCAGAACAGACCGAGCTGATCTTCGAGCCCGGTGTCACCGCAGTCGTTGGCCCCAACGGCTGCGGAAAGTCCAATGTTGCCGACGCCATCAAGTGGGTGCTCGGCGAGCAGTCCCCCCGCGAGCTTCGGGGCGGCAGGATGGAAGACCTCATCTTCAATGGGTCCGATCGGCGCGAGCCGATCCATTTCGCCGAAGTCTCCCTGACGCTCGACAACTCCGAGAAGAAGCTCCCCATTGATTTCTCCGAGGTGGTGATCTCCCGGCGCCTGTTCCGGACCGGCGAGAGCGAGTACCTCCTCAACCGCAGCGTGGTCCGCCTCAAAGACATCCAAGAAATGCTGATGGGCACCGGCATCGGCACCTCCGCCTACTCCCTGTTCGAGCAGGGGCGGATTGAGCAGATCATCAGCGCCCGCCCGGAGGACCGTCGCGTTGTCTTCGAGGAAGCGGCCGGCATCACCAAGTTCAAGTCCCAGAAGCGGGAGGCGATGCGCCGCCTGGAGGAGACCGAGGACAACTTAGCCCGCGTCAGCGACGTGATCGCGGAAGTGAAGCGGCAGATCCAGTCGCTGGAGCGGCAGGTGCGGCGGGCGAAGCAGTACCGGGAGCAGATGGAGGAGCTGAAGAAGCTGGAGGTGGGCCTGGCCCGGCAGGAGCGGGGCCGGCTGGCGGGTCTCTGGCAGGAGAAGGAATCCTCTTTGCAGGCCTTCCGGCAGGAGCTTTCAGGGATCGAGGAGCAGGTGGCCGGGCAGGAATCTTCCTTGGCCCAGGCGCGCGGCCGGGTGTCGGAGGCGGACGAGCAGTTCTCCCGGGCGCGGGAAGGGCTGCTGGCGGTCACCCACCGGCAGGAGGCGGGCCGGAACGGGCTACAGGTGAACCGGGAGAGGATCGCCGAGGGGCAGAACCGGTCCGGGTCGGCCCGGGAGGAGATCTCCGAAGCGGAGAAGCAGTTGCTCCAACTTCAGGAACAGATCCGCCAGCTGCAGACGCTGCTGGCCGGCGAAGAGGAAGAGCGCCGGTCCAAGGAAGAGCAGATCGGCCGGTGGCAGGTCCAGTTGGCCGGCTGCGCCCGGATGATTGACGACGCGCAGCAAGTGATCACGCAGGCGCGCGAGCAGCTGCTGGACCTGACCGGGTCGGAGGTGCAGGTCAAGAACCAGTTGGCCCGGGTCCGGCAGGAGAGCGCCCGGCTGGAAGCGAGGGCCGGCCGCCTGCAGTCGGAGACGGCCAAGGTCTCCCGCGAGCAGCAGGAGGCCGGCGCCAAGATGGATGGGCTGCGCGACGGCCTGATGCAGGCCCGCGCGGTGATGGAACAACTTGAGAAGGAAAAGAGGATCTGCGAGGAAGGGCTTTGCTCAACCGATTTTTCGCTGGCGGAGCAGGAGCAGGAGACGGACAACCTGGCTCAGGAGTTGACCCGGACCGGGTCCCGGCTGGAGGCCTTAAAGGGGCTGATGGACAGCCACGAGGGCTACTCCAGCGGCGTCAAGGCGCTGCTCAAAGCGATGGACGAGGGAGCGGTCGCGCGGGACGGGGTCAATGGCGTGCTGGCGGAACTGATCCACGTGGGCCGGGAGGACATGGCGGCTGTGGACGCGGCTTTAGGGCCCTGGGCCGAGGCGGTTGTCGTGGATTCCGCGTCGGCGGCTGAGCGGTGCCGGCAGTTCCTGGAGAGCTCCGGGGCCGGACGTGTCCTCTTTTTGATCCGGGACCAGGTCCCGGACCCTCTCCCGGAACCGGATCTCTCGAGCGCCGTTGCTCTGCTGGACCGGATCGGCATCACGCCCCATCTACAGCCGCTGCTTCAGCTGATCTTGTCGGACGACTGGTGGGTCCTGCTGGGGCCGACGCCGTCGGAAGAGGCGATGCTGGTCGGCCGGGCGAGCCGCCTGCAGTCGCTGGAAATTTCACACGCCCATTTGCAGGGGCAGATGGGGGAGGCGCGGGTGAAGCTGGCGTCGCTGCAGGAGCAGCGGCGGCAGCAGGCCGAGGCCCTGTCCACGCTGGAAGAGACGGCCGGCCAGAAGGGGCAGGAGCTCCACCGGGCCGAGGCCGTTTTCAGCTCCGCCCAAGCGGATGCCGACAAACTGCGGCAGGAGATGGAGGTCCTAACGACTGAAGAGGCGGAGACCTCCGCCGAGCTGACCGAGATCCACACCGAGCTGGACCGCTGGGAGCAGGAGCTGGCCGTCAAGGAGCAGCAGCTGGAGTCGCACCAGACGATGATCCGGCAGGGGCAGGAGACGATCGCGGCCGCCGGCCGGCAGCGGGAAGAGGTCTCCGTGGCGCTGGCCGGGGCCAAAGGGGAGCTGGCTTCCCTAAACCAGGTGGCCGCCAGCCGGCGCTCCTCGCTGGAGGTGCTGGAGCAGTCGGCCGAATCCACCCGAGGCCGCATGGAAGAGCGGCGGTTGGAGTTGGCGCAGCTGGAGCAGCGGCAAGCGCAGATGGAGGAGCAATGCGCCCGGATCGAGCAGGAGCTGGCCGGTCTGGAAGCGGAGCTTTCGCGGGTGCAGGGGCAGGCCGACGAGGCCGCGCGGCGCCGCGAGGAGCAGCAGCGGGCCGCCCAGCAGCAGGAGCAGGAGTTCCTGCAGGTGCGCCGGCGGCTGGACCAGCTGCAGTCGAAGCTGCACGCGCAGGAGATGGAGCAGGCGCAGGTGACCTTCCAGAAGGAGCAGATCGGCACCCGCCTGCTGCAGATGTACCAGATCAACTTGGATGAGGCCGAAGGGCCGATGGGGTCTGACCCCGCGGGGTCAGACCCCTTTGACCCCGAAGCGGCCCGCTCACGGGCGGAGGAGCTGTCTCAGAAGCTCCAGAAGATGGGGCCGGTGAACTTGGCCTCCATCGATGAGGAACGGGAGCTGCAGAACCGGTTCGAGTTTTTAAGCGCCCAGCAAGCCGACCTCACGAAAGCCAAAGAGGACATCCACGAGGCCCTCACCAAGATCAACCGGACCACCCGCGCGATGTTCCGGGAGACTTTCGAGGCGATCCACAAGGAGTTCCAGGGCACCTTCAAGACGCTGTTCGGCGGCGGCGAGGCGCGGCTGGTGCTGATGGACGAGGAGGACCTGCTGGAGAGCGGCATCGAGATCATCGCCCGGCCGCCCGGGAAGCCGCTTCAGCCGATCTCGCTGCTCTCCGGCGGCGAGAAGGCGCTGACCACGATCGCGCTGCTCTTCGCCATCTTCAAGATCAAGCCCAGTCCCTTCTGCCTGCTGGACGAGATCGACGCGCCGCTCGACGAGGCCAACGTGGACCGGTTCACGCGGGCGCTGAAGGAATTCCTGAAGGACTCGCAGTTCATCATCATCACGCACAATAAGAAAACGATGGGCATGGCCGACGTGATGTACGGCGTCACGATGCAGGAGATGGGGGTTTCGAAGATCGTATCGGTGAAGTTTAAGAAGGGGGACGGGTCAGGTCCCACGCCGCAACAGCCGCAGCCAGCAGTATCACGCAACTAGCCACCCACCACGGAAAAACAGCCGGCGCCACATGCCGGCGCCCCTCCGGACGCAGGTTTAGGAACAGGTAAGCGATTTCCGTTTCGGCCAGCGGGCGCAGGTGGTGCTCCACCACGGCCTCCTCCATCTCCCGGCTGCGCTCCCCGGAGAGGTCCTTGAGCCAGAGGATCAGCCGGGCCTGCGGGATCTGTTCGCGGGCCGGCCGGTCGGCCATCTCCCGCAGCATCTGGTTCGTGGCCGCCCGCCCGGTGAATGCGGTCATCATGCCGGCCAGGTAATTCATGTTGGAGTAGATCAGCTCGTCCGGCTCCGTGTGGCCGCGGACCTCTTCGATCAGCTCCCCCATGAACTTCTGGTTGTAGACCGGCACGCCGGTGCCGCGCGGGATGGAGGGGCCCAAGCCGGAGAGGGCGCTCAAGGTGGTGTCCGCCCAGGCCGCGCTGCCCCGGCCGGTTGAGAAATGGATGCTGGGGGAAAGCAATGCCAGCCCCGCCAGCAGCAGGCCGGCCGCCCACGGCCGGCGGATCCTCTCGATGATCCAGTCCAGCGCTACCGCCGCCAGCAGCAGCCAGGGGAACAACCCCTGCGTGGCCAGGAACCGGAACCGGTAGCCGGCCAGGAACATCGCCGAGAAGGCCACCGCCATCACGGCCAGGTAGCGGAAGATCCCCTTCTTGCGCCAGGCGATCACCCAGCCCCACAGCCCCAGCAACAGCCAGGGCAGCGGCGCCTCCAGCAGCCGGTCTTCGCCGCGCGGCTGGATTTGGAGCATCGAATGGTGGTTCCACAGATGGAGCAGCCAAGGGCCGGCGAGCAGCAGCCCGATGGCCAAGATTCCGAAGCAGGTCTTCCGGTATTCCGGTTCCACGACGGCAAACAGCAGCACGCTCAGCGCCAGCAGCCAGGGCAGACCCGCGTGCAGCCAGAAAGCGGCGGCCAGGCAGAGCCCGCCGGCCAGCCCCCGTTTCCGGTGCAGGGCCAGCATCATCCCGAGCCCCGCGACGAGGCAGAGGGTGGCCGGGAGGTAATTGATCGTCCCAAGAAAGAAGCTGTACGGCGTGGCCAGCGCGATGAGGGCCAGGCAGGCCAGCCGCAGCGAGAAGAGGCCCGACAGCGCGAGCCAGCACGTGGCCAGCAGCAGCGGGAAAGAAGCCCAAGTCCAGAGCCGGGCCAGCTCGATGAACGGTATTCCGGCCCGCGCTCCGTGAAGGAAGATCAGGTGGAACAGCGGCGGGTAAAGATGGGGCCTCCCTTCCGGCGCCGCCTCCCAGAATGCATGCAGCACCGGGCCGCCCGCCTGCTCGAACCCCCGGATCACCGCCAGGTGGTAATAGCTGTCCAGGAAATAGGGGAAGACCGGCCAATGGGCGGCCGTCAGGATCGCCGCCGCCATGAGGATCAGTCCCGCCGTGAGCGCCCACGGATTCTTGGATGTCATGTTTTTTATTATATAATGAGAATGTGACTTCTCTCGTGCTTAGCTCTCAAAGCTCCCTGCTGCGCCTCTACGATCCCGGTACCCACGGGAACAGCTTTTCCCTGGACGGCTTTCCTTCCGTAGGGACTGTCCCCGAACGGGGACTGTCCCTATCCCCAAAAAACTGGCAAACCCGTCTAGTCGAGTTTATCCAGCATAAGGGGGCCCTCGGCATGACCACCAACCAGACCCTCTTCCGGCAGCTGCTGGAGACCGGCGTGCTGGACGCCCGGCTGCGGGAGTTCCGGGCCGCCGGCCGGTCCGTGTCGGAAATTTATCAGACTCTCTACAACGAGGCGGCCACCGAGGCGGCCCGAATCTTCGCGCCGGTTCACGCCCAGCGCCCGTGGGAGGGAAGGGTTTCCCAGGAGGCCTCGGCGCTGCTGACCGAGCTCGAGCCCCTGGTGCGCGAAGTGCGCCGGATCGCCGGCGCCATGAAAGGGGTCCCCGCCTTCACGAAAGTGCCCAACCTGAAAGTGGGTCCCGAGGCGGTTCGCCGGGCGACGGCGACCGGCGAGGTCAGCCCCAATGTCACCCTGGTTTTTTCCGACCGCCATTACCTCGACACCGCCGAGGGGTACGTGCTGGGCCTGAAGGATCTGGCGGACAAGGGGGGCAACCTTTCCTCCATTCATTCCGTGAATTCCCTTTTCGTCAGCCGGATGGACCGGGTTATTGACCCCATGATCGAAACCTTGACGGGGTCTGACCCCGCGGGGTCAGACCCCAACGGCCTTCGCCTTTTAAAAGGCAAAGTAGCCGTTGCCCACGCCAAAATCGTTTACCGGATCTTCGAGGCGATCTTCCTGGGCAAGCCCTTTTCAGACCCCGAAGGCCTCTATGCCGACGCCGAGGGGAAGGGGATGCTGGAGAAGATCGGACAGCTTCGGACACTGTTCGGCACGCTGAAAAGCCGGGGCGCCAACCCGCAGCGGCTGCTGATCGCCTCCAGCGGCGTCAAGTCCGACCAGCCCTACAGTCCGCTCCTCTACGTCCTGCCGTTCCTCGGTCCCTGGTCGGCCAACACGATGCCGGAAGGGACCTTCGAGGCGCTGGTCCGTTTCACGGCCTTGCTACCCGATGAGCAGGCGGTGGCTCTCCGGACGCGCAACCTGATGGCGGAGCCGCTGCCGGACCTCCCGACCGATTCGCCCGAGTGGGACAAGCGGCTGCTGCAGGGCGGCAACTCCCTCACGCCGGACCAGGTCTTGAAGCAGGTCAGGGACCTCCTTCTCCAGCCGGCCGGGACCTCGCTGCGCAAGATCGGCGATGACCTGCGCGACAAGGGGGCCGCCTCTTTCACCGCCGACGAGCAGGCCACCCTCGCCGCCATCCAGATCAAGCTCCAAGCCCTCTCAAAAGACACCTGAATAGTCACTTTAAGTGTCATTTTGTGGTATGCTTCTTATATGAAAACAATTAAAGAAGAAACCACACTGATCGGGCTTTCGGAGCTGAGGACCAAGGCCAACCAAGTGTTCAGGGTGATGGATCGCTCGACGGTGGTGGTGGAGCGGCGGCACAAGCCCAAAGCTGTTTTGATCTCCATTGAGCGGTACGAGAAGACGGAAGCGCTGCTCGATTGGGTGGAGGACCAGGTGCTGGGGTTGCTGGCCAAAGAACGGGAGAAGGGAACTCCCCGCAAGGCCTATCTGACGCTTGAGCAGGTTGAAGAACGTCTGAAGATCCGGTAATTGCCGATCGTGTGGACCGTCCTGCTTCATCCCCTGGTGTTGTCGGAAGACCTCAAACGGCTAGACCCCCCTGTCTCCAGGCAAATCGTCCAAACCCTCCGCAAGCGGCTCAGCACGGACCCCAAAGCTTACGGTCATCCTCTGGGGGACGAATTCGCCGGGTTATGGAGGTTGAGAGTAGGGGATTACCGGGCCGTCTACCGGATCGTTGAAAATCGGGTGGAAGTCCTTGTCCTTAAGATCGGCATTCGGCGCGACTTCGAGGTTTACCGCCAGCTTGTCGAACGCCTCAAACGGATCTGAAAATCAGTTAATACAAATCTAGCTTAGAGAAATTCTTCTAAAAGCGTTGATTTCTCCGGCCCGCCCGGCCATACTTACTCTATCCCCGATGAGACGACCCGCGAACCTTTTCCTGGTTCTTCCGCTGATAACCGCCCTCGGTCTGCCCACGCCGGTTTTCGCCTTCCGGGCGGAGTCCACCCAAGAGGCCGGCGCGGAGCAGGATCTCGGCCGGGCCCTCCGCGGGCGGCTGGATTACTCTCAAATCCGTGAGCTGAAACTTCCAGACCCCATCTTCAAGAAGATCCAACGGCACCGGATCAATACACGGAGTCTTCTGCGCGTGGCCAGGGAAGAGCTCCTGGAGTTGAGGAATCCCGCCTTCACGGAAGAGGAAGTCCAGGCCATCGAGAAAGCCATGAGAGCGAGAGGGTATTCGTTGCCGTTGGTCCCGAGAGAGCCGGAACGTTACCCCGACTCCATTGTTTCCCTCGGGTTGAGCCCCCACGCGGTGGCTTTCCTGCGCCGCCATCAGATGGATCCTTTGTCGAAACTTCTCGCCACGCCTCGAGAGAGGCTGCTCAGCCTGAGGGGAATGGGCCCCACCATCTACCACGCGGTGGACCGGGGATTATTCGAGCGGGGGTTGTACCTGCCGGTCTCTTCCTCCGCTCCTGATCGAGAAGAGATTCGAGAGACAGTCGAAACGCTGGAAACGGGCGCCGGCCGTGCCTGGCTGGACGCGGCGAGCAAGGTGCGAGGGTGGAGCAGTCTTTCACGCCCTGTTTCTTGGGGAAACTCCATCCCGAAAATCGTCGAGGCGTTGGTCCAACGGATTCTGCCTTCTCGCCGCGTCTATACGGGTTCTGCAATGCAAGCCCCCGAAGGGGCCGCATTGACCCTTCGCTTCCTTTACAGAAACCAGCCGAAGTCTCGGAAGTTGGTCGCTGAACGGCTTGAGGCCGTTCTTGACCGCTGGCTTCACGATTCATCCGCGAACGAAGCCTACCTGCAATTCGTCAAAGACGGCATTTTCTCGAAAGAATCTTACGGGCGGGGTTTGGCGCGAGCCATTGGTCGGCCTCAAGTGGAGGGCCATTACCACAGCGAGGCCGATGCCAGGGACTGGGCTTCCAGCTACTTGAAAGAGCTGATTGAGCGGGGGAACGCTCCGGAAGCGGTGGGGGAAGCCGTTCAAGAGCTCCGGAAATATGTGGATGTTTTTGAGATCCGGCGTTTGTTCGCGCGGCTCGTTTCTCTGGGCGCGATTCTGGAAGACTCCGCGGAATCGCTGGCGGTTTCCGAGGATCACCTGAAGCTTTTAAAGGAAGAGCTGGGAGTCGCGACCGTTGGCGAGCTTCTCCGGCATACGAAGGAAGAGATCGAGAGCAAGATCGGCTCCAAAGGGGTTCCTCAGTTGGAGGCGGCTTTGGCCGTCTACGACAAGAAACTGGAGTCTCAGGACTCGATCAAGTTTCTCAACTTGCCGGATCCTCTGCAGGCAATACTTTATACCCGGAGGATTTTCACCCTCTCTGAAATGCAGAAGCTCGGAAGGGTAGGCCTGAGAGCCTTCTTGAAGCCGAGGGAACTGCGCCTTCTTGAGAACAGGCTGGGTGATCAGGGCAAAAAACTGGGATTGCTGCCGGCGGAGCCGAGAGGGGTCCTGCGGGTTAGGGTGAGGGATCTGGCTTCCGCTGCTCCGAGGGTAGCCGCGGCGGCGAGAAAGGCCCGCAAAACCTGGATTGCCTTGGTTCCGGCGGACGGGACAAGCGCGGAGGAGAAAACCCTCGCGGCCCTTTATGCCCATCTCTCCGTCGCACCGGCCGCCCTGACGCTTCTGCCGGAAGGGGCGGGAAAGAAGGGGCTGCGCGTCGAAGTCCTTCCGGAGGATGATCCGGACCAAACGTCCCGGCTGCTTTCCGATGCCGCTTATCAATTCAGCAAGGGGGATCGGGTTGTGATCGCGCTGGATGGGACGAAACGGAAGAGATGGGCCCTTCCCAAAGAGCATCCTCTTACCCTCTTGTTGGACCCCGCGACCTGGCATAAGATCCAGCCGGAGGCGGTCCAGGCCTACCTGAGCGCGGCCGGCCATGGATCAAACCTTATCCTGGATCTCACGCGGGGCTCGGTCTTTAAGGTCACCATCGAAGGCCGGGACTACTTCACCACCTTCGTCTAAGGGGCCGTTTCTCCTCGTGCTATAATATTTTCCTTCAGGCAAAAACCATGTTTGATCCCATATCGGAAATCCTGGAAGATCTCAAGCTCGGCCGGATGGTCGTCGTGCTCGACGACGAAGGCCGGGAGAACGAGGGGGACCTGGTGATGGCCGCCCAGTTCGCGACCCCCGAGGCGGTCAACTTCATGACCACCCACGGCCGGGGCCTGATCTGCGTGCCGATGGAGCCGGAGCGGCTGCAGCTGCTGGACCTGACCCCGATGGTGGTGGAGAGCCAGGCCCCGCTGGGGACCGCCTGGATGGTCTCGGTCGACGCGCGGGCCGGTGTCACCACCGGCATCTCGGCGCACGACCGGGCCGCCACGATCCGGGCGCTGGTTAATCCCGACACGAAGGCCTCCGACTTGGTCCGCCCGGGGCACATTTTCCCGCTGCGCGCGCGGCACGGCGGCGTGCTGGTGCGAGCGGGTCACACGGAAGCGGCGGTGGACCTGATGCGGCTGGCCGGCCTGAGCCCGGCCGGCGTGATTTGCGAAATCATGGCGCCCGACGGCACGATGGCCCGCACGCCGCAGCTCAAAGAGTTCGCGCGGGAACATAAGCTCAAGATCTGCACGATCGCCGACTTGATCAAGTACCGGCTGTCTAAGGAGAAGTTCGTGCGGCGGGCGGTGGAGACCGTTCTGCCGACCGGCTACGGGGAGTTCCAGCTGATCGCCTACGAATCGGACACCGACGGGCAGACCCACGTGGCCCTCGTGCTCGGCGATGTCCGCCGGCCGCCGGTGCTGGTGAGGGTCCATTCCCAATGCCTCACCGGGGACATCTTCCACTCCTGGCGCTGCGATTGCGGCCCGCAGCTGGAATCGGCCCTCAAGCTGGTTCAGAAGGAAGGGCGGGGCGTCATCCTCTACCTGCGGCAAGAGGGGCGGGGGATCGGCCTCATCAATAAATTGAAGGCCTACGCGCTGCAAGACAAAGGGCTCGATACCGTGGAGGCCAACCGGGCGCTCGGTTTCGGCCCGGACCTGCGAGACTACGGAATCGGTGCGCAGATCTTGGCCGATCTGGGGCTGACCGAGATCCGGCTGATGACGAACAACCCCCGCAAAGTGGTGGGGCTGGAAGGGTTCGGGCTGACCATCGTTGAGCGGGTGCCGCTGGAGATCCCGCCGACGCCGGCCAACGCGAAGTACTTGAAGGCCAAGCGGGAAAAGCTGGGTCACCTCCTGCTGGAGATTCTCGATCAAGAAGAATAGGAGCTCCTTCCTCTTCGGGATCGTCGCCAGCCGGTTTAATTCTGAGATCACCGACCGGCTCGTCCAGGGGGCTGAGGGTTTTTTCCGAAGCAAGAAGGCCGGCGTGGAGGTGGTCCGGGTGCCGGGCGCCTTTGAGCTGCCCCACCGGGCGATGAAGATGGCCACGGGCGGCCGCTACCGGGCGGTCGTGGCGGTCGGCTGCATCCTGGCCGGCGAGACGCCGCACCACCGCTACCTCTCGCAGGCCGTGATGTCGGGCTTGGCGCTGGCCGGCGTCTTGAGCGGCGTACCGGTCACCTGCGGCGTGATCACCGCGCAGAGTTGGAAACTGGCGATGGAACGGTCGAAGCCGAAGGGTTTGAACCGGGGACGGGAAGCGGCGGAAGCCGCCTGGGAGATGGCAAATGGGAAATAGGTCGCGCGCCCGAGAGGCGGCGCTCAAAACGCTCTACCAGATGGACGTCACGGGGGATCCGCCCGCCGACGCCCTCAAGATCTTCTTCCGCCATCACCGGGTGGCGGTCGGCTCGCAGCCGTTCGTCAGCCGGCTCGTGGAAGGGACCGCTCAGCATCTGGCTGAGATTGATCCCCTGATCCGCCGGCATGCCACCAACTGGACGCTGGAGCGGATGGCGATCGTGGACCGGAACATCCTGCGTCTGGGGGCCTACGAGCTGCTGCACGAGACGGAGACGCCGCCGAAGGTGGTGATCAACGAGGCGGTGGACTTGGCCAAGCGCTTCGGCGCCGCCGATTCCGGCAAGTTCGTCAACGGCGTGCTGGATTCCATCCATAAGACCGAAAAGGTCGAATGCCCATAGATTTGCATCTGCACACGCACCACTCCGACGGCACCTTCACGCCGGAAGAGGTGGTCCGCCGCGCCAAGTCCCTCAAGATGACCGCCATCAGCATCACCGACCATGACACGCTCTCCGCGCTGCCGGCCGCGCGCGAAGCCGCTCGTCCTTCGGCAGGCTCAGAACGAGCGGTTGAGATCCTGACCGGCGTCGAGCTGACGGCCGTCTCCCGCGACCGGGAACTGCACGTGCTCGGCTACGGGTTCCAGGAGGAAGATCCGGCGATGCAGGATTACATCCGGCGGGCGCGGGAGCGCCGGCACAGCCGGATCCAGTTGATGATCGGCCGGCTCAACGCCCACGGGGTTGAAGTGACCCGCGCCGAGGTGGAGACGATCGCCGGCGAAGGGACCTCCATCGGCCGGCCGCACCTGGCCGAGGCGCTGCTCAAGAGAGGGGTGGTCCACTCCCTCAACGAGGCGTTCGACCGCTACATCGGCGACCAGGCCCCCTGCTTTGTGAAAAACGCGATCCTCACCACGGCCGACGCCGCGCGGTTGATCCGGCAGGCGGGCGGTGTCGCGGTGCTGGCGCACCCCTTCCGGCTGGTGGAGGATGAGTGGATCCCTCAGCTCGCGGCCGACGGCATCCAGGGGATCGAGGCCTACCACTCCGACCATAACCCCACGATCACTAAGCATTACCTAAAGATTGCGAAAGAGCTCAACCTGATGGTGACCGGCGGCTCCGACTGCCACGGCTACCGCAAGTCGAAGGGGCCGTTGATCGGCACGGTCAAGGTGCCGGAGGAATGCCTCGAACGTTTGAAGGATGTCATTGCGAGCGAAGCGAAGCAATCTCATCTTTAAATCGAGATTGCTTCGTCGCTCCGCTCCTCGCAATGACGTGGACGCCCGTTTCATGCGGATGGCGCTGGATCTGGCGGCCCGGGCCCGCGGCCGCACGCTGCCCAACCCGATGGTCGGCGCGGTGGTGGTCCGCTCCGGCCGGGTCGTGGGGCGGGGCCGGCATTCCAAGGCCGGCCGGCCGCACGCTGAAATTCTCGCGCTGGCCCGAGCCGGCGCCGCGGCGAAAGGAGCCACTCTGTACATCTCGCTCGAACCCTGCTCCCACACCGGGCGCACTCCCCCCTGCACCGAAGCCATTTTGAGGGCCGGCCTCCGCCGCGTGGTGGCGGCGATGGTGGACCCCGATCCCCGCGTGCGGGGCCGGGGCCTGCGCCGGCTTCGGCGGGCCGGTCTCCGGACCGCCGTCGGGGTTCTCGAATCCCAGGCCCGTGCCCTCAATGAGCCGTTCATCACCCGGGTCGGCCGGGGCCGGCCATTCGTCACGGTGAAGATCGCGCAGTCGCTGGACGGCCGGATCGCCGATTCGCAAGGTCAATCCCGCTGGATCAGCGGGCCGGCCGCCCGGCGATGGGCGCATCGGCTCCGCTCGGAGCAAGAGGCGCTGCTGGTCGGCGTGAAGACGGTGCTGGCGGACAACCCGCGGCTGACGGTAAGATCCAAATCAGAAGGCAGTAGGCAGAAGGCGGTAGGCAGGGAACCTCTGAAAATCATTCTGGATTCCTCTCTTCGCACGCCGCCCGGCGCGCGGCTCTTCTCCGGAGGGGGGCGTGTTTTGATCGCCACCACGCGGCATGCCTCTCGGGAGCGGGAAAACCGGCTGCGCCGGGCCGGCGCTGAAATCATCCGCCTGCCCGCGGAGAAAGGGCGCGTTCGTTTCAACGCGGTGTTGAGGGAATTGGCGGAGAGGGGGATTTCCAAGCTGATGATCGAGGGAGGCGGCGAAGTGACGGCCTCCGCATTCAAGGCGGGCGTGGTGGACCGGGTGGCCTGGATCATCGCCCCAAAGATTTTCGGCGCCGGCGGCTGCGTCCCGGCGGTGGGCGGCCCCGGCATCCGCTCCCTCAACCGTGCCGTCCGGCTGAAGAATCTCCGGGCCCGCCGGCTGGGGGAGGATTGGGTGATGACGGGGGAGGTCCGGTGATGCGCGGGGGGGCGGGGATTCTTTTCTTTTTGATGTTTTGGGCCGCTTCCGCGGTCCGGGCTGAGGAGATGGACCAGCTCCGGCAGGATATCCAGCAGAACCATGCGATGCTGGAGGAGTTGAGGGTCTCCCGTGAAAAGATAGAGAAGAGCGCCCCTTTGGCGGTCCGCGCTTTCGAGCTGCTCAAGGCAGGCCAATACGATGAGACGGAGCGGGCCCTCGCGGAATGGGAAGCGGTGGATCCGGAGGATTCGCGGCTGCCTGGCTTGAAACGGCTGGTTTCGAAGCTGAAGGTCGAGCCCGATCCGGCCCGGCAAGCCGACCTGTGGACCGAATATCTCAATAAGACATTGGAAGATCTTCAACCCGAGGCGAAAAGCAACTTTGTTCACCGGGATCGTTGAAACCACCGGCGAGGTGCTCGCCCGGAAAGCGGGCCTGCTCCGGCTCCGGCCCGCGCGGCCGCTGAAGGGGCCGGCGGCGGGCGAGAGCATCGCCGTCAATGGCGTCTGTTTGACGCTGGACCGCGTCATGAAAGGGGAGCTGGAGTTCCGGCTGCTGCCGGAGACGCTCCGGGCCACCACGCTGGGGGGGTTGAAGCCGGGTAGGCGCGTGAACCTGGAGCGGTCGCTGCGGGCGGGCGGGCGAGTGGGCGGCCATTGGGTGCTGGGCCACGTGGATGGGAAAGGGCGGGTGGCAACCCGCCGGCAGGTGAAGGGGACGCTGACCCTGGAGATCTCCTTGCCCCCGGCGCTGGGTGCCCTGCTGGTCCCCAAAGGGCCCGTCACCGTGGACGGTGTCAGTTTGACGATTGATCTTCCGGTACCGGGTACCCGCAGGGTACCTGGTACCGATGTTCGGTTTTCCGTCCACTTGGTTCGCTATACCCTTTCCGCGACGACGCTGGCGGAGAAAAAACCCGGCGACGAGGTCAATTTGGAGATGGATCCGGTCGCCAAGATTTTGAGGGGCATGCTATAGTGGGCCGCGTGAGAAGCATGAAAAAGTTTCCGGTCTGGGCCGTGGTCTTGATGCTGTGCGCCGTGGCGCTGGCCCGGGCGGTGGAGCAGAAATCCGAGCCGCCGGTCACCGCGGCCGTCGTGGAGCGGGCGGTGGACGGCGACACCGTGGTGCTCGTCGGCGGCGAGCGGGTGCGCTACATCGGCGTGGACACGCCGGAGCTGCACCATCCCCGGAAGCCGGTGCAGCCCTACGCGCGCGAGGCGATGGAATTTAACCGCCGGCTCGTGGAGGGGAAGAAGGTCCGGCTGGAGTTGGACGTGGAACCGCGGGACAAGTACGGCCGCACGCTCGCCTACGTCTTCCTGGAAGACGGCCGGTTCGTCAACGCGGAGCTCCTGAAAGAGGGCTACGCGCAGCTGCTCACGATCCCGCCCAACGTGCGCTACGCGGACCTCTTCGTCGGGCTGCAAAAACAGGCGCGGGAGGCCAAGCGCGGGTTATGGGGAAGGAAATGAGAAGGCAGAAGGCAGTAGGCAGTAGGCAGTACGTTTACGTCTGTTTTCTGCTTACTGCTTTCTGCTTACTGCCTACTGGTTGTGTCAAGCGGACGATCCTCATCGAGTCGGACCCGCCGGGAGCGAAGGTTTGGATCAACGAGCACCCGGCCGGCGTCACGCCGGTCAAGCGGGAGTTCATCACGCACGGCCGCTACAAATTCCGCTTGAGGAAGAGCGGGTTCCGTGAGGTGATCGCCCGGGAGATGGTCCGGGCGCCGGTCTACGAATGGATCCCGTTCGATTTCATCTCGGAGATCCTGCTGCCGGTCCGTCTCGATGACAAGCACCGCTTCCTCTATAAGCTGATCCCCGAGCCCCCGGCGGCGCGCCTGCAGGAGGAGACCGAAACCGATGTCCAGGCGGATCTGGAGGCCCTTCACGATCAGGACCCGGAGAAACGCCGCGCCGCCTGCTTCAACCTGGCCCGCCGGAGGGATCCCTCCACGGCGGACGCCGTGCTTGCGGCCACGCGGGATCCCTCCCCCATCGTCCGGAAGTTCGCGATCCAGGCCCTGCGGGCGATCCGTGGCAAGGAGGTGTTGCCCCGGCTGATTGAGGTTCTGGCGCGGGACCCCAGCCCCGAAGTGCGCTGGCAGGCGGCGGTGGAGCTGGAGGCGCTCAAAGATAAGGAAGCGGTCCCGGAGCTGATCCGGGCGCTGAAAGACAAGGATACGCTGGTTCGTGCGGGGGCTGCCGAGGCGCTCAACGGCATCCCCGATCCGCGCGCTCTCACTCCGCTGATTTCCACTCTGCGGGACAAGGACACCACGGCGCGGCGGGCGGCGGCCGAAGCGCTCGGGAAGCTCGGCGACCGGTCGGCGGTCCGGCCGTTGATGCGCGCTCTCTTCCACCATGATTTCCAGACCCGCCGCCGGGCGGCGACATCGCTGGCGAAAATCGGCGACCCGGCCGCCTGTTTCGCGCTGGCCCGCTCGCTGGACGATTGGGACCCCAAACTGCGGCGGATCGCCGGTGACGCGCTGATCCAGATGGGGGACCGCCGGGCCGTGCCGATGTTGATCCGCTACTTACGCTCCTGGAAGCCGACGACGCGGCAGGAAGCGGCCATCGTTCTGGGCGGCTTGAAGGACCCGAGGGCGGTCGAGCCGCTGGTCCGCGCCTTCTCGCGCGAGCCCAACCCAGTCACCAGCCACGCCATGCTGGAGGCCCTCAAATCCCTCGGCGCCCGGGTGGACCCGAGCTGGGAGGCGGTGGACCGTTACCGCCTTGAGATCTACCAGCGGCGGATCTCCAAAGAGCGCAAGGAACAGGAAAAGAAGCGGTAAAATACTAGTTTCTTCCGGGGCGTGGCTCAGCTTGGCTAGAGCGCTTGGTTCGGGACCAAGAGGTCGCGAGTTCAAATCTCGCCGCCCCGATACTCCTCTTGGGCGATAATAAAGGTATGGAGCGGCCGATGCGGAAAATCTTAAGCGGTGCGGTGGTTTCCCTGATGTTGGCGGCGCCTGTTTTGGCGGAGCCGCTGGTTCAGGGCAAGCCGGGAGCTCGGGCGACGCTGGTTGATGCCGGCGGGAAAGAAGTCGGCGCCGCCACGTTCGAGCAGGTTCCCGGCGGGCTCCGGCTGTGGCTGAAGGTGTCCGGCTTGCCGCCCGGCTTCCACGCCGTGCACATCCATTCGGTGGGGCTCTGTGAGCCGCCGGATTTCAAATCGGCGGGACCGCATTTCAACCCGTACCACAAGAAGCATGGGAAGCAGAACCCCGAAGGGCCCCATGCCGGCGATCTGCCGGATCTCTACGTCGGCAAGGACGGCTCCGGCGACCTGGATCTGCTGGTGCCGGCCGTCACCCTCTTGGGCGAGGGGGAGACCTCCCTCTTCCACCCGGGCGGCACCGCCCTCGTGATCCACGCTTCTCCCGATGACAACAAGACCGACCCGGCCGGCCAGGCCGGCAACCGGATCGCCTGCGGTGTCATCGCCCGCGTTCCTTAGCCACAAAGCACAACGGCACCTTTTAGCCCATCGCTGATTTTTCCCCCGAAACGGCTTCCACCCCGGTGTTCCTGTGATACCCTTCGGAGTGGTGCACAGATGACACCCTTACGATTTGCGCTTTTAGCGGCGGCACTTTTACTCTGGAGCCCCGGGCCGGCTCGCGGCGACACGGCCGAGGAGACCGGCTGGCTGGCTTACCAGCGGGGCGACTACGGCCAAGCTATCCGGATTTACGAAGACCTTTCGCTGGATTCCCCTGAAGACGCCTCTCTCCGTTACGATCTCGGCTGCATGTACGCGCTGGAAGGTGACCTGGCGAAGGCCCATCAGAACCTGCTGTGGGCCTTGGAGCTGGACCCGAAACTGGCCGGCATTTATGACGCGTTGGGCCAGCTCTACGAGCGGTGGGAACGGCCCGCGTGGGCCAAGGATTTTTACGCCGTCGCGGCCGAGCTCTCACCCCAGGACACGCGGTTGCTGTGGCACCTGGCGCGCATTCACATCCGTTTCGATGACCCGGTCCCGGCAAGCCAAGCGCTGGAGCAGATGCTGCTCTTTGGCCCCGGCAACGCGGAGGTCCGCTACCAGCTGGGTGTGCTGCAGCTGCAGACCGACGAGCCGGAGAAGGCGCTTCACAACTTCCAAGACGTGCTCGACCGGATGCCCACCCACCTGATGGCTTTGAACGGGCTGGGGCTGGCTTACATCCGTTTGGGGAAGGCCCCGGAGGCGGCGGACGCTTTGAACAGGGCCAGGGCGCTGCGGCCGAATCATCCGACCACCCAGACCAACCTCGGGATCCTGGCGGCCCGCCAGGAGCTTTGGAAGGAGGCCGCGATGGCCTGGAACCGGGCGCTGCAGTCCAACCCTGATTTCACGCCGGCGCAACGCAACCTGGAACGCTTCAAAATGAAGACCCCTTCAAAACGATGAAAAACCATCACGCGCGCGGGTTCACGCTGCTGGAGATCCTGCTGGTCTGCATCATCCTCTCGCTGCTGGCCGCGGTGGCCGCGGTGTCGTACGGCCGGTTCGTGGAGCGGGCCCGCCAGGTCGAAGCGATGCAGAACCTCGCGGCGATCCGCACCGGCGAGATCATGTACCACGAGGAACACGGGAGGTTCGTCGAGGCGCTGGACGCGCCCGCGATCAACACCCTGCTCGACATCGGGATCACGCCCCGCTACTTCAACTACAAGGTGACCGCCACCGGCCCCAAGACCTTCCTGGCGATGGCTTCCCCGGAGCAGGAAATGACGGTGGAAAAACCCTCCTCCCTGATCATCGCGATGGACCAGGAGGGGAAGCTCAGCTTTTATTACCCGCCGCCTGCCCAGCCGGGCGCGGCGCCGCCCCCCGGCTCCAGCGGGTTCGGCAGCGGCGGTTTGCCGGGCGGCGGCGGCACCGGAGGGACCGGTCTGCCGGGCGGGGGAAGCGGAGGGAGCGGAGGGAGTGGAGGGAGCGGGGGTTCCTCTGGCGGCGGCGGAGCCACGAACATCGGTATCCCCACCGGTGAACATTCGGACGGCGGGGACGGCGTGAGCTCGACGGCGACCGGGGATTCCGGCACCGACACCACGACGACCACCACCACCAGACCGCTGGAGTACGTCAAACCCGGACCGGACAACTGGACCACATGGCCGGATGTCTCCTCGCCCAAATTGAATATCACCGGGACGATCGGGGTGGGCGTTCTCACCGAGGCGTTCACCCTCTTAACCGCTTCGGACGCCCACTTCATCACGGACGATTTGCTGCGGAAGGGGATCGAGATTTATTCCTCCGAAACCCCACTCCTTCCATTCGAGGACGGGGAGATGGCGCACTTCGTTTTCTTCGACACCCAGGTCCACGCGGGCTCTCCCATCCGGATCCCGGTCATCGAGTTCAACCCGGATTACATGAATGAGCCGGCCCCTGTCGTGGCGGCCATCCTGGCCCACGAGGGGACCCACCACCTGCAATTCCTGACGGGATCGAACTTGGGCGGCAATTACGGAACGGACACTGATTTCACGGTTGGTGTGGAGCATCCCGCGTTTCAGAACGCCGCCGCGTACTGGCAAACGGTGCGGAAGCAGTTCTCATCGAGCAATACTCCCGCGGTACAATCCATGGAAGCGACTTGGGCCGCCGCGCAGCAGGGAGAGGGCGCCTTGCGGGAGCTGATCCGGTCGATTTACGGCTGAGGGAAAAGATGAAGAAACAAGTTGCGGTTTGGATGATTCTGGGCATCGGCTTGCCGGCGGTTCAGGGATCTGCCGTCCTAGCCGACCCCATCCTCAAGGAGGCGAAACCGGTGCTTTCTGAATTTCACAGCGAGGTTCCTGCTTTCCCGCTCAGCTTTGAATACCCGAAGGAATGGGGTCTCGAAGAGGAAAAGGGGACTGTGGAAAAATACCACTCGGTCCGGCTGTTGGGGCCGCGCAATCCCGCCGACACCTACACCAGCACCATCTCGGTCACGGGCATCCCCCTGAAGAGCAAAGGAGGCAAGTTCGAGAGCTTGTCCGACATCGTCAATAATTACAAGGAGCACCAGCTCAGGGGGGCCCGTTTTGACGAGGAGAAGGTCACCGTAGTGGGGGGCCAGGGGGCTGTGGACCTGACGGTCACTTCCGTGATCCCGCCCCTGCTGCACAAGGGGCTGAAACCGGCCAAGATCTCCGTGCGGACCCGCGCCCTCTTCACCCAAAAAGGGTCCACGCTCTACCGCATCACCTACTCGGCCGATGTCCGGATCTACGGCCGCCACCTGAAGAAATTCAACCGCCTGCTGGAAACGCTGCAGTTCGAATAAGACCCGCCCCTCCGTAGTAGAATGATTTTGTGAGGAAACGCCTTTCTGTTTTCTGGTCGGGCCGCGTCCAGGGGGTCGGCTTCCG
>Ga0080064_1002987_pt1 | contig 26296 bp, 25 predicted proteins | sample Subgrocontami54m_FD_69260 | JGI IMG/M metagenome (GOLD analysis project Ga0080064, IMG submission 69260) | Subsurface groundwater microbial communities from S. Glens Falls, New York, USA - GMW46 contaminated, 5.4 m (SPADES assembly) (version 2) ...
CACGGCGGCCCAGCCTCCCCGCCGTGCGCCGTGCCTTACAACACTTTCTCGATCCGCCCTGCCACTCCGGTTGTTGGTTGTGCAGGCGCTACCTTACTACGTCTCAGATAACGGAGTAGTGTTAGGCGTCGACAGCCTAATCGTGAACTACATACTTCCGGACTTTCGCCCATTTTTCCCATGAGGATCGAGTCATCACGGGCACAACTTACCAGCAGGTGAATCCAATCGCCGAACTCACGTTGGCCCCGGAAACATGCCCGCACGAGGCGCCGCAGGCACACGAGGCTGTAGAGGCACGAATCGACCCGCGTCCTTCGGACAGGTGACGTCATGACCGACTAGAACCGCACCGACCTGCTCGCCGAGAACCTGCCGCCAGCGGCTCGGCAGGCGTTCCTCTACCTTTTTGGGTGCCTAGCCGTCGAAGCTGGCGCGATGGTGCTCGTGAACGACGTGCTGCCCGAGGGCGGCGTGCGCCTCGTACTGCGCGAACCTCGATCTGGCCGCTCGTACGCAGCCGAGCGACCGAAGGACTGGACGCGAGAAGACGAGGAGCAGTACTTTGCCGACTTCCGGCGCCGGTTTGTGGAGAGCGGAGCAGGCTGATGAAGTGGCTCCGTCTCGCCGCCAAGGGGCACCGCAACGCCGTTCGCGTACTCGATGCCATCGTCGGGGTCGTGCTGATCACCCTCGCGATGGGACTCATTCTGGAGGTCCGCGCCCTGCGGTGGGCATCCAGCGCAGACTACGATCTTTGGATGGTGCAGCTCCCGGCAGGCTACGATCTGGACATCCAGCGGAGCCACGGCGGCGAACGTTGGGCGATCTTCTGGCAAGACTTCGACGGCAGCGCCACGCGGATTGCGAGCGGCGCCTAGATCCGGCTGGAGGCAGACATGTCACTCCTCATGGACATCGCACGCTGCCCGATCGTTGAAGCTGTGTTCAGAGGGCTCCCTGCGGCTGAGCATTGTTGCTCTGCGATCATTCGAAGCCAGCGCGTCGACGAGCTCGACATGTTTCACGTTCCTGAGCCATGGAGCGGACGTCTCGACACCGCTCCTATCCTGTTCCTTTCGTCCAATCCGTCCATCAATCGTGATGAGCAGTACCCCACCTGGGCCTGGAGCGACACAGGGATCGATGACTTCTTCGTAAACCGCTTCGGCGGCGGTGAAAAGGAGTGGGTAAAGAATCAGCTCCGCCCGCTCCATACCAATGGCGAGCATCCGTACTCGGTTCGGTTCTGGGCTGCCATCAGACAGCGAGCAGCAGAATTGCTCGGGCCTGAAGTGCGGCCTGGGGTCGATTACGTGACGGCGGAGGTCGTCCACTGCAAGTCCGCTGGGGAGGAAGGTGTTTGGGCGGCTTTGGACTTCTGCGCCGATCGGTATCTCAAGCGCCTCGTTGCCGAGTCTGCAGCGCGAGTTGTGGTCGCGCTCGGAGTTCCTGCGGCGTATGCATGCCGGCGGGTTTTCAGCCTGCCCACAGACCTGTTGCTTGCCGGGCCGCAAAAGATCGGCGAACGGGAGCGACTCTTTGCCTTCTTGCCGCATCCGAACGCCCGCCGTGCACGGACTTTCCTGTCATGCCTTGGACCCGACGTAACGGAACAACTCCGCCAAACGCTCGCCCCTACATCGGCATCAGGAGATACAGAGGCGTGAACCCGGACGGCCATGACTATGAAGATTGGCAGATGGCGGGCAGTTGACGATGGCTCGATTGCCTACGTCGGCCTGGTTTCTCCTACTCTGCGCCGGGCTGGCACTGATTGTTGCATTGGTGCTGCAAAGCCTGGATCTCTACGTCTATCTGGATTACGGGCACGCTCGGTAAGGGCGTTCACACCCCAATCGCCGCCGCCTACGCCCACCCGAGGTCGGCCCGCCCCTCGAGGCGCCGCATCACGATAAACCCGAGCCCGTCTGACGGTCGCTCGAAGCTTGCTACCGGCTGAAAGCCGCTACGCTGGCACACAACTTGCGCCCGGGCATTGAATGCCGCAACGGTTACGCGGAACGCTGGCGGATTGAATAGCTGACGCCCAAACGCCAGGCCCGATTGAAGCACGGAGAGACCAAGGCCGCGTCCGGTCAAGTCTGGTCGTAGTCCGCCACCGGTGTCCAGCGCGCCACTATCGTAGTCGCCACCAGGAACCTGGGCCTCCAGCCCGAAGCACCGGAAACCTACGAGCTCACTCCGCGAATCGTGCACGCTGAAGTAGGGCTGCCGCGGATTGGTCATCGACTGAAGATCGTCCTCGATGCTGCGCGGGTCGGCATTGTAAAAGTCGTAGGGAGGCTCATAGCGCCACGCCAGAACCAGCCTTGCCGTCTCGTTGGTCATGGGAATGAAGAAGCACTCCATGCATAAACCCTACGGCTTTGGTGACTTGTGTGGGACTCGCACTTTCAAACTACATCCCAATCGCGGCGGCCACCTTCGCCCACCCAAGATCGGCCTGCCCCTCAAGTCGTCGCAGGTACACGCTCGTAACCGCCAGTGAGCTGTGGTCGAGAAAGCGGCTCACGTCCTCGATCGACTCGCCAACGTCCCGCCGGAGCTTCGCGGCTGAGTGACGAAAGACATGGACGCCAGCGAGTGGCAATCCGGCCTTCAACAGATAACGCCTCAGATTCCCGTAGAACGTCCCGCTGGTGAGGCCTCGCGGATTCGACGCCGACGGCCACAGCGACTCGTCCGACTTCATCACCGCCAGGTCCTTGCCCCACGCGGCGAGCGCCGTGACGATGGCGTCATAGGCTGGGCGTGGTAGCTCGCGCTTGCCCGTCTTCCCGCCCTTGCCGCGATAGACGTACTGGATGGTCTCGCCGTCGCGGCTCAGGTTGCCCGCCTTCAACCCCATCACCTCCGCCCTGCGTCTCGCGGTGAACGTCAGCGTCAGGATGATCGCTCGATCCCTCAGCCCGCTCGGGGAGTCGGGCAGCACGGTCAGCAGCTTCTGGATGTCGTCGGCGCTCATTCCCTTTGGCACGCCGGGCACCGTTTTCGGGCGTTCGAGGGCTTCGCAGGGGTTGCCGACCAGGAGGCCCATGCGGATGAGGAAGCGGAAAAACGAAGAGAGGCACGCGATGCGGGCGCCGACAGTGACCGCGGATGGGCGGTTGCCGGAGAGGCCGATTCCGTGGGCGAAACCGAACACGTCCTGGGCACTGACGCGGTCTGGGCTCTTCTCGAACTCCGCGAAGAAGGCTTGGAGCATGCGGCTGTACGACTGCACCGTTCGCAGGGAGCCCGAGCGTCTCTCTTTCTCGGCGAGGAAGGCGTAGAACGCGTCGTCCCACTGACTGGACTCGTGGCTGATCCTCGTGACTTCCGTGACTGGCATGGCGTGCTCCTTCGGTTCTGAGTGAGCACATACATCACTCAGGTTGAAGACGGAAGCAAGCACGATTCGTTGATCGTGGGGAGACATGGATGGGTTGAAATCGGGCACCGATACCGAGTGAGACTTATGTCGTGGGGATCGGAGCCAAGCGGTAGAAGCGGGCGGCGTTCTCTCCCATGATCAGCGCCTTGGTCTCGGGCGCAAGGTCCGTCCGCTCGCGCCACTCGTCCAGATCTTCATGGATCCAGGCTGGAGCGTCGTGCGGAAAGTCGCTCGCAAACAGGAACCGTTCGACCCCCAACCGCTCGATGCTCGCCGGCAGCAGCGCTTCACTGGGATCGCACGAAACGTAGACATGCTCTCGAATGTACTCGCTCGGCGACCGTTGCAGGTGACGGACTCCTCGGCTGCGGAAGGAGCGGTGGGCCTCATAATCCAATCGATCCATGAGCCACGCCACCCAGCCGGAGCCTGATTCCAAGCACGCTACTCGCGCACCGGGAAAGCGCTCGAACACTCCATCCATGATGATGCTGGTCAGTTGAACGAGATTCTTCATCGGGTGTGCCACCGCATGAATCTTCGCGCCTTTCGTGTCGTACAGGTGGAGGCTTGCCCAATGCGTTTCACCCGTGTGCGCGTGGAGCGCCAAGGGAACATCTAGCCGCTCCGCCTCCCCCCAGACCGGGTCGAACTCGACGTTCCCATACGCACAGTTGCGACTGTTGCCGGCGCAGAGCATGCCTCCCACCATTCCGAGCTCGGTCACGGCATAGCTCAACTCCGCCGCCGCGGCCGACGGATCCTGCATGGGCAGCAGCGCGACCGCCTTCAGCCGCGGGCTCACGCGACAGTAGGTGTCGTGCACCCACCGGTTGTACGCTCGGGCTGAGGCACAAGCCCACTCCGGATCGCGAATCTCTCCGTGGCCGAGGGCGGAAGTGGGGTAGAGAACCGTCTGCTCGATGCCCAACTCGTCCAGGACGGGCAGCCATTCCTGGCCACCCAGTTCCACACTGTGCCGCGTGTGGATGTGCGGATCACGGAGCGCGTTCGTGGATGACGTTACAGAAGGGAAGAACGCATGGGTGGGATCGTGCATCAAGTCCTTGTAGCGGCCCTCCAGGTAGTCAACCAGCGCCTCATCACGTTCCCGAACGTGTCCGTCGGCGTCGATGATCCGTTCCGGCATAGCGTCGCGTCCCCCAAATCTAAGAACTTTCCGACTACGAGCTCAGGAAGAGCGAACCAGGTTGTCAGTATATGGTGGGCGGCGGTTCGATCCGGACAAGGGCCTGAAACTTGACGATGCGCACGAGGAGCGACATCCATTGCAGTTCGCAAGGATGCGCCACGATGCGCGGATCGTGCTGAGCGGTGAGATACGTCCATGCTGCTACGGATAAACGACGTTTCTCGGCGCGCCGTCGCGCAGCGCACGCAGGTTCGCGGCCGTTGTATCGAGTATCCGATCCAGCGCCTCCTGCGAGTCGAACGCGATGTGCGGGGTAATCACGACATCCTCTCGTCGCAGCAGCACGTGGCCGCGAATGGCTGCCTGCAACTGCTCGGCGGCCGTTCCCGGACCAAGGAGCCGCTCCTCTTCTGTGAAGAGCTCCTCGCCCTCGATAACATCCAAACCGGCGCCAGCGAGCCGATGTTCATTCAGTGCCCACAAGAGGGCCTCTGTGTCAACGAGGGGTCCACGGGCCGTGTTGATGAGGAGGCTGCCGGGTTTCATCCGTCCGAGGCGATCGCGGTTGATGATGTGATGGGTGCTCGGCAGATACGGCAGGTGCAGCGTCACCACATCCGCCCGCTCGATCAGCTCGTCGAGTGAAACGTAACGAAAGCCAAGAACTTCCGCCAGTAGTTCTTGCTCATGGGTGTCAGTGGCAAGAACGTCCATACCAAATCCCCGTCCGATGCGAATCACGTGTAGCCCAATATGGCCTGTTCCAACCACTCCGAGAGTGCGGCCCTTGAGGTCGAAACCGCGTAGTCCCTCGAGAGAAAAGTCTCCTCGCATGGTCCGCTCATACGCCTGGTGGATCTTCCGTGAGAGGGCAAGGATGAGTCCAAATGTATGCTCGGCGACGGTATTCTCCCCATACGTTGGGACGTTGCTCACGACGATGCCGCGCTCCTGGCACGCGACGAGATCGATGTGGTCGTACCCAGTGGATCGCGTGGCCAATCCCCTGAGCGCCGGGAGGTGAGCCAGTACCTCGGCGGTGATCCGCGAGCGGATGAAGATGCTGACGAATGCCGCATCGCGGGCGAGATCCGCAGTATGGACATCGAGTGGACTCGGCGTCGTTCGTAAATCGATGTCTGGGAGCCGCTGCTGCAAGTAATCCCGCTCGGGAGGCTGGATCTCGAAGCAGACGACGATGGGGGCCTCGTCTGTCGCGGCCACTGATACCTCCAGAGATACTCGCCAAGCTCCAAGATACGCGCGCAGGTCCGTCGGGAGCAACGAGCGATGTGCTCGTGTGCTCGTCGTGGTGGAACATCGCTACGTCGCGAGAGCGTGCCCGATGCCTAGTGAGAATGGGACCTCGCCCTTAGCCGAGAACGGTCGCTATCACAACGTAGTGCGCCGGCCAGGGGCGGCGACTCGGTGGGGAACGCAGTCTAGCGCGAACCATCGCGCCGGTACGGTCCACCGGACCTGAGTCAGGTCCGGTGGATGATCAATACACCGGACCGGGATATGGCACCGGCTCGCCGTAGATGAAGTCATCCATGACAGCGACGTCCGTCTCTCCCCCGTCATCGGGGCCAAGGGCCACGTTGCCATACGCAATCCGAACCCGCGCGACGATCGGCGTATCGAACGCCACGCCGAGAAATGACAGCCCATTGTTCGCCACAGGGACCGGAAACTTCCCGAGCGAATTCCCGGCGCTGTCGAAATACTCGAAGTCGGTGCGTTCCAGATCGACATCGGTGTAGACGGCGCCGAACCCCCTGGTTAACGCCGGCGCGTCGGTACCGGGTACGCGGAAGGTCATGTCGACAATGTTGCTCCCGATCGGGGAGAACAACCGTTCCGGGCTAAAAGTCTTGAAGACGTCAACATAGGTCGGGTTGATGTTCCCGAAGCGCACTGGCACTCCAAGCGGATTGTCGCTCCTTGCGCTGACCTGCACGCCCGTCCCTGGTGTGCTGAACACTGCGCCGCGTGCTCTGGGCGCGGAAGCATCGTTAAAGAAGTTTGGCGACAATAAGGCTGGGGCCGCAAGTTCGTCTGGCACGCCATCTCAGTTGATCTCGCGTCGGCCTGTTCCACGTGAGCCCGGCTCACCGCCGTTGTCCGGACCAAGGAGACTCCGATACTGGTCGACAAACGGAGCGATGTCCCCAGCGCCCGACACGACAGTCGGTCCCCGGCCCGTTTCGGTAGTCGGCGCGGACGGTCCCTGAAGGGCAGTCGCAACACCCGGAGCGATGAGGGCTATGCCGAGTGCCACCAAAACCGAGAGCGTCCTTGTAATGCACGTCATTGATTGGTCCCCTTTTCTACACTCGACCCCAAGGCGACTCATTGTACGTCAGGTCACTCACGAAGGCGTCTTGGGCACGAGACCAGCGGGGAGGAGGGACCCGACGCGGAAAATAGTGCTCGTTGGGCTGCCGTGGCAAAGGCTGCGCGGGCGATAGACTGGGCGAGACAGACCCGTTTGAGCTCACGAGATTGGAGGAATCCAGCACTGGGCGACGTCATCGACCTCAGCCACCGACTCCCTCCGCACGAACCTCCCACGGAGATTACCGCGGCCACCTGGAGGGCAGCTGCCTACTACGGAGCCATCTGTAGCGCGGGGAGCCTCGCCCCAATTGGAGAGACGGTCCACACGCCGCTTTGCTGCCATAGGCGACCCCAACATCGGCGTTGCGGGGGCTGCTTACACGTCCTCCGTCCTCGCGATGAGCCCGACCGTGTCGACTGGAACTGTCCAGCCTGCGGCGACAACGGCACAATCCATGGTTGGCGCGGATCAGACCGCGACTTGTCACACATTCCGATGATCGGAAACGACCCTAACGACCAGTGCACCGTTTACCTGGACGAGGAGCAGTACCGTCTTCTCGAAGGCTTCCTCCCCCTCGAAGCTGAACTGGAGCGCGTCTTGCTCGGAGCGCGGCTCACCGACCGCGGCGTCCGTCTTGCAGGTGCCGGTGTGAAGCTTGAGAATCTCCACGGGTTCGTCTCGTTCGAGGCGAACCATGAACCGCAGAGACGACGGCAGGCCCATCTAGATCAGATCTGCGCTCAGCTGGAACGGGCACTCCAGCGATGATCGTCCGTCACAGGGGCGTGGGTGATCGACCGCTCGGCCCGCATCAGAGACGGATCGGCGGCACCCTCGTGAACCAGGGCAATATCCCGCAATAGGGTGTCGCCCTGGAAGATGGTGTTTTGTCCGGGTGCCATGACTCGTTCGGACGAGCGCCCGTCTACGGCATCGCGAGTCCAGCTCGATCTGTCCCCGACGGCGCTTGAGCTGCGCGCCTGGTCGGGAGCCGGTCCTGTTCGGCGAGGAGCACCGCTTTTCAGACCCACTCACGGGGCGCATGAGTCCTTGGTGCCGGGGTTCCACCCACGGGCCAAAGTGTGCGCTACCCGATATCGCGGAAGCCTCCCCGCCCTTATGATAGGAGGGCGTCGCATCAGCTGGTGCAGTCGCTCTGGGGGGACCAGGCCCATGCCTCTAGCCATTCCACAAATCGGATCCACGTTTTCACCGTGGTCGAAGTCTTTTCTGATCACTGGCGCGATGCCCGGGGCAACGCTCACCGTGCTCTCCATCGGTCCCGCCTCACGCGCGGTGGCGAAGGGCTTGGCGGCTGGAGGCGCAGACTGGCTGGGACTCCTGCCTGGAGAGACCATCCGAGCTGATGACAAGTTTGTCGTCCAACAGGAACTGTCCGGAGTGGCCAGCAACTGGACGCCCACCGGGAAAGCGTATGCTCCGACGCCGGTCCCCACGCTCACGAGCGACTTGCTCCCCGTGCAAATCGTGTCTCGGCTCTGGGAATGCGGGCAACACGTCTTCATCGAGGGCGCCTATCCAGGAACCCAAATAGAGTTCCTCGCTGGCTCATCCACCACCGTCGGTGATGCCCCCAATGGCGTAGCGAGAATCAATTTCTCAAACGGGCTGACTGCCGGCTCATCGGTGACCGCTCGACAGGTGGCACCAATCGGTCCCGGGTCTCCAACCGTCGCGCCGGTGGAGCCGCTGCCTTTCCCGCCCACGGTCAACTTCCCCGCACCGGTACTCAAAGCGCCGATTCGGGGCTGTGAAACAGCCGTCTTCGTCTCGGGCGTGTACGAGGGGGCGACTGTCCGGGTGAAGCGCACGCTCCACCCGGAAGAATCCGCAGGTTTTGATCTGAGTGGTCTTTGGTTCAATCTCGGCAATCCGCTCAAGTACGACAGTCCGACGACGGAATACATTTCCGTTCTTCAAGAACTGCCACGGTGTCAACGCTTCGGGAACGAGAGCGCCCCGGTTCCGGTCGGTCCACCAGAGGCCTTGCAACCGGGGATCGGACCGCTATGTGGTGATGGGACCACCGTCCAACTCTTCAACCTGCAGGCGGGCAGCATTATGCATGTCACGGTTGGCGGGTTGGTGTACGACCTCATGGCGCCTCGAGACGTCACGAGTTATAGCTTCGACGTTGACCCTCCCTTGGTTGCCGGGACGACCGTGAGCGCAGTCCAGGAAATCTGCGGACTAACGAGCGTGCCCGGAACCCGGGACGTCGATGTGCACCCGACGGTCATGGAAAAGCCGAGCCTTGGGGAACCGCTGTACAACTGCGCCCGGCTCGTCCGCGTGTCCAATGTTCACCCAGGCTCGGAAGTTCAGGTGTTCGCCCGCACGAAGACGGGTGAGGGTCCGATCAGCCTCAGGAGGGTCTTCACTTCCACCTATGACGAGGTCAAGGTCATTCCCCATCTCAACACGGATGATTACGTGTGGGTCGTCGCTGAAGGCTGCGGAGCTCATCTCGAATCCGACCGGAAACGGGTCGTAGACCATCCCCCGATTGCCGCTCCGCGGATAGAGGAAAAAGTCGTCAGCGGAGCGACGTCCGTTACTGTGCAGGACGTTATCCCCACCGCATCGGTCTTCGTGTACTTCCTTGAAGGCGGCACCTGGAAGCTGATCGGTTCGAAGACCTACGCCGAAGCAAAAGCGACTACGGTGCTCCTCAACCGCACTTTGAAGACGAGGGATAGCGTCGCGGCCAGTCAGTACTACTGCGGTCAAACAACCCTGCGCGGCCCAACCACGATCGTGGTCAAGCCGCCCCCTGCCCAACCCCAGATACTCATGCCAGCAAACGGGGCGGCCAACGTGTCGTATCTCGCGCTGACCTCAAACTGGAAAGACCCAGGAGCGGGGCTCGAACAAGCGGCCGAGTCGTACCTGTTCTGGCTCTGGGAGTCTGGCAAGGCGTTGCCGGCGGCGATCACACTCACGACGACGAGCTCAACGGTAGCCGGGCCCTTGCACGTTGGCGCGTTCTACCACGTCCGGGTAGTGAGCAGGAACAGCACCGGAGACAGCCCGCCGGCTGAGCACAGTTTTTCGACCCTGGCACCAATTCCGGTGCTGAAGTCCTTCGATCAGACGTCGATGACGCTCACTGGTGAGAATTTCCCGCCCAGTATGGCGGTGAGTGTCAACGTCACGCATGAGATTGTCGGGACGATCTTCGTGGGCGATGCCCCTCTATCCAATGACAACCGAAACAAGGACCTGCCAGCGACGAGTGACAGCACGGGGAAGCTGGCCGTGACGCTCGACCTGTATGCGCTCCTCGATCTGTACGATACGCTGGTGATCAGCGCCGGCAACACGGTGAAGCTCTTGTGCAGGGGCCCCCTGAAAGGGGAAAACGTGATCCTGAAGGCCTGGTATCTGACGCCCAAAGGGAAGATCGAAAGCGCACCGCTCAAAATCACCTGGACCAAAGACAACATCGTCGTGCTGCCGTAACCCTCGCAAGACCTGCGACGTCGGGGGCACGTTGCTTGAGCCGTGTGAGGGCGGCGAATTGCTGAACGTGGGGGCGGCGATCACGGCAACTGGGGGTGGGAGAGCCTAGTCATTTTCCAACCCCGTCACTCTGCCCAAGGGGCCGGGGTGCGACGACGCCGTGTGAACGGTCCAGGCACAATCTGGTCATAGCGATGCAAGAACCTAGAGTTCAGACCGACTCTCGTTCGAGGTTAATGGCGAGAAGCCGCTCAAGAATCTCGCTGTCGGCAGGATCGTTTGTCCAGCGATATGCAGCGATCACCGCCTCGTCGAGGTGGCGATGCGCCAAATCCAGCCAGGCTGGTCTCTGGTTGTACAAGCTTGTTAGCGAGCGTTGAGCCAGTTCCGATTCTGTCGCCCCCGGTGGATTCAGCCACGCATCGCGTTTCTGAACTAGATCGCCCGCCGCTTCAGCGATTGCCAGTACTTTCGAGTCGTCCTTGGGCTCCGTCCCGAGCGGCCACGGCCAGGGGAAGGTCTCGAATGTCGTTGTGGGTGTGTAGCGGAATCCGCTTTCGACCTCGCGAACCTGAGTCCCGGTGGCTCGCGCCCACAACTCATGAACCCTTGAATGCAGAACTCCAAACGCATAGTCATCGTCCCGCGCGATAGCAATGAGGGCACTGTCGGGCAGGGTGGGATGGAATAGCCAGGCAAACAGTCGGTGCTTAGAATGCCGGGTTGTACCGATGAACCGTCGATGCCGAGAGAGTGCCTCGCGCATCGCAGGACGAGGCTCCACGTGGAGCCACCAACGCTCGCGATACGCGGCACGGTTGTTTTGCATCCGAGCAGGCTTTACGTACAGCTCCACGTGGAAAAACGGAGCCTCGTAAAGAGCAGACTGCGCCTCGGTCATATCGATCCCGAAGTCGATGATCCACATGCCGCGAGGTCGCCCATTGACGTCGGAACCATTCACCCATGGACGGACGACATCGCTGTTTGGCCTCCCGTTTGGATTGAGGGTGCGGCGAGTAGCTGCTGCGCGACCTGGTGCGAAATATCGAACGGGCCGCCCTTGGTGTCGCCCATGAAGGAAAGGTTGAGGTTTTCCCTCAGCCGTCTCGCGCGGGTAAGGTCCAGCGAGTTCGAAAGGTCGGCGTTGATCACTGAACTAGGCTTCCCGTCTAACGTATGGGCTCGCTCAGAACCATCGTCGAAGCCAACAAGAGATACGTGGACTGCAGCGCCATTCAGGATCCACGAGCGGTCCCTCCACGCCATGAAGATATCGCCAGACTCTTTGATCCGTTCGAGGACGCGACGATTGGCGCCACCTCGAATTCCCTGCGTTGCTAGGAGGCCGGCACGACGTACTCTACCGCCCGCGATAAGCGTACGAGTTCGCTCGTACCAGTAAGTAACGAGGTCGGCCTCACGCGGCACACGTCCATCATAGACCTGGAAGAGACCCTCGACGTATGCATCACCAAGTCCACGACGCAGCAGCTTGCCGCCAAGGAACGGCGGGTTCCCGATGACTACCTCGGCCTCGGGCCACTCGGGTTCGACCATCCGGCCCTGACCATCTGTGCCAAGAATGGCGTCCCGCTCCTCGATGGTGTGGAGGGGCTTGAGTATTGGGCTCGACGGGATGCCGAATCCATTGTCGTGCAGCCACTGGATATAGCCGATCCAAACCACGATCTGGGCCAGTTCGTGGGCGTAGGTATTGATCTCGATGCCGTACAGCTGTTCGGGCCCCACCTCTGGGAAGAACGCGCTCATGCCGTGAATTACCGCAAAGGTGACCACTTCTTTCTCAAGGTCCAGCAGAAGCTTGAGCGCAACGTAGAGAAAGTTCCCGCTTCCGCACGCGGGGTCCAGAACCCGAATTCGGGCCACTTCGGTAGCGAAGCCACGAAGGAGCCGTTCGAGGGCTTGCTGGTAACGGGTGCGAGCTGCTCCGCTTGCGCTGTCGCGACGAGTTGCCAACTCCTCAGCCTGCTGCTGGACAGAAGCCCATCGTGTACGCAGTGGCGCCATTAGCACCGGCTCGACGACCAGCAAAATGTCGTCCCGGCTTGTGTAATGGGCGCCCAGCTGTGCTCGCTTCCCTGGATCGAGGCTCCGCTCGAAGAGAGTGCCGAAGATTGCAGGCTCAATACTGGTCCAGTCGAGCCTTGCCGCGCGGTTGAGCACCTCCATATCCCCTCGGGTTAGGTCAAGCGCGTCGTCGTCGGCAAAGAGCCCTCCATTGAAATGCCCGATGTCGTCCGCCCCGAAGAATCCGCCGGTCGCCATCGCCCCGAACAACTGACGGAGGCGAGCAGTGAAATCCTCAGGGCGAGATTGGGTGGCAGCTACGATACGAGCAAAAAGCCCAGAGGGCAGTAGCCCGATATCTTCGGCGAAGAGGCAGAACAGCAGACGCATCAGGAAGTGTGCCGAGCGCTCCGGATCGAATCCCCGACTGCGCAGGCTCTCGGCCAGCTTTGCGAACTCGGCTGCCGCCTGCTCAGTGACCTGCTCGGTGGTCTGTTGCGGGCGCAGACTGGAAGGATGACGGAAAACCGCACGAAGGACATCTAGCGGAAGAAAGGGGCAAGAATCTGTTGGAGTGCCGTTCTGGAGGTCGGCCAGGTTGAACGCGTAGACGCGCTTGGCGGTCGAGGTGAAGTTCGTATGCACCTCGAAGCGGTCGAGATCGCAAACGACAAGGAGCGGGGGATTGTCGAGATCCTCGCGGTACTGGAGCAACTGCTGATATGCGGCCTTCAGGTCCTTGTGCTTACCCTTGTACTCCCACCCGAAATAACCGCGCTTCCACACGTCGGCGAACCCGTCGCCGCCGGCAACCTTCTCTGCCCCCTTCTCGAATGCATACTGGTCTCCGTCCGGGTCTGCCTCGTTCGGAGTCTGCTCACCGAGGAGGCGGCAGAGGTCGATGAAGTGTTCTTGCGACGCGGCCCGCTCGTTGCGGTTGGACGCGGTCCACTTGTGCACGAAGTCCAGGAGAGTGATCCCTGCCATATGCGCGCCGCAACTCCTGGGAGCGAACTAGCGCGTAATCATACCCCGCTCCGGATTGCCATCGAGCCTGCCGTCGCTGGGATCGAGCGACCAGACAATATTGTTTCGTCGTGTTCGGCTCTGCTGCCCGTCAGCCCGAGTAGAATCCGGTCGTGGCGTCCCCGCGGTGGAGGGAACCTCTACCGTCAATTGCGACAGAGGGACCATGAGCGTGGAAGACCGATCGATCTTCGACTTGCCTCTCGACCAGTGGACCTATGCCATGGTCGACGATTTCCTGAATGAGCGGGTCGGGGAGAACGACCGCCTGGAGTACAAGGAACAGCTAAACGAGCGCGTCACAGAGACCCTCGTTTCCTTCGCGAACGGGCAGGGCGGCCATGTTTTCGTCGGCGTATCCGAGGTCTCCCAACGGAAGACACCCCTAAAATGGCCCCTCCTCGAGCCGAACAAGGACCACGCCGTGAGTGCCTACAACCGTGCCGCTCAAGAAACAATCCCGCCAGCGCCGCTCCGCGCACGATCTTTCGCACCCGTTGACGGTGAAAAGCAAGTCCTCGTAATCGAGGTAGCCCCTGGGGACTTGCCTCCCTACTTTGCCAAGAACCAGGGAGTAAAGATTCGCGTCGGCGACAACGATGTGGCGGCAGACCCGGCGTCGCTAGAAGCTCTCTTCACCCGACGCCAGTCCATTGCTGCTATCCGGGCCGAACACAGCGAACGTGCCTCCTCGCCGGAGTACTTGCAGGTTCGCGTAGATCCTCTCGCAGTGCGACTCCAGGTCTTCGTCGAGCCAATGAGTGAAAAGTTGGCTTTTCGCTTCAACGAATCGACCACCAGTGTGTTGGAACAACTGGTCGAACTACACTTGCGAGACTTTGACCACGAAGGTCAGCGTGATCAACTCTGGCTCGATTTTTCAGACCCAGCACAAACGGCCATGCTTCGTGTCACCCGAGATGGCATGATCTGGTTCTCCGAAGGTTTTGCCGATCTTGCCGAGTTCCATCCCGATCAACCACAGCGATCCATCCCGACGCTCGATTGGTTTAGTCGGATTTGCTCTGTGCTGGAGGTTTGCCGGGCCGCCTACTCCCGCCTGACAGCCTGCCGTAGTGGGCTCTACGTCGCTATCGTAGGGCGGAATATCTACGGCCGTCCTCTGAACTGGCCTCCGCACCTGGAGGCTGCCCGTATCACCCGAGGAAAGCTTCCGCTCGGCTTCGGGCTCTGGATATATGACGAGCGCGGGTTGAATCTAGACGACGACCCTCGTCCCCTCGCTCGCGATGCTGTGAAGTCTCTATTTTGGGCTACCGGTTATCGCGAGTACGAGAACTTCGTCGACCTATGGGCTGCCAACCAGGGATGACGCTAAGAGGTAATGGAATAGCGAGCACGATCGGCTCAGAGCGATGCCCCGTGACGGGCAATCACGAAAAGTGATCCAAATCCGTCTGTTGGATCGCGACACCTCCGCTCGTAGACCTGGGGCCCACTAGGAATCTGCCTTTGTACGGACTGAAGCTTCGCGACTCGCTTTGCAACGACAATTCGATCAGAACCTGTGGAATATCTTGACCGTAGCTCCATCGCCAACTGTCGATGTCCTGACGGCCAGTCGGGCTCCTCAATTCCCTCAGCCTAAGTTCGTGCAGGGATCCATCAGGGATTACCCGTACTGTGTACGCAACTTCCAGAACGCCTGCCTCATCGGTTCCTAGTTCCTTGGGAGCAATTGATCCCTCAAGCCAGTTCACGGTGTAGGGTCTTGTCTCGAAGGGATTGATGCGTTGGGACGCATCGAGAATGCGGGCGTTCGCAAAGAAATGAGCCCGTGGGCCACGATTGATGACCTCGATGGTGCCTTCCACGCCAGGGTGCGGGATCACTTCGACCATAAGATGTCCGGTCGGCGGTGGAAGAACGGGGACTTGATCGTCCCGAGAGCGCCGCGCGTCTCGAACGAGCTGCGGCAGGTACCGGGTCATCGCGACCCGGAGGTGCATCTCAAAGTCATTCGGACTGACAAAGGGCTGGACGAGCCCGGGGTGTTTCCCTTTCGGCTCAAAATCCCGAAGGAAGGCGTGTACACGACCGATCTGCTGCTGGTCTATTGTTCGCCGGCCGGGTCCCGCGGTCTTGTGAAAGAACAAGATAAACGGCCGACGAGCTATCTCCCAGGCATGGTACGCCAGCCAGAACTCTTCCTCGGTGCCAGACTCGTATGCTGAGCCCGTGCTGGGATCCACACCACCGGTCGAAGAGCCAAAACGGTTCCAGAAGATCCCGACAAAGACGTCCCATGAAGTGACCGCGAGCTGCTCAAGTACCACGTCTTCAGGACGGCCGCCGCCTGATGACACCTCGTTCCAGTCGAGCACTTTCACGACGCAGCCGTGCTGCTCGGCTAGGCCGCCCGGAAGATTGAGCTCGCTGGCGACTCGGTGTACTCGCGACCGCTCCGGCCCCACGTCGCCTGGAGACGCCACGAAGGTTCTGATGATTTGTGCAACTTCGACGGGAGGCTGTGTTATTGATCGCCCGTGGCTGGGCTCGCTCGGGACACGCCGCTCAGCCTGAATAGTCATGCCGCCCAGGCGGAGCTGCGGTGAACCACCCATCTCTACTTCGATGTCGATCGATTCGCGATAGACCAGTCCGGCGCGCACGTCGCGAAACTGGACGACGAGTTCGCCTGGGCCGAGAGTGCCCCGGTCGGTCGAACTGACGGTGATATGAACACGTTGCCGGCGGCCGGGACGGAGGGTGCCGGAGGGAAGGCGTCCTGGGAAATCGGTACGTAGCGCCGGGTGATCCAGGCTGACCGTCAGGTCGGAGACAGGACCGCCGTCAACGTCGACGTCGTAACTGAGCTCCCATTGCTCCCCATACTTAGTGGGACGAACGGAAGGACGCTCTAGACTTACGACTGGTACTGCGGAGCGGTCCATGGCGCTTGGATCATACCGACTGAGTATGCCGAAGGGCGGTCACGATCCGTTCCTCGTGTCCGGACCAGGTGGTCATCCTCGGCCAATTGAGTAATTGCGGCGCCTGGCGTTTCGAGGATACTCTGGCGCTGGAGAGTTCATCGGAGGCGTACGGGGTGAAACTGTGAACGGCGATGCCGGGTCCCCAAAAGGTAGAACGCAAGCCCTCTTCAACGGACTGGCGGAGGACTACGACGCTGCAGGGCCAGGAAACTTCGCACACTTCGGACACCGTCTTGTGGATGTGGTAGGCGTCGAGCCCGGTCACCGCGTGCTGGACGTGGCCACCGGCCGTGGTGCGGTCCTGTTTCCGGCGGCCGAACGAGCGGGAACGACCGGCCATGTCATCGGGATTGATTTCGCGGAAGCCATGGTCCGAGCTACGGAGACCGATGCCAAGCGCCGAGGGTTGGTCGTGCAGATTTTCAGGATGGATGCCGAGCACCTGGACTTTCCCGATGCGGAGTTCGACCGCGTCTTATGCGGTTTCGGTGTGATGTTCTTCCCCGATCTCGAAAAGGCCCTCGGGGAGTTTCGTCGGGTGCTGAAGGCCGGCGGGCGGCTTGGGGTCTCCACGTGGCAGGTCTCCCAGAATGAGCTGCTCGCCCAAGTGCTCGGCGGGCTGGGGATCCAGCAGGGCCCGCCGCCAGGCTGGATCACCGATCCCGACCGGCTGGCGGATCTGCTTAGGCAGGCAGGTTTTCAGGACGTCCAGGTGAGTGTAGACGCCGAGGATTTCTGTTATGCCGACCTCGACCAGTACTGGGAAAATGCTCGTGGGACCGGTCAGAGGCCTGCTATTGACGGACTAAATGCCACGCAACGGGAACGAGCGCGGACGGCACTCGCAGAGCGGTTGCGATCACATCAGCAGGCGGATGGCATTCACGTTGTCGCGACGGCTCTTCTGGCCACTGCTACCCGCTGAGTAAATGGGCAGCGACCATCGGACAGCCTAGCGAGCCATCAATAACATTCCATCGTGCCGGGCCGGTGGGAGGGTCCTCGCGGCTAGCTGGCCTCCTCAGGACGGCATCGGATCATAGCGGTGTGGGTACGGCCAGTCGCATCGGGGACGAGCGCCACGTACTCCATGGGAGCCTCCCACGGGCCTCGATAGGCGGCAAGCGCTTCCTCCGAGCCCGGGTGCGCCATGCAGGAACCCGGCCGCCACGTGTGCAACACGGCGATCCAGAATATGGGCGCCTCCCCGTTCGGTCCTAGATACGGATCGACCATACGTCTGACTCCTGGCTGCTCGGGCCGATGGTCGTAGACGCGGCCGTGGGCGACGCGGAACGTGTGGACCTGTCGCCAGGCGGCGTCGGGAAAGAGACCATCCAGCACTTCGGCCTCAGTGTGCTGAGGTGTCCCAGCTCCCAATTCGAATTCCATGGTCAATCCCATCATCGCGGCAATCGGCAGCTCGATCGTGGGATCGTAGCCAGCGATTCGACTGCGGCCCCCAAGTGGGAGTACGAGAAGAGCCAGGGCAAGTGCCTGAAGAAGCCAACGCAGCCGACCCATCGCTGCCTCGAGGACCGTGGTCTATGCAAAACGACTCGCCCCTATCGTAGACGAGTTGCGTCTCATCTCGACAGTGATGGCGTCCGGAGGACCAAACCCTATTCGGTCCTCGTGTGCGTTGAGCGGTAGGATGAAGCGATGAGCACGGGCAGCTCCGCCAGCTGGCAGCCAAAGGATCTGGGCGCTCGTGTTGAGATGGCGCTGGGCGTCGCGGCCGCCCTCGTCGGACTTGCGAGCATTGGGTTCCTTGCGCCTCGCGTGTCCTTTCAAGGCTGGAAAGACGGGGTGTACTTGGCAGCCATCGTGCTGGCCGCGCTTGGAACCGCTGCTGGTGCCCACAGGCACGTCATTCAGCGGACACCTGGGGGAGTGGCTCTCCTTTGGCTCTCCCTACTGGTTGCGGTTGTTGGGGCCACCTGGTCGGCATTAAGCCCGCCCCTGGTCGCCATTGGCACCGTGGCGCTAGCTGCGGCTGCTATTGGCACACTGCGCGACATTCGCAGCTAAGGGTGCATGCGCTCGTGCGGCTGGTTCGTTGAGGCAAGAATCCGAATATGACCTGCCAGAGCGCCAACGGCGCGAGCGAACGCAGATTGAGGAGCGCTGAGGACCAGTGGGAAGCCCAAATTGATTGACTCCAAGAGCGCGCTCCCGGCGCTCGGTATCTGCCAGATCTTTTTTGTTTCGACGACCGATGCGACATCGTCAAGGGTGAATCCACCGAGGGTGTCGGCCCGATTGAGCACGAAGCACATACGATCTTCCGGGAAGCCGACCATTTTGGCCACGTCTAGGAAATGCCGAGTGTTTCGCAGAGCCCCTAACTGTGCAGACAGGACCAGGACGTAGACGTCGGATTCGTCGAGGACGGCCAGCATGCGCTCGTCGTATGAGAGCTGAGTGTCTACAACGGCGTAGCTGTACAGACTGCTCAATGCGCCGACGACGGAGCGCACGTGCTCAGACGTTACGATATCTGCCTGCTCAGGCCGGGCCGGCCGCGGCAGCAGATGAAGGCCCGACTTATGCTGATCCACGACCTGCGCCAGGACGAAGGAATCAATGGCATTAGCGTACGGCACGAGGTCGACGATGCTATGCTGCGCGGCTAGGTCCAGGTGGATAGCAGAATCGCCGAACATGAAGTCAGCATCCATCAACATCGTGCTTCCATGCTCCTGAAGCGCTAGTGCCAGACCGACCGCGATGGTTGTTTTGCCGACTCCACCCTTGCTTCCCAACACCGCAATCGTTCTGCCGACCTGCGAAGGCTCTGGGGCGGTATCCGACACCGCTTCAGGTGGACGGAAACCCTGGCGACCGTCGAGTGCGTCTTGATGAACTTCGCGGATCTTGTCGAGGAGCTCGGCCTCGTCATCGAAGGGCTTTAGAATGTACCCCTTCGCACCGGCTGCGAGGGCTTTGTCGAGAAAGTCCTGCCGCTCCTCAGAAGTCACCATGATCACGGATCCGTGCGGAACACGGCTCGAAACAAGCCACGCTGCCTGAATACCGTCAAGACCAGGCATGTGGATATCCATGAGCACGACGTCAGGCTGAAGCTCGGTGGCGATCCGAACGGCGTCGGGTCCGGTCGATGCCTCTCCGACGACCTCCATGTCCGGCTGGCTGGCGAGCAGAGCGGTGAGCACCTTCCGGGCGAGTGGGCTGTCATCTGCGATGGCCACCCGAATCCGTCTCTGATCCATGTCTCCCCTTTCAGTCCGCTTTCAGGATGCGCTCTCCACTTGGAAGCGTTTCTCCGCTATTTCGAGCGCTTCTCGAACCTGTGCCACCTCGACGACGATGCGGGCCACGAGATCCGCTGCGACCTGGTGGTCACTTGCCTGAGCAGCGACCTCGAGTTGCTCGCACAGGGCGCGAAGAGGTCCTGCGCCGAAATAGCCACTGCTCCCCTTCAGCGCGTGCGCCGATTGGAATAAGGACCTGCCGTTTCGGATTGCCGTGGCCCGCTGCAGGAGCCCGAGGTGCCTCGATGATTCTTCTTTAAAGAGGTCAATCAGCTCGCTCAGGTATTTGGGGTCGCCACCGAGCGCAGGATCGCCGAGCTTCGCGAGCGTTAACGGATCCGCGCTCGACCTCTGCCCGTCCTCCACCAATACATCCTCGACAACGACTGCTGGCGCGGTCTCAGGTGCGCCCTGGTCCACGGGTAGCCAACGCGCGAGCGCTGCCTGAAGCTGCTCGGGTCGGACCGGCTTTGAGAGGTAATCGTCCATTCCCGCCGCGAGGCAGCGCTCTCGGTCCCCTTCCATTGCACCGGCAGTCATCGCGATGATCAGCGTGTGGCGCCCGGTGCCCTCGCGCTTCCTGATTAGCCCCGTCGCTTCATAGCCATCCAGCTCGGGCATCTGGCAATCCATCAGCACCAGCGGATACGAAATGCGATCCAACGCGTCGAGCGCTTCCTGCCCATTTGTCACTACATCCGCCTGGTAGCCCAGCTTCTCCAGCATTCGGACCGCGACGCGCTGATTCACCGCGTTATCCTCGGCTACAAGCAGGCGCGGTCCACCACCGGCGGTTCGCGGCTCCGGCTCTTCTCTGGGCAGGACGAACTCCACCGAGCTGTCACTTGTGCCCATCGCGGTTACCAATGCGTCGTAAAGCTGGGAGCTGCGGACCGGTTTGGTCAAGCATGCGAGGATGCCCGCCTCTAATGTTTCCTGGCTCTGACCCCGCGGGCCGCCGGACGTCAAGAGCACCAGTCGCGTATCGGCGAACGCAGGGTCGGCTCTTATCTCCTTTGCGAGCATCAGTCCGTCCATGTCGGGCATGTGCATGTCGAGGATCGCCAGAGCGAATGGCGTCCCATTCGCTGCAGCTCGAAGCTGATCAAGGGCCATCGACCCGCCCGAGGCCGACGTGCTGGTTATCCCCCACGATCCGAGCTGATGCTCGAGAATCGTCCGGTTGGTCTGATTGTCGTCCACGATCAGCACGCGCAACCCTTGTAGCTCTTTCTGCTCGGGATCTTGCTGATGCGTTACCGGATCGAGCTGCGTCGTGAACCAGAACGTGCTTCCCTGGCCGGGAGTACTCTCGATCCCGATCGCTCCACCCATCAGCTCGACAAGCTGCCGCGAGATTGCCAACCCCAGGCCCGTCCCCCCAAACCTGCGGGTCGTGGAGCTATCCACCTGGGAAAATGCCTGGAACAGGCGCGCCCGCGCTTCCACGGGTATGCCGATCCCGGTATCGCTCGTTTCGAAACGCACGATGGCCCCGGCCGAGGTAGTCCCATCCACGCTGACGCGAACGACGACCTCACCCTGCGTGGTGAACTTGACGGCATTTCCGACAATGTTGGTGAGGATCTGCCGCAGTCGGCCCGGGTCCCCCCGCACTGTAGTCGGGACATCGTGGCGGATGCTATACGCCAGCTCGAGGCCCTTGGTGTGGGCTGTGTCCGCGAGGAGTTCGACGACTTCCTCCACCATTCGGCGCAGGTCGAACGGGATCACCTCGATCTCGAGCTTGCCAGCATCGATCTTGGAAAAGTCGAGAATGTCGTTGATGATGGTAAGGAGCGCTTCGCCCGATCCTCGCACCGCCTCCGCGTACTCCCGTTGCTCGTGGGTGAGAGAGGTATCGAGGAGCAACCCTGTCATCCCGATGACGCCGTTCATCGGCGTGCGGATCTCATGACTCATCGTTGCCAGGAAGGCGCCCTTCGCCTGGGTTGCTTCGATCAGCGCCCGGTTGCTCTCCTCGAGCTGCACATTCGCCGCCCGCAATGCCTCCGTTCGGTCGGCCACCCGGCCTTCCAGCTCACTGTGGGCGCTCTCCAGATCTGCCTCGCGTTCTTCGATCGCGCTCGCCATGGCGTTGAATGTAGTCGCCAACCGGTCCAATTCGTCGCTTCCAACCACTAAAGCCCGGTGGCTCCAGTCCCCCTGCGTCCAGCCTTGCGCGGCAGCGGTCAGCATCCGCAGCCGGGGAGCAAGCCGACGCCACAGAAGGAAGAGCACGAGGAAGGCAGCTCCAGTTGCGCCGACGTTAACCATCATGCGCTGCCCTGCTGCAATCTCGATGGGTCCCAGCACCGCCGCGGCGGGCACGTGGACGGCGATGGTCCAAGGAGTCTCCGCCACCCTGCTCCAGCCGGACAGCCATTCCCCATCCGGAGTTGACGTCCGTGCCGCATGACTGCCGGATGCGAGGAATGCCCGTAAGTCCGGGTCGATCTTGCTGTTCACTGGGCGGTGAAGGGCATCGGAGGTGACCAATCGCAGTCCGGTCCGCGTGTCTATAAGGGTGAGCACACTTCCCGGCGTGAGGGTGAGGCCGTTCCAGAGCTCCGGAATCCCCTCCAGCGAGAGACTCGCGATCAGGTACCCGGACATACCTGTATTGTCGGGGTTGCGCACCGGGAGCGCGACCGGAATGACGCTGGGCGCGTCGGGGGTTCGCGGCTGGACCGCGCTATCGGCAAAGGCCAGTTTTCCGGTCGCTACGGCTTCCTGCGCGTACGATCTTTCAGCGAAGCTCTGCCGGCGTGGTTCTCCGTCAGGTCCCAGGGTAAGCTGGGACGCGCCATGCTGCTGAAAGTCCGTGGTAAAGAACAGGAGAGAAGCAAAGTCGCGCTGGGGCGTGACGAGCGCGGCGAGCACATCGTCGCGAATAGCGTCGTCGCCTTCCCAGAAGGCTGCCAGGAGCGTGAGCGTCTCGGCGGTTTCGTGCACGCCTCGTAGGGAATTGCTCACCTGCATGGCGGCGGCGCGGGCCACAAACTGCGCACCTTCGGTGGCGCCCTGCTCGGCCGCCGCGGCATCAGCACGAGCTTGACTAATCACCACACCGAGCGGAATCAGGGTCACGACGATGAAGATCAGCAGAATCTGCCCCGTGAGGCTCGCGAGCGGCCGACGGAGTGGGAGGTGCGGGCGGAGGCCGGCAATCAGCATGTTGCGCTGTTCCAGATCAACTGCGACTCTTCCAGCCACTTGATTGCGACTATGAGCTCCTCCGTTAGCAGGTCGACCACACGTGCTATGGAAGTGCCGACAGACCCAGCCACGGCACTATCTCCTCGGATGGCGAGAGTGGCTCAAAAGGGGGCCAATCACGGTAGACATGGAGCTGAGGGGTCCCACCTAGCCACGATTCAGCATCGCGGACTCAATAGTCTTCTAGCGACGCACCTGCATCTACAAGTATTGTTCATTCCCGGTTGGGTGGCATGAGGGTTTCATCACCAGTGGAGACCACGCGTTGTGATCCCCTAACGAGTTGGCCCCGGCCCGACCTCGCGGGCTCCGAGGAGAGCCCATTGGGCCGCCATGCTAACCGGGTCGTCATGAGTACGTGCCTCTTTGGGTCCTGAAAGAGAAAGAGGCGTTAAGCCTAGGCATTTGTCTCAACGGACCCATCGCCACGGGCTCATCGTGTGCAGGTGCTCCGCCGCCCGAACTGCCGACGACACGATGGGTAGAATGACGCGGCAATCTAACCAGGAGACGGCACCGATGCGCACGCGTGTTACGACCGCCCTCGGCATTCAGCATCCGGTGCTGTCGGCGGGTATGGGGCCGATGACGAACCTCGATCTCGTGGCTGCTGTGTCGAACGCTGGCGGCCTGGGGATCCTGGGGGCGTTTCACCTATCCGGCGAACAGATCCATCAGCAGGTCGCCGCGCTTCGCACGCGAACGACGCGGCCCTTCGCGTTGAATTTGCTGCTAGCCTTTTGCACCGCTGAGCAGATTCAGGCTTGCCTCGAAGCGCAGGTACCGGTTCTTTCCACGGCCTGGGGTGACCCGACAGACGTGGCGCGTCAGGCCAACGCGGCCCGGATCCCACATGTGCACATGGTAACGACTGCTGCCGAGGCGGTCGTGGCTGCCCGCGCCGGCGTCACCGTTATCGCTGCCCAGGGCAATGAAGCCGGTGGCGGTCTCGTGGGACCCGTCTGTAGCTTGCCACTGATCCCCGCGGTCATCGACGCGCTGAACGCCGAGCCCCGCGAGTCGGAGCGCCCGCCCGTCATTGCGGCTGGAGGGGTGGCCGACGGCCGGGGCTTGGTAGCAGCGCTGGCCTTAGGTGCAGAGGGCGTGCTCATTGGCACGCGCTTTCTGGCGACGTTCGAAGCGCCCGTAACGGCCGCACGAAAAGAAGCGATCTGCGTCGCGCGGGAGACGGACACGGTGTACACCCCAATTGCGAACCTCGTGAGCCGACCCACCTGGGCTTCGGTGGCGCCAAGCCGCGTGCTGCGGACGCGGGCCATCGAAGAGTGGCTCGGCAGAGAGCACGAATTGGCCGCGGCCACCCAGGCAGAGCGTCGGTCCGTTGCAGATCGCTGGGCGCAGGCACGAGACGAGGGTCGAATCGACGGGATGGAGATCATCACCGGGCAGGACTGCGGGCTCATCCATGATGTGCTGCCGGCAGCAGAGGTCGTGCGCCGGGTCGTGGCCGAAGCGGAAGACACCCTGCGGCGGCTCGCCGCGCAGTACATGAGTTCAGAGGATGACGGACGATACTTGGACTAGCTGCGCAACGAGGACGTCGATTAGCAGACACGACGGCGAGATCGTGTGTTTCAAGGGCCAGGGTCGACGTCCGCGAGCCACTCACCTGATGCAGACTGCATGGCAGCAGCCGCGCTCCCAATCCTTCGGAGGCAACGCGCGACCGCCCGGCAGCAATGGCATCATCCGGCATGTTGGTCAGGTCGCGCATGACCTGCCAGCGCACGGATGCATCCGAGTCAAGCAGCCATCTCATCACTGCGCTCTGCCGCACGGTCGCTTCATCGCCTCCGAATCACGTCACTTCTCGCCCACCCATTCGGCGGTCGAACCCCGATTTAGAAGCCAGAGGGTGGGGTTCCGACGGGCTGGATCGTACAATCGATGCCGCCCAGAGCCGTGCCGGAGTCGCTTACCCCGTACACAGAAAAGCAGTACAACGCGCCCGGGACGAGACCTCCGACGGTCACCGTACGTGATTGAGCCGGCTGGCTCAGCTGCCCGGCCCGGCTGGTGATGAGGAAGTTCGCCTGATTGGTGACCGGAGCGTCCCAGTCGACGCGAGCGGTCGTCGGATTGAGTACCGTCACGCGGACATTCGCGGGCGCTGGTGGCGCCGTTACCGGCGTCGGGGCCGCCACCGGCGTCGGTTGGGGCGTTACTCCTCTGATCCATTGGGACATCACCACCGTCTGGCCGGTCGTCGCGGACGTGCCCGTAATCTGGATCTCGTAGAGGGCGGCCCCTGGAAGTGTGATCGTTCCTGCCGACTGGCACTGCCTGTCCGCTGTGCCGAATGAGCGAGACATGATGAGGTTGGCCTGGCGGTCGATGACGATCAGCCCCGCCTGACTGCTCTGCTGCAGGCCGGCTGCCCACCAGGCGACCGGTGCACCGATAAATGCCACCGGGCCCGACAGGGCGAAGTACGGCGACGCCCCGCAGCCCAGCAGGCCGGGAATGTCGGCGGCCACCGGGGCGGCCGGTGCGGGCGCTGGCGCGGTGGGTGCTGGTTGATCGGGAGCGGGGGGCGTTTGATCATCCTGGGCCAAAGCGGGCTGGGCGGCAGGACCGGCCAGGATGCAGGCAATCATCAGGGACACGGCCCCAATGAACAGTCTGGTTCTCTGCTTGTGCGTCACAGGTCGTACCTCCCTTGTCTGTATTTGCGGAGGCTCAAGCGGATCTGTCCGATACCCTACACCAAGAGAGCTCCACGAGTAGGAAGTGGACAGCCTGAATCTCCGCTGGCACTACGCAGCAAACGGAGATGGCGGTGGTTGGAGTAAGACGCTAAAAGTGATTCCCAACTAGGGCATCGAGGCCCATGCGGGGCGGGGCTTCTCATCCTCTCAGTCGCGCGCAACATTCCGCCATCGTGATGGCAGGGGAAGACCTGCAAGACTACCCTTTCGGGCGGGGGTTTCTTATCCGGTGAGTGGGATAATGTAATTGGAAAAGGAGGGTTAGCTGGTAATGAATAACAGGGTCGCCAGCAATACCGATGGCGTCACCCGCCAGCCGTTGTAAAGGAAACGCTCGAAGGCGCGGAGTGGAGGCGGAGACCCGATCGGCAACAAGCTGAATGCGGCGACGCCCCCTGGGATCACAAATTCCCGCTGAGCGGACCAAGGGAAGCACCACCGGCACTGGCGACCAATTCCCACAAGTGAATGGCAGAGACGAAGGGCTCGTACGATTGGATCGCGAGCCCTTTCCTTATGCCATCCATCGATGCCGCGGCAGTCCGTCAGGTAACACACAACCCGAACCTCGTGGGCGGTTCGCACTCAACCCTTGCTCCGGAGCCATGAGGGCTGACCGGGGAGCCCTACCGCCTGGACCGGGACTAGCTCGACATCGCGCCTTCGGGCCAGCGAATCTCGT
>Ga0080064_1002989_pt1 | contig 26283 bp, 25 predicted proteins | sample Subgrocontami54m_FD_69260 | JGI IMG/M metagenome (GOLD analysis project Ga0080064, IMG submission 69260) | Subsurface groundwater microbial communities from S. Glens Falls, New York, USA - GMW46 contaminated, 5.4 m (SPADES assembly) (version 2) ...
ACCCTGCTTCGCCATTTCCAGAAACTGGAGGATCTCCTTGATCAACGCATCGCAACCGCCAAACTCGTTGCCTGAAAACTTGACTCATTCACACACGGTTCCGCATATCAAGCCGAGCTAGCCCACAAGCGCTGTCATCGGTCACTTCGCCACCCGACCATCGGCACTTCTCGGTCACTTCATACAGGCCCTCGAACCAGGGGGCGGGACTATACTTGGGCTGGGCCTTGCGGAGGTTTGCCATGCGTCGCGTCCGGTTGTTGGTGCTGGGAACGGTGCTTTTTGGGGCGATTTCAGGGTGCGCATATGGCGACCGCTCGACCGCCTCCGCGCCTGGCCAACCTTCGCCGCAGGCGGCTGAGTCGGGCCGAACGATCACACTGGCCTTCCGGTTCGAGCCGACCGACCTGAGCGCCAAGATCGTCAAACCTGGGAGCGGGGGCACGCCGGAGCCGCTCTTCAATGCGGCACTGGTGATGGTCGACAACCAACGGAACCCCATCCCGCACCTGGCCGAGGCGCTGCCCCGGCTCAACACCGAGAGTTGGCGCCTCTTCCCCGACGGGCGCATGGAAACCACGTACAAGCTGCGTCCCAACCTGACGTGGCACGATGGCGCGCGGCTCACTGCCGACGACTTCGTCTTCGCCTATCGGGTCTACGCCTTTCCTGCCCTCGGCGTGTTCCAATCCAAGCCGCAGGATCAGATCGAGGAGGTCGCGGCCGCGGACGCTCGCACAATCGTGATTCGCTGGCGGTCGCCGTACGCGGATGCAGGCATCCTCGATCAGGGGACGTTGGATCCGCTGCCAGCCCACATCCTGAGTGAAGCATTTCAGGGGATGGAGCAGGATCCTGGAACCCGCGAGTCGTTCCTGAACCTTCCATTCTGGACCTCCGCGTACGTGGGTGCGGGTCCGTACCGAATGGTGAGGTGGGAGCCGGGAACCGAGCTGGAGGGCGTGGCCTTCGCCGGGCACGCGCTCGGCAAGCCCCGAATCGAGCGCGTGATCGCCCGCATCATGGCGGACGACAACACGACCCTGACCAACGTCCTCTCGGATGCCGTGCAGCTCGCCCAGTACTACACGCTCCGCTTCGAACAAGCGCAGGTGCTCCGGCGCGACTGGGTGGCACCCGGGCAGGGGATCATCTTGCTCGACCCAAGTTCGATCCCCGCGTCCATCGTGCAATACCGGACGGAATTCCTGAAAACGCCCGCGCTTCTGGACCTGCGCGTGCGGCGGGCCCTCGCCTACTCGATGGACCGCCAGTCGCTCCAGGACGCGCTGTTCGAGGGCGAAGGCGTTGTCTCCCACACCTTTATCACGCCACGCGAGTCGTACTTCGCCGACGTCGACCAGCGGATCACCAAGTATCCGTACAACCCTCGGATGACCGAGCAGCTCATGACGGAGGCTGGCTTCGTCAAGGATCGCGACAGCCTCTTCGCCGATGCCAGCGGCGAGCGCTTCCGGCCCGAGTTCCAGGCGCAGTCCGGCTCACAATTCGAGCGGCATCAGTCGATCATGGCGGATACGTGGAAGCGCTCCGGGATCGAGGTGCAGCCCACGATCCTCCCCGCGAACCTGAGCCGCAACAATCAGACGCGAACCAGTTTTCCCGGGCTCGGCCACACGGTCTTTGGGAACCGGGGAGCGGAAGAGAACCTGATCAGCGTCCAGATCGGAACCGCGGCCAATCGGTGGGTTGGCACGAATCGCGGTGGCTGGTCCAACGCCGAATACGATCGTCTCTGGGAAGGCTACAACCTGGCGCTCGACCCTTCCGAGCGGCAGCGAAACATGGTCCAGATGGCCGTGATGGCGAGCGAGGAGGTGCCCGCGCTCTTCCTCTACTACAACTTCAACGTGCTCGCGTACAGCGCCGCATTGCACGGGCCCACGCTGCCGGGCCCAGGCAGCACGAATTTCTGGAACGTCCACGAGTGGACGCTGCAATAGGCCATCGAACGCGTGAACCGGGTGTAAACTCCGAAAATGGGGCCAGGCCACCGCGAGCGTTGGCAAATGAGCCGATTTGCAGATGACATGCTGACCCGATGCATCCGATCGGGATTAGAGAGAGGTGATGGGAATGGAGGACGTGCGCGGCACGACCGAACAACAGAACCTGGGGACCTGGCCGCGGTACAACGCGGCGGTGCTGGGTTTCCGCAATTACTGGTACCCCGTCATGCTCTCGCGCAGCTTGCGCCGGCGGCCCAAGGCGATCACGATCTGCGGGGACCGCATTGCGCTCTTTCGGGACAACGGGAAGGTCTATGCGCTCAGCAATCGCTGTCCGCACCGCGGCATCCCGCTCTCGGAAGGCCGCCACGAGTTTCCCGGGACCATCTCCTGCGTGTATCACGGCTGGACCTACGACCTGAAGAGCGGCGAGCTGGTGGCCGTGCTCACGGACGGCCCCGATTCGCCGATCTGCGGCAAGGTCAACGTCACGACCTATCCTGTCGAGGAGCGAGCTGGCCTCATCTGGGTCTACGTCGGCGACCTCGAACCTCCACCGCTCGTGGACGACATTCCGGAGGAGTTCATTCGGAAGAACGCCACGGTCGAGGGCTACGCCGAGGTCCGGAAGGGCAACTGGCGGGAAGCGATGGAGAACTGTATCGACGAGGGGCACTCGAAGTACCTCCACCGAACCGCCCTCACGACCTTCTGGCGCGACATGCCGGGCTGGACCAAAGGCGTCGATATGATCCCCAGCGACGACGGGAAATGGATTCAACGGGTGCGCGGGGACACAGTCGTTTCGGACGACTATCCAGGACTGGGCCATTGGCCCAAGGCCCGCCCGTGGGCCAAGCAGCTCACGGGGCAGGCCACGCAGCTCTCCAACCGATTGCCCTGTTACTGTCGGGTCGGTAATCCGCGAACGGATTCCAAGTCCGTCAGCTACCAGATCTTCGTGCCGGTGGATGCGACACACTACCTCGCCATGATGCTGTCCGTGAGCTGGGCGCGTGGGAAGGAGAAGGCGAAGTTCCACCTGAACCAGTTCATCTCGATGCGGTGGAGCAAGATGCAGGGCTTCGACCCTCAGGACAAGAGGTTGATCGCGCTCATGGATATTCCACCCGAGCGGCTCTACCGGCCCGACCGGTCGATTACGGGTTGGCGCAAGTGGTGCCATGAAACGGCCCGCCCCCAGGGCACTGACGAGCAGCCGAGCACTGCGAAGAAGCCAGTCCCCAGCGCTGCCTTGACGAGCGCGGATGCGCCGGTAACTGCGACCGTGGCCGGCTGAGCGGAAGTCCCCGCGGTCCGATGGAACTAACGGCTCACCGCGGGCTGCGCTGAAACGTCCGTCCAGCCCGGAATCACGAACTCGTCGGCCCCGGGCACGGACACGACGCTTCCGTAATCGTCGTCATAGGGTCGAGTCGCATTGATTCCCAGCCTGGAGCCATCCGCTCCCCGCGGGATGGACGGATCCATGGCGTAGCCAGCGACGTGGGGGAGGATCTCCACGCCGCGATCGGCCTGGAATCGGAAGGTCATCGCCCACTCGACCTGCGCGGGACTGCGAACATCGACATCCTCATCCACGATCGTCACCATCTTGGGCTGGAACTCGCTGGTCAAGGCCGCGAGCAAGACTTCGCGCGCCTGCGTCGCTGATGTGGGTCGCATCGAGATGACGAAGTGCAGCGAATGGGACGCCGTGGTGGCGCACACGTCACGAACCGTGGGGCAGATCCCCTTGAGGAAGCGGTAGACGAGCGGTTCGGTCACGACCTGCTTCATCACGTGGTTTTCCGTCGAGGGCATCCCCGTCAGACCGGCCAGATAGATCGGATCGCGCCGGTGGGTGATGGCTTTGAGGCGAAACACGGGGCGCGGACCTGCCGGGCTGTAATAGCCGGGCGCCTCGCCGAACGGCCCCTCGCTCCAGCGCTCGCCTGGAAGGATTTCGCCCTCGAAGACGATCTCGCTGGTCGCCGGGACCGCGATGTCGATGGTTTCGCACTGCACGAGATCGATCGGCTCACCCATCACGCCACCGGCCACCGCGAGCTCGTCGAGATCGGCCCGGCCCCGGTATTGGGATGCGAGGGTGCTGTACGGGTCGTTCCCGAGTGTGAGCGCAATACCAAATGGCTCCCCTCGGGCCTCGGCCGCGGCGTAATACGTGTCGAGTTTTGCCGCGTTCACGCCGAGATGGTGCCCGTCGAAGACTTGCATGCGGTAGATGCCCACGTTGCTCCTGCCGGTCGGGTGGCGCGCGATGAGCAGCCCCAGCGTAATGTAAGGCGCAGCGTCCTCGGCGCTGTAGATGCAGCTGGGCAGCCGGTCAAAGCTGGCTTCGGCCCCGGTCAGGACGACCTCCTTGCAGGGACCGTCTTTGACAATTCGTGGCGGGATTGGTCGATCGACCGCGGCGGCGAATCTCTCGCGGATGGTGTCCTCCGTGGCCTCGAGACCCAACAGACAACGGCGCCGCGCTGCGTAGAGCCCTCCGACCACGGGCATCGCGGTGCCGATGACGTTGTCGAACCAGAGCGCCGGCCCTTTGATGTCGGAGGTCTTTCGGATCCCGGCCGCGATGCCGAAACGGGGGGCAACTCGTTCACTGATGTGGACGAGATCGCCCGTCGCCTCCAGCAAGCTCAGGAAACTCCGCATGTCCTTCAGCATTAGCCTCTCCTCTCGCAACGTGACTCAGGTCCGGACCATGCCTCCATTCACGTGCAGGCTCTGGCCGGTCATGAAGGCGCTGTCGTCGCTCACCAGAAACGCCACGCCCTCTGCGATCTCTTCGGGCTCCGCTGCGCGGCCCATCGGGATGTCCGTCAGGCCGGCCCATCGCTCTGGCGTGAAGTTCTGCATGACTCGCGCCGTCGCCGTTCGGCCCGGTCCGATGCAGTTCGCCCGGACGTTGAAGGGCGCAAGCTCCACGGCGAGCGACTTCGTAAAGGAGACCACCGCGGCCTTGGAGGCTGCGTAGGCGGTCCGAGTCGCGTCACCCGTGAGCGCGAAGTTGGACGTCGTGTTCACGATCGCGCCCTTTCGTTGCGCCTTCATCGTCGGAATAGCGGCCTGGCAGCAAAGGAACGTGGCCTTCAAGTTGACGTCGATCACCCGCTGCCACTCGTCCAGGGGGAATTCCTGGATGGGGTGGGCGTAGAGGGTTCCGCCGGCGAGATTGACCAACGCTGCGATTCCGCCGTATTTCGCGAGGATGTCTCGCATGGCATTCTGGACATCGTCCTTCCGCGTCAGGTCGAAGGTATGGTACTCGCCCTTCACGCCGGTCTCGGCCAGTTGGGCGACCGTCTCGCGGCAAGCCGCTTCGTTGACGTCCAGGATGATGGGCTGGTAGCCGATACCGGCGAGCTTCATGACGACGGCGAGGCCGATCCCGCCTGCGCCGCCGTTGACCACTGCGATTCCGCGCTCAACCACGGCTCACCACCGGATTGCGCCCCCATTCACCACGACCGTTTGCCCCGTCACGAAGCGACCCGCGTCGCTGGCCAGGAACAGCGTGGGACCCACGAGGTCCTCCACCTCGCCGATACGGCCCAGGGGGATATTGGCGCCGACGTCCTCCAGGCGCGCGCCCGGCGGCAGGTTGGCGCGCGGCTGGGCGGTATCGGTGATGCCCGGACAGAGGGCGTTCACAGTGATTCCGAACGGCGCGAGCTCCAGAGAGAGAGCGCGAGTGAAGCCGAGGATCCCGCCCTTCGACGCCGCGTAGTGCGAGCCGTTCTTCGCGCCCTCGAGCGCTCGGCCGGAGGCCATGCTGATGATCCGGCCCGACCGCTGCGCGATCAGGGTCGGCACGACCGCGCGGCTGCAAAGAAAGGTTCCGACCAAATTGGTCCCGATAACGCGGTCCCACTCCGACTCGTCCATCGCCTCGACGGGCGCGTTAGGGAAGATGCCCGCGTTGTTCACGAGCACGTCGACCTTGCCGAATCGCTCGAGGCAACGGGCCATCATCGCGGTGACCGAGGCCTCGTCCGACACGTCGGTCTGCACCGCGAGCGCCTCGCCCTCGCGTCGCTGGATCTCGCGCTCAACCTCGCGTGCGTTGTTGGCATTCAGCTCGGCGATGATGACGGCGGCGCCCTCATCGGCCATGCCCAGGGCGAGCGCGCGGCCGATGCCCTGGCCGGCACCGGTCACGATGGCAACGCGGCCAGTAAGTCGTGGCACGGCAACGAGCCCCTTCCCACGCCAAGCGTCGCTGTGGTCAGCGCCAGCCTACTGAATGCAGGGCCAGATTACAAAGCGCCGGTCTCAGAGCACCTGGCAACTTGGTCCAAATTGCCGCGGGGATGATCATGCGGTCGTGCCATGGTTCAGGCGCGAAGCGAAGCCGTATCGTGGCGGTAATCGAATCACGAGGTCGTCACTCCTCATACTGCCTCATTGAGGCACTGAAAAGCGCGCAAACTGCGCCCGGAGTATGGATGCGCTCATGACCACCCTGGCATCGTCGGGCCAGAGGGGCTCATGCCGCATCCGACATCGAAAATGCCGCTGGGCGAGGAACAGGTCACAACGACCGCTGACCAACGAGGAGGACGACTTTGCTCACGCACGAAGAGACCGAGCTGCTGTGTCGGGTTGGGGCTGGCACCCCGATGGGCGAGATGATCCGCCGCTTCTGGGTGCCGGCATGCCTCTCCGAGGAGATCGCGGGAGCGGACAGCGATCCGATCCGAGTCCGTCTGCTCGGCGAGGATCTCGTCGCGTTCCGCGACAGCCAGGCGACCGAAGGGGCGATCGACCATCTGCATAGCGACGTATAGCACTCTGGGTTCGAGCTCATGAAGTGGACCCCGGAGCAGATCGCAAAGCTCGACCAGCCGCAGTACCGCTCGCGCCCCGCCGCCCCGGAATGGCAGACGCAGGACACGAGCTACGGCTTCCGCTACGCGAGCATAAAGCCCCTGCCCAGCGGTGAGCGGGCGGTTCGTGTGTCGGTCGTTGCTCTGCCATTCCACTGCCTGCTGCCCAACGTGCCGCACATGTTCGTGCCCGCGGACGACGACAACACCTGGTTCTATGACGGCACCTCGGCTACTCCGACACCGTCATCACCGCGCTGCGCCGCCGGATGGTGACGGCGGTCCACCATTTCATGGAGACCGGCGAAGTGGCCGAGCTCGATCCTTCCATTCCCTATGACCGCGTCGACGGCGCGATGGCCACGATCCCGGCAGATGCGCCGTGGGAGTCGGTCGGCACATTCGCGGGCGAGCCGGTCCCCGAGCTGAGCACGAGCCGCTAAACCACTCGGGATTGATCCCGATCTAGCAGCGGGAGGAACGCGTTCCACCGGGCAGCGGCGGAGCACGTTCTGGGTCCGGGCGTCCGGAGGACGAGCCATGGTGTTGTGGAGACGCGTTCAGATCCTCGGCCTCGAAACGATCGTGCTGGCCGAGCAGAGGATCCGGGACCGCGAATACATCCACAACGTTCCGGGCTTCATGACGATTCGCGAGCCATCGACCCCCAACGACTACCTGCTGCGTGTCTACAGCCCGCAGGCACCGACCGCGGCCAACAACTACGCGGGGCGCAACTACCCGCGGTACATGAATCCCGAGTTCGACGCGATGATCGATCGCTTCTACCAGACGATCCCCGAGGGCGAGCGCCACCAGGTGCTCGGGCAGATCGTGAACCACATCTCGGATCGGCTCGTGATCATGCCACAGTTCTACGACGCGGAGCCCGTCATGATCTCGAACCGGCTCCAGAACGTCATCGCGCCAAAAGTGAACGGCTACTTCGTCACGACCGACGCCGAGCAATGGGACGTCGCGAGCTAACGGCGAGTGCGGAGCGGCGCCGTCGAGACTAGGACCCGAGGCCGTCCAGAATGCCGCCGATCATGTCTCCGAGCGCTTCGCCGGCTCCGTCAATGAGCGGGCCCGCCCCGTGCAGCACGGCGCCGGCGGCCTGAGCCGCCGCCTCGAGCCCACCTTCGGCCAGGGAGCCGAGTGCTTCGCCGAGAGCGCCGACTATGGCATTGCCGGTGGCATCTACCCCTGCTTCACCCAATGCGTTGGCGAGTCCCTGCTGCGCCTGATCGCGGGTTCGTTCCCCGGCAGAACCCGGTAGGACCCCTTCCAGCTCGGAGGCCGGCGACCCGGCTAGGGGCCTGGCGGTCTGGTCAAGCTCCTCCACAACGGTCTCCCTTTCGGATGCTCGGACCCGACGAAAATGCTGAATCGGGAATTTACAGCGTAGCCTTGTCTTCCATAAAGAAGCCGAGCTTCTGCATCGCCGGCCAGTCGTCGATCGAGAAAAGGATCGTATCGCCGCTCGACGTATTCTCATGGTGGTGCGTCGTCCATGGCGGCACGCCGAAGATGTCGCCCTTGTGCCACTCGAGGCGCTGGCCCTCGATGGTCGTCGTTCCCTCGCCCTCGAACACGAAGTAGAAGCTCGTGCTGTTGTGGCGGTGGTCCAGCCCTTTGAATCGCGGGTCGAGCTGTTGGACCTGCCACGCCATCGTCGGCAGCGTTGCGCCGCCGTCGACCGGGCTGGTGAAGAGGAGCTGGTAGCCCTCGTACGGATCGGGCGCAACTTCGGCGTCCCGCATCGCGGTTAGCGCGGCCTGGGTCTCGGACCACGGGTAACGCATTGGAGGGAGCGGGAACGGCACCTTGACCGCGGCGGCGCCGCCGGCCCGGAGGTGGCCGCGCACGTTCTGCGTGAAGCCCTCGGGGCGGGTGATGTCCTCGAAGAGCTGGCCGCCCGGGAGTTTCTCGTTGACGTTCACGTTCGGGTTGTAGCCGTTGTCATAGCCGTCCACGAAGATCGCGGGGGTCGTGCCGCCGTTGAAGTGGTCGTGGTAGGTCCACGCCGGGCTGATCACGACGTCGCCGCGCTCCATCGGGTAGGCCTCGAACTCGCAGACGAAGACGGCCTCCTTCGGCGCCTCCACGACGAGCCGGGTTTCACTGCGGAGGTTGCGGTGGGCCTCGGTCCGCTCGCCCGGCATGAGGACCTGCGCGTTCATGTAGACCGGGAAGCGCCGCGCCTCGACGCCGACAACCGAGCGCATGCCGGTCGCCCCGCCGGAGCCAATGTCCACGAGCTTGCCGGATTGCAGCAACGCTTCGCGGATGCCCTCGGCATCCCAGTGCGTGGCGGTAATGCCCGCGCGCGGCGCGATTTTCGCACCTCGTGCCCAGGCGCCGATGAGGTGGTGCTCGGCGAGATACTCGCCGAGGTCTTCAAGTGTGTTGCCGACGTTTACCATGGCGTCCCCTGTCTCCCAAACACTCCGGCGCTATATCGCTTGCAGCACCCTGCTGGGTTTCTTGACTTTCGCTCTAGCGCAGACAGCCATACTATATGTCGAAATACGGACTTTTTGAGGATGGTTATGGCGCTGGTTATCGGGCGGAAGTACGGGGCTGCGAACTTGCGTCCCCTTGTCTTGCATCTGTGTGTCGGCGGTGATCGCCGCGACGGCCTGCGCCCCCGGCCCATCGCGCCCGGCTAGTGGCGGGCAGGCAGGCGATTCGGGCCAAGCGACCGTGCCGCGGCAGCAGACGACCCTTCGATTCGTCACCCGATTCGAAATCCAGAGTTTCGCCGCCAAATTTGACGAGCCGGGCGGCCGGAGTGGGCCGTATGCCAAGCGCCCGTTCAACGCCGGCCTCGTGCTCGTCGACGCGGACAGCCGGCCGCGGCCCGTCCTCGCCGAGACGCTCCCGCAGCTCAACACGGCAAGCTGGCAGGTTTCCCCAGATGGGCGGATGGAGACAACCTACAGCCTGCGGCCGAACCTCACCTGGCATGATGGGGCCGCCTTGACCGCCGATGACTTCGTCTTCGCCTGGCGCGTGTATCGTTCTCCCGCGCTGCCGTTCTCGAAGAAGCCACAGGATCTCGTGGACTCCGTGGCGGCGACCGACCCACGCACCCTGCTCGTTCGGTGGAGCGCGCCGTTCAGCGACGCCGGCTCCCTTACCAGCGAGCTCTTCGATCCGCTTCCCGCGCATTTGCTTCGCGACACGTTCGACGCCGCGGGGCAGGAGGGCGGCAGCGCGGAATCGTTCATCAACCTGCCGTTCTGGTCCACGGCCTACGTCGGGGCAGGTCCCTTTCGACTCGATCGCCGGGAGCTTGGCGCCTTTAGGATGGATGACCAAATAACTGGTGCATGAACTCTCTCGTTTAGGCACAGAAACAGGGGTTATTGCATCAGTTATTTCGTCATGATCACTTAGCGAAGGCGTTGGCGTTTCCGGGCTATGCGCTCGGCCAACCCAAGATTGATCGGGTGAACGTCCGCGCGATGGGGGACGAGAACACCGTGCTCTCAAACCTGTTGGCCGGTGAGATCGACTTCGCGCCCGTGTTGACCTTGCGGGTAGAGCACGTGCCGGTGCTCAAGCAGAGCTGGGTTCCATCCGGCAAGGGACGTACCTCACCGGCGCACAATTCTTCGTTATCAACATGCACCAGTTCCGGCCGGACGTCCAGACCGAGCCGGCCCTCCTCGACGTTCGCGTCCGAAAAGCCATGCTGCACGCCTTGGATCGCCAGGCGCTGGCCGACGGACTCTTCGAAGGTGAAGTGCCGGTGCCGGATACGCTGGCCATGCGGTCCGCGTCGTACTTCGCCGAAGCCGGACGGGTCGCCGCGAAGTATCCGTACGACCCGCGTCGAACCGATGCCCTGATGCAGGAGGCCGGGTTGGCGAAGGGTGGCGATGGATTCTTCGCCTCGGGGGGGAAGCTCTTCCATCCGGAGATGCTGGTTCGCGCGAGCACCCAGTTCGAGCGGGGCCAGGCGATCATGGTCGACAACTGGCGCCAGGCCGGGCTCGACGTACAGCCCGCGGTGCTGCCCAACGTGACCACGACGGAGAGAGTTCGGCAGACCTTCCCGAACATCGTCGGACGCACGTCGAACCCCGAGGACTTCGGGCTCTGGATGACGTCCGAGATTGGCAGCGATGAGAATCGGTGGTCGGGCACCAATCAGGCCGGCTGGTCCAACCCCGAGTACGATCGGCTTGCCGACTCGTACCGGCGGTCGCTCGAGCGAAGCGAGATGGATCGCCTGGCGGTGCAGCTCTTCAAGATGCTGAACGATGAGCTACCCGGTTATGCGACGTACGAAAGCCCGGCGCTCATGGCATTCGCGAGCGGGCTTCGCGGTCCGAAATTCCTCTCGCCCGGCCACCCGACGGCACGCCGATGTGGGACATCCACGAGTGGCAGTGGGTCAAATAGCAGGAATCGTCAGGAACAAAAGGGGCGCGCCGGATTGCCGGCGCGCCCCTTTTGTGATCTGCGACCTGAGATGCCGTGATCTACTGGTCGAGGTGGAAGAACTTCACCGCGTTGCCGGCGAGCATCGCATATTTCTCGTCTTCGGGAACTCCGGCGAACATCTCGTCGATGAACGGCTGGTTGTTCGGCCAGTCGCCAGCCGCGTGCGGGAAGTCCGTCGCGAAGAGGATGCGGTCCGAGCCGATCGCATCGCGGCCCTGGATGCCCGGGACGTCGTAGAGCGTGCCCCAGAGCGTGTGCTGCTTCATGTACTCGCTCGGGGCGCGCTCGAGGTCGTCCACGCCCCAGAAGTGGCGCATCATCGGCTGGTACCGTCGGTAGTTGTCGTCCAGCATGAAGAGGACGAACGGGATCCAGCCCGCCATCGTCTCCGCGAAGTAGATCTGCAGTTTCGGGAAGCGGTCGAACACGCCCGCATACGCGAGCTGCATGACGCCGAGGCCGTTCTTGCAGCCCGTGTTCGAGAAGAGCAGATCGAGCGCATCGTTCTTGTGGTTGTCGGGTGAGTCGATGATCCTGGGGTAATTGAATACCGGGTCGCCCTTGTGGACGCCTGCCGCGCCGCCGAAACCGCCGAAGCGACCGGCGCCGTGGACGGCCAGCGCAACGTTTAGGTCCAGGGCGGCGGCCCAGAAGCGATCGTCCTCCGGCGACGGGAAGCCCCGGCCGCTCGGGAACGTCTGGAGCGTGACGCCCTTCAGTCCGAGCTTCGCGCAGTGCTCGAGCTCGCGCACGGAATCCTCGATGCTCGTGGTCGGAAGGCTCCCCTGAGGGAAGAGCCGGTCCGGTGCGACGGCCATGTATTCCTCGGCGAGGTACTCGTTGTAGGTGGAGATCATGCACTTGTAGAAATCGTCGTCCTTGGAGTCGCGGAACATGCGCTCGATCCAGGTGAACATGATCTCGGCGTCGACGCCGTCGCGATCTTGCTCCTGGATTCGCAGCTCGGCGGTCCCGTTGCCGACGGGCTCGGAGAACTTCGGAATGACGAGCGGAAGCTCTTCGAAGGGCACGCCGACGTTCCGGGTGATGCCGATCGAGTTCGGCCGACCCCCATCGCACACGATGGCGTCGGAGCCGTTCTCCTGCCGCACAACCTTCGGGGCGCGACCCCGGTATTTGGCCGGGACGCGGTGCGTCCACACGTCTGGATTCAAGTCAAGATGGGAATCCGCGGAGACCAGGCGATACTCTCGCGCCATGATCAATTCCTTTCAGGCATTTGGTTAGGGCCAATATAGCTGCATCGCCCGGTTCGTTCAAGAATTGGGCAAGATTGGGCACAAAAATCCGGGCGCGAATTCCTGACATAGAATTGCGCGAGCACCGGCCCGCGCCGCGGCCGGATGGGGACGCTGTTATGGAAAGCACAATCATCCGCTGGCCGGCCGAGGTGCGCTGCGCCGCGGAGCTCACCGCGCTTCGGGCCATCGATCCGGGCCCTCGGCCGCCGGGCTGGCAGCTCTCGCCGCGGCTCGTCGAGACGTTCATCCTCGGCAGCCGCGATTCCGTCAAGGGGCCAGACGGTCAGGCCGTGACGATCACGCCCAAGTTCGTGGGCGACCGCCGCATCGTCCAGGTGGCGATCGCCACCCTGGCCTCGGATCGGGCGCTGCTCCTCACCGGCGAGCCTGGCACGGCGAAGAGCTGGCTCTCGGAGCATCTGGCGGCCGCGATTTCTGGCGGGTCACAGCTCATTATCCAGGGGACCGCGGGCACAACCGAGGAGCACCTGAAGTACTCCTGGAACTATGCGCTGCTCATCGCCGAGGGGCCATCGCGGCACTCGCTGGTGGAGAGCCCGATCCTGCGCGGCATGCAGGCAGGGCAGCTCGTGCGCTTCGAGGAGCTGACGCGTTGCGCCGCCGAAGTCCAGGACGCACTCATCTCGATCCTATCGGAGAAGCAGGTTGTGATCCCGGAGCTGGATGAGGTCGTGCCGGCGCAACGCGGATTCGCCGTGATCGGCACCGCGAACGTCCGGGACCGCGGGGTCAACGATATGAGCGCGGCGCTCAAGCGGCGCTTCAATTACGTCACCATTCCGGTAATCGCGGACGTTGAGCAGGAGGCGCAGGTCGTGGAGCGCCGCAGCCAGGAGCTGCTGCGCGACCTCGGCGCCGAAGCGCAGGTGCCACGGGATGTGGTCGTGCTGCTTGCCTCGGCCTTTGCTGAGCTGCGGCGGGGGCAGACGCTCGACGGGAAGGCGAAGGTGAAGTCCCCGTCAACGGTGTTGAGCACGGCCGAGCTGATCTCCGTGGTCACCGACGGCGGCCTCATGGGCTCATTCTTCGGCAATGGCCGCGCCACGGTGGAGAACTGTGTCGCGGGCCTGCTCGGAACCGTCGCGAAGGAAAACGCGAGCGACGTCGGCGTGCTCAGGGAGTACCTCGAGACCATCGTGAAGCCGCGCCGGGATGGCCTGTGGCCGGAGCTGTACCGGGCCGGCGCGGAGCTGCTGGCCGACTGAGTGTGATCATCTTTCCGATTCGCCACCACTCGCCGGCCGCTGCCCTGCAGGTGCGGCGCCTGATCGCGGAGCGTCGCCCGCGCGCCGTCCTGGTCGAGGGGCCCGCCGATGCCACGTCGCTCATCCCGCATCTGGTGGACGCGGATTCGGCACCGCCGGTCGCGATCTATGCCTACCGGACGGACGATACGGTGCAATCGACGTTCTGGCCGTTCTGCGATTACTCGCCGGAGTACGTCGCGATTCGGGCGGGTCTCGACGTAGGTGCGCACGTCGCGTTCTGTGACGTCCCAGCGGCCGTCACCCTGCGCATGGATGCGCAGATGCCGGATGAGCCGGCGCCGCCGTGGGATCCGACCGAGATGCAGCATTACGTGGACGCCGTTGCGGAGGCGGCCGGCTTCGACTCCTTCGATGCGTTCTGGGAGGCCGCGTTCGAGCAAGAGGTTGCGACGGGCTCGCCCGCCGAGTACATGGCGCTGCTCGCCGAGTTCGGCGAGCGGTCGCGGCTCCTCTCGCATCCCGAGCCTGATCACCAGACGCGAATGCGCGAGGCCCACATGGCGATGATGGCGCGCGCGCTCGCAGAGCAGGGAGTTGACCGAGACGACGTGCTGCTCGTCTGCGGCGCCGCCCATGCCGCGCCCATCAGCCAGCGGCTGGAAGGGGCGGACGAGCCGCTCGATCTGCCGGAGGCGGCGCCGGTGGCATTGGCCCTCGTGCCGTTCAGCTATCCGCGGCTCAGCGAGCAGCTCGGCTATGGCGCGGGGAACCGAGCGCCCTGGTTCTACCAACAGGTCTGGGAGCTGGGCGGCGACTACTCGGTCGCCACGCGCTTCGCGCTGATCGCATTGGCGCGCCGCCTGCGAGAGCGGGGCCATAGCGCGTCGTCCGCGCAGTGCATCGACGCCGCCGTGCTCGCGGCAAATCTGGCCTCGCTCCGAACCAAGCGCGCACCAGGAGTCGATGAGCTGATCGATGCGGCTGTTGCCTGTTTCGGGCAGGGGCAGCCGGTGGCGATCGAGGCCGCGGCGCGCGGTACGCTCATTGGCGAGCGCATCGGCCGGGTGACCGCGAAGGCCGGTCGCACGCCGCTGCAGGCGGAGTTCTACGCCACGGCCGACCGGTTGCGACTCCCGATCGTCGACGCGGTCAAGCAAATTCTCGTCCACCTCCCGGTGCCACGGGAGGCCGAGCAGTCCATTTTTCTGCATCGACTGGAGGTCGCGGGCGTCCCGTACGCCCGGGAGCTGGAGGGCGGTCTCGGCGGAGGGGGCCGGGCGGCGAGCGGCACGGCGCTCGATCAGCTCGGGCGGGTGCGAGAAAAATGGGAGTTGCAGTGGACGCCCGCGACGGACGCCCAGCTCGTCGAGCGAACCGCGTGGGGAAGCACGCTCGTCGACGTCTGCGGCCGATTGCTTGCCGAACGCCTCGCGCAGGCGAGTCGCATCGACGAGGGAACGCTCGTGCTGTTGCAGATGGCGCTGTGCGATCTCCCGCACCCCTTCGCGCAGGCGCTCGGCCGGTGCGAGGTCCTCGCAGCGGACACCTCCAACTTCCCCTCCCTGGTGCGGGCAGGCTATCACCTGGACGGCCTCCTCACCTACGGGTCGGCGCGGCAGCTCGGGGTTGGCCCGATGCAGGAGCTTGCGGGGAGGCTCGCGGCGCGCGCCGTGACGAGTCTCCCCGGTGCGGCGGCGTGTGGCGACGAGGATGCCGAGGCGGTCCATGCCGCGCTGGTCTCGCTGCACGACCTGGCGCGACGTGGCAGCCCGGCCCTTGCGGACGCCAGCGGTTTCTGGGAGGCGGTTGCGCTGGTGGCCGGGGCAAACGGAACCCATCCGGGCCTGCGCGGCCTCGCGCTGGTCGTGCTCGGGCTGGAGGGGCGCTTCGAGACTGGTGAGCTCGCCGAGCGGCTCGGGTTCTGGCTGTCCGACCAGAGCGACGCCGCGGCAAACGCGCGCCTGATCGCCGGCGTCTTCTCGCTGCATCGCGGCACCCTGGTGCGAAACCGCGGCCTGGTGCGCGCGGTTACCGACTTTCTGCTGGAGCTCGAGCTCGCACAGCTCACGCCGTTGCTGCCGGTCCTGCGGCGAACGCTCGGCGGGTTGAGCGGAGCGGAGCGCGCGTACCTGGGCGAGACACTCGCGGACGTGCTGAAAATCAGCGGCGACTCGGCCCGAGCCGTGCTGCAGCTCAGCGACGTTGAGCGCGAGATCGCTCGCGAGGCGGACGCGGCCGTGGCCGCGATCCTCGTGCAATGGAAGGATCGCTATGGCATCGGTTGACGCCGACGCGGCGCTGCTTCGCTGGCGCATGGTCATCGGGCCCCAAGCCCCAGGCGGAACTGGTGCGGCGGCCGGGCTCTGGGATGCGTCGGAGGCGGCCCTCGCGGCGAGCGAACAGCTCACCGGCATGGACCAGGCGCTCGACTTTGTCTACGGCCCGGCGCAGCAGCGGAGCGCCGGTCTTGGAGGGAGCGCTCCCTACGTCCCAACCTGGCTGGGGGACATCCGGCGCTACTTCCCGCGGGACGTCGTCGCGTTTCTCGAGAAGGATGCCATTGAGCTGCGCGGGCTGCGGCAGCTCCTCATGGAGCCCGAGACGCTGGCGACGCTCGAGAGGGATGTCTCCCTTGTGGCGACCCTGCTCGCGTTCAAGGACCTGATGCCGGACGCGACCCGCCAGGTTGCGCGCCAGGTGATCGCGGAGATCGTGGACGACCTGCGGCGAAAGCTCGAGCAGCAGGTGCGGACGGCGGTGCTTGGCGCATTGCGCCGCGACCGCCACAGCCCGCTGCCGGTCGCCCGCAACCTTGACGTCCGCCGTACGATCCGCGCCGGTCTTGCCAACTACCAGCCCGACCTGCAGCGCATCGTGCCCGATCGGGTTTACTTCTATGCGAACCAGCGCAAATACCACGAGTGGCGCGTCGTGATCCTGGTCGATCAGAGCGGCTCGATGGGCGAGTCGGTCGTGTACTCCTCGATCATTGCGGCGGTGTTCGCATCGCTGCCGAGCCTGGATACCCGGCTCGTGTTCTTCGACACCAACGTTGCGGACGTCAGCGATCAGCTCTCCGATCCGGTCGAGGTCCTGTTCGGCGCGCGGCTCGGCGGCGGCACGGACATCGCCCGCGCGGTTCAGTATGGCGAGACGCTGGTCGGGCAGCCCGACAAGACGATCTTCCTCCTGATCACTGACCTGTACGAGGGAGGCGATGCGGCCGCACTGCTGCGCCGGCTGGCGGCGCTGAAGGAGTCGCACGTCCAGGTGCTCTGCGTGCTCGCGCTCAACGACCGCGGCGTTGCCAGCTACGACAAGGATCTCGGCCGGCGGGTCGCCGCGCTGGACATCCCGACGTTCGCCGCGACGCCGAACAAGCTGGTCGCGGCGGTGGAGCGCGCGCTGCGCGGAGGTTCGATCGATGCCGCCGCCCTTTGACCCCGGTGCCCACCCCAATCTTACGGACTTGATGACACAGCTCCCGGAGCTAGCCGGCGCGGCGGCGTTTCGCGAGGGCACCGTGTACTTCGCGAAAGGGCTCGTGCAGCAGACGACGGTGGGCGGCGCCAGCGCCTATGCGACCGTGAAGGGCTCCGCCGATTACCGGGTCAGCGTGGGGTTCGGCGACCCGGTCAAGGTCACCTGCACCTGCCCGGCCCATCGCCGCAATCGGCATTGCAAGCACGTCGTGGCCTTGTGTACCGCGCTCGTCCAGAGCCCCGAGACCTTCACCGTCGTCGAAGCCCCTGCCGAGGAGCCAGCGAAGCCCGAGAAACGCCCGCGGGCGCCCCGAACGAACAAGGGGGCACCCCAAACGGCCGAGCTGCGGGCGGCTGGCCTGGACGTCGTGGATCGTCTGCTGGCAGAGCTTGCGGATGGCGGTCTCCTCGCGCTCGGTCCCGAGAAGGCCAGTCTGATCGCGCAGGCCGGCGAGCTGGCGCGCGCGCTCAAGCTCCGTCGGCTCGGCAACCTGATCGTTCGCCTTCAAGACGCGGTGCCCGCGACAGGTGGCGTTGGACTCGACGAGACTGCCTTTGCCCACCTCCTGGTGGAGCTGGAGCTCACGCGTCGAGCCTCCGCCGCATCGCTGCGCGGAGATGTTGCGCTCGATCCCGCGCTTGCCGAGGATCTGCTCGGCAAGACGTGGCGTGAGGACGATCTGGAGCCGATCACGGCGCTTGACCTGATCGCAGTCGGATTCCGCACCGTGCGTGACCGTGAGTTCGTCGTGGAGACCGCGTACCTCAGCGACCTGCGGGACGGATCGCTCTATGCGGAGAAGGCAATCACGCCCGCGCGCATGTGGCGCGGACGTCGCGGGATGGCGCCAGCGCGGCTTCGGCTCACCGTCGCCGAGGCAGGCCTCTACCCGGGCCCAGCGCCGCGGCGCATTCGCTTGAAGCGCTGGGAGCGCGCGCCGCTGACCGCGGACCTGATCCGTGGACTCGTGGACCGGGCAAAAGCCGACTACAGTGAGCTGCCGCGACGCTGTGGCGAGCGGCTAGCCGTACCAGTCGCCGACGCGGACGTGGTCGCGCTGGTCCGGGCGGAGCGGATCGGCCAGGACGCGGGGCACGTCTACGCGGTCGATGCCCGCGGGATCGCCCTTCCATTACAGTGGCCGTCTCGCGCGCCAGCAGACGTTCCTGCCTGCCTGCGGAGTGATGGGCCTGTCGGCATCTTTGGCCTCGTCCACGCAGGCCAGGGTCACGTCGCGCTCGAGGTTCTCTCGGTGATCGGCGATCGGCTGGCGGGGGGCGGCGAGCCAGTCGTGCTCTTCGGATCATGATGGCGTCGCCGTCCCCGAGCCCGCTCGCTGCCCGCCTGGGCGAAGTCGAGCATTTTCTCGATCGAATCCTCGCCTCCGGCTGGCGCAACGCGGAGGGCGATCGGGCCGGGCTGGGCGGGCTTGCGGACGAGCTTGCTGAGCTTGGCCTGACCGAATTCGGGGACCGGCTCCGAGCGATCGGTCAAGCGGCCGACGCGGCCGAAGCGCTGCAACGGATCGCCATCGCCACCGCGGCCTGTCGCATGTTGCAGGCGCGGCTGATTGCGGCATTGCCGGCGCCGACCGCCCTGGAGTCGCTGCACGCGGGCAAAGCAATCGCGCCCCCGCGCCTGCTTGTCGTCGCACCGATGAACGTCGCTGGGCAGGAGCTCTGGGCCTGTACGCGTCTGGAGCGTGGCGTCGCGGCCGAGCTCGTGCTGCTCGAGCCGCCCGCGCCGCGTCCGATCGACTCGACCGCTGCGTCACAGCTTGCCTCCCGCTCGGGCTTTCTCCGGCAGCTCATCGGCGGGGCCCCATCATCGGGCGCTCCAACCGCCCCGTGGCTCCGCGCCGAGCTGCACGAGGACCTTCTGTGGCGGGAAACCCTGCCGCTCGGCGACGGCACGATCGATCGCCGTGTGGCGACTCAGGGAGGCGCGCTGCTGTTCCCGGAAGAGAAAGACGATGTGGCGGCTCGGGCCCGCGCTTCGCTGCACAGGGGCGGCGCAAACGACCATGATGTTGTCGTCCGCGCCGGCGGCGCGCTGCGGCTCCGGGTCGTCGAACGCGCACTCTCCGCGACCTACACGTGGCTGGATCCCACGATGCAATCCGCCTTCGAGCGATCCATCGGAGACGACGGCTGGGCCGTGGCCTGGGTAACGCCGCAGTCACTCACCCCGCTGGCGATCATACGCCCGGGTGGTCTGCTGCGAAGGGCTCAGCTCGCCCCACTCGTCCTCGGCGCCGCGAGCGTGCCGCTCGGCGACTGAGCTTACCGCCCCCCGACCGGAAGGCCGACGGCGACACCGCCGGGGTTGGTACCTGGCACGACGCGCCGCAGATCCTCCGTGGCGGGGAGCCATGGCTCTTCCCGTGGGAGTACGGCGACCGAGGCGCGCACCTGGTACAGGTCCGGGTCCTCCACGCCGGGCGGGCAGGCGCCGGTCTTGCGGAACTGCTTCGACGCGCCGATGAGTCGCGCGCGCATGCGAACGATCGCTGAGTCACTGCTGCCGAGATGCTCGCGGGTGCGATCGCAGATCGCGCCCATCGATTCCTGGAGCGCGGCATCCTGCGCCCAGAACTCCGCGATGCCCGTAAAGGACGTTGCGCGCTGGGCGTTGCGGTCGAGCAGGTAGTCGTTCTCTGCCGAGGCGATCGGCCGCCAATTGCCAAACGGAGCGGTCGCGCCGGGCAGGAAATGGTCGCTGCCGACGTAGCCCGCCCCTCCGCCGGTTCGCAGAACGGCGCGCTCCGTCTCGCGCAAGGGCCGCAGCGGGTGGAACGTCGTGGCGAAGACCATGACGCTCTCGTCGTCGATCGGGATGAAGGCGCGCGTGCCCCGCGTCGGGTCGTCGCGCTCGGTCCCACTCGCCACCAGCGTCCAGAACGGCAGCAGAAAATGGGAGATGCGATAGTACGAGCTATCCGCCTCCGCGCCGCGGCGAGCGGCGATCAACACCCCATAGTCGGTCTCGACGAGCTCGAAGCGCGGATGCGTATCTCGACGTTGATATCGCAACGATGGGCTGAGGGCGCGCTCCTGCTCCGGCGAAAGGGCGCGATGGTCGGTCACGCGACTGTGCGCGAACCCGAGGTGGCTCGAATCGATCTCGCCCTCCAGCGCCTGCACCCAGTTTGAGTACTGGACCCGCTTGGCGAGGATGCGGTGATCGTCCGGCACGCTCATCCATTCGAGATTCGGCAGCGCCGGCGGATCGCTCAGAGGACCCATGTAGGTCCAGATGACCCCCGCGTGCTCGATGCAGGGATATGCCGTGTGGCGAATGCGATCCTTGAAGCTGCTCTCAGGCGGTTCCGATGGCATGTCGACGCAGTTTCCGGCGACGTCATATTTCCAGCCGTGATAGACGCAACGGAGCCCCGATTCCTCGTTGCGGCCGAAGAACAGGGAGGCTCCCCGGTGGGGACAGTGCGCACCGACCATGCCGACGCGCCCATCGCTGTCCCGAAACGCGATCAGGTCCTCGCCGAGCAGGCGTACGCGCAGCGGGTCGCTGTTGGGTGTCGGAAGCTCGGTGGAGAGCAGGCCGGGGAGCCAGTACTGGCGGATGAGATCGCCCATCGGGGTTCCCGCGCCGACGCGCGTCAGCAGCTCGTTGTCTTCGTTGCTCGGCAAAGGTCCTCCGCGTTTATCCCGTCCGTGAAACTCGGCAGAGCTCAAGCTTAGAGCTTATCCCAGTCGAAGATGTTACGGGTGCTGTCGTTTCGGACGTGTTTCGGCCCGGAGACCCCTTTGAGCATCAGGGTTGGCACGACCTCCCAATACAGGGGCATCAGGGCGACATCGCCCATCTGTTCCTGGAGCAGCTCGCGGTGCAGTGGCATTCGATCGCGCGGATCGATCGTCGTGTTCAAGCGGTCGTACAGGGCATCCACTTTCGGATTGATGTAGGCGCCGCGATCGAACCCAGTCCAGCGATTGGCAGCCGATGGAATGTACTTTGAACTGAGGCGGTCGGTGTAGAAGCGCTCCCCCGAGGGGTTGGTGAAGAGCGGGCCCGGGTGGAAGGTCACGTATTCCGCGTCACTGACCCGGGCGGGCGGCACGACGGTGAGCTGCACCTGGGCGCCGATCGTCTTCCAGCCATCCGCGACGATGTTGAGCTGGCGCTCCAGGCCGAAGCCCTGGCCGCTCAGCCCCCAGAGCTCGGTCTCGAACCGATCGCCCGTCGCCGCGTTGACGAGGATTCCGTCCGAGCCTCGGGTCCAGCCAGCCTGCACCAGGATCTGCTGAGCGCGAGTGGGGTCAAACGGAAATTGGGGAATGGCGGGCTCGAGCTGCCCCCGGTCCGGGAATGCTGGGTGGTACCAGCTATCCGCAACCGGCGCGAGGCCGCGATTCATGATGTCTGTCAACGTTTGGCGATCGATCGCGTGATAGAACGCCTGCCTGACCGCGCGGTTCGTGAAGCCCTCCCGCGGTCTGGCGACATCCGGCCGGTACTGCATCTCAAGGTGCGGCATTCGCCCGGTGATGTCGGTGCGGACCTGGTTTCCCGTCCCCTCCCAGCGGCGCTTCACTTCCAGCGCTGCTTCGAGGTCGACGGCGACCGGCAGGACGACGTCGACATCCCCGGCGAGGATCGCGGCCACCATGGCGTTTGGGTCGTTGATGAACCGCACGACGATGCGCCCGAGTTTGGGCGGCCCCTGGTAGTAATCCGCAAAGCCCGTGAACTCCATCGAGGAGCCGCGATCCCAGCGGTTGAGCCGGTACGGCCCAAGCCCTACGAAGTCGGAGTTGAGCCATGGTGTCGTCTGCAGCGCCAGCTTGTCGGTCTGGTAGAGCTCCTCCAGCAGGTGCCGGGGGTAGATGTCGCCCAGCTCGCCGCGGTTCGCGTTGACGTACGGATGCTTGTACCGAACGACAAACGTCTGCGGGTCCGGCGCCGTGGCCGACTGAATCGCAGCGCGCTGGGAGGCCGTGGTTGGCAGCTCCGGGTCCATGAAGACCGTGAAGGAAAACAGCAGGTCTGCTGAGCTGAAGGGCGTCCCGTCGTGCCATTTGATGTTCGGCCGCAGCCGCCAGGTGACATCCATTGTGCCGTCGGCGTGCAGGACCCAAGTGCCCAGATCGACGGACGGCAGCGCCTCACCAAGGAGTGGAACGAACGTATCGAGGTCGATCTCCGCGGTGAGCAGGTCCTGCGCGATGAACTCGACGCTGCGCGACCCGCCCGAGCTCGCGGAGCTCGAACCGGTCTGGGCGAGGGATCCCCAGCCGTTTGGCTCGCGCTGGACGAGGACCGTCAGCGTCTTGGGCGTACCTTGCGCAGGCGCAGCCACCCGCGGCGGTGCCTGGTCCCCGGGTGGGGGACCGGATGCACGCGGCGGAGGGGCGCAAGCGCTGAGCAGGACGATGGCGATGAGGGTAGCCGTCAGTGGGTCGCGGTGCATGGGCAAACTTTACACGTTTCGGCTGCTGGGACTCGTCGTCTAACCGTGCAGCAGACAGTTGTGGCGGTGATCGGCGAGCACGCTCGGGTCTGGGAGGGCGGCGCCCGCGGCGGCAAGGCGCGCTATCGCGGCGGCGGCGCCTGCTGGAGGGGGACGCCATGGGCGAAGAGCGCGTGCTCGAATCCCAGTGTTCCGAGCTTGCGGATGCTCTCCAACCTGGCGACCGCGTCCTCGCCGAAGGGCGCCGGCGGAAACGCGCGCTCGCCGCCAATGTTCGTGATGGCATCGCCCGTCAGAAGCGTCGACCCCGCCGGATCGAGTAGGGAGATGTGGCCGGCCGTGTGCCCCGGCGTCGCGATAACGCGGAGACCGAAGATCTCGTCGCCATCCTGCGCGGGAGCGATCGGCCGCGCCAGCTCGATTTGCGGGATGTCCGGTGCGCCGGCCCACACGGTGGCCTGAGGCGCTCGGCTGGCAACTTCGTCGGCGCTGCCCCGGGTGGTCGAAATGCCAGTGGGTGAGGATTACGTGGCGTACCGCCCGCCAGTCGAGTCCCGCCTGCTGGATCATCGCACCGATGCGGTCGGCGTTGTCGGGGACCAGGGTATCAACGATCGTGATCTCGTGCCCGCGCACGACGACGAACGCGGCCACGGGAATCGTGTTGCCCTGGAAGTCGAGCTCGACCTGCACCGGGATCGTCTGGTCCGCGGTCATCGCCGCAGCCGCCGCCCTGGGCGGCCCCCCAAGCCAGCCGGCCCAGGTTTCGCGGCCCCGCTCTCAACCCACGCTGGCCTAGGCAGCGAACATGCCACCCGCCATGCGCCCGAACCACGCCCGCCGACCGATCTGCTGGAGCCGCGCCATCGATCCCACCTCAGTTCATGACTGCATGATCACCCAGTATAGGCTGAGGTCTCGCGCCGGCGAGCCGTCGGAAATTCACACGGGGAAGCTCATGGGCTACCAGAAGCGGATGCCTTCGAGTGTGGTGAACTGGATGCGCTTGTTGGTGCCAGCGGGAAGGACGCTGAGTTGGTGCAGCGCGTAGTCGTGCTCGTAGGAGTTGCCGGTGTTAACGCCATCGACCGGGATGACGACGTTGTAGCCGTACAGGCGCGCGCCGGCGGTGCCCGTATACATGACGCAAATGTGGGTGGAGGAGCCCACCATCACGACGTTCTTGATGGGACGCGACGTGAAGAAGGTCCGGAACTCGTCGTCGCAAAACTTGTCGAAGCCGTCGGGGAACAGGAACGGCTCGTCAGCCCGTCGCTTCAAACCGGCGGCGGCCTTGCCTTCCCGCGTGTCCTTCTCGAGAATGGTCCCCGTCATGATCACGGGCACCCCGGCGGCACGTGCCCGGTCCAGCATCCCGCCGACGCCCGGAATGATGAGGGAGCAGACCTGGTTCGGGTCGTCGCACTTCGCCGTAAGGTCGAGGACCGCGACGGCCGTGTTCGCTTTGTCGAGCGTGACCGGTTGGGGCTGGGGCCGGTTGGGTCCGTGCGCGGTGGCGGCCATGGCGTCTTCCTCCCTCGGGGTTTGGATGTGATCAGTCGCCCATCATAGCCCAACCCGGTGTGCCGCACCGCCGCCAAGCCCACCGTGCTGGACCTGCTCAATCGGCGTCGGTATCTTTGGGCCGTTTGCCCAAACCGCTGGCGTGCAGTTCGCCGGCAGAATATGATCTAAGGCCGCGCCTGCCACCGCGGCGTTCGCAAGCTGCAACGGAGGGATGGTGCGCATGCTGATCCTCGGAATCGCGGCGGGCATCGGCCAGAGCTGGCACACCCGGGCCCTCGTCGAAGCCGTTATGAAGTCCGCTGCGATCAGCGCCGAAGGGATCGACCAGGAAATCTTCGATCTCAGTCAGACGCCGATCGATTTTGCCGCCAACAAACCGCTCGAGGAATACTCGCCGGCGACTCAGCGCGTCATCAATCTCGCCGGTCAGGCAAGCGCCTTCGTCTTCGCGTCGCCGATCTACCGCGCGACCTATACAGGCGCGCTCAAGAATCTGTTTGACTTGATTCCGGTGGAAGCCATGCTCGGGAAGACCGCCGCGCTGGCCGCGACTGGTGGCTCGTTCCACCACTTCCTCGCAGTCGATTTGGCGTTCCGGCCGATTATGACCTTCTTCAACATGCATACGGTGCCCGGCGTGCTCTACGGCGCGCGCGAGCAGTTTCTGCCGGAGAACCAGCTTAGCCCCGCGCTGACCAAGCAGGCGGAGGAGCTCGGCGAAGACCTCGTCTACATGACCCGGCAGCTCGCCGGAAAGGGCTGGGGTCCCGCCTCGCCCGGGGTTGGCGCCGTTACTCGCCCCTCATAACTCTGATCCCCGCACCCGCACCATGGAGGAAGGCATGCCCGACAAACATTTCCGGCTCGGCGTCTTTATGCCGGTGGGAAACAACGGCTGGATCCTTTCCAAAACGGCGCCCCAGTACATGCCGACCTTCGCGCTGAACCGCGATACGGCGCAGCTCGCCGAGAAGATCGGCTTCGATTACGTCTTCTCGATGGCGAAGTGGAGCGGCTACGGCGGGGAGACCCGCTTCTGGGACTACTCGGTCGAGTCGTTCACGATGATGGCCGCGCTCGCGCCTGTGACGACCAAGCTTCGCCTGGTCGCGTCGGTGGCGCCGGTCCTCATCCACCCGACGATCGTGGCCAAAATGGTGGCGACGCTGGATGAGATCTCGGCCGGCCGCCTCGGGCTCAACGTTGTCAGCTCGGACACCGAGTACAACCGAATGGGGCTCTACCCCGAGGACTTCGAGACCTATCGGCACGAGTACATCGACGAGTGGCTGACCGTCGTGAAAGAGCTCTGGACAGGCGAGCCCGTCGATTTCGAGGGCAAGTACTTCACTCTGAACGGCTACTCGTCGAACCCGCGGCCGGTGCAACAGCCGAACCCGACGATCGTGTACGCGACCAACTCGGAAGGCGGTTTCAAGTTCGTCGCGGAGCAGTGCGACGAAGCGTTCATCCAGTGCACCCCGGGCAAGAACGAGAACAGCAAGCGCCTCAAAGAGCTGGCCGGCGAGCGCGGGCGCAGCGTGAAGACGCAGGCGCATGCGACGCTGATCCTCGGCGAGAGCGACGCGGACGCGGACCGCATCGTCGAGCACATCCGTGAGGGCGCCGACTACGAGGCGATCGCGAACGTGTACGACCACAACTACGCGGGCGACAAGCTGGTCCGCGGAAAAGAGCTGGTCGAGAAGAACTACCCCCGGACCCTCATCTACCACGCGTTCCCGCTCATCGGGGGGCCCGAGCGGGTGGCGGACTTCGTTGAAGACATGGCGGTGAACGGGGACTTCGACGGCATGCTCTATTCGTTCCCCGATTTCATCGACGGACTGGAGCGCTTCGACGACCTGGTCATGCCGCTGCTGAAGAAGCGCGGCCTCCGGACCATCTAATGGGACCTTCTTCATGCCGATCGCAATCGCGCCAACCGCAATCGCGCCAACCGCAATCGCGTTGGTTTGGTAGGGGCGGGGGGGGCCTCGCCCCCCCCCCGCCCTGCGTGGCGGGGTTGGTGGGGGGGGGGGGGAGGACCGCCACCCCCCCCGCCGCCGGCTC
>Ga0080064_1002990_pt1 | contig 26236 bp, 27 predicted proteins | sample Subgrocontami54m_FD_69260 | JGI IMG/M metagenome (GOLD analysis project Ga0080064, IMG submission 69260) | Subsurface groundwater microbial communities from S. Glens Falls, New York, USA - GMW46 contaminated, 5.4 m (SPADES assembly) (version 2) ...
CAGCAGGTCCACCGTGTGCTTGCTCACTTCCGGTCCGACGAGCCCTCCGACGAGCCCCCCGGCGAGAACGAGCGATATCGCCTTGCTCTTGAAGTCCATCGGCGCGGCGTCGGCCGCCGCGAAGCGGTAGTACTGCGCGATGCCGTTGTAGGCGCCGAAGACGCAGGTCCCGAGGCACAGCAGCCAGAAGTTGCCGAGGGCGACGGCCGAGGAGCAGATCGCGGCGCCCAGCATGCCGATGAGGGCGCCGAGGGTGAAGCCGGCGCGCCGGCCGTACCGCTTCATGTACAGCGATGCGGGAAAGGTGGCGAGCGCGGCGCCGATGACCCAGCCGGTCACCGGGAGCGTCGCCAGGGCCTTGTTGCTCGCCAGCGCGTAGCCCGCGAGGCCGTTGATGGCGATGGCGGTCGAGTTGTTGGTGAACAGCAACGCCTGCGCGGTAGCGAGGATCGCGACGTTTTTCCTGGAAGAATTCATGTCGTCAGCGACCGGAAGTGGACGACCGGTCGGCGCCCCGGATGATCAAGGCGCAATTATAGGACCTGATTTCCTCCGGCGCCCGAGGAAATCAAGGCGCTCGCCCCTGTGAAAAATGCACTGCGGGTGATTGACAACCAGCCGCAACTGACGCATTCTCACGGCGCACGCACCGAGAACAGTGTGTGATGTTCAGATTACTTACCCGTGTGACGAGAAGGGAGTATTGAGGATGGCCACGAAGAAAAAGGCAACTAGGAAACCCGCAAAGAAGACCGCTGCGAAGCGCAAGCCGAATGCAGCGTTCATGAAACCGATGACCCCGACTGCCGCGCTCGCCGCGGTGATCGGCGGCAACGCGATGCCCCGGACTGAAGTGACCAAGAAGATCTGGGCCTACATCAAGAAGAACAAACTCCAGGACGCCAAGAACAGGCGCAACATCAACGCCGACGACAAGCTCAAGGAAGTCTTCGGCGGCAAGAAGCAGGTGTCGATGTTCGAAATGACCAAGCTGGTCAACAAGCACCTGAAGTAATCCGCGGGCGCAAGCCCGCGTTTCGAGAGGCCCGAGGCCGGGTGCGGACCTGGCCTCGTTTCTTCGTGGCCGTAACGCGTTACGGCATCCGGAGCGCTGGAGTCCGAGTCAGTGGACCCCCGCGTTCCGGTCGGCCTTCCGCGCCTATCGGCTCGCCTGCCTCTGCTTGTAGTCCTCGATGGCCTTCTTCAGGTCACGGAATTCCGAGCAGGAGAAGAAGCAGATCTTGTCCAGCGCGGCGAGGTGCTCCTCGGCCTTGGGGAGGTTCTTCGCCATCAGGTAGGCCTCGCCCATGTACTCATGCGCGCCCTTGTGCTGCGGTTCGATGCGCAAGGCCTCGCCGTAGCTCTTGAACGCGGCGTCGAGGTTGCCGGACTTGCGGTAGGCGAAGCCGAGATAGTTGTGGATGTCCGCGTTCTTCGGGTCGCGCGCCAGGGCCCGTCCGAAATGCTCCAGCGCGAGCTTCCAGTTCTGAGCCTCGATCGCCTGCTTGCCGCTGTCGTAGTCAGGGTCCCGCGGAGCCGCAGCGGGCTGTGAGTCCGAGCCTGCGCCGGCGGCCCACTGCGCCATCGGCAAGCTGAAGAGCAGTGCCAAGATCAGTAACAGGATACGCATGGTGACCTCCTAGGTATGTGTGCGACCGCACTTGGGGAGTTTACGCCTGCCGGCGCCGGCTTATTCCTCCGCAAGCATCCCGTCAGACTCCCAGCGCCCGCAGCACGGCCATCGCCGCCACGCCCGCCAGGACGGCGCCGATGATCGAGCGGTAACGCGCCGCCACCACGAACGCGGGCACGACGGCGATCAGGCCGCCGAACGGGGACCGGCCGGCGGATACGAGCAGTTCGCCGGCCAGCAACGCGGCGAGTACCGAAACCGGGACGTAGCCGAGCCAGATCTTGAGCCATCGCGGCAGCTCGGTGCGCGAGAGCAGCACCAGCGGCATCGCCCTGGGCAGGACGGTCACCAAGGCCGCGCCCAGCGCGATCAGGAGGATGTCCGCGCGGATTTCCATGGGTCGAGCGCGGCGCCCAGCGTGGCTCCCGCGAGCGTGGCGATGATGATGTTCCAGTTGCCCGGAAGCACGAGCGCGATGCCGACCGAGACTGCGCCCGCCGCGAGCGTTACGGCAAGGCCGCGCAGGCGGCTTTCCTGTGTCGCGATCTGGAGGGCGAGCAGCGCCGCGAACATGGCCGGAAGCGCGAAATCCAGGCCGAGGGCCCGCGCGTCGGAGACCAAGCTGCCGGCGAGCGACCCTGCGAGGTTCGCCACTGCCCAGCTCGCATAGGCCATCAGGTTCAGCCCCGCCATCCAGGCCGGCGCGGCGTCCCGTGCCCCCTGCAGCCGGTTCCATGCAACCACGAAGGTCTCGTCGGTGAGCTGGGCGCCGACCAGGGCGTTCTTCCAGGCCGGCACGCGCGAAAAGTACGGTGCGAGCGCCGCCGAGAGCAGCAGGTGCCGGAGATTGACGAAGAACACGGTCGCCACGATCGCCGCGGGAGGGCTCGCCAGCGCGATCATGCTCGCCGCCACGAACTGCGCCGAACCGGCGTAGAGCACGAGCGACATCAGCATGACCTCGGCCACCGAAAGCCCCGCGGTGCGCTGCACCACCCCCGTGGCGAAGCCGATCGAGAGATAGCCCAGCACCACCGGCAGCCCGGCGCGCGCGCCCGATGCGAAACCCGCCTTCTCGCCTTCGGCGATCATGCGTTCACGATTCCCATTGCCCGGCGATGGCCGGAACTACGCAGCTTGCCTCGCTTTGCCTCAAAACCATCTCCCGATTTTAGGAAGTTGCAACTTCGCAACTTCCTAAAATCGGGAGACCTATGTAACCCCAAATTCTTCGCCAGGTCTGTCACCACGTGACTCGTAAGCGACTAAGACCCCGGCGCGCCGGCCAGCGTCTTCTCTTCCGAGAGCACGTTGAAGTCCTCGGCGTAGCGGCGCATGCGCTGCGCCACCCGCGCGCGCTGTTCTTCCGTAAGCGTGCGGTTGATGTCGACGATGAGATCGGCCATGCCCTCCTCCCAGCGCACCAGCGCCGCGACGTATTCGGCCGAGCGACGCGACTCCGGATGCGCGAACAGCTCGAAGAGTCCGGCGGCGAGAGCGCGCGCATCGCGCCGCTCGCGGATGAGCGACACCGCCGCGCGCTGCCAGCGCCTGCGGTCTTCGAGCCGCAGCGCCGCGAGTCGCGCATGGTCGGTGACGAAGCCCTCGATCCTCGCTTCCTGCGCGTCGCTCAAGTCGCCGGTCCAGTCCTCGAAGCGCCCCAGCATGCGTTTCAGGCGCGCGCGGTGGGTCCTGCGCTCCCCGCCCGAGACGTACTCCTCGGCGTACTTGGCGTTGGCTTTCGCGAACCGTTGCTCCAGCTCCGCCAGCTGCGCAGGCGTGAGCGTGACCAGGATGGGCGCTGCATCCTCGACCGCCCTCGCGACGAGCACCCGATAGCGCGCGCGTATCGCCTCCGCCGCCCAGTGCACGTCACTCCGGTCAACGCCGCCTTCGACCTTGCCGGCCGCGGCCGCGAGCAACGTGGCGTAGGCCGGCAGCTCGACGCTGCGATGCCACTGGTGAAACTGCGCGAGCCGGTTCCTGAACTGCTCGTTCTGCCGGTCGTCGAGGTCCAGGTAGTCGTGCGTGGTGAAGCGCACCAGCGGCTCGGCGTTGTTGTACGTCATCCGGACCGCGCTGCAGGCGGCGAGCAGCGCGACGAGCACCAGGCCTGCCGCGAGGCGCAGCTTCACCAGTAGTTCTCCACCGTGATGTGTCCCGGGCTGCGGCGGCGGTGCTTCTTCATGCCGCGCTGGGCGAGCGCGTGGATCGCGTCGGTCACCATCGCGGGATTGCCGCACATCATGACCTGCGAGCTCGCCGCGGACAGTTCCACCCCCGCCGCCGCCTCGAGCCTGCCATCGAGGATCGCCTGCGGTATGCGTCCGGCGAGCGCGCCCTGCGCCTGCTCGCGGCTCACGAAGCTCACCGACACGAAGCGCCCGGCGCGCTCGCGTTTCAATCCCTCGACCGCCTCGCGATAGGCGAATTCGTTGGCGAATCGCGCCGCCTCGACCAGCACGACGCGCCGATAGCGCCCCCAGACCGTGGCCGACTTCAGGATCGACAGGAACGGCGCCACACCCGTGCCGGTGGCGAGCAGCCACAGGTTATCCGCGTCGGGGACTTCCGAGAGCACGAGGAATCCGGCGGCCCGGGGCGAGAGCCACACCGGGTCGCCTGACTGCAGCCGCGCCAGGCGCATCGTGAGCGGCCCGTCGGGCACGATGACGTAGTAAAACTCGTAGGGCCGCTCCCCGGGCGCGTTCGCGAACGAGTAGGCGCGCGCCAGCATCTCGCCCTCGACCGGGAGCGCCAGCTTGGTGAACTGGCCCGCCTCGAAGGGGATGTCCGGCGCCTCGATCTTGAGCGAAAGCAGCCGCTCGGTCCAGCGGCGCTGCTCGACGACCCTGCCTTCCAGCCACTTGGCCATTCGTGTCACTGCACGAGAAACGGTTCCATGTAGAGCGATTCTACCGTCGCCCCGAGAATGACGACCGAACCCGAGCGCCGGTTGTTCCCCGTGTCGGAGAATTCGAAGCGGTAGGTGCGGCGCAGCGTGAAGCGGCCCTCCTCGCCGCGCGCCGGCCGGGTCTTCACGCATTCGACCGTGTCGTCGAGAAATTGCAGGCCGTCGCGCTCGCAGGCGGCGCCGGCCATCGCCACCGCCCGCTCGCGAGAGCGCATCGAGTCGTACCACCACCACGCCAGCACGGCGAGCGCGGCAAGCGCGAACGCCTCCCACATTCAAAGACCCGCCGCAGGACTCGGGTATCTCGCGTTGACCCGTTCGATTTCGCCGAGCGTCGCATCGTCGAGCGTCACCTCCAGGCTGTCCAGGGCGCAGCGGATATGTTCGAGGCCGGTCGCGCCGATGATCGTGGAGGCGACGAAACGGCGGCCGCGCACGAAAGCGAGCGCCATCGCTGCCGGGTCCGCGCCGTGGCGGCGGGCGATCCCGGCATACTCGGCCACCGCGGCGACGCAGCCGGGCCGCTGCCAGCGCTCGCCGAATTCCGGAAACAGCGTGAAGCGCGCCCCCGGCGGCCTCGCGCCGCCCGCATACTTGCCGGTGAGCATTCCCTGGCCGAGCGGGCTGTAGGCGAGCAGCGCAACGCCTTCGCGGTAGCACGCCTCGGCGAGCCCCCATTCGAAGGTCCGGTGCAGCAGGTTGAAGGTGTTCTGTATCGTCACCGGCGGCGGCGCGCCGCGCTCGCGCGCCAGGCACCGGAACTCGCACACGCCCCAGGCGGTCTCGTTGGACACGCCCCAATACCGGATCTTGCCTTGGTGCGCGAGCTCGGCCATGGCATCGACCTGCTCCTCCATGAGCGTGGGCTTTTCCTTCGAGGGATCGAAGCGCATGTTGCCGAACATGGCCACGTCGCGCTGCGGCCAGTGGATTTGGTACAGGTCGATGTAATCGGTCTGCAGGCGTCGCAGGCTCAGGTCCGCGGCCTCGAGGATGTTGGCGCGCGTCAGGTCGGTCCTGCCGCCGCGCAACCAGTCGCGCCTGCCGGGGCCGGTCACCTTGGTGGCGACGACGAACTTGTCGCGACCGTTGCGCGCGAGCCAGGTTCCCAGGAAGGCCTCGGAACGGCCCTGCGTCTGCGGCCGCGGCGGAATCGGGTACATCTCGGCGGAGTCGACGAAGTTGACGCCGTTCGCGGCCGCGTAGTCCAGTTGCGCGTGCGCGTCGAGCTCGCTCGTCTGCTCGCCCCAGGTCATGGTGCCGAGGCAGATCCCGGACACGCGCAGGTCCGTGCCGGGGATGTCGTTGAGGTTCATGGTTCACGCTCCTGGAGCCGCCGCCACTGCACCTTGCCGGTCGCCGACTTGGGCAGGCCGTCGGCGAACTCGACGATGCGCGGAACCTTGTACGCGGCCATGCGCCCGCGGCACCAGGCGATGACGTCCTGTTCCGACACTTTGCCGCGGCGCTCCGGCATGAGGACCACGACCGCCTTGACGGTCTCGCCGCGGTAGGCGTCGCGCGCGGCGATGATGCAGGCCTCGAGTATGTCCGGATGCGCGTGCATCATCGTCTCCACCTCCGCCGGCCACACCTTCATTCCCGAGGCGTTGATCATGCGCTTCAGGCGATCGGTCATGAAGAAGTAGCCGTCTTCGTCGCAGCACGCGAGGTCCCCGGTGCGCAAGAAGCGCTTGCCGTCGATCTCGACGAAGGCCTCCGCCGTGGCCCGCGGGTCGTTCCAGTATCCCAGGAACACCTGCGGCCCGTGGATCACGATCTCGCCGGTCTTCCCCGGCGGAAGCTCCGCGAGCGTGTCAGGATCGACGACGCGCGAATCGACGCCGAACATCGGGATCCCCAGGCACTGGCGCTTGGGCGCCTCGGGCGGGTTGATGTGCGAGGGCGCCATGGTCTCCGAGAGGCCGTAGCCCTCGATGTACTCCAGTCCGGTCAGCTCGCGCAGGCGCGCCGCCACCGCCTCGGGCATCGCCGCGCCGCCGCCGCCGATGCGCGCGAGGCTCGAAAGGTCGTAGCGCCCGACATTGGGGTTGGCGACGAAGTCGATCGCCATGGTGGCAATGCTCGACCACGCCGACACGCCGTAGCGCTCGATCAGCTTCGCCGCCGTGTCGCGGTTCCAGCGCTGCATCAGCACCACCGTCTGGCCGTAGAAGATCGGGCCGTTCATGCCCGACTGCATCGCCGTAACGTGAAACAGCGGCAGGCTGGTGAGGATCGTGGTGAGCGGCCGCACCCCGTACCAGAGCGCGCCGCCGACCGCGGTCGCCATCACCGTGCGGTGAGTGTGCATGCAGCCCTTGGGCCGGCCGGTCGTGCCCGAGGTGTAGGGCATGAGCGCCAGATCGTCCGGCCCGGCGCTGTGGGGCCGCGGGGGGATCGCCGCCGCCATCACCTCGCTCCATGCGACCATCCCCGCCGCGCCGAGCGCGGCGCGCGGCGCGGCGATCGCGTCAGGAAGCGCCAGGTCGGTGGGACATGTCGCATAATCGGAATAGGCAGCCACGACGAGCTGGTCCAGCTCGTGGCCGAGGAGCGGCGCGATGCGCTCCAGGAGCTCCTGCCCGACGATGGCCACCCGCGCCCCGCTGTCCGAGGCGAAATGGCGCAGCTCGTCGGTGAGGTTCATCGGGTTCACCGGCACCGCCACCGCGTCGGCGCGCAACGCGCCGTAGACCCCGATCATGAACTGCGGGCTGTTCTGCAGGTAGACGAGGACGCGGTCGCCCCGCGCGACGCCACAGCGCTGCTGCAGCCAGCCGGCGACAGCGTCGGCGCCGCGGCGGAACTCGCCGAAGCTCAAGGGACTGTCGTAGAAGACCAGGAAGGGCTTCCCGGGCCAGCGCGTGGCCGCCACCTCAAGGTTGTAGTACAGGCTCGTCTCCGGGCAGGCGAGCGAGCGCGGCAGGCCCCTGGGCCAGATGCGAAAATGCCGGTCGGACATCGAAGAGCCTAAGCCGGCACAGCCGGCACCCAACAGCTTGCCGTGGGTTGCCGTCCCAACTCTCCCGATTTTGCGCAGATGCGAAGTTGCAACTGCGCAAAATCGGGAGACCTTTGTAAACCCAAGATCTGCACCAATTCTCTCATCATTAGAACGATAAGAGCCTAGAAGTAGCGCCGCGTCAGCCACTCGGCGACGAGCACCGGCTTGTCGCCGCCCTCGCGCTCGACCGTGACGGCCCAGGTGAGCTGCGCCCCGCCCTGGATGTCCTCCATCGCGGCGAGCACGAAGCGCGCGCGCACGCGCGAGCCCGAGGGCACGGGCCCGGTGAACCGCACCCGGTTCAGGCCGTAGTTCACGCCCATGCGCATGCCGCGCATGTCGACGGAATCGACCAGGAAGCAGGACAGGAGGGAAAGCGTGAGGAACCCGTGCGCGATGGTGGTCCCGAACACCGACTCCTTCTCCGCGCGCGCCACGTCCACGTGGATCCACTGGAAATCCCCCGTCGCCTGCGCGAACTGGTTGATGCGCTCCTGCGTGATCTCGTACCAGTCGGTGACCACGAGTTCCTGCCCCAGCTTCTCGCGTAGCCCGGGCACGCTTTCGATGACGATCTTGTCCATGGGCGCATTGTACCGAACGGTACCGAATGTATTGCGCCCGGCAGTCCATGGGGCGGAGAATGTCGCGCAAGTCCACCGCCGGGGAGCGCGCTTCATGCAGGCATCGGCAAGGCTGTTTCTCGTCCTGGGCGCCGCCGCAATGCTCGCCGCGGTGGTCCTGGGTGCGTTCGGCGCGCACGCGCTGAAGGAGCGTATCCGACCCGAGTTGCTCGTCACCTACCACACCGCGGTCGAGTACCACGTCTACCACGCCCTCGGCCTGCTCGCGGTGGGCCTGACCGCCCTGCACCTGCCCGATTCGGCGTGGCTGCGCGCCTCGGGCTGGACGATGGCCGCGGGCATCGTGCTTTTCTCCGGCAGCCTCTACCTGCTTGCGACGACCGGGGTTCGCGCGCTCGGGGCGGTCACGCCGTTCGGCGGCGCGGCGTTCATCATCGCCTGGGGACTGTTCGCGGTCGCGGTGCTGAAGGCGCCTTAGCCAGGAGCTCGAATGAGAAAGACGGCATTCCTCGTCGCCGCAGTGTGCGCCGCAGCCGCCGCGGCGCTCGTCCTCGCCATCCAGTCCGCCGGCAAGGAAGGTGCCCCCGGCTTCTTCGGGCCGGGCGCGCTGATCGCCGACGTCAATCTCGCGCTCGAGATCCTGCTCGTGCTGGGGTTGACGGCCGGGATGTTCCTGGCGCGGTCCGGAAGGATCGAGGCGCACCGCGTCAACCAGACGGTCTGGGTGCTGGTGAATGCCGTCCTGGTCGCGCTGATCATGGTGTCCTCGTTGCAGGACGTGAAGATCGAGCAGGCGGCCGATCTCGCCAGCCCCCGCCATGCGGTCACCTGGCTGCACGCATCGATCGGCACCCTCGCGGCGGCCGCGGGCGTGTGGCTCGTGCTGCAGATGAACGATGTGCTGCCGCGACGCCTGCACGTCGCTGCCTGGAAGACGCTCATGCGGGTGACGCTGGCGGGCTACTGGACGGTCGCGCTGCTGGGGTTCGCGGTCTACTGGTTCTGGTACGTCGCGTAGTTCAGCGCTCCTCGGGCGGCTTCGCCCTGCGAAAGGCGGCGTAGAGCAGCAGGTCGTAGGCGATCTTGAGCGCGGCGGCGATGTACAGCGGCGTGGCGAGGGCCACTTCCTGCATGCTCGCACCCGCGACCGCCGGCGCGACCGCCCAGGCGCACATGCGCGCGAGGCTCGTCGCTCCGGAGGCGAAGGTGCGCTCCTCGGGCCTCACCATGGCCATCACGTAGGACTGGCGCGTCGGCACATCCATCTCCGCCAGGCCCTCGCGGGCGAGATACAGGAGCGCCGCCAGCCAGAAGCTGCCTGCGAACGGGATGGCGAGCAGCAGCAGGCTCGAGGGAATGTGCGTAAACACCATGGTGTTCACGAGGCCGATGCGCCGGGCGAGCCACGCCGCGGCGAGGTGCGAGGCGGCGCTCATCGCCTTGCCGAACAGGAACAGCACCGAGATCACCGCCTCCGACACCCCGAACTGCTGGTAGAAAAAGAACGAGAACAGCGCCGAGCCGATGAAGCCCCCGCCCACGCCGTCGATGGCGAACAGCGCCGAGATTTTCCACAGGGCCGATCGGCTTTCCGGCGAGATGCGCACCCGCCTTTCGCCTGCCGGCGGCTCGGCGCGCGCCGACAGCCGCGCGTACAAGGGCAGGCTCGCCGCGGTCAGCACGCCATAGAGCAGCACGATCGCGCGAAACGATTCGATCTCGCCGGCAAGCCCGGCGCCGCGCAGCAGCTCGGGCAGCGCCGCGAGCAGGCCGCCGATCGCCTGGCCCACGTCCTGCAGCACCGAATACCAGGCGTACGCGCGCGTGCGGCCCTTGTCGTCCGTGGTGTCCGGGATCATCGCCGACTCGAGCGCGAGCATGGCGCCGCGGTCCTTGCCCATGCCGCTCAGCATGCCGAAAAAGGCGGCCGCGGCGATGACCGAAGGGCTCGTCGCAAGCGCGACCACCGCACCTCCCCCGGCCGAGAGCGCGCCCAGCGCAAGCAGCGCGCGCCGCCGGCCGAAGCGGTCGCCGTGGAAGGTGACGAGGAAGGTTGCGCATGCCGCCCCGGCCAGGCCCGCAGAGAGCACGCCGCCGATGGCGATCAGCGAGAAGCCCAGCTTCGCGAAATAGATGCCCAGCAGCACGCCCGCCAGACCATTGGCGAGGGCGCGCAGGAAGGTCGCGCCGTAGAGCAGCAGGCGGTCGCGGGAGCGAGGCACTACTTGCTCGTGAGGAGCTTCACCGCCTCGCCGTGGCCGCGTGCGCGGGCAAGGTCGATCGGCCTCTGGCCCGCCTTGTTGCGCGCCGAGATCCGGGCCTTCTTCGACAGCAGATAGGCGAGCACTTCGGCGTTGCCCGTGCCCGCGGCCGCGTGCAGCGGGGTGTTGCCGCGCGCGTCGGCCGAGTTCAAGGCTGCGCCACGCTCGACCAGCAGCTTCACCACGGCAAGCGTACCCGTCATCGCGGCCCAGTGCAGCGGAGTCTCGCCGTCCCGGTTGGCCGCATCCTTCTCCGCGCCGCGCTCGAGTAGCAGCGCGGCGAGCGCGGGCTCCTCGAGCATCGCCGCGGCGTGCAGCGCAGTTTCGCCGTTCGCGGTGCGCGCCCCGACCTCGGCGCCGTTATCGAGCAGCAGCGCGGCGATCGGCAGCTGTCCGTTCTCGGCGGCGGCGTAGAGCGGCGATTCCCCCTCGGCGTTGGTCGCCGTGTAATGGATGCCCGCGCGCACCAGGCGCGCCGCCTGCGCCGTGTCGCCGTTCGCGATCGCCTCGAAGAGCTGCTCGCGCAGGCTCTGCGCCCTGCCATCGGCGCTGCACAGCGCGCAGGCCAGCAGCAGCACGGGCAGGAACACCCTTCGCAATGCGCTCATCGCTCCCTCTCGATTCGGGAAAGCCGAAAGACTAACACCGGCCGCAGGAGCCCACTTCGTGAGCGGGACCGGCGGGGAATTGACGAAGATCATGTACCCACGGCGCTGCGCGCGTAAAATGGCATTTCGCCATTCGAAAAGCCATCCCCGCACGCATCGGAGAGGAGAGAAGCCATGGCAAATTGGGTGCGCATCGCCTACCAGGGCCGGGAGTGTTTCGGCTTGCTCGAGGGTGAAACCGTCCGGGTGCACGCAGGCAGCCTGTTCGCCGGGCCGAAGCCGACCGGCGAGACGATCCCCCTGGGCGCGGCGAAAGTGCTGACGCCGACCCTGCCGGGGAAGATGGTGGCGCTGGTGGACAACTACCAGGCGCTGGTGGCCAAGCTTAACCATGCGGTGCCGGCCGAACCGCTGTATTTCCTGAAGGGCAACAATTCCTTCCTCGCGCACGGCGAGACGATACGCGTGCCCGGATCCTACGCCGGCAAGGTGGTCTACGAGGGGGAGCTCGGCGTCGTCATCGGCAGGCGCGCGAGCAGCGTGTCCGAAGCCGAAGCGAGGCGCTGCATCTTCGGCTATACCTGCGTCAACGACGTGACCGCGATCGAGATCCTCAACAGGGACCCGGGTTTCGCGCAATGGACGCGCGCCAAGAGCTTCGATACCTTCGGCGTGTTCGGGCCGGTGATCGCGACCGACGTCGATGCGGCCTCGCTGACGGTGAAGACCATCCTGAACGGGCAGGAGCGGCAGAACTACCCCGTATCGGACATGATCTTTCCTCCGGCGCAGCTGGTGAGCCTCGTGTCGCGCGACATGACGCTCGAGCCGGGCGACGTGATCGCCTGCGGCACCTCCGTCGGCGTCGGTTCGATGAAGCCAGGCAGCACGGTGAGCATCGTGATCGAGGGCGTCGGCACCCTGACCAACACCTTCGAATAGCGTGGACACCATGAAAGTCGCAGTCGTAGGGGCGGGCGCGATCGGCGGCATTCTCGCAGCGCGCCTCGCGCTCTCGGGGCAGGAAGTCACGGTGGTGGAGCGGGGTGCGCACCTCGCCGCGATACGCGCGCGGGGCCTCACGCTCGTCCACCCGGACGGCACCCAGGAAATCGCAAAGAAACTGCGCGCGGTCCCGAGCTGCGCCGAGGCCGGCCCGCAGGACGTCGTGTTCCTCTCGGTCAAGGCCTACGTGATCGAGGCGCTGGCGCCGGAGACGCGCGCGCTCTACCACGGCGAGACCGCGGTCGTGACGACGCAGAACGGCCTGCCGTGGTGGTACTTCCAGAACTACAAGGGGCCGCACGCCAACTACCGGTTCAGGACCGCCGACCCGAACGGGACCATCGAGCAGAACATCGAGTCGCGCCGCATCGTGGGCTGCGTGGTCTATCCCGCGGGCGAGATCCTGGTGCCGGGCGTCGTGCGGCATCTCGAGGGCGATCGATTTCCGCTGGGCGAGCTCGACGGCGCCGAGTCCGAGCGCGTGCAGCGGATCGCCGAGATGCTCGTCGGCGCGGGCCTGAAGGCGCCGGTGCTGGCGGACATCCGCTCGGAAATCTGGCTGAAGCTCTGGGGCAACATGAGCTTCAATCCGATCAGCGCGCTCACCCACGCCACCCTCGTCGACATCTGCCAGGAACCTGCGACGCGCGAACTCGCCGCCGAAATGATGCGCGAGGCGCAGGCGATCGCCGAGAAGCTGGGCGTCACGTTCCGCGTGCCGCTGGAGAGACGCATTGCAGGCGCCGAAAAAGTGGGCAGGCACAAGACTTCGACGCTGCAGGACGTCGAGGCCGGCCGCGCGGTGGAAGTGGATGCGCTGATCGGCTCGGTGCTCGAACTGGGCGAATTGACCGGCACGCCCACGCCGGCGATCCGCGCGGTCCATGCGCTGCTGAAGCTGCTCGTCAGGACCCTGCGCGAAGAGACCTCACGCGTGGTGCTGCAGCGCCTGGACCCGTCCTCGGAATAGGCGGCTTTGAGCGGGGCAGCCCCGCCTCGCGCCGGTCAAAGCCGCTGCCACATCATGCGCGCGAACTGGAACGCGAGCAGCACCACCATCGCCCAGAGGAACTTGCGCAGCCAGCCGAGGTAGGTGGCCGTGCTGGTGCGACGCCGGATGCGTTCGCCGAAGAACAGCGTGCTCACCCCGACCAGCGCCCAGGGCAGCGACAGCAGCCAATAGGAAAGCGGAACGCCGCCCGAGGTCGTCCAGGCCAGCCCCTGCGCGAGCTTGCCGCCGACGAAGCAGAAGTTGAGCGTCTGCACCAGCGCCGCCGGCGAGACCCCGAGGAGCAGGAAATAGATGAGCAGCATGGGACCGGAGACGTTCACGGTGGACTCGAACAGCCCCGCGATGAACCCGAACAGCACGCCGGCGGCAGCCGGATGCCGCCGGATGACGGGAACGTCGGCCCGCCCGAACCGGTCCAGGTTGAGATAGACGAACAGGATAGCGGCGAGCAGGAGGATGAACGGCGCGGTGTCGGACACGATCAGCACGCGCGTGCCGAGATAGCTGCCGCCGACCAGCACGAAGGGCAGGAACCAGTACCTGCCGATCGACTCGCGCAGCCGGCCGCCGCGCAGCGTGTTGATCAGCGCGAGCACGATGGTGGGCACCACTGTCACGAGCACCGCGGTCTTCAAGTCGAGCAGCAGCGTGAGCAGCGGCGTGGCGATGATGGGAAAACCGAAGCCGATGACCCCGTGCGCGAAACCCGCGACCAGCATCACCGCCACGACCCAGGCGATGCCCCACGTCGAAAGCGATTCAACTCCGGGCATCGCGGCGGAGAGCGGCGGGTGGCGCCGTCGGGAAAAGCGGAATGCGCGTCACGCGGGTGCCCGAGGGCGTGAAAGCGGCGCAGTCTAGCAGATCGCGCCGTGGCTGTTCGGGCTGCGCCGACCCGGTTATGATTGACCGCACCTGACGGAGACACGAGCATGGGCTGCTGCCACCACTATTTCGCCAACACCCCCGACGGGGACGGCGCCTTTGTCGCCGACCCGGCGCGGGTCGTCTTCGGAGCGGGATGCCTCGCCGAAGCGGGGGACCACGCGAAGGGCCTGGGCATGGGCCGCGTCGCCGTGTTTACCGATGCAAGGCTGCGCGGCCTGCCTTACGTCGAGACCGTGACGAAGTCCCTTGCCGCCGCCGGCGTCGACTGCGCGGTCTACGACGAGGTGCGGGTCGAGCCGACCGACGCATCCTTCCAGCAGGCCGCGCGCTTCGCCGCGGAAGGCCGCTTCGACGGATTCGTTTCGGTCGGCGGCGGCTCGGTGATCGACACCTGCAAGGCGGCGAACCTGTATTCGAGCCATCCGGCGGAGTTCCTCGCCTACGTGAACGCACCGATCGGCGAAGCGCGGCCCGTGCCGGGCCCGGTGAAGCCGCACATCGCCTGCCCGACCACCTGCGGCACGGGCTCCGAGGTCACGGGCGTGGCCGTGTTCGACCTGGTCGAAAGACACTTGAAGACCGGCATCAGCTCCAAGTTCCTGAAGCCCGCCCTTGCGCTGGTCGATCCGGCCGTCGCCGCATCGCTGCCCGCGACCGTGGTGGCCGCGAGCGGGTTCGACGCGCTCTCGCACGCGCTCGAGGCCTACACCGCCAAGCCCTACACGCGCCGCACGCGCCCGGCGAACGCGACGCTGCGCCCGGTCTATCAGGGCGCGAACCCCTGGAGCGATGCGATCGCGCTGGAGGCGCTGCGCTCCATCGGCGCTCACCTGGTGCGCGCCGTGCGCGAGGCGGGCGATGCGCAGGCGCGCACCGAGATGATGTACGCGGGCACGCTCGCCGGGATCGCCTTCGGCAGCTCGGGCTGCCACATTCCGCATGGGATGTCCTACGCCGTGGCCGGGCTGGTGCGCGACTATCGCGCCCCCGACTATCCCCGGGAAAAACCGATGGTGCCGCACGGCATGGCGGTGATCCTCAATGCGCCATCGGTGTATCGCTGGACGGCAGCGGGCTGCCCCGAGCGCCACCTGGAAGGGGCGCAGTGCCTGGGCGCGGACACGCGCGCCGCCGCGGCGGCAGACGCCGGCGAGGTCGTCGCCAGGCGCATCATCGAGATGATGAAGGCAACGCTGTTCCCCAGCGGGCTTGCATCGGTCGGCTTCGGCGAGGCAGACGTGACGGCGCTCTCCGAGGGCGCCTTCGCCCAGCAGCGGCTGCTCACGAATTCGCCGCGCCCCGTGGCCCGGGAAAACCTCGCGGGCATGTTCCGGGCCGCGATGCGTTACTGGTAGAACCCCGTTCGACCCTGACGGAACGGTGCGCCGCCGGCACAAGTTCGCCGGGGGGCCTCGTTCCTGCGCTAAAGATCGGCCGAGAATCGCCGATAAGGGGCCATCGTCCGGAAGAAAAACGAGGTTACGCATATGCCGCTTGTCGCCATGACGCTCGAGATGGGGTCTCTTGGCAAGGAAGTGGCCGAAGGCATCGCCGCGGCGCTGGGACTGGAGCCCCTGCACCACGAAATCATCGGCGACCTCGCCGACAAGATGCGCGTGCGCAAGAGCCACGTGATCCGCTTTCTCGAGGGCGGAGCGTCCATGTTCGAGAAACTGACCGCCGATCGCACCAGCCAGTCGATCTTCACGGCCGCCGAGACTTTCGATCTCGCGCAGCGCCAGGACGGCACGGTCATTTTCGGCTGGGGCGCGACGCAGTTGCTGCGGCCGGTCGCCCACGCTGTCTGCGTCCGTGTGTGCGCGCCTTTCGAGCTGAGGGTGGAGCGCACGATGAAGTGGCTGAGCACCGACGACGAGAGTTTCGTGCGCGAGGAAGTCGAGAACTCCGACCAGGCGCACGGCGCCATCATGCGCCGCCACTTCGACGCCGACTGGCGGGACGCCATGCAATACGACCTGACGCTCAACACCGAGCGCATCCCGGTCGAGCAGTGTGTCGAGCAGGTGCTCGCGCTGGCGCGCTCGCCCAGGTTCCGCGAAACCCGGGAATCGCTTGCGACCCTGGATAACCTCGCGCTCTCGGCCAGGGTGCGCGCGGCGCTGCGCTCCGACGCCCGGACGCGCAAGGCGAACGTCCTGGTCGAGTCCGAAGCGGGGAGCGTAACGCTGTCCGGCATCGTCGACGGCGACATGGAGCCCGATTCGCTCTCCGAGGTCGCGGCGAGGGTCGCCGGAGTGAAGGCCGCCGCCAACCACGTGCGGCGCGTGAAGACGCCCTACTACTGAGAAGGCGCCCGAACCGGCGCGTCCCGGCGGCTGCATTAGAATGGCGCCGCAGGCCCCGCATTTCGCCACGGACGCCAGGATCATGCCACCTACACGACATGCCGCCATCATCGGCGGCGGCACCATGGGCGCGGACGTCGCCGCGATTTTCGCGCACGCCGGCTGGACCGCTCACATCGTCGAGCCGGCGCGCGAGCGCTGGGCGCAGAGCGAGGCGCGAACGCGCCACGCCGTGGGCCAACTGGGCGGCGCACCCGGGCGCGCGCGGATCGCGATGCACGCCGGGCTGCAGGATGCGCCCTGGGGCGACGTCGCCTTCGTCGTCGAGTGCGCGCCGGAAAAACTCCCGCTGAAGCAGTCGATATTCGCCGAGCTCGCGCGCCTCGCCCCCGCCACGGTGCCGCTGGCGAGCAATTCCTCGAGCCACCCCATCAGCGACATCGGGCGCGGGCTCGCCACGAACGCACGCATGCTCGGGTTGCACTTCTTCATGCCCGCGCACCTGGTTCCTGCGGTCGAGGTGGTCCGCGGCGAGGCGACCGACGCCGGCGTCTGGGAAGGCACGGCCGCGCTGATGCGCGAGCTGGGCAAGGTGCCGGTGCGGGTGAGGAAGGACATCCCGGGCTTTCTCGCCAACCGCCTCCAGCACGCCCTGATGCGCGAGGCCTTCGCGCTCATCGACGCCGGATTCGCCTCGCCGGAGGACGTGGATGCCGCAGTGCGCTACGGTTTCGGCCTGCGCTATATCGCCGCGGGTCCGGTGTTGCAGAAGGACATCGCCGGACTGGACATCCACTGCGCCGCCGCCGCGACCATGTATCCGCACCTGGCGAACAACACCGTCCCGGCGGCGTCTCTCGCCGGCCGGGTCGCCGCCGGCAAGCTCGGCATGAAGACCGGCGAGGGCTTCTACAAATGGAGCCCCGAATCGGCGCGCCGCGAGCTCGCGCGCTACGAGCGCGCCATGCTCGCGGCGCTGGAGATCCTCAAGTCCGAGCGCGAAGAATGACGCGTCTCAGCCGGCCAGCCCCGGCATGTCGAAACCCGCATCGGTCAGCGCCCCGATCAGGGAGCGATGCTGCCCGGGGGTGAGTTCTACCAGCGGCGGCCGCACCGTCGCCCACTCCGAATCGCGCGCGTAGTGGGCGATGACGGCCTTCAGCGCGGCCATCATGGGGTACTTCTGCAGGATGCCGCGCGTCGCGGTGATCGCCGCCTGGAGCGCGTCCGCGCCGGGCGAGCGCCAGTTCTCGTAGACGCGGTTGATCGCCGCCGGGTTGACGTTCCCGGTCGCGGTGATGCAGCCCTTGCCCCCGCCGCGCATGTTCGCCAGCAGGAACACCTCGCTGCCGGCGAACACGTCGAAGCCCGAGGCACCGAACGCATCGAGCATCGCCTTGGTATTGTTCCAGTCGCCCGAGGAATCCTTGATGCCGGCAAGCGATTCGGGATAGGCCTTCAGCAGGCGCTCGATCAGATTCAGGGTAATCGGCACCTGCGCCACCGGCGGGATGTGGTAGAGGTAGAGCCGCAGGCGCGGGTCGCCGACGCGCTCGATCACTTCGGCGAAATTGCGGTACAGGCCCTCGTCGGTCACGCCCTTGTAGTAGAAAGGCGGCAGCATCAGCACGCCCGCGCAGCCGAGCTTGACCGCGTGCGCGGTGAGGCGCACCGAGTCGGGGAGGGCGCACATGCCGGTGCCGGGGAGGAGCGCCGAAGGCGGCACGCCGCCCTGCACCAGCGTCTCGAGCAGCACCATGCGCTCGTCCACCGACAGCGAATTCGCCTCGCTGTTGGTGCCGAATGCCGCGAGCCCCGCGCAGCCGTTCGCGAGCAGCCACTTGCAGTGGCGAACGTAGCGCTCCGGATCGGGCGACAAGTCGCGGCGGAACGGCGTGACGGCCGGTGAGAGCACGCCCTGGATGCGTTGAGCCATGCGGGAATCCTTCCTGTGCGCGGTAGGCGCGGTAAGCGCGAAGATACACCAAGCGCCGGCGCGGCAGAACCCGTCACTGAACGCGCGCGCGACGCCGCAGGCGCGGGCGCGTCAGCGCGCCCTGATCTTGCGCATCAAGCCGCGCAGCCAGCGGCCTGCGGGGTCCTGGTCGTAGCGCTCGTGCCAGTGGATGCGCACCTCGAAGCCTGGGATCTCGACCGGCAGCCGCAGGACCTTGAAGCGGCCGGATTTCGCGAATATCGCCGCCACGTTCGCCGGCACCACCGCGACCAGGTCGGTGCGCTCCAGGATCATCGGAATCACCGTGAAATGCGGCACGCGCACCGCGATGCGGTCGTTCAATCCCCTTTCGGCGAACATGTTTGCCACGATCGGGTGGCCGGCGCCGGAAGACACCAGCACGTGCGATGCCGCATGGAACTGCGCGAGGGAGAGCGACGCGCCGATGGCGGGGTGATCGGCGCGCATGATGCACACGTACCGGTCGCGAAACAGTCTTTTCTGGTTGATCCCGCCCTTCAACCCGGAGAGATAGCCCACCGCGAGGTCGATCGCGCCCGCGTCGAGCGCCTCGCCCACTTCCCTCTCCGCCAGTGTCACGGTCTCCAGCTTCACGCCGGGCGCGGCGCCTTTCAGGCGCTCGAGCAGCGGCGGCAGGAACACCATCTCGCCGATGTCCGACATGTGGATGCGGAAAAGGCGGTCCGAGCGCACCGGGTCGAACCCCGCGTGGCGCGCGAGCGTGACGCGTATCAGGTCGAGCGCCTGGCGCACCGGCTCGGCCAGTTGCTGCGCGGCCGTCGTCGGATGCATGCCGCGCGGCGTGCGCACGAACAGCGGGTCGTTGAAGACGCGGCGCAGGCGGCCCAGCGCGTTCGACATCGCCGGCTGCGACAGCCCCAGCCGCGTGCCGGCGACGGTGACGCTGCCCTCGCGCAGGATGGCGTCGAACACGCGCAGCAGGTTGAGGTCGATGTCGCCGATGTTCACGCGCGGATGGGGCGGGGTCGCGCCCGCGCCGCATTCATGAGATGAATTGATAATATATAGCACATCAATTTGACAAATGCTGGGGTGGCGCCTAATCTGCCCCGCACGCAGCCCTCATTGGAGGTATCCGACATGAAAGCATTGCGCACCGCGGCGCTCGCCGCCGTCGCCGCCGTCCTGCTCGCACCCGCCGTCGCGGGGGCACAGGAAGTGACGCTGAAGATGGTCAGCGCCTTCCCGGAAAGCAGCATCTACGTGGTCCGGCTCCAGAAGTGGATCGAGAAAGTGAACGCCGAGGGCAAAGGCACGCTGCAGATCAACTTCATCGGCGGACCCAAGGCGATCCCGACCTTCCAGGTGGGCAACGCGGTCAAGACCGGCGTGGTCGACATCGCCCTGTCCACGGGCGCCTTCTACACCAACCTGATGCCCGAGGCCGACGCGCTCAAGCTCGGCCAGATCCCGATCGCCGAACAGCGCAAGAACGGCGCCTTCGAGCTGATCAACGAGATCTGGAACAAGAAGGCGAACCTGTACTACCTCGGCCGGCCGATCGAGTACGAGCCTTTCCACCTGTACCTGAACAAGAAGATCGACAAGCCCGATCTCACCGGCCTGAAGATCCGCATCACCCCGGTCTATCGCGATTTCTTCCAGGCGCTGGGGGCCAACGTGGTGACCACGCCGCCGGGCGAGGTCTATACGGCGCTGGAACGCGGCGTCGTGGACGGCTACGGCTGGCCGATCGGCGGCATCTTCGACTTCAACTGGCAGGAGAAGACCAAGTACCGCGTCGATCCGGGCTTCTACATGGCCGAGGTATCGGTCGTGGTGAACCTCGACTCCTGGAAGAAGCTCGCGCCCCGGCAGCGCGAATACCTGCAGAAGCAGATGCTCGCCTCCGAGGCGGAGAACGATTTCTGGAAGCGCAATAACGAAGCGGAGACCAAGCGCCAGGCGGCGGCCGGGATCCAGACCATCACGTTCGACCCCGCCACCTCCAAGCAGTACCTCGACAAGGCCTACGAGGTGGGCTGGGCTGCCGCGATCAAGGCGAGCCCCGAGTACGGCCCGAAGCTCAAGGCACTGCTGAGCAAGTGATCCGCTTGCCCTTCCTCCCGGCGGGAGGAGGGGAGCCTGCGGCGCCGGAATGGAACGACTCTCCGATCTCTACGGCAAGCTGCTGACGGGCCTCGCGCTCCTCGCCTGCCTGCTGCTGTTCCTGCTGATGCTGATGATCTGCGCCGACGTGCTGCTGCGCAACGTCGTGCTCTTTCCAAGCGTGCGGGGCCTGGCGTGGAGCAACGAGGTCTCGGAGAGCGCGCTGTTCCTCATCACGATGCTCACCGCGCCCTGGATCCTGCGGCGCGGCCAGCACATACGCGTCGACATCCTCCTGGTTGCGATACCGAAGCGGCTCGCCTGGTACTGCGAGTGGGTGGCCGACGCGCTCGCGTTCGCGTGCTGCGTGGTCATGATGCTCTACGGCTGGAGCGCCACCACCGCGAGCTTCAATGCGGGTTCGATGACCATCAAGACCCTGGTCACGCCCGAATGGTGGCTGCTCGCGCCCCTGCCGGTCGCCTTCGCGATGCTCGCGATCGAGGTGCTGTTCCGCATGCAGCGGCTGTACGCCGGCGAGCGCGGCCCGCGCGACGACGCGGTCTCCGCGGGATAAGGGCGCTCGCGTGTCCTGGCAGGCGGCGGCATGGCTGATGCTCGGCGGCTCCACGGTGCTGATCTTCCTCGGGCTGCCGGTCGCGTTCTCCTTCCTCGTCATTAACATTCTGGGCGCCTGGCTGTTCCTCGGCGGCGAGCCCGGACTGGTGCAGCTTGCGCGCAACAGCGTGGACTCGGTGGCGAGTTTTGCGCTTACGCCGATACCGCTGTTCGTGCTGATGGGCGAAGTGCTGTTCCACACCGGCCTCGCGGTCAAGGTGATCGACGGCGTCGAGCGCCTGATCCGCAACGTGCCCGGGCGGCTGGCCGTGGTCGCGGTGGTGGCCGGCACGGTGTTCTCGGCGATTTCCGGTTCCACCATCGCCACCACGGCGATGCTCGGCAGCCTGATGCTCCCGGTGATGCTCGCGCGCGGCTATCACCCGGTGATGGCCACCGGGCCGATCATGGCGATCGGCGCGGTGGACATGCTGATCCCCCCGTCGGCGCTGACCGTGCTCCTGGGTAGCCTGTCGGGCATCTCGATCTCGAAGCTCCTCATCGGCGGCGTGATGCCGGGACTCATCCTCTCGGCGACCTTCGTCGCCTACATCATCGTGCGGGTGAAGCTGCGGCCCGAGCTCGCTCCGGCCTCGGAGTTCCAGGAATACAGGGGCTGGGAGAAGCTGCGGCCGTTCTTCCAGTACGTGCTGCCGCTGGTGTCGATCTTCGTCATCGTGGTCGCCTCGATGTCGGCGGGCTGGGCCACGCCCACCGAGTCCGCGGCGATCGGCGCCCTGGCCACCGTCGCGCTCGCCCTCGTGTACCGGGCGCTGACGTTCACGAACCTGCTGCAGGCGCTGAACGGCACCGCGAGCATCTCCGGCATGATCCTGTTCATCATCGTTGGCGCGACCACGTTTTCCCAGATCCTGTCCTTCTCGGGCGCATCGAACGGGCTGGTCGAAACGATCACCCAGCAGGGATTGCCCCCGCTCGCCGTCATCGCCGGGATGATGCTGATCCTGATCTTCCTCGGCATCTTCGTCGACCAGGTGAGCATGATGATGATCACGCTGCCGATCTTCATGCCGATCGTGCAGAAATTCGGTATCGATCTGGTGTGGTTCGGCGTAATGTTCCTGATCTGCATGCAAATGGGGCTGCTGCTGCCGCCGCACGGCATGCTGCTGATGACCATGAAGGGCGTGGCGCCGCCCGAGGTCACCATGGCACACATTTTCCGGGCGGTTGCGCCCTTCGTCGTGTTGAGCGTGCTGATGCTGGTGCTGGTGTTTTTCGTGCCGGCGGTGGCCGTCTGGCTGCCGCAATTGCTGGGCTAGAGTTCGAGGATCGAGGGGCCGCGGCACGCGGCGGATAGGCCTTCGGTCCCGAGGAGGACGTATGGAACGGTCGTTCGAGGCCGAGGTCGAGCTGCTGAAGCTCGGCAACGGCGAAATATTCCACGGCGAGGGCATCCTCGCGGTGACCAAGGCGCTGCTGCAGTCGGGCGTGTCCTACGTCGGCGGCTACCAGGGCGCGCCGGTGTCGCACATGATGGACGTGCTGAACGACGCGCGCGACATCCTGGATGCTCTGGGCATCCACGTCGAGACCAACGCCTCCGAGGCGGGCGCCGCGGCGATGCTGGGCGCATCCATCAACTACCCCATGCGGGGCGCGGTGACCTGGAAGTCCACCGTGGGCACCAACGTCGCTTCCGACGCGCTGTCCAACCTCGCCTCGGCGGGAGTGAAGGGCGGCGCCCTGATCGTCATCGGCGAGGACTACGGCGAGGGCGCTTCCATCATCCAGGAGCGCTCCCACGCCTTCGCCATGAAATCGCAGATGTGGCTGCTCGATCCGCGGCCCAACCTCCCGTCCATCGTGCACATGGTCGAGCAGGGCTTCGAGCTCTCGGAGGCGTCGAACACGCCCGTGTTCCTCGAGCTGCGCATCCGCGCCTGCCACGTGCACGGCAGCTTCACGGCCAAGGACAACCGCTCCCCGCTCATCTCCCGCAGGCAGGTGCTGGAGAACCCGGACTTCGACTACGGCCGCATCTGCCTGCCCCCTTCGACCTACGCCCAGGAGAAGCACAAGATCGAGGTGCGCTGGCCGGCCGCGGTCGAGTTCATCCGCGCGCGCGGGCTGAACGAGTTCTTCGGCGGCGCGGGCGCGAACGACGACGTCGGCATCATCTGCCAGGGGGGCCTGTACAACGCTGCGATCCGCGCGCTGCAGCAGCTCGGGCTCTCCGACAGCTTCGGCGCGACGCGCATCCCGATCTACTGCCTCAACGTCACCTATCCGCTGATCCCCCAGGAGATCGTCGGCTTCTGCGCGGGCAAGCGCGCAGTGCTGGTCGTCGAGGAAGGGCAGCCGGCCTTCATCGAGGAGGCCGTGCTCGCAACGCTGCGCCGCCACGACGTCAACGGGACGCGCGTGCACGGGAAGGACGTGCTGCCGCCAGCCGGGGAATACACCAACGAGGTGGTGCTGACCGGCTTTGCGCGCTTCGTCGAGGCGTCCGCGCCTCGCGGCCTGGACATCGCCGGCGTGCCGAAGATCCACGAACGCCTCGCCGCGGCGAAGAGCAGGGCCGCCGAGCTTCTCGGCGTGCCGATTCCCGCGCGCCCGCCCGGATTCTGCATCGGCTGCCCGGAACGGCCGGTGTTCTCGGCGATGAAGCTGATCGAGCGCGAGACGGGCGCCTTCCACGTATCGGGCGACATCGGCTGCCACACCTTCTCGACCCTGCCGCCGTTCAACATCGGCAACACCGTCCTGGGCTACGGCCTCGGGCTCGCCTCGAATTCCGCGGTGCAGCCGATGTTCGGCCATCGCACCGTCACGATCATGGGCGACGGCGGCTTCTGGCACAACGGGCTCACCTCGGGCGTGGCGAACGCCGTGTTCAACAAGAACGACGGCATCCTGCTGATCATGAAGAACGGCTACACCTCCGCCACCGGGACGCAGAACATCCCCTCCTCGCCCCACCAGACCGAGTACAAGTCCAGGGACATGAGCATCGAGAAGACGCTCGCGGGCCTGGGGGTGAAGTGGATGAAGACCGTCCACAACTACCGCGTCTCGAAGATGGCGAGGACCCTGAAGGACGCGATGACGAGCCCCTATGCGGGCCTGAAAGTCATCATCGCCGAAGGCGAATGCCAGCTCGAGCGCCAGCGGCGCATCCGCCCGCAGAACGCGGAACGGCTCAGGCGCGGCGCTCGGGTGGTACGCGAGCGCTTCGGCGTCGACGATGACGTGTGCACGGGAGACCATTCCTGCGTGCGGCTCTCGGGTTGCCCCTCGCTCACCATCAGGCCCAGCGCCGACCCGCTGCGCATCGACCCGGTGGCGCACGTCAACAACGGCTGCGTCGGCTGCGGGCTGTGCGGCGAGGTGGCGCACGCCGCGATCCTCTGCCCGTCGTTCTATCGCGCCGAGATCGTCCAGAACCCCGGTGCGTGGGACCGTCTTGTCCATGCCTTGCGCCGGACCCTCATCGGCTGGCTCCAGCCGGCGATCGAAAGGAAAAACGTATGAACAGCCTCCCCGAAAGACCGATTACGCTGTTGATCGCGGCACTGGGCGGCGAAGGCGGTGGTGTGCTCGCCGACTGGGTCATCGCTGCCGCGGCCGCGCAGGACTACCCGGTGCAGAGCACGTCGATCCCCGGCGTGGCGCAGCGCACGGGCGCCACGACCTACTACCTCGAGCTGTATCCGGCGCACACGTCGGAACTGGGCGACCTGCGCCCGGTGATGACGCTCACCCCCGCCCCGAGCTACGTCGACGTGATGGTCTCCTCCGAGCTGCTGGAGACCGGGCGGGCGATGCTCAACGGCTTCGTCACGCCCGAGCGCACCACGCTCATCGCCTCCACGCACCGCGTCTACACCGTCGCGGAGAAAATGCATATGGGCGACGGCCGCTTCGACAGCGACCGCATACTCAAGGCGGCCCATGCGATGTCCAGGCGCGCCATCCTGTTCGACATGCAGGAGCTCGCCGCCCGCTCCGGAACCGTGATCAGCGCGGTGATGTTCGGCGCGCTCGCCGGGTCGGGCGCGCTGCCCCTGCCGCGCGCTGCGTGCGAGGCTGCGATTCGCCACGGCGGCAAGGGTGCGGAGGCGAGCCTGAAAGGGTTCGCCGCGGGTTACGCGCACGCGAGCGGGGAAGCGAGGCAGGCGAGCCCCGAGGAGGTCAAGCGCTGGCGTTCCGTGCCCTCGGAGCGCGTGCGCGGAACCTTTCCGGCCGAGACCCACCCGATCCTGGAGGAAGGCGCCGCGCGCGCGCTGGATTTCCAGGACCGCGAATACGCCAACCTCTATCTGGACCGCCTCGAGCCGGTCGCGAAGCTCGATCGCGAACTGGGCGGCGGCGCGGTGGTGGAGCGCACCGGGCAGGCCGGTGCTCAGGGCTACAAGCTGACGAGCGAAACCGGGCGTTTCCTCGCGCTGTGGATGTGCTACGAGGACCTGATCCGGGTCGCGGACCTGAAGTCGCGCCGCAGCCGTTTCGAGCGCGTGCGCGCCGAGGTGCAGGCGAAGCCGCACGAGCCGGTGCACATCATCGAGTACCTCAAGCCGGGCGTGGAGGAAGCGGCCGCGATGCTGCCGCCTTTCCTGTCCAAGCGGCTGCTCGCCTGGGCCGAGAAGCACGGGCTCACCTACAAGCTGAACGTCGGGATCTACGTGAAGAGCACCGGCGTCCTGGGCTTCCTCATGCTGAGGCTACTCGCCGCGATGCGGCCGCTGCGCCGCATGACCGCGCGCTACGCCGAGGAACAGGCCCTCATCGAGCGCTGGCTGGGTGCGGTGCGCGCCGCGGCGGCGCGCGACCTCGGACTCGCGCTGGAGATCGCCCTGTGCGGGCGGCTCATCAAGGGCTATGGCGAGACCCACCGGCGCGCCAAGGCGAACTTCCTGCGCATCCTGGACACGCTGGTCCAAGGCGGCGCATTCCTGGACGACCGCGCCCGCGCGGTGGCGATCGCCAAGGCGCGCGAGGCGGCGCTCGCCGATCCCGAAGGCCGCGGCCTGGAGAATTCCCTCGCCGCGCACGGCGTCGAACCGCTGCCGCCGCAATCCAAGCCCATCCGGTTCATGCCCCGGCCGAAGCCGGACCGCAAGGCGGCTTGAGGATGAACATGAGGGGACACATCCCCTCATGTTCCCCTGATACGGGCCGTTGCGAAATCAATCGCAACGGCATATGAGGAAGCATCATGGAAATGTCCTTTCACGAAGAAATCGAATCCCTCAAATTGGGCGACGGCCAGGTCTTCCACGGCGAGGGCATCCTGGCGGTGACCAAGGCCCTGCTGCAGTCGGGGGTCGCCTACGTGGGCGGCTATCAGGGCGCGCCCGTCTCGCACCTGCTCGACGTGATGGTGCAGGC
>Ga0080064_1002993_pt1 | contig 26231 bp, 24 predicted proteins | sample Subgrocontami54m_FD_69260 | JGI IMG/M metagenome (GOLD analysis project Ga0080064, IMG submission 69260) | Subsurface groundwater microbial communities from S. Glens Falls, New York, USA - GMW46 contaminated, 5.4 m (SPADES assembly) (version 2) ...
CCGTATCCCTCACAGACACGCTGCTTGTCTTCGTCGTACCGGGCACGATTCAGCGGGTGCGCCATGGTTCCCACAAACTGCCACGCCGAATCGCGCGGGAGTTGCGTATCCGTGTCAAGGGCGATCACGTACTTCACGTTCGACAAGACTGCCGTCTCACCGACGACGAGTGAGAAGCAATCCCTTGAGCCGCCGCGCAGAAGCGAATTCAAGTCCGCAAGCTTCCCCCGCTTCCGCTCGTACCCCATCCACATCCCTTCCCGAGGATTCCATCGGCGCGGGCGATGAAAGAGGAAGAACGTGTCGCCTTTTGCGCTCCTGTACTTTTCATTCAGCTCTTCGATTCTCTTCTGGGTCAGCCGCAACAGCGGTTCGTCCTCCGGAATCGTTTCCTCGCGTGCGTCCCGGAAATCAGTCAGCAGACCGAAGTGCAGGTTCCCGTCTCGATTTGCCAGAAACCGAACTTCAAGCGCCTCGACCAGATCCTCGATGTTGTGATCGCTCGTGAGCAGAGTCGGGATCACGGCGAGTGCGCGCGATTCCGGCGGAATTCCTCCCGAAAAGTCCATTCGCGGCAGCAAGTGCGGCGTCGCCAGTAACGTCGTCAGCCAGTTCACCAGCGCCACCGCGAGCTGACTTGCGCACACAAGCGAGAGGATTCCGGTGAGCGCGAGGAGCCAACCACGCACCCCACTGGCATGCGCCGTCGCCAAGAAGCTCCCGGCGACGATCGCCGTCATCAGCGTGATCGTGCCGAGATAGAGGAGCAAGGGAAAGCGGCCGCTCATTCTCCGAAGAACCACAGCGGGAGAGAGACGCACCATCGCCATTCGTTGGAGTTGCGGCAACCCCTTGTCGATGAGGTAGAAGCCAACATGTGCCGCTCGATCGTCGCCGCCTTTCTTGGCCGGGCCCTCGCGGGCCAATCGGATCGCTGTGCGCGCCACCTCGCCTTCGGATAGCCGGCTGCTCTTCGCGATCTTCTCCACGACGTGACGGTAGCGATCGCGGGTGGCAAAATCCATCTGCCCGTAGACGCCGCCGGGATCCTCGCGCAGGGTCTGCTCGACAACGCTCATCGTCTCGACAAACTCGCGCCAGTCCATCGCCACCAGAAATCTGAGGCTGCCGATGCTGTTGCTTATGGAGACCTGGTCGGCGGCCTGTTGTTGGTTCTCCGACCCTACCAACTGCTCGATCGTCAGGCCGGACTCGGAAAGTCGCTGCTCAATCCAGGTGAGCGGCAATGCCAAAGCGGGGCCCTGTCCCTGCAACCGGCGCGCAAATTCCGCGACAAACGAACTCACCAACGGCGCGCTCGACCGTGCCATGTCCGCGATCACAAGAATCAGGCTCTTCGGGTCTTTCTCGGCGGTCTCCGTCATCTGGTCCGCCCAATAGTCGGCGAGGTTTCGGTCGGCCCTGCCGGCGGCGAGCCGCGCTCCAACGCGCCGGAGATTCTCGATCAGTGCCAGGCGCAGCATGATCGGGATGGCCCACAATTCGCCTAACGTCAGGGCGGTGACCGTCTGGTAGGCTGCGACGAAACTGCTGAGACTTTCCGGGTCCACCCGTCCATCGCCGTGCGAGATCGTCTCCAGCGCGATGTCATACACGCGCGGAAGTCCAGCCGATGGGCCGTTCAGCAAGCGAGGCAGGCCCCGGCTGTACCCCTTTGGCAAGTGTCGCCTGGCCGTGCGAATCTGTTCTTCGATCAGATAGAAGTTGTCGAGCAGCCATTCCCCGGCCGGCGCAATCCGGCGGTCCGCCTTGATCGCCTCCGTCAGCAGGTTGCGGACGCCAATGAGGACGCCTTCATTCTCGGCCAGCCGAGTCAGAAGCTGGTCCGGAGCGCGTCCCAGACCCAACGTGTGCGAGCCCGCCAGGGTCTTGCCGTGCTGCTCCATCTGGTCGCTGCTGAACAGCTCCGATCGCAGCGGTGGCTCGTCGCCGGCGTACTGTTGTGCCAAACCGTTTCCGCGGAGGCGCGCCCACAAATGGAGCAAAGTCTCGCGAACGGTCTTGCTGCTCACCTTCAAGTGTGAGGTCTCCTTTTTTAGAAACGAAGTCTCAACGAACCTGAGCCCAACCAGACGAACCGGTGCAGGGGTCATTCAAGGTATAAGAAGTGCGAAGCGATGGGGCGAGCGCAGTGAGTCGCACAGCCAGTGCTTGGCGACGTTTCCAATCTCTCGTATATTTCCCCTTCAAACTTTCAGCTTCTTGTAGAATACCGTCTTCGCCACTTCCGCCGTGACAATATAAGCCAGGATGACTATCCTGATGAGCAGAGAGAAGGAAATTGGCAGCTGGCTAAATCCAAATACCTGATCCGACCGCCTTGGGGGCTTCAGGAGATTCGCACCATAGCGAGCGAGACGCTGTCTGGCTTCATCGCTCGTCAATCCCTCCTGCTCTCCTCTCCCGGTATTGGGCCTGACGGTTCGAGTTCAGCGGCTGGCCCAGCCGAGTCCACTGCGCCGAGGGCTTGGGCGGCTCTGATGCAAGAGCTGGCTGGCTGAGGTCAAGCACGGCTTCCCCCCCGACGAGCGCCATTGAACTCTCGCAACTCGCCCCTTGTGTCCACATCCCCACGCGGAGAGCATCCCCCGTCTCGGGTCGGGGCTCGATCTCAACCATCCCGCGCCGATTCAGTGCTGCCTGCTCTTCTCCTCGAGATCCTTGCGCCCTTTCTCGGCGGTCCGGTACTCGCCGGTCATCGTGATAACGGACTTCTGGAGTGAACACACCTTGAAGTACCAGACACCCCCGCCTCCGATAACGAGCCCAATGAGAATTCCCAACCAGAAACCGCTTTCCATGGCATCCTCCTTTCTCCTTTCATCCGATCATCAGCGGGTGCACGGGGCTGAAGGGCTGGCCGCGCTTCATCTTGTGACTGCTCCAGTCAACCAGGATTTGTGTTGGTACGATTCTCTACTTGCTGATCAGCATAAGCAGCCTGGTGCACTCAGAGGCAACCTTGCTATCGGGTTTCTCCTCACCGGGCATCGTCGCCCACCCCTGTTTTTCTACGTACTCACTTCTCTGCCACGAATCTGTTTTTTCCAATTCTTTGCGCTTCTGGTCTTTCCCCGGAGCCTGCTTAAACTGGACGACACAAATCGGTGCCAGGCGCTTGACGACAGCATCTTCCGCCATTTTCTCCGCCAGGCTCTGGGCAGTCCCCCCCGTAACCCATCCCCCCCAAGCGAAGCCGATAATCATTGTGAGAACAACAGAGCCCACCCACGACCAGAAGACAGCCGTTTTCGTCGGTCGGGCTTCACTCCACCATTCTCTAAAACCTACCTTTCTCTTCTGCTCCACTCCTTTATACCCTTTATCTTGTTCCATTGTTCTCCTCCTCCGTGAGTCACTTGTTTCGACCGGAAACAGCATTGGGGGTTGTGGTTGATCCAGGGAGATCGTTCATTCCCTCTTGGCTGCACTACTGGGAGTTCGCTCTGGCCCTGCTACATAGGCACTCCCATTCGGTGCTGCGTGTGGTCCCGCAACTCCGCATCCAATGGCCCGGCATGTGGCGACGCCTGCCACTGCGATAGCACCCTCGGGCCTCCCGCCCTCAGACCCGCTCCCTTTCTTCCTGGCTCGCCTCCCATCCCCGCCTTCCAACCTTAGCGTGCGCCCGTACTCCGGAGTTGCTGCAACAGCTCACCCAGGCGGCGCAGCTCTTCACTCGCACGTGCGTAGGCGGCGGCCGCGGAATCCAGCAGGGTCTTCACCGAGGCCTCGGATCCCGCCGGGCCCCCCGGCGCCGCCGCAGCCGCCGCGGGCGGGGACTGCCCGCCGAACACCCGCGCCATCGCGCCGTCCAGCGTCTCCTCCATGGCGATCCGGTCTCCGAAACCGACGATCACGCGCTTGAGCTCCGGGAGCTGCCCCTTCTCGGCGGCGATGTAGAGCGGCTCCACATACACGAGGGAGCGCTCGATGGGGATGACCAGGAGGTTCCCCCGGATCACCTGGGAGCCGCGCTGGTTCCAGAGGGAGAGCTGCTGGGAGATGGACGCGTCCTGGTCGATTCGGGCCTCGAGTTGCCGGGGGCCGTAGATCAGTTTTTGCTTGGGGAACGTATAAACGACGAGCTTCCCATAATTGGGCGGGTCACTCCGCGCGGCCAACCACGCGGACAGGTTGTCCTTCTTGCTGGGCGTGAAGGGGATGAGGAGGACGAACTCCTCCTTCGGCTCGCCGGGCAGGCGCAAGATGAGGTAGTACGGCTCCATGGCCCGCTCCTTCCCATCCACGGGGCGGACCGGCAGGCTCCAGAGGTCCTCCTTGTTGTAGAAGACCTGGGTGTCGCGCATGTGGTAGACGGCGTACATCCCCGCCTGGATCCGGAACAGCCCCTCGGGGTAGCGGATGTGGGCGCGGAGGTCGGCCGGCATGGCGGTGAGCGGCTGGAGCAGGCCGGGGAAGATCCGGGCGATCGTGCGGATCAGGGGATCTGCCGGATCCGCGACGTAGAAGCGCACCGTCCCTTCGTAGGCGTCCACGGTCACTTTGACGGCGTTGCGCACGTAGTTGCCCAGCCCAGGCGTCGGCGCCGAGTACGGGAACCGGTCGGAGATGGTGTAGCCATCCAGGAGCCAGACGATGCGCCCCGCGGCCGAGATCACCAGGTAGGGATCGTCGTCGTACCGGAAGAACGGGGCGATCCGCTGGACCCGCTCCCGGATGTTCCGGTAGATCAGCACCCGGCTCTCAGGGGTCACGTCGTTGGAGAGGAGGAGCTTGATGTCCCCCAGGTGCGCCGCGAACAGCGCCTTGCGCCAGAAGGACCCCAGTGGGATTCCGCCCTGCCCCTCGTAAGTGGAGTAGACGTTCTGGTCCCCCGCCGGGTAGTCGAATTCCTTGGCCCGGGTTTTCGCGAACACATAGTCATTGGCCAGCTCGCTGAAGTAGAGCTCCGGGCGGGAGATCCGGAGATCGCTGGAGGCCACGGGGGGGATATCCTTGACCCAAAACTCGGGAAGCCCCTCGCGCGTCACCCGGTTCACCGGGCTCACGACGGCGCCGTAGCCGTGCGTATACGTCAACCGCTCGTTGATCCAGATCCGGCTCGGCAGATCCTTCGAGGAGAGCTCTCGGGCCGACAGGGTCACCTGCCGGTACTCCCCGTTGATGGTGTACCGATCGATATCGATGTCCGTAAACTTGTAGTAGGTCCGGATCTCTTGGAGCTGGCTGTACGTGGCGAGCAGTGGCCGGGTGTCCCACAAGCGGATATTCTTGATGGTCGCGTCGTTCTTGCGGAGGTCCTGAAGCGTCAGCGCCTGGTCCGCCGGGAACTCCCGCTCCTCGATGTTGTCCAGGCCGTAGGCCAGGCGCGTGTAGCGGATGTTGAAGTCGATGTACGGCTTCTCCTTGACGATCTCGTTCGGGGACACCTGGTACCGCTGGATCACCCCAGGGTATACGACTCCACCCAGGATCCCCACACCCACCAATGCCGCGATGCCTCCCAGGAGGGGGCGCCAAGTCCGGAGGCGGATCGTGACCAGGCACAGCGCGGCAAGTAGGCCAGCCAAGACCAGCAGGGCCTTCAGGATGGGGAGCTGGGCGTTGACATCGGCATACCCGGCGCCGAAGGCCACGCCCCGCTCAGAGAAGAGAAGGTCGAACATGGCCAGGCGGTACCCGGTCGCCTTCAAGAGGAGCAGGAGCGCCGCCAGAACCAGGAGGTGGCCCCGGGCCCGTCGGGCGACCACCAGGCCCCCGGGAGAGATCCCAATCCCTCGGGTGCAGAGGTAGACGGCGACGGCGGCCAGGCCCGAGAAGACCAGAGCCCGCATCAGCCAGCCATAGAGGGAGTTCCAGAGCGGGAGCTGGAACACGTAGAAAGCCACATCCCGGTCGAAGAGCGGGTCCCGGATGCCGAACGGCGTGGGATTCAAGGCCTGCAGGAGCAGCTCCCATCGGCCCGTTCCCGCCCAGCCGACGAGGAGGGCCAGAACTACGCTCACGGGCAAGGCCAGACGGCGAATGTAGGGCTCCAGGATCTCTGGGCTGGGCAGCCCGAGGGCGTCGTCCGCCACCACGATGGCATCGCGCGGAGCGAGCCGCCGGGCCAGCAGCACGTTGAGGTACAGGATCAGGAAGAACGCGGCGGCCGTGACCACCCCGAGGATGACCTGCGTCCGGAGCACGGTGAGGAAGACCGACGTGAACTGGACCTCGCGGAACCAGAGCCAATCGGTGTAGAGGCCGAGGATCTGGCCGACCATGCTCAGGAGGGCGATGGCGACGACGAGGATCAGCAACAGGAAACCACGGAGCCTCATGGGACGACTCTCCTTCCCTGGGTCTACCGGCGCGCTCTGGGGGTTGCCCTCGGGGCCAGGACCGAATAGAGCATCACGGTCGCCAGGTTAACCGCCGCGTCCTAGCAGGATGCGGAAAAAGTCCCCGGCAAACCAGGGAAAGCCCGTGAATGCCCGATCACGTAGCCGCGGTCGAACTGCATCCCCTCGACCACGTCCAGCGTGGTCTCCACCCCCTCGGCCTCCTCCACGGTGATGACGCCGTCCTTGCCCTCCATCGGGATCCGCTGTCCGGTCGGCCCGCTGAGCGGCTGTCACAGCCGTTCCGCCTCATCTCTCTGAGCGGATTCCCGTATCTGGGCGAGCCGCGACTGGATCTCTTCGGCTGTCAGGGCGTCCCGTCCCAAGGGCCGACGGTCCGAGACCAGCTTCCCCGCCCGCTCCTGCGTCAGCTTTCGTTCGATCAGCGTCTTACGCCGGAGTAGGGGGTAGAGGAAATGCACGGCGATGGTCTTCGGAGGCCGCACGCCATACGGGAGCGGCGGGACGCCGAACCCGCCATCGTCCCGCCGCACGAACGGCGCCAGCCGTGGATCGCCGCCCGTCAGGGCGTCTCCCCGTACGGGAAGACAGTGACAGGTTTGCGCCCAGATGGTCTCCCACGCCGCCAGGTACGCATCCCAGCGGTCGGCCTTGTCGAGCATCGCAAGGATGCTGCGGTAGAGCAGGACCTGGTTGGACTGGTACCCCCGCTGCCCGAGCTGCACTCGGTGCTGCTGTGTGGCGTGAAGCAGGCGAAATCCCGCCTCCAGGCCATCCTCATAGGCTTGCGTCGCGTCAATGTCTCGCCAGAGGGCCTTCCACGTCGAGTCGTCCATCGTGACGCAGTAGCTCTCCCAGTCGAGCGGGTCCGCTGCGGGGCGGGAGAGGAGTTGGGTGAGCCATTCCTGAATGTTCATTGGGTCCTCTTGCATCGCGCCGATTGGCACGGGAGCCGACCGAAGGGGGTCCGGCGTGTCAACGGCAAAGGGGGGGCAAGAGATGCTGGGCGGGGCAGGAAGGTCGGCCCAAGGTCGCCATCACGTGTTGCACACCGGCTGGAACTCGAGGATCAGCTCCCGGATGCTCCTGCAGGAGTTCGCCCACCTCCGGAACCAGTTCTGGGGCCGGCACCTCTGGGCCCGGGGCTACCTCTGATCCGAAAAACACTTGAACCGCCATGACGCCTGTCTGCCGTCGCCCCTGTCTGCCGTCCCGGGACAGGCAGGCGGCGACAGGCAGGCCAAGGTTGCCAAGGATACGATGTTCCAATTGGGGCTAGTACATGTCCCCCATGCCACCACCGCCTGGCGGCATGGATGGGGTCTTCTCCTTCTCCGGGATCTCGGTCACCATGCACTCCGTCGTCACCATGAGCCCGGCGATGCTGGCCGCGTTCTGCAACGCGACCCGGGTGACCTTGGTGGGGTCGATGATCCCGGCGGCCATCAGGTCCTCGTAGGTCTCCGTCTCGGCGTTGAAGCCGAAGGCCCCGTTGCCATCCCGGACCCTCTGCACCACGATAGAGCCCTCGGCGCCGGCGTTCTCGGCGATCTGGCGGATCGGTTCCTCGAGGGCGCGCCGGATGATCCCGGCGCCGGTCTTCTCGTCCCCCGACAGCTTGAGCGTGTCCACGGCCGACATGGCGCGGAGGAACACCACCCCACCCCCCGGCACGATCCCTTCCTCCACCGCCGCCCGAGTGGCGTTCAGGGCATCCTCCACGCGGGCCTTCTTCTCCTTCATGGCCACCTCGGTGGGGGCCCCGACCTTGATGACGGCCACGCCGCCGGCCAGCTTGGCCAGGCGCTCCTGGAGCTTCTCCTTGTCGTAATCGGACGTGGTCTCCTCGATCTGGCTCCGGATCTGCTTGATCCGGCCCTCGATCTCCTTGGCCTTCCCGGCGCCCTCGATGAGGGTGGTCTTCTCCTTGTCCACGAGGACCTTCTTCGCCCTCCCGAGGTCCTCCAGCTTGATATTCTCCAGCTTGATGCCCAACTCTTCGGAGAGGAGTTCGCCGCCGGTCAGGGTGGCGATGTCCTGCAGCATCTCCTTGCGGCGGTCGCCGAACCCCGGGGCTTTCACGGCGCAGGTGTTCAGGGTCCCCCGCAGCTTGTTGACCACCAGGGTGGCCAGGGCCTCCCCCTCCACCTCTTCCGCAATGATGAGCAGGGGCCGGCTCAGCTTCGCCACTTGCTCCAGGAGAGGCAAGAGGTCTTTCAGGCTGCTGATCTTCTTCTCGTGCAGCAGGATGTAGGGGTCCTCGATGACCGTCTCCATGCGGGCGGGATCGGTGACGAAGTAGGGGGAGATGTAGCCCCGGTCGAACTGCATCCCCTCGACCACGTCCAGCGTGGTCTCCACCCCCTTGGCCTCCTCCACGGTGATGACGCCGTCCTTGCCCACCTTCTCCATGGCGTCGGCGATCAGGTCGCCGATGGTCTTGTCGTTGTTGGCGGAGATGCTGGCGACCTGGGCGATCTCCTTCCGGCCCTTGGTGGGTTTGGAGAGCTTCTTAATCTCCGTGATCACGGCCTCGACCGCCTTGTCGATGCCCCGCTTCAGGGCCATGGGGTTGGCCCCGGCGGTCACGTTCTTTATCCCCTCGCGGAAGATGGCCTGGGCCAGGACCGTTGCCGTGGTGGTGCCGTCCCCGGCCACGTCCGAGGTCTTGGAGGCGACCTCCCTCAGCATCTGGGCGCCCATGTTCTCGAAGGGATCCACCAACTCGATCTCCTTGGCCACGGTGACCCCATCCTTGGTAATGGTGGGGGCGCCCCACTTCTTGTCCAGCACGACGTTCCGCCCCTTGGGGCCCAAAGTCACCTTCACGGCGTTGGCTAGCTTGTCCACGCCGTGCCGGATGGCCCGGCGGGCCTCTTCATCGTAGAGCAACTGTTTGGCTGGCATTGTGCGTGTCTCCTTCTCGGGGTGTCGCATGATCGGTGCACGTGCCCGCGCCCGCCGGGGTGCGCCCCCAGCCGGGGCGGCGTTACTGCAGGATGCCCAGCACGTCCTCCTCGCGCATGATGAGGTGCTCCTCGTCGGCCACCTTCACCTCGGACCCGGAGTACTTGCCGAAGAGGATCTTGTCTCCCTCCTTGACCTCCATCGGGATCCGCTTGCCGTGTTCGTCCAGCTTGCCCGGGCCCACGGCGATCACCTGCCCCTCCTGGGGTTTTTCCTTCGCGGTGTCGGGGATGATGATCCCGCCCTTCTTCGCCTCTTTCTCCTCCAGGCGCTTCACCAGGATTCGGTCCTGCAATGGTCTGATCTTCTTCATGGTGCGTCACTCCTTTCGGCAACTGGTTATGGATAGATCGGGCCACCCCTGAAGCCAGTCTCTGCGACGTGGATGGCGACTCGAGCCCCCTGCGCGACCTCTACGGAAGGTCCGTCACATAACTATCCATCCTGGCCAGGATCGCGCGGATGGTCTGCGAGCCGCGCGCCTCATCCGCGGCCAGCCCCTCCAACCTGTGGCGGAGGGTCACGTCCGAGGTCAGCCGGCCTGCCTGCAGGTACAGCGAACGCAGGTCTTCGGTCTCTTCCAAGTCCCGGATGAGCTTGGTGGCTGTCAGCGTCCCGGGGCGACAAGCGGGGGATGCGGCTGCCGCCAGGGTGGTCCCGCACCCGATCTCGCGCGCAAGCGCGTGGGCGTTCTGGCGGTCCCGCTCGGCCACCACCTCCAGGCTCAGCCGGTGGGGGCCGAAGCGCAAGGCTCGCGCCCGCTCGGCCAGATGGCACGCCAGCGCCGTTTCTTGCTGGCAGATCCGGGCCAGGAGCGCCTGCAATGCATCCTCACCGCCCGGGCCGTTCCCCCTGAACCAACCGCGCAGCCACGATCCGCCCTGCGGGGGAGTCCCCATCGTGTTCATCTCATCTCCGGCGTTAGGTGGCCGGGGCGCAGGACTACCCCGCCCTCCGATTGTCGCAGAACGCCTCCGCAGCGGCTTCCGCTTCCACCTGGGTCCTCCAGGGCCCGCCCACGACCGGCCGATCGCCCCCGACATCCTTCAACGCCACGCGCGCCTTGGCCCACCAGACACCCTCGTGTCGGAGCGTCGTGATCGTGAATCGCTGATACGGGTAGCTCGTTCTCTCCTGGTCCATGGTCATTCTCTTTCCCACCCTCACCGGGCGATTGCCCCCGACCCGCCGCGAGGCCAGAAGACCGAGGTCAATCCCCGTGGAGTCCCGGAACCCTCCTCCGCTTAGCCCGCATTATTCACGAACGGACCCGTGCATTCTCCGGATCAAATGACCAATGACCAATTTCCAATGACCAATGATGGTGGGCGCGCACAGCGCGCCGTCACGGGGCGTCACGGAAATCCCATCCGCAATTGGTCATTGATCATTAGTCATTGGGATTTGGTCATTCCCCGCGATAATTCGCGAACATGTTCGCGAATTCTCCGGGTTAGGCGCTGGGAGGGCTCACTTTCATGTTCGCGGCCCGCGGTCCCTTCTCCCCCCTCTCGACATCGAACTCGACGGCTTGCCCTTCCGCAAGTGTGTCGAACCCCTCTCCCTGGAGGGCGGACCTGTGAAAGAAGAGCTCAACGCCATCTTGTCCCAGGATGAACCCGAAACCCCGCTCTCTGACCAGCCGCTTCACAGTACCGTTTGCCATTGCCTGTTCTCCTCTCCGGACCTCCGTCCGGAACCCGTTACGTTTCCTCGCAGTTACCCACCACATCGATCCTGGTGCCTGCTTCAAGCCCCGCGCTCCCGGCCGCCCTCTCAGGACGGCTTCACGCCTGCAAGCAGGGCTTGCAACTCGTCCCGCTCTACCACCTCCTTCTCCAGCAGTCGGCGCGCGAGCTGCTCGAGGAGGCTCCTCTTTTCCGTGAGGAGGGCGCTGACCTTCACGTGCGCCTCGACCAGGATGCGGCTGGCCTCGGCGTCGATGAGACGCGCCGTGTCTTCACTATGCTCGCGCGGCGGGGGCAGGCCCAGGAGGAGGCCCGTCCGTCCACCTCCGTCGAAGGTCATCAGGCCGATCTTCTCGCTCATCCCATACTGGGCCACCATGTGCCGCACGAGGTCGGTGGCCCGCTGGAGGTCGTTCTGGGCGCCGGTCGAGACATCGCCAAAGATGATCTCCTCGGCGGTCCGGCCTCCCAGGAGGACGCACAGCCGATTGAACAGCTCCGACTGGGTCATCAGGTAGCGGTCCTCCGTCGGGAGCTGCTGCGTATAGCCTAACGCCGCGATCCCCCGCGAGACGATCGAGATCTTCGAGACCGGGTCGGTCCCCGGCAGGCACGCCGCCGCCACCGCGTGCCCGGCCTCGTGGGTGGCCACGATCTCCCGCTCCTTCGCGCTCATCACCCGGGTCTTCTTCAGCCCGGCGACCACCCGATCAATGGCCTCATCGAAGTCGGCCATCCCGACCGCCTCCTTGCCCTGGCGGGCGGCCAGGAGGGCGGCCTCGTTCACGATGTTCGCCAGGTCCGCGCCCACGAAGCCGGAGGTCTTGGCGGCGATGGTGGCCAGATCGACCTCCGGGGCCACCGTCACCCCCTTGGCGTGGACTCGAAGGATGGCCTCGCGCCCCTTGAGGTCCGGCCGGTCCACCAGGACCTGGCGGTCGAACCGGCCGGGTCGGAGCAAGGCCGGGTCGAGGATCTCCGGACGGTTCGTGGCCGCCATGATGATGACGCCGTTGTTGGTGTCGAACCCGTCCATTTCCACGAGGAGCTGGTTGAGCGTCTGCTCCCGCTCGTCGTGGCCCCCCAATGGGTTCATGCCCCGGGCCTTGCCCAAGGCATCCAGTTCGTCGATAAAGATAATGCTCGGCGCATGCTGCACTGCCTGGGCAAACAGATCCCGGACCCGCGCGGCGCCGACCCCGACGAACATCTCGACGAAGTCCGAGCCGCTCAGGCTGAAGAACGGCACCTTGGCCTCTCCCGCCACGGCCTTCGCCAGCAGGGTCTTGCCCGTCCCGGGGACGCCGACCAGCAGGACCCCTTTCGGGATCTTCCCGCCCAGCCGCTGGAAGCGTTCCGGCGTCTTCAGGAACTCGACGACTTCGACCAGTTCGGCTCTGGCCTCGTCGATGCCGGCGACGTCGCTGAAGGTCACCCCCGTGTCCTTCTGGACATAGACCTTGGCTTTGCTCTTCCCGATGGCCATGAGCCCGCCCAGGCCGCCTCCCCCTCCCAGCTTCTTGAAGGCGAAGCGCCAGATGAGGAAGAAGAGCCCCATGGGGACCAACCAGCTCAGCAGCGTCGGGAGCCAGGTGCTCGTCACCTCCCCCCGGAAGTTGACGTTGGCCTGCCGGAGATCCTGCACGAGCGTTGGGTCGTCCACCTTGATCGTCATGAACTGCTGCTCGCCCGTCCCGGACTTGGTCAACGCTTCGATCCGTGCCTTGGGGAGCAGCCCCTCGAGCCCGTCCCGCTTCAGGCTCCCCGTAATGAACTTCGCGCCGATCGCCAGGTCGCTGACCTTTCCCTTCTCCACCAGGGTCTTGAACTCGCCATAGGAGAGGGTTTCGACGTGCGGCGCAAAGACATAGTCCTGCAGCGCCGTCAGGATCAGGAAGGCGGCGAGAAAGTACCAGACGGACGCGATGTGCTTCTTGTCCATGCGCGCGCTCTATCGCTCCAGGACGGGTTGTCCGGTCCGGCGCGCCTTCCGGTGGCGGCAGACCACGGTCTCTGGGTCCACCACGCAGGCGCCTCCGTCTTCGGAGCAGTGGCGGCAGGACAAATTCAGCGGGCGGAAGTACCAATAGCGCACGTCAACCATGCCCTCGTGGCCGTCGGGGCAGAGATGGAAGAGGGGATCTGCCGCCAGGGCGGCGTCGACATCGCACATCGCCACGTCGGTAATCGCCATCGTGGGCCACTGGCAGGGAGAAGGCGCGGTCTCCCTCAGGCCCTTGAAGGTGGGCACTTCCCTCGGAATACCGGCGGTGCCGAGTCCGCCGCTGCGTTCGGTCTCACGTATCCTCTCCACTCATGCCTCCAGCTTCTGGCCTGCTCCATCTCCCGAGGGGGAACTCCCCGCAAGGGGTGCCCTGCCGCTCCCCTCTTGGTCTTTGTCTTTCTTCGCCGCCTCCGCGTAAGGTTTGGAGCGATAGTCGGTGGTGTAGAAGCCCGACCCCTTGAAGAGAAACCCGGCGCCCGCGCTGATCAAGCGGTCCACCTTCTTCCCGCAGTGCGGGCACCGCGTGAGCGCAGGCGCCGTGATGCTCTGGAAGGCTTCGTACCGATGCGCACAGGAGCGGCATTGGTATTCGTAGGTGGGCATTCCCACGTCCTCCGGTGATTAACACCCCAGACCGGTCCGACCGCCGCGCCGCTCTCCGCCGCGAAACGACCCCCTGAGGCATGCGGTTCACGTCCCTAGGCGTGCGCGTGCAAGAACTTGCGCTGGGCGACGATCATCACGGCCGCCCCGATGAACGCGACGACGATCAACGCGAAGAGCCCCGCTTCCGGAGAGATCTCCAGGCCCCGGAAGATCACGCTCCCCATGATGCTGCCGGCGAGACCGAGCACGAGGTCCCAGATCCGCCCGTAGCCGCCGCCCTTCATGACGATCCCGGCCAGCCAGCCGGCCATCAGCCCCACGACAACCCACATCACAAATATTTCCAGATTCATGACTCTTCCTCCTGCTTCACCGGATGCTCCGGCCTTCCGCCTGCCCCCCTCGATATCTCGCTTGAGGGACCGCACCTCGGGTCCGTACTCCGCGGCGCGGCGCGCCGATGGGCAGGCGCCACGCCCGGGCGCCTGTGCCGGGAGGCTGGGAACCGCACCGGGATGACGTTCCCGTCGCCTCCGATAGACACCACCTCGCCGGGCTTACTGGCCGCCGATCGCCACGGTGAAGTTGACCGTCTCCTCCTTGTACGGTGAAGGGATGTACGCGAGCTCGAGGCGGATCTCCTTCAGCTTCTTCGCCTTCAGCGCCTCGGCGGGGAAGTCCACGTCCAGCGACTGTGTGGCATCCTGCCCGGGGCCGAGCTGCTCGGCGCCGTACGTGGCGAACTTGATGGTCGGCTCGGTCTGTGCCGCACTGACCTTGATGGGCTGCCCCTGGGTGTCGATGTACTGGATCTTTCCCGCGACAAGGCGGACGGTTTGGTTCGTAGAGCTATTCTTCAGCACGAGCTTCCCCGTGAGCTTCGCCGGAGAGACGATGCGGTCGGAGCCCTTCTCGACCCGCTCCGTGACCTTCATCTCCGTCACGTCGCCCGTGACGATCCCAGCCTTTACCGTCACCGAGGCCGGCGTCACCGTGTAGACCTTATCCTCGATCACCGCTGCCGTTCCTGACGGCTGCTGGGAGCAGCCGAGGGTCATCGCCGCCACCGCCGTGGCCGCGATCGTCACGCCTACCCATTTCCACATCGCCGCCTCCTTCTCGCAAAGACGCTGATAGTCAGCGCTTGCCGTCGTAACCTTATGCCTGCCGCAGAGCTCATTCGCTCCGACTCGTCTCGTGGCTGGATCGCCCCCCCGATCTCCTCAGTTCCCGCGCCTCTGCCGCTCACTCCCGCTCAGCCTCCGGGGGATTCCCGACCGGAGATTCCTGCGTTCCCCCTCAGCTCCCCCTCCTCTCCCCGCCAGGCTCCGGATGCGGCGGACTGCCTGGGCCTGGCCCTCAACGTTTGCGAAGAGGTTCCGGTCGCCATCCCGCTTCAACCCCTCCTCTATGAGGGCCCGGAGGACGATCTGGAGGCTCACCGGAAGCTTGAGCGTGGTCGTCGCCTTCCCCGCCAAGACCCGCGCCCGGTCGAAGAGGTCTTGGGGGAGGACGAGGAGGACTCTGGTCTTATTCTCGAACATCACAACACCACCTCCTCTCCTGCCGGCCGGGCCTCCTCACCAGACGCCCGGGCTTGGTTGTCAATACATAACCTCTATTTGTTATATAAAATATATCGCGACATACGTAAAGTCAAGCGCAAAAAGGTCTCCCTAATCCGGCGGCAAGGTTCTTGCGGTCCCCGGCAGGCCTGCCGCCGAAGGCCCGGGCCGACACCAGCCGGCCCGGGCGGACACCGCGCGCGGGGTGAGTGAGCTCCTGCAGGGCCCGCCGCAGGACAGTCTGGGGCCCGGATCGCTGGTGGCGGTCTGCGACGGGGGGGCAGGCCTGAGGAGGAGGCGGCTAGCCCGAGGGGAGGGCCTGCGCGATGAGGGCGAGCCGCCCGCGGGCGGCGATCAGGCCGGCGAGGCGCTCCGCCTGCGCCGAACACCCAGGGGGTACCCGAATGACGTCGGAGTCGACCGAGGCGGCGTCGCTGCCGGATGCCTGCCTGTGCCGGGCACCTGTCTGCGTGCGGAAACGTACAGGTAGGCGGCAGACAGGCGTCGAATCCCGCTCGAAGCGGGGTCCGGGAAGTGGGGGAGACGCGCCCATGTCCCCTCGAGGTCGGCAGACGGCGCCTTCGCGTTGAATGCTGGCACGGAAACGGCGTCTGGCACCTTTCTTCACGGGTCCCATCGCCGAGGGCTGACTGCTGATCGCTTACTGCTGGCTGCTATCTTTCCACCTTGACTTTGTCCTCCGATGAGAGGTAGCGTCTTACCGGATTGAACGAGACACCCCGGCGAGCGACCCGGAGGGGGCAGCGGTGCCGGCTGGAAAAATCATGGTGTGCGAGCCAGACGGCCCTTTGGGGACTATGATCCTCAGAGGGCCGTCGTGTTTCTGAAGCGGATGTCCTCTGGGAAGAAGTTTGGCAAGTGGCCTACATTCCCCGCTAGGGAAGTTGACGAAATTGGCAACGTCCTGCAACAAAGCATCACGCACTTATCAAGCAATGGTGAGGTGGCGCAAGATGAGGACAGGGACGGATAGACTGCGGGCGCTACTGATCCTGCTGCTGCTGGCGTGGATCACCGGCAGCGGCTGCTCGCTGCTACGCCGCTCTGCCCTGAATCAGGTCGCCAACGCCGTCGTCGGCAGCGGCACGACCTTCGCCAGCGAGGAGGACCCGGATCTGGTCAAGGCAGCGGCCCCCTTCAGTCTCAAGCTCATGGAGAGTCTGCTGGCGGAGACCCCGCAGCACCAGGGCCTGCTGTCCGCCGCGGCGAGTGGATTTACACAGTATGCCTTTGCCTTCGTGCAACAGGAGGCCGATGAACTGGAGGCGCGCGACTTGGCCGCCGCCGAGGCGTTACGGACGCGGGCCAGGCGCCTCTACCTGCGCGCGCACACTTACGGCCTGCGCGGTCTGGAAGTGGAGCACCCCGGCTTTCCCGATGCCTTGCTGGCCAATCCCAGAGCCGCGGTGCGCGCCGCCACCACGGCTGATCTGCCGCTCCTGTATTGGACCGCGACCGCGTGGGCAGCGGCCATCTCCCTTTCCAAAGACAACCCTGAACTCATCGCGCAGATTCCGGCCATGGAAGCCCTGATGGACCGGGCGCTGGAACTGGACGAAAGTTACGGTCGCGGGGCGATTCACACGTTTCTGGTCATTTACGAAATGAGCCGCCAGGGCGCGCCCGGCGATCCCGCAGCGCGTGCCCGCAAACACTTTGAGCGGGCGCTGGCGCTCTCGGAGGGAAAAAACGCCGCGCCGCTGGTGGCTCTGGCCGAAGCGGTGGCGGTGAAAACACAGGACGTGAATGAATTTGAGTCGCTGCTGAACCGGGCACTGGCCATTAATCCGGATGCCTCCCCCGACACGCGGCTCCTGAATGTGGTCATGCAGCGCCGAGCGCGCTGGCTCCTGTCACGGAAGGCGGAATTGTTCTTGATTGATGAGGAGTAAAGCGCGCCACATGGAAAGCCACAGCGCGGCGAAGTCGCAGCCAAAGGGACCGTTCCCGACGGTCGCAACCATTGCGAATGTACCGTGACCCGAAATTATCCAACCGCCAAGGACACCCAGCGCCAGCGCTGAGTACCCGGAATGCCAAGGGTGAAGGAGCCCAGATCATCAGAGATCCGAACCCCGCCAAGACCTCGGAAGGATCGGGTCGGGTTCTTCGGGTCTGAATAGGGAATCTGTCCTGCGTGGCGACCTTGGCGCACCAACGGCCGTGCCGTTGGTACCGGCGGTTCAAGGTGTTTTCGGATTTGGGTGAATTGGCGTCAAAGAAAACAACGAAAATGAACGGATTGACCCGAAGAAACTTCTTACCCGCCGCGCTGGCCCTGGGACTGGGCGGCGCGTTGGGCTCCCTCGACCGCGTCTTCGGCGCCAGCGGCCCGGTGAAGGTGCGGCTGGGTACGCTCGCCCCGAGAGGCTCTTCGTATGCCAAACACCTTCTGGCCATGGGTGAACAATGGCGGCAAGCGCCGGGCGGGGGCGTGCTGCTGACCATTTATCCCGATGGCACGATGGGCACCGAGGCCGATATGGTTCGCCGCATGAGGTTGGGTCAGTTGCAGGCCGGGATGCTGACCGCGGCGGGCCTGGCGGACATCGAACCGGCCGTCAGCGGCCTCCAAAACCTGCCGATGATGTTCCGCTCGCTGGAGGAAGTGGATTACATCGGCGAGAAGCTGCAACCGATGCTGGAGAAGCGCCTGGAGGAAAAGGGCTTCGTGGTGCTGTTCTGGGGCGATACCGGCTGGGTGCGGTTCTTCTCCAAACAGCCCGTGATCCGGCCCGACGATTTGAAGAAGACCAAATTGTTCGTCTGGGCTGGCAGCGCCGCCGAACTAGACAGTTACCGCTCGGTCGGCTTCAATCCCGTCCCGTTGGAGACGGTGGACATCCTGCCCAACTTGCAAACCGGCTTGATCAACGCGGTCCCGTTGCCGCCGAGCATTGCCTTGGCCGGCCAGGTGGATGGCGCGGCCCCCCACATGCTCGATCTGGCCTGGGCACCGCTGGTCGGCGCGGCGGTCATTACCAAAAAGACCTGGGACGCCATACCACTGGAGGGGCGGGAAGCCTTGCGCAAAGCGGCCACGCAGACCGGCAAGCTCATGAAGGCCGACGGCCGGCGCGAGAGCGTGGAATCGGTCGAGGCCATGCGCAAGCGCGGTTTGAGGGTCCACGCGGTCACCCCGGAAGTCGAGGCCGAGTGGCGGCAGGTGGTGGAAGCGGCGTATCCCAAAATCCGCGGGGTGATTGTTCCGGAGGACATGTTCGACGAGGTGGTCAAACAACTGAAAGCCTATCGCGCCGCCCGAGCAGGGGACAAGAAATGAACGGCGAGAACCGCAGCGGTGCACCCGGTCCGCTCCAGCCCGTCCCGGCAGGCGACGGCTGGCGCCGCTGGCTGCGGGAGGTCGAAAACCTCCTGGTCTCGCTCGCGCTGGCTGCCTTGGTGCTCCTGCCGCTGGGGGAAATCGTCCTGCGCAAAGTGTTCCAAACCGGCATCAGCGGCGCGACCGCCTTTCAGCAACATTTGACGCTGCTCATCGGTCTGCTGGGCGGGGCGCTGGCGGCGCGCGAGCACCGCCTGCTCACGCTCTCGACCTTGATAGATGTTCTCAAGGGGCAGGGGCGGGTTTATGCGCGCGTCTTCAGCAGCGCCTTTGCGGCGGGCATCAGCGTGTTTCTCTGCGTGGCAGCGGCGCAACTGGTGCAGACGGAAAAAGAAGCCGGCAAGATTCTGGCGTACGGAATTCCGCTGTGGACCATCCAGTTGGTCATGCCCTTGAGTTTCGGCGTGATTGCGCTCCGTTTGCTTTGGCGTGCGGCGGAAAGCTGGCGCGGACGGCTGGTCGCACTGCTGCTGGCCGGCGGCGTGGTGTGGACAGGACTCCGGCCGCCGATCGCGCCCGACACGCTGGTCTTGCCCGCCCTGTTGACGCTGCTGGCGGCCGTCGTTCTCGGCGCGCCGATCTTTGTGCTGTTGGGCGGCGCGGCGCTGATTCTGTTTTGGGGGCAAGACCTGCCCATCGCTTCCATCTCGCTCACCCATTATTCGATGGTGACCAACCCCACGCTGCCGACGGTCCCGCTGTTCACGCTGGCCGGGTATTTCCTGGCGGAGGGCGGCGCGTCGAAACGGCTGATCCGGGTCTTTCAAGCTTTGTTTGGACAATTCCGCGGCGGGCCGGCGATTGTCACGGTGCTGGCCTGCGCATTTTTCACCTCATTCACCGGCGCGTCGGGCGTGACGATTCTCGCGTTGGGCGGGCTGCTGATGCCGGTGCTGATGGGCGCGGGGTATTCGGAGCGTTCCACGTTGGGATTGCTCACCGGCTCTGGCGGTCTCGGGCTGCTGTTCCCGCCTTCGCTCCCGTTGATTCTCTACGCCATTGTGGCCAGCCTCAATAAGGCTGGCGGAGTGACCATCGAAAAAATGTTTCTCGGCGGCCTCGGCCCGGGGTTGCTGTTGGTCGCCATGGCCGCCGGGTTGGGCATTCGCCTGGGCCCGAAAGAAGAAGCCGGCCCGCCCGCCTTTGACCGCGGCGAAGCGGGCCGCGCGATTTGGGCCGCCAAATGGGAACTGCTGCTGCCCGTCGTGGCGCTGGTCGCGTTGTTTGGTGGGTTCGCCACGCCGGTCGAAGCGGCGGCGGTCACGGCGCTGTATGCGTTCGTGGTGGAAACCTTCGTCTATCACGATTTCAAGCGGGCGCGAGAGATTCCGCGCGTCATGGCGGATTGTGGTCTCTTGGTGGGCGGCGTGCTGCTCATCTTGGGCGTGGCGCTGGGGTTCAGCAATTACCTGATCGACGCCCAGATTCCCACCCACGCGGCCGAATGGGTCACCGGTGCGGTGAAGTCCAAGTATGCCTTCCTGCTTGCGGTCAACCTGTGCCTGCTGGTAGTGGGCTGTGTGATGGACGTGTATTCCGCCATCGTGGTGGTGGTGCCGCTCATCGTGCCGCTGGGCCTGGCCTACGGTATTGATCCCATCCACCTGGGCATCATTTTCCTGGCGAACATGGAGCTGGGACTGTTGACCCCGACGGTAGGCATCAACATCTTTCTGTCCTCGTATCGGTTCGGCAAACCGGTGCTTCAGGTCTCTCGCGCTGTCATCCCGATGCAATGCATGCTGGTGATCGGCGTGCTGTTGATCACCTATCTGCCGCCGCTCACGACGCTCCTGCCGCGCTGGTTTGGACGGTGATAGAGAGGCGGAGAAGTGTATCTCGACGGTAAAGAGTCCGACCTACTTGCCGACGCCTGCATCGTCGAACGGACCCACGATGCCGACCCCGCAACAAGAAAGCTACCGGGCACTAATTTGAGGAGGCAGCCAATGGAGCGGAACAACGGACGGCATCGGCATGACCTCACGGCCATCGCTCGGCGGGTGATGACCGAGCGCGGCCTGCTGCCGGATTTCTCCCCGGCCGTGATGGGAGAGGTCACTCGGATTCAGGCAGCCTCCGCCGACGGAGACCCTGGGTGGCGGGATCTGCGGGGCCTGCTGTGGTGCTCGATCGACAACGATGATTCGCGGGATCTCGATCAGCTCACCGTGGCGGAACCGATGGCCGCGGGGGCGGTGAAGATCCTCGTGGCCATCGCGGACGTGGACGCGGCGGTCATGCAGGGATCGGCGATCGATGGCCACGCGCGGCACAACACCACCTCGGTGTACACGGCGGCCGCGATCTTTCCCATGCTGCCGGAACGGCTGTCGACCGACCTCACGTCCCTCGGGGAAGGCGAGGACCGGGTGGCGCTGGCGGTCGAGATGGTGGTGAACGTCGACGGAACCCTGGCCGCATCGGACCTCTATCGCGCCGTGGTGCGCAACCGCGCGAAGCTGGCCTACAACGCGGTCGCCGCGTGGCTCGAGGGGACGGGGGCGATCCCGGTTCGGGTGGCGGCGGTGCCGGGCCTGGAGGCCCAAATCCGGCTGCAGGACCAGGTCGCGCAGCGGCTGAGGGACGTCCGACACCACCACGGGGCACTGAGCCTGGAAACCGTCCAGGCGCGACCGGTGTTCGATGGCGATGTGCTTGCCGACCTGGAGATGGAGGAGACCAACCGGGCCAAGGCCCTGATCGAAGACTTCATGATCGCCGCGAACGGCGTGACGGCGCGCTACCTGGAGGCCCGGGGCTATCCATCGCTCCGCCGGATCCTGCGGTCGCCCGAGCGGTGGGAACGGATCGTGGAGTTAGCCGCGACGCTGGAGGAGCGGCTGCCGTCGGAGCCCGACGCGGGTGCACTCGAGGCGTTCCTGGCAAAGCGCCGCCGCGCCGACCCGCTGCGGTTCCCCGACCTCTCGCTCGCCGTTGTGAAGCTGATGGGGCGGGGAGAGTACGTGGTGGAGTTCCCCGGCCAGTCGGCGCCCGGGCACTTCGGGCTGGCCGTGCAGGCGTACACCCACTCCACGGCGCCCAACCGGCGCTTCCCGGACGTGATCGCGCAGCGGCTGCTGAAGGCGGCCCTGGCGCGCCGCCCGGCCCCGTACGCGAACGCGGAGCTGCAGGAGCTGGCCCAACACTGCACCGAGGCGGAGGACCGCGCGAACAAGGTCGAGCGACAGGTGGGGAAATCGGCCGCCGCGCTCCTGCTGGAGCCCCGGATCGGCCAGCGGTTCGATGCCATCGTTACGGGCGCCTCGGACAAGGGGACCTGGGTCCGCATCCTGCGGCCGCCCGTGGAAGGCAAGCTGATGCACGGGGCCGACGGCCTGGACGTCGGCGACCGGGTGCGCGTCGAGTTGATCGGCACCGACGTAGAGCAGGGCCATATCGATTTCGTCAAGGGGGACGTTGGTTCCCAAACAACTTGACGGATGCGATCAGACGGATTGGATCACATGTCGTGGGTTCACCGCCTTCCTTAGCGGCCGCTGCCGCGTAACGGGTCGCCCTGAATTCCCCCGGTCTCAGCATGCTCCGGGGTGGGTGACCTGGCCCAGGTCCCGGGGTGGTGACGAGCTGGAGAGGAGGCGGGTTCATAAGTCGTTTGCGCACCAACATCCCCCCTCAACCTTCCCCTCAAGGAGCGAGGGCATCGGTGCGGACTCGTGAGGTCTGGCGCATCCAGCGCGCCGGGGCGCTCGGCCGGCTGGAGCGACACACCGACAGCCTTCCCGACCCCGGGCCGGGCGAGGCGCGCGTCATCGTGAAGGCCATCGGCCTGAATTTCGCCGACATCTTCGCGTGCCTGGGACTCTATTCCGCGACACCCGCGGGCGCGTTCGTCCCCGGCCTGGAGTTCGCGGGCGTGATGGAGGCGCTTGGCCCCGCGGTGCCGCCACCCGACCAGAGGGGCGAGCCGCCGCACGCCATCCGACCGGGCGATCGGGTCATCGGCCTGACGCGCTTCGGCGCGTACGCAACGGCTGTCAACCTCGGCGTGCACTACCTGCGGCCGATTCCGCCGGAGTGGAGCTTTGCGGAAGGCGCAGCGTTCCCGGTGCAGGCCCTCACGGCCTGGTACGGACTGATCGAACTGGGTGCGCTCGAGCCCGGTGACAGCGTGCTCGTTCACTCGGCCGCAGGGGGCGTGGGCCTCAACGCGCTGGCGATCCTCGCGGCCGTCGGCGCGCGGGTGGTCGCCACCGTCGGCCGTCCGGCCAAGCGCGACTTTCTCGTCGAGCGCTGCGGGCTGTCACCCGATCAGGTGATCGTGCGCGATCGACACACCTTCGGGTCGCAGCTCGATCGCGCGCTCGCGGCCTTGCAGCTCGACGGGTTCGACCTCGTGTTTGACGCGGTCGGGGGCCCGTTCTTCTGGCCGGCGTACGAGCGGCTGCGGCCCGAGGGGCGCCTCGTCCTCTACGGCGCGGCCGACTTCATGCCGAAGCGCGCGCGCCCGGAGTATCTGCGTCTCGCGCTCAAGTACGTCCGTCGCCCGCGGCTCGACCCGCTCCGGATGATCGCGGAGAATCGGAGCGTGATGGCCTTCAACCTGATCTGGTTGTGGGACCACGCGGACCGGTTGGCGCGGGCCTACGACCGGCTCGCGCACCTGATGCAGGGGCCGCCCTTCGTCGGCCGTCGTTTCGGCTTCGATGACACGCCAGCGGCACTCCGCTATCTCCAGAGCGGCGAGAGCATCGGCAAGATAGTGCTGGAGGTGTGAGTCAGAAAGAGGGACGGGACCCGGCCGTGTATGCGGCATCAAGGCGGATGCCTCCTGTCAGGGTCCCCACGCCTCCTTAGCGTAGTTGGTCGTGCCGCTCAGGGGGCCTCGCCCCAGGAGTGCCTCGCGAAGGGAAATGGTGTCCGGCACCTTTTTTCACGGATCGCAAGGCTGAGGGCTGATCGCTGACTGCTGACTGCTATCTTTCCACCTTGACTTTGTTCTCGAATGAGGGATAGCGTCTTGCCCGGGTGAACAGCGTGCTCCGGCGACTGATCCGGAGGGGGCAACGATGCCGGTTGGAGAAATCCTGGTGCGCGATTCGACGGCCCTTGGGGGAGGCTGATTTCCAGAGGGCCGTTTTGTTTCTGAGGAGAATGTCTTCCGGAGAAAAGTCTGGCAGGGCTCTACCTCCCCCGAGAGCGAAGTTGCCAGAATTGGCAACGTATTACGGCCCCCGTCTACAAAGTGGCCCGGCGGAGGGTGGCGCAGGAACAAGAGTGGCAGCACCTCCCGAAGGAAACGGGAAAGGCGACGTAGACTGCAACGTCCCCTACTATTCGTCCCCTACTATTGGAGAAAAAACCCTACCCTGAAGGTGGCTAAAGCCACCAAGACCGCAACGCCATACCACATCTATTATCAGGCTGATCGAGGTGATACAGAAGGAGGGCAAAATGCAATTGGAAAACGGATTGCTATATCGAACCGTCCTCATTGGGGGACTGGGGCTGCTGGGCGTATTTGCAATCGGTCAGGCGGGAGCTTCGACCCTCGAAGTGTTTCATGCCGATTCGCTCGCCGGTCCGATGAAAGAACTCAAGAAGGCTTTCGAAGGAAAACACCAGGGGGTGACGATAAACCTGACCTCCGGAGTGTCAAAGCAGCTTGCCGAGCGCATCCTGAAAGGGGACAACTGCGATGTGTTCGCGCCGTCCTCCCCGGCGGTGATCGAAGAGGATCTGATGAACAAGCGGATCGCCAGCTCCGGCAAGGATGCCGCCTCCTGGTATGTCGTCTTTTCCGCGAATGAAATGGTCGTCATCACCGCGAAAGGGAATCCGCTGGGAATTCGCCAGGTGGCCGATCTCGCCAGGCCTGAGGTCAAGTTTGTCCGCGTGACCGGCGAAAAGGATCTGGCCACGAACCGCACCATGGAATTCCTCAAGAAAGCCGCAGCGCTCGAAGGGAGACCCGAATTGGCCCAGAAGATCATTGATGGCGCCGTGGTGGATCCCTCAAAACCCAATACGGTGCCGGATTCCGTCCGGGCCGTCAAAGAGGGGAAGGCCAACGCCGGGGTGGTATATTACTCGGCGGCTGTCGCGGCCAGGAATGACCTGGAGATCATCCGCTTCCCGGCCAGCGTCAATCTGAGTGACAAGATTCGGAATGCGGCCTCCGTGCCGGGAACGGCCACAAATGGGAAAGTGGCGATGGATTTCGTCAGATTCCTACTCTCCGCGGAAGGCCAGAGCATCTTGAAAGAAACCGGCCAGCCGCCGGTGGTTCCGCCGATGCAGAGGGGGGACGTTCCCGCGGAACTCAAATAATGACTCTTTCCCGATTCTGTCGCAACCGCCTCAACGGAGGTCCTGCTCTCCAGGATAGTCAGTGAGCTGGAAGCGCTTGAGGTGGTTCAGACGTCCCTGAAGTATGTGGTTGACCTGGTGGTACCTGAGGCAGCAGCTATCAGCAATTCCTCCGAGAAGCCCAGGAGGACGGGATGCCACGACAGGCCCGGATCGCAGAACAACTCGTCGCCAGGCTTGGCCTCCCTGGCAGAGGTGGCGCGCCACGTTAGCGTCTCGACTTCTGGCATCTCGAAGGCCCTGAGCGGAGCGGCAAAGTGCGTCCACTGGGTCAACAACGTCCCTCAACACGTCCCTCAACACCCGATGCCTAGAGAATCCCGAGCCCCCCGGCCGGCTGTGATCGTGGACTTTATTTTCGAGGACGGTCTGTTCTTTATTGGTGTGGAGAACATCGGCGATCGGCCCGCCCTGAAGGTCTCGATCCGCTTTGACCCGCCGATCACGGGCGTGGAGGGGAGCCTGGACCTCGCCGCCCTCCCGCTCTTTCGCCACATCGAGTTCCTCGCGCCGCACAAGACGATTCGGACGTTCCTCGACACCAGCACCGCGTATTTCCACAGGGGCGAGCCCACCCAGATCCGGGTCAGCATCGCCTACCAGGATGCCAACCGGAAACGCTATCGAGCGACGATTCAGCACGACCTCGGGATCTACCGAGATATCGGCTATGTCCGGCGGCAGGCCCCCCCCGGTTCGCCTCCCTCCGCGGAGTGACCCGGGCCCCGACATGCGGCCAGAGAGGAGAGGAAAGCATGGCGATCATGCGCGAGCGGCCCTACGGCAACTACGACTTCCTCGTGGATCTCGGCACGGGGGACAGCGCGAGCATTCAGGCCGGATTCAGCGAGGTCATCCTGCCGGACGCCTGGATGGACGTCATCGAGTACCGGGCGGGCAATGAGCGTGAATCCGGTGTCCGGAAAATCGCGGGGCGCATCCACTACGGGAACGTCGTCCTGAAGCGGGGCGCGATCGGCAGCCTCGACCTCTATCAGTGGTGGAACGATGTCCGGAACGGCGACACATCCGCTCTCCGGACGATTTCCATCTCTCTTCAGACGGAGGATCGCACGGGGATCGCCCTCACCTGGAAGTTTGTCCGGGCTTGGCCGGTGCGGTACAAGTTCTCCAGTCTGGACGCCCAGGGCAAAGTGACGCTGGTGGAGATGCTCGAACTCGCCTTTGAACGGATGGAGATGGAGTAGCTCCGTCCTCCCCCATCGCCGTATAATCCGTAATCCGGGACGTAGGTTCTACGCTTTTTCCCAGACGCCGCTGGGAAAAAGGGGCTCGCCGGACGGCGAGCAGCTCCACACCAACGCCTCGATGCAGTATTATCGGGGGCATGAAAACACATGACGAGTTCTCCGACTA